>Ga0160449_1000363_pt1 | contig 30851 bp, 25 predicted proteins | sample HID1975I_E1MG_FD_108216 | JGI IMG/M metagenome (GOLD analysis project Ga0160449, IMG submission 108216) | Enriched soil microbial communities from UW Madison campus, WI, USA - HID1975I_E1 MG | ecosystem: Environmental > Terrestrial > Soil > Unclassified | place: USA: Madison, Wisconsin...
CGTTAGCGCTGCAAGGTATCATCGTTAATGTTCAGGCGGTACTGTGGTTGCAGAAGGGTACGGATGTCAGCACAATTCTGATTATCTGCGCGCAGCTATGGATTATGCTCTATTCCTTGCTGTCGTTATTTTCCTTGTTGGATGTTATTTATAACTTCTCACAGAAATTTACCGTTGCCTCAAATATTCCGCTTAAAGGCATATTCCAGGGAGTGAAATTAATCAGCTCGATAATCATTGGTATCATGATGATTTCGAGAGTCATCGGCCAATCGCCAGCGATTCTTATCAGCGGCCTGGGTGCGATGGCGGCGGTATTAATGTTGGTATTTAAAGACCCTATTCTGGGGCTGGTGGCGGGGATTCAGCTTTCGGCAAACCGCATGTTAAAGCTAGGTGACTGGTTGGAAATGCCAAAGTTCGGCGCAGATGGTGCCGTTACCGATATCGGCCTGACCACCGTTAAAGTCCGCAACTGGGATAACACCATTACCACTATCCCGACCTACGCGCTGGTTTCAGATGCCTTTAAAAACTGGAGTGGGATGTCGCAATCTGGCGGTCGTCGTATTAAGCGCAGCATTAATATTGATACCACCAGTATTCATTTTCTCTCAGAGGATGAAATTCAGCGTTTAACCCATGCGCGTTTATTAAAACCGTATATAGATTCACGCAGTAAAGAAATTGAAGACTATAACCGCACGCATAATAGCGACGGGATTTCAGTGCTTAATGGCCGCAGAATGACGAATGTTGGCACGTTCCGCGTTTATCTGACTGAATATCTGCAAAACCATCCGCGTATTCGCAAAGACATGACCTTAATGGTTCGCCAGCTAGCACCTGGTGCTGAAGGGTTACCGATAGAGATTTATGCCTTTACCAATACCGTGGCCTGGCTGGAATATGAAGCCATTCAGGCTGATATTTTCGAGCATATTTTCGCGGTCGTTGACGAGTTTGGTTTGCGTATTCACCAGGCGCCAACCGGCAATGATATTCGTTCGATTGTGTTGCAGAAGGCTTTGTAGGTCGGTTAAGCGCAGCGTCAACCGACACAAATAACCTTATCAATCACGGTCAATCGAAAACCAACGCTTCCAGATAAAGCGAATCACGAAGTATTCAATTGCACCCAACGCCAGGAACCACAGGCAGAAAATAATGGTGTAGAGCTGGTTCATATCCAGCAGGTGAAACATCGTGATGAGCTTTTGCGCCAGTTCAATCGTCAGCGCCGGAGCCGGAAGCAGCAGGCAGGAGAAAAAGGCCAGCAGCAAAATACTGCCAGCGCTCATCAGGGTTTCAAGGGGGTGTTTCATCATTATTGTTACGCCGGAAGTCAGGTGAAAATAGCCAAAAAGGCTATTGTCCGGGAAAATAACGGCTGATACAAATCCCCGGCGCAAACGCCGGGGACAGCAGGGCGAATCCACTACAACCCTTCAGTGCTCTCTTTCTTCGCTTCTTTCGCCAGAACCGCCCGATACCAGCGCGGATGGTGTTTCTGCGCCCAGCGGCGGCTAACTTTGCCGACGACCATGCCTTTAATCGAACCTTTCACCCAGAACGCCATGTACATATGAATCAGGATGGCGTGAATCAAAATAATGGCGACAGTGGCGTGAATCAGCAGGCTGTAGCGCACCAGTTTGATGGGAAAGTACGAGGCAAAATAAGGCCGCCAGATAATTATGCCGGTCACCAGCAGCACGAAAATCATGCTCATAATGGTCCAGAACATCATCTTCTGCCCGGCGTTATATTTGCCGACATCCGCCACTTTATGCTCGTTGCCTTTCAGCACTTCGACAATATTTTTCACCCACGGCCAGTCCTGCTTTTCCGGGATATTGTGATGCACGAAACGCGCAAACATAAACATCAGCGCCACGAAAATCAGCACCCCAAAGAACGGATGCAAAATGCGCCCCATTTGCGGTGTGCCGAAAGTTTCGGTCAGCCATTGCAGTGTCGGGAAGAACAGCGCAATACCCGAGAGCGACACCAGGAAGAAGCAAATCACTACCGTCCAGTGGCAAGCGCGGTCGATAAACTTCGTCCTGACAATTGATTTGCTCTGCTTAATCATGATGTTCGTCCTCGTCTTCATCCACTTCTTCATTCGGCCCGACTCCGATGTAATGGAAAATCAGCCCGGCGAAGGTGGCGATAAAACCTGCCGCCGACAGCGGTTTGAGGATCCCTTTCCACAGGTTGATTGGCGTGTCGATTTGCGGATCTTTCGGCAGATTGTGATACAGCTCCGGCTGGTCGGCATGATGCAGCACATACATCACGTGCGTGCCGCCCACAGCCTGCGGATTGTAAAGCCCGGCGTGCGGATAGCCGCGCTTTTGCAGCTTCGCCACGCGCTCGTCGGCCACGTCTAACATCTCCTTTTTGGTGCCGAAATGAATGGCACCCGTCGGGCAGGTTTTCACGCAGGCTGGCTCCTGGCCGACGCTGACGCGATCGACACACAGCGTGCATTTGTAGACGCGGTTATCGTCTTTATTCAGGCGCGGAATATTGAACGGGCACCCGGCGATGCAATACCCACAGCCAATACAATGTTCCGACTGAAAATCGACGATCCCGTTAGCGTACTGAATGATGGCGCCCGCCGACGGGCAGGCCTTCAGGCAGCCCGGATCTTCACAGTGCATGCAGCCATCCTTGCGGATAAGCCACTCCAGCTTGCCGTTTTGCGTGGTTTCGCTAAAGCGCATTAACGTCCAGGATTTGGCGCTCAAATCGGCGGGGTTAGCGTAAACCCCGACGCAATGACCGACTTCATCGCGGATGTCGTTCCACTCCGAACAGGCGACCTGGCAGGCTTTGCAGCCGATACAGCTTGAGACGTCAATTAGCTTGGCGACTTCTTCTTTGAAGTCACGAGCCTGCGGCGGCGGCGTAAAGCCGTTGGTAGCCGAACGCTTGATAATATCCTGAGATTGCATGGACATGAGTTCGCTCCTTACGCCTTCTCAATGTTGACCAGAAACGCCTTGTACTCTGGCGTTTGCGAGTTAGCGTCACCGACGGACGGCGTTAGCGTATTGGCGAGATAGCCTTTACGCGCCGCGCCTTCAAAGCCCCAGTGCAGCGGAATACCGACGGTTTCCACTTCCTGCCCGCCAGCGTTCAGCGTTTGCAGGCGCTGCGTGACCACCGCAACGGCGCGAATAAACCCGCGTTTGCTGCTGACTTTCACGTGGTCGCCGTTGGCAATACCTTTGCTTTTCGCAAGCGCCACGCTGATTTCCACAAACTGCTCGGGCTGCGCAATCGCGTTAAGCCGCGAGTGTTTAGTCCAGGTATGGAAATGCTCCGTCAGGCGATACGTGGTGCCGACATACGGGAACTCATTGCGTTTGCCCATGCGTTTAGCGTCAGCTTCATACAGGCGAGCTGCCGGATTCGACACCACATTTGGGTGCAGCGGGTTGGTGCCCAGCGGCGTTTCAAACGGCTCGTAATGCTCAGGGAACGGGCCTTCCGCCATTTTGTCGATGGCAAACAGGCGGCCTAAACCTTCCGGCTGCATGATAAACGGCCCCACGCCGCTGCCCGGTGCGGCAGTGTTGTAGTCCGGTATATCGTTGCCGACCCACTTCGCGCCGTTCCATTGAATCAACATGCGTTTCGGGTCCCACGGCTTGCCATGTGGGTCAGCTGACGCGCGGTTGTAGATAATGCGGCGGTTGAGTGGCCATGCCCATGCCCAGCCGAGCGTGTTACCCAGCCCGGACGGATCGGCGTTATCGCGGTTCGCCATCTGGTTGCCTTTCGCCGTCCAGCTCCCGGTATAAATCCAGCAGGCAGACGCGGTAGAACCGTCATCACGTAACAGCGCAAACGAGTCCAGAAGCTGGCCTTTTTTCGCCAGCAAATTGCCGTTGGCATCAAACAGATCTTCCAGCGCGTAGCCGTTGTTCTCTTTGGCGACTTCTTCCGATTCAGGATGGTCAGGCTGCTCGTAATGCCAGCCCATTTTCAGCAGTGGCTCGGCACCTTTACCGCCTTCGGCGCGGTAAAGCTGGCGGATCTGATGGTAAATCCCAGCCAGAATTTCTCCGTCGTTACGCGCTTCTCCCGGTGCGTCAGCCCCTTTCCAGTGCCACTGCAACCAGCGCCCGGAGTTGGCAATCGAACCGTCTTCTTCAGCAAAACAGGTGGACGGCAGGCGGAACACTTCGGTCTGAATCGCCGCCGGGTTCACGTCGTTCATCTCGCCGTGGTTCTGCCAGAAGTTAGACGTTTCGGTGACGAGCGGGTCGATGATCACCAGGTATTTCAGCTTGCTAAGGCTTGCGACAATTTTGTTTTTGTCCGGGAATGAGGCCACCGGGTTAAAGCCCTGGCAGATGTAACCCGTGACTTTATTGCGGTCCATCATGTCGAAATACTTCAGCACGTCGTACGCCTGGTCCCACTTCGGCAACCAGTCAAAACCCCAGTTGTTATCTTTACGCGCATCGTCGCCATAGAACGCTTTCATCAGGCTGACGAAGAACTTCGGATAGTTGCCCCAATAGTTCACCTGGCCCGGCAGCGTCGCTTTTGGCGTGTTTGCCGTCAGATAAGTTTGCAGGTCGGTGTGCTTTTCAGAAGGCAGCGTCAGATAACCCGGGAGGCTTGTGGACAGCAGGCCGAGATCGGTCAACCCCTGAATGTTGGAGTGCCCGCGCAAGGCGTTCACACCGCCGCCCGCCATGCCCATATTGCCGAGCAATAACTGGATCATCGCCATGGTGCGAATGTTCTGCGCGCCCACGGTGTGTTGCGTCCAGCCCAGCGCGTACAAGAAAGTGGTGGTGCGGTCGGCAGCACTGGTTGAGGCCAGCACTTCACACACTTTCAGGAAATCGGCCTGCGGCGTGCCGCAAATATGCTCGACCATTTCCGGTGTATAACGGGAAACGTGCTTTTTGAGCAGGTTCCACACGCAGCGCGGGTCGGTGAGCGTGTCGTCGCGTTTCGCATAACCGTTTTCGTCGAACTGATAGTTCCAGCTGGTTTTGTCGTACTGGCGTTTGGCTTCGTCATAACCGCTAAACAGGCCATCATCGAAGCTAAAATCGTCACGCACCAAAAGGCTGGCATTGGTGTAATGCTTTACGTATTCGGCGTTGATTTTGTTATTGGAAATCAGGTACAGCAGAACGCCCGACAGGAAAGTAATGTCGGTGCCGGAGCGGATTGGCGCATAAATATCCGCCACCGATGCGGTGCGGGTAAAGCGCGGATCGACCACAATCAGCGTGGCGTCGTTGTTGTTTTTGGCTTCCATCGCCCAGCGGAAACCCACCGGATGCGCTTCTGCGGCGTTGCCGCCCATCACCATCACAACGTTGGCGTTTTTGATATCAACCCAGTGGTTGGTCATCGCACCGCGACCAAATGTTGGAGCAAGACTTGCTACCGTTGGTCCGTGTCAGACGCGTGCCTGGTTATCTACCGCTAACATGCCCAGCGAGCGGACAAATTTCTGTGTCAGCATGCCGGTTTCGTTGCTGGCCGCCGACGCACATAACATGCCGGTGGAGAGCCAACGGTTTACCGTGACGTTTTGCTCATTCTTCTCAAAGAAATTGGCATCGCGGTCATCTTTCATCAGGCGAGAAATACGCGCGAACGCATCTTCCCAACTGATGCGCTGCCATTTATCGGAGCCTGGCGCGCGGTATTCCGGGTAACGCAGGCGGCTTTCGCTGTGGATATAATCCAGTAGACCCGCGCCTTTTGGGCATAATGCCCCACGGTTTACCGGGTGATCCGGGTCACCTTCAATATGGAAAATGCTGGATTTAGCGTTTTTCGAGCCATCGCCCAGGCTGTACATCAACAAACCACAGCCTACTGAGCAGTATGTACAGGTATTGCGGGTTTCTTTGGCACGCAAAAGCTTAAAGTTGCGCACCTCGGCAAGTGCCGCTTTGGGAGAAAATCCCAGAACTGCGGCGGTAGTCCCTGCCATCCCGCCGGCACAGATCTTGAAAAATTTTCTGCGACTGACGTCCATCGTAACCTCACTGTTATGACGTTTGAATGGTCGCGAAAATACCCATATTTACCGGTTGGTTATTGAGCAAAATCAAGTCGCTAAACATTGGATAGCCAATTACCCCTTCATGAGTAGGGGTAATGGCGGGGGATTAACCATAACGAGATAATGATTGGCGATATTTAGCGCAGATTCCCTCGCCACTGCTCATCCGTGGCAAACCACTCCACCAGATAATCCAGCATCGCGCGCAGCGTGGCGGGCATCTGTTTGCGGGTGGTGTAAATGCCGTAGATGCCCATCGCCTGCGGTTGGTAGCCTGGCAATAGTTCTACAAGTTCACCTTTTTCCAGTAGCGGGGCGGCAGAATAGTACGGCTGGAGCGAAATCCCCGCGCCCTGTAGCGTCCCCGCCAGCAGCACCACCGATTCATTAGCGCTGAGATTGCCGCTCACCGCCACGGCAGATTTTTCTCCTGCACGGTCAAAATGCCACAGGCTTTTGCCGAACCAGTTGTAAGTCAGGCAGTTATGGCTGGCGAGATCTTCAGGATGATTCGGAGTACCGTTTGCCGCCAGATAAGCAGGAGCGGCGCATATCACCGAGGCGCAGGTGGAAAGCGGGCGGGCAATCAAATTCGGGTCCAGTTCATTGGTGATGCGCAGTGCCAGATCGATCCGTTCTTCCACCAGATTTACCGTCCGGTTGTTCATTTGCAGATCGACGCTCACTAGCGGGTGGCGTTTCAGAAACTGCGTTACGGCACCTGCAAGGGCAGTTTGCCCCAGTGACTGGGAGCAGGTGATGCGCAGCAGGCCGCGTATTTCCTCGGTCTGATTATCCTCGACCAGATCGATGGCTTCGGCGACAGCGAGCATTTTGCGTGACAGGCTCAGGGTTCTTTCGCCCGCATCGGTCAGGCTCAGTTTGCGCGTGGTGCGGTGCAGTAGGCGTGCGCCCGTCCACTCTTCCATCTGCGCCAGATAACGCGTCACCATGGCTCGCGACATCTCAAGATGGTCTGCGGCGGCAATCATACTGCCCAGATCGACAATGGTGACAAACACCCGTGCGGAGGTAATGCGATCCATTATTCGTCCGATTTATGCAATGAATAGTTGCTCATTATCCGGTTTTTGTATCAATTTATGCAACGTAAGATGTGCCCATCATTAAGACAATTAGGGACATCTGCTATGTTTAAAAAATCTGTCCTTACTCTGACTCTCGCAAGCATTACGACTCTGGCGCACGCCGCCAGTCCGTTAACGATGGAAGTCTACAATCCCGGTGAGAAAAGCGTGTTCCCGGTGTCATCCGAGATAGTCAGCGGCGAGAAAGAAGTGGTGCTCATTGATGCGCAATTCCAGGGTAACGACGCCGAGCAGCTGATTCAGAAGATCAAAGCGACCGGCAAAACGCTGACCACCGTTTACATCAGCCATTCTGACCCGGACTTCTACTTCGGTCTGGACAAAATTAAGGCCGCGTTCCCGCAGGCAAAAATCGTCGCCACGCCGGAAACCATTGCGGCGATTAATGCCTCGAAAGAGGGCAAACTGGCTTACTGGGGACCGATCCTCAAAGAGAACGCGCCACAATCGGTGGTGGTGCCGCAGCCGCTTCAGGGCAACAGCTTCATGGTTGACGGCCAGAAAATCGAAGTAAAAGGCCCAACGCCAGACCGCACCTATGTGTGGATCCCCGCGCTAAAAGCGGTGGTGGGCGGGGTGCCAGTGGCGGGCAATAATATTCATCTGTGGGTGGCTGATACTCAAACGCCGCAATCGCGTGCCGACTGGCAGCAAACGCTGGAAAGCATCAAAGCCCTGAAGCCGGAAGTGGTGGTTCCAGGCCATTTCCTGCCGGGCGCACCGCAAACGCTTGAGTCGGTCACGTTTACGCAAAACTATCTGACGAGGCTGGAAAACGCGTTGCCGAAAGCCAAAGATTCAGCTCAACTGATTGCGGCGATGAAAAAGCAGTATCCGGGCCTAAAAGATGAGTCGAGCCTTGAGCTAAGTGCGAAAGTGCTGAAAGGTGAGATGAACTGGCCGCAGTAACCAGGAGGCAAAATGACAACTCACACTCTGCATTACATTTTCGACCCGCTCTGTGGCTGGTGCTACGGCGTGGCACCGCTGGTGAAGGCAGCTCGTGCGATCAAAGGTATTTCGATTGATCTGCATGGCGGCGGCATGATGGTGGGCAACCACCGTCGCACCATAGACGCGCAGTGGCGCGGGCATGTTATCGAGCATGCTGCGCGGATTGCCGCCATGACCGGGCAACCGTTCGGTGATGCGTATATCAATGGCTTGCTGTTGGATACCACAGCAGTGATGGACTCGGCCCCGCCCACCTGCGCGATTCTTGCGGCGCAAAAGCTGGCCGGGCGCGGGCTGGATATGCTCCATCTTATTCAGGTGGCGCACTACCAGCATGGCAAGCGTGTGGCAGATTTACCGGTTCTGGAAGCGTTGGCCCTGGAACTTGGCTTATCGGCCCCGCCTTTTAGCGCAGAAATGCAGGCCATCGACGGTGAAATCCTGAATCAGCATATTGCTGAAAGCCGTGCGCTACTGGCTCAGCTTGGTGGCCGTGGTTTCCCCACTTTTGCGCTTGAGAATAACGTCGGGCAGTTACAGGTGCTGGATGCCGGACATTACCTGGGCGATGTTCCAGCCTGGCAGGAGATGTTGCTGCGAAGCGTGGCGGGCGCTTAATCCCGAACCAACAAATCCCCATAAATTTCAGCCAGCAACCCACCTGCGGCGAACTGTTTTTTAATCCACTGCGTGACCTGCCCGGTGGCGGCGTGTTGAGTTGCTAACAGCATGCGCGAATCCTGGCGCGGGTTGTTAATCTGGCGCGTCACCAGCAGGCCGCTTTCCTGGGCCTCGCGCACCATGTAATCCGGCAAAAAACCGACGCCTTCGCCCAAAATCTGACACTGACATTTGGTGTTGAAATCCGGCACCAGAATCGCTTCCTGCCCGTGCAGCAACCATCCCACTTTTTTATTCAGCGTCAGCGCCGTGTCTTCCACCATGATGTTGGGATACAGGCGCAGTTGGCTCTCGGAAATCGGCTCCGGCATGAATGCCAGCGGGTGCGTCGGGGCGATGGCAAATTCCCAGCGAATCGCGCCAATTTCGGTGTAATCAATACCGCCGCCGTCGAGCAGCGTATCCGGCGCACCAATCGCGATATTGGCCTGGTTATTAATAATGGCGTCCCACACGCCGTTATACACCTCGGTGGTGACGGTTATCAGGCAGGTGGGAAACTGTTTTTTGAGGATTTGCAGGAGCTTCGCGGTATGGCGCGGCGTGTAAAGCAACTGATTGATACAGATACGTACTTTCACTTCAATGCCTTGCGAGATGGTATCCACGCCGCGTTTAATGGCATGGAAGTCGTTCAGCAGTTCAGTCGCTTTGCGATAGAAGTAGTAGCCAGATTCGGTCAATTCAATGCTGCGCGTGTTGCGCACAAACAGCACCACATCGAGGTACGTCTCGATTCTTTTGATGGTGTAGCTGACGGCAGAGGTGGTGATCCCCAGTTCGACAGCAGCCTTACTAAAACTGGAAAGCCGCGCCGTGGTGGTGAAGGCCAGCAGGTTCTCTTCGGTAAAAATAGAATTCATGTGCCGCTCCTGTCTGTCCTTTCGGTGGATGTTTTTTGGTGGATGACGCCTGCGGCTTATCCACCCTACAAATCCCATAACCAACCGTAACGCCATTCGACGCTATTGTTGAATGTATTTGTATTCCTTATGATCCGCGACTTTGTCTTGAACCATATTTAACACTGCCGTTACAAGTGATTTGAAGAGTATCACACTTCTTGAATCCCATTTTCCCCGCGTTCCGCAAGGCCTCGTGGCATGCTCGCCAGTGGGTACTAAAGCCTGCTGAAAGCGGTTCTATCATAGGTAAAATATTGCGCTGACCCACATTTTTCTCACATTGTTGAATACTATTCAACAATGCTGTCATTAACGATGAATGATTTTTAAACGGATGTTAAAGCATCGACAGTGTTGCTATTCTCAATTCATCGGAAATAGCAAAGTATGGGAGTATGGATATGTCTCAGAAAGAACTCATTGCAGAATTTCTAAATGCAGCAGAACTTGGGCATCTGGAAAATCTAAAACAATGCCTCAGTGATGGCGCGGATATTAACGCCACCAATCGCCAGGGTCGCACTGCAATTACTCTTGCCAGTCTGCACAAAAAATATGACTGTGTGGAATATTTAATTAAGGCCGGAGCCGACGTTAATAAGCAAGATCAAACCTGTTTTAACCCTTTCTTACTCAGTTGCCTGAATAACGACCTGACATTATTACGCCTGATATTACCGGCAAATCCGGATCTAAATTGTTTATCCCGTTTTGGTGGCGTGGGTATTACTCCGGCGAGCGAAAAAGGCCATGTCGAAATTGTTCGCGAATTGGTGACGCAGACCGATATTAACGTCAATCACACCAATTTCGTTGGCTGGACGCCGCTACTCGAAGCCATCGTGTTGAACGACGGTGGGGCGAAACAGCAGGAGATTGTCAAACTGCTGCTCGACCATGGTGCTAACCCGCACATGACCGATAAATACGGTAAATCGCCGCTGACGCTGGCACGCGAAAAAGGGTATCACGAGATTGCAGAGCTGCTGGTCAAAGCCGGAGCTTAAAACACAGGAGATGCACTATCGCCGGATATCAGTTGCGGCAGTGCCTCCTGGCAAAAACGGCAGACAGCGCGTTTTATGCGCCAGAATTGCAAGTCGATACAGTTGGTTATATCGAGCAGGTGTTTTCCAGAGCGGTGAATATTCACCTCCCTGAAAAAGAACAGATTTTAACCCTGCTCAGTGCCGACTGTGATAACGCACCCAACAGCTGCCGTTTAGCCCTTGAGCATTGCCTGAATATTTTTAAGCCTGGTGAACAGGTGAGTTTTAAACACAGCGGCATCGAGATTGGCACCGATAAACGTATTGATTTCTCAAGTTGCACTCGCTGGCAACCTGATGCGCTGTTTATCACGCAACAACAAATAAACCAGACCGACTGGCAAAACCTTGCCCGAATTATTCAGGCATCGGTCGAGCAAAGTTCGTCATTATTTTATTTTTGCGGTGACAACATTTTTTATCAGGAAATGAGTCGCCAGCTTCAACACCATCGCCGGGAGCTAATTTCAGCATTATGCGCAGGGAACGGCAGTGCGATTAAAAATGAAATTAACGGTTTATTGGGTTTAGGAATTGGCTTAACCCCTACCGGGGATGATTATCTCGCCGGGTTAAGTGTGGTTTTATTTATAGCCGGGCATCCGGCAGTGAAGTATTGCGAAATATTTAAATCTACGCTGGAAGCGGGTAAGCATAAAACCACATTATTAAGTGTAATTACGCTGCGCGAAGCGATTAATCAGCGTTATCGCGAAAGTATTTATGATTTTATTCATCAGATACTGATGGGTGATGTAGAAAATATTCATCCATTTATAAATGAAATTAAAAAAATAGGGTCAAGTTCGGGTTGCGACATGCTTTGCGGCATGGCGGACGCCTTCGCTTTGACCAAAATTAACGGAGGAAATTATGTCGACCAGGATTGTAATTAAAAAGAACACCTATTTTGATTCGGTCTCACTGATGTCCATTTCAACCAAAGCTAACCAGCTTGAAGGCGTTGAACAGGCGTTTGTCGCGATGGCGACCGAAATGAACAAAGGGGTGTTAAAAAACCTCGGCCTGTTAAACGACGAACTCGAACAGGCCAAAAATGGCGACCTGATGATTGTTATCAAAGGTGCGAGCGATACGGCGAACGACGCCACGCTTGAAGCCATTGAAGGTCTGTTCACCCGCAAAGACAGTGGCAATGCACGCCACGAAGCGCGTTACGCAACCCTTGCCAGCGCACATAACAATATCCCGGAAAGTAACCTTGCGGTGATTTCCGTCAACGGCGCTTTCGCGGCCCGTGAAGCGCGCCAGGCGTTGGAAAACAACCTGAATGTGATGCTGTTTTCCGATAACGTTTCTCTTGATGACGAACTGGCACTCAAGCAACTCGCCCACAGCAAAGGGTTGCTGATGATGGGCCCGGACTGTGGCACTGCAATTATTAACGGCGCAGCGCTGTGCTTTGGTAACGCGGTACGCCGTGGCTCCATCGGAATTGTTGGCGCATCCGGCACTGGCAGCCAGGAATTAAGCGTGCGCATTCACGAATTTGGCGGTGGTATTTCCCAGCTTATCGGGACTGGCGGGCGTGATTTAAGCGAGAAAATCGGCGGCATTATGATGCTCGATGCCATCAAGATGCTGGAAGATGACGCACAAACCGAAGTGATTGTGCTGGTATCTAAACCGCCTGCTGAAACCGTGGCGCGTAAAGTGCTGGAACGTGCGCAGGCTTGCCGCAAACCCGTCGTGGTTTGCTTCCTCGGTAACGGCGAAACACGTGCCGACGAACCGGGTTTGCAGTTTGCCCGTGCCACTAAAGAAGCGGCGCTGAAAGCCGTGCTGCTGACCGGCATCAAAAAAGAGTCGCTGGATTTACATCCGCTCAACTGGCCGCTGATTGAAGAAGTGCGTGCGCGCCTGAAGCCTGAACAGAAGTACATCCGTGCGCTGTTCTGCGGCGGCACCCTTTGCGATGAAGCGATGTTTGCGGCGCTGGAAAAATACCCGGACGTCTACAGCAATATCCAGCCGAATCCTGAATACCGCCTCAAAGACGTGAATATTAGCGTTGCACACACCTTCCTCGACTTCGGTGACGACGATTTTACCAACGGCAAACCGCACCCAATGATTGACCCGACCAACCGCATCAGCCGCCTGCTGCAAGAAGCGCGTGATCCGGAAGTGGGTGTAATCGTGATGGATTTCGTGCTGGGCTACGGCTCGCACGAAAACCCGGTTGGCGTGATGCTTGATGCCATCAAAGAAGCCAAAGCCATTGCCGCCCGCGCCTCGCGCAACCTGGAAATTCTGGGCTACGTACTCGGCACCGATTTGGACACGCCATCGCTTGATGCGCAGTGCCAGATGTTGACCGATGCCGGGGTGATTTGGGCAAGCAGCAGCACCAACACCGGGCTGCTGGCGCGTGAGTTTGTCTGCAAGGAGAAAGCACAATGAGTCTGTTTAACCAACCGCTGAACGTGATTAACGTCGGCATTGCGATGTTTAGCGATGATTTGAAAAAGCAGAGCGTTCCCGTTACGCAACTGGACTGGACGCCACCGGGGCAGGGCAATCTGGCTGTGGTGAATGCACTGGATGCGATTGCCGCCCCAGAGCTTGCCGAAAAAGTAACCGCTGCCAATAAACTGGCCGTTGAGCGCATCATTCAGTCGCAGCCGGTTTTAGTGGGTTATGACCAGGCGATTAACGTGGTGCCGGGCATGACGCGCAATACCATTTTGCACGCCGGGCCGCCTGTCGCCTGGGAAAATATGTGCGGCGCGATGAAAGGTGCCGTCACCGGGGCGCTGGTGTTTGAAGGGCTGGCGGCGAATATTGATGAGGCCGCGCAGCTTGCCGCTTCCGGCGAAATCATCTTCTCGCCATGCCACGAACACGACTGCGTGGGTTCGATGGCGGGCGTGACGTCGGCCTCGATGTTTATGCATATCGTCGAAAACAAAACCTACGGCAACCGGGCTTACACCAACCTCAGCGAGCAAATGGCGAAAATCCTGCGCATGGGAGCGAACGACCAGAGCGTGATCGACCGCCTTATCTGGATGCGCGACGTGCTCGGCCCAATGCTGCGTGATGCGATGAAGCTCGCAGGCGAAATTGATTTACGTTTGATGCTGGCGCAGGCGCTGCATATGGGCGACGAGTGCCACAACCGCAACAACGCAGGCACCACGTTACTGATTCAGGCGCTGACGCCGTGGATTATTCAGACCCACTTCACCGTCGCGCAGCAAAAAGAAGTGTTCGATTTTGTCGCCAGCAGCGACTACTTCTCCGGCCCAACGTGGATGGCGATGTGCAAAGCGGCAATGGACGCGGCGCACGGCATCGAATACAGCACCGTCGTCACCACCATGGCGCGTAACGGCGTGGAGTTTGGCCTGCGCGTTAGCGGCCTGCCGGGGCAGTGGTTTACCGGCCCGGCGCAGCAGGTCATCGGCCCGATGTTTGCCGGTTACAAACCGGCAGATTCCGGTCTCGATATTGGTGATAGCGCGATCACGGAAACCTACGGCATCGGCGGTTTTGCGATGGCGACGGCTCCGGCGATTGTCGCGCTGGTGGGCGGTACCGTGGACGAGGCGATTGATTTCTCACGCCAGATGCGCGAAATCACGCTCGGTGAAAACCCGAACGTCACCATTCCGCTGCTGTCGTTTATGGGCATCCCGACCGCCATCGACATCACGCGCGTCGGCGACAGCGGCATTTTGCCGGTGATCAACACGGCTATTGCCCACAAAGACGCGGGTATTGGCATGATTGGCGCCGGGATTGTGCATCCGCCGTTTGAATGTTTTGAGAAGGCTCTGCTCGCCTTTGGTGAGCGTTACTCTTTCTGAGGGATACCCCGATGACAAACGTTAAGCTTGAGTGGAAACGCGGTGACTGGGCGGCATATTTCGGGTTGATGACCAACAACCTGACTAACTTGCTGACCATGATGGGGTTACTCATTTTTGTGGTGGGTATTCCGACGGAGATTGTTTACGGGCGCATTGCGCCAGCCTTCGGGTTGGCGGTGCTGGTGGCGAGTATTTGCTACGCGTGGTTCGGCCTGCAACTGGCAAAAGAGACAGAGCGCAAAGATGTGACCGCGCTGCCTTCCGGGCCAAGTGCGCCGTCCATCTTTACCGTGACGTTTTTGGTATTGATGCCGGTCTACCAGCAAACCGGCGACGCTGAGTTTGCGATTCAGATTGGCCTGGTGTGGTGTTTTGTTGAAGCGATGATTCTGGTGGGCGGTTCGTTCCTTGGCGAAACCATCCGCAAGATGATCCCGCGTACCGTGCTGCTGTCGTGTTTGTCGGGCTTAGGTTTGTTGCTGCTGGCGATGAACCCGATGCTTCAGGCATTTGAAGCGCCGACGGTTTCCTTCATTGTGCTGCTGCTTATCTTCATTAACTGGTTTGGTAAAAAACCGATGTTTGCGCGCATTCCAACCGGCTTATTGCTGCTGGTTGCGGGTACGGCGCTGGCGTGGATTTCTGGCTTGCAAAGCCCGGAAGCCATCAAAGCGTCGATGTCCTCGTTCGGTTTTAACCCGCCATCAATTCATGTTGATAGCTTCCTGCAAGGCTTGCCGCATGCGCTGCCTTACCTGGCATCCGCGGTTCCGTTGGGGTTGGCGAACTACATTTTCGACCTGGAAAACATCGAAAGCGCCCACGCAGCGGGTGATGAATACAACACGCGTAAAGTGATGCTGACCAACGGCCTTGCCTCCACGCTCGGTTGCCTGATGGGGAACCCGTTCCCGGTCACGGTCTATGTTGGACACGCGGGCTGGAAAGCGATGGGCGCGAGCATCGGTTACACGCTGGCGTCTGGCGTCACCATGTTTATCGTGCCGCTGTTTGGCCTTGGGGCGTTCATGCTCGCCATTATTCCGATGACCGCGATTGTGCCGATTCTGGTGTTTATCGGCGTGGTGACGGCAAACCAGGTGGTGCGCGAAACGCCGAAAATAGAGGTACCGGTTATCTTCATCTGCCTGTTCCCGTGGATAGCCAACTGGGCGCTGACCATGGTGAATAGCGTGATGGCAGCAGCGGGCACAACGGCGGCGAAAATCGGCCCGGAAGCGCTGGCGCACAAAGGGGTGTTTTATCAAGGCCTGGTGCATCTGGGGAATGGTGCGCCGCTTGCCAGCATGTTGTGGGGTTGCGTGGCGATTTTCGCGATTATCAACAAACCGTTACGCGGCGCGGTTGCAGCCGTAGTCGGTGCATTGCTGGCGCTGTTTGGCGTGATACACGCGCCGGTGGTCGGCTTTGCGCAGGGTAGTTCGCTGATGTTCGTGACCGCGTATTTGATGATGGGCGCGATGTTTGTGGTGAAGCATGTGCTCGACCGTCGTGAAGCGGCATCCGAGGTTGTGACTTCGGTATAAAAAATGGCGGATGACGAGTACTTATCCGCCCTACGGTTTTGTAGGGTGGATAAGCCGCAGGCGTCATCCACCGGCCCTTGCCCTACAAGGATAAAAATAATGAAACAACTCGTCGTAGTGGCGATTGGCGGCAACAGCATCATCAAAGATAACGCCAGCCAGTCAGTTGAACATCAGCAAATCGCGGTAAAAGAAGTCGCCGAAACGGTGCTGGAAATGCTCTCGTCGGACTACGACATCGTGCTCACTCACGGCAACGGCCCGCAGGTTGGTCTTGATTTACGCCGGGCGGAAATCGCCCATGAGAAAGAAGGGCTGCCGCTTACGCCGCTGGCAAACTGCGTGGCGGATACCCAGGGCGGCATCGGCTATTTAATCCAGCAGGCACTCAATAACCGCCTCGGGAAATGCGGCGACAAAAAAGCCGTGACCGTGATTACTCAGGTGGAAGTGGACAAAAACGATCCTAATTTCACCCATCCGACCAAACCGATTGGCGCATTCTTTAGCGCGCAGCAGTGCGAAGCGCTGAAAGTCGCGCACCCGGACTGGCGATTTGTTGAAGACTCCGGGCGCGGATACCGCCGCGTGGTGGCCTCGCCGGAACCGAAGCGCATTGTCGAAGCGGATGCCATCAGCGCGCTTATCAAGCAAGGTTTTGTAGTGATTGGTGCGGGCGGCGGCGGGATTCCAGTTATCCGCAGCGAACAGGGCGATTACCAGAGCGTGGATGCAGTTATCGATAAAGATCTTTCCACCGCGCTGCTGGCTCGCGAAGTGAATGCTGACATTCTGGTGATCACCACTGGCGTGGAGAAAGTGTGTATTCACTTTGGCAAACCTGAGCAACGTGCGCTCGATGAAGTCACCGTCGAACAAATGGCGCGTTTTAGCGAAGAAGGGCATTTCCCGCCGGGCAGCATGCTGCCAAAAATTACTGCCAGCCTTGCGTTCCTGCGCAACGGCGGCAAACGCGTGATTATCACCACCCCTGAAAAATTACCCGCCGCACTGCGCGGTGAAACTGGCACCCATATTGTTAATGATTAAGAGTGGGAGAACTCGATGAATAATGCAGAAAAAAGCCGCCGTGAATTTCTTAGCGGCGGTGGCAAAGTGGCGGCGGCTTGTGCGCTCTTTGGCGCGACCGGTTCGATGGCGTATGCTGCTAAACCAGCTTCCATCGCCTGTGAAACGGACAATCGTATGAGCGCTATCAAAGAATCCCATTACTATCTCGATAACGTGTTGCTAGAAGCCGGTTTTGCACGCGACGGGCAGACGATTGTCGGCACGCAAACCGAGCTGAAAACGCTGGAAATTAAAGACGGCAAAATTGCGGCATTGCTCGCAAATAAACAACACCCGGACGCCACGCTCGCCCATTACGATACGTCAGGAAAACTGTTGCTGCCAGCGATGCGCGATATGCATATTCATCTCGACAAAACCTTCTACGGTGGCCCGTGGCGCGTGCATAACCGCCCGGCGGGAACCACCATTCTCGACATGATTGCCCTGGAGCAAAAACTGCTGCCTGAGCTGCAACCGGTCACTCAGGAACGTGCCGAAAAGCTGATTGATTTGATTCAGTCGAAAGGCTCGACTATCGCCCGCAGCCATTGCAACGTGGAGCCGGTTTCCGGCCTGAAAAACCTCGAGAATCTGCAAGCAGTTCTGGAGCGCCGTAAGTCTGGTTTTAGCTGTGAAATCGTTGCGTTTCCGCAGCACGGTTTGCTGCACTCGAACTCCGTTGCGTTGATGCGCGATGCAATGCAAGCGGGCGCTCACTACGTCGGCGGGCTTGACCCGACGAACGTCGATGGCGCGATGGAAAAATCCTTAGATACCATGTTCCAGATAGCCATCGACTACAAAAAAGGTGTTGATATTCACCTGCATGAAACCAGCCCAGCCGGGATTGCGGCGGTGAACTACATGGTTGAAACGGTGGAGAAAACCCCGGATCTGAAAGGTAAAGTCACCATCAGCCACGCGTTTGCGCTGGCGATGATGAACGAACAAGAAGTGGATGCCATCGCCACGCGCATGGCGGCACAGCAAATCACCATCGCCTCCACGGTGCCGATTGGCACCCTGCATATGCCGCTCAAGCAGTTACAAGACAAGGGTGTGTTTGTGATGACCGGTACCGATAGCGTGATTGACCACTGGTCGCCGTATGGCCTGGGCGACATGCTGGAAAAAGCTAACTTGTATGCGCAACTTTATATGCGGGTGAGCGAGCTGAATCTTTCACGATCCCTTGCGATTGCCACCGGCAACGTGCTGCCGCTGAACGACAAAGGCGAGCGCGTATGGCCAAAAGCGCAGGATGACGCGAGCTTTGTGCTGGTGGATGCTTCATGTTCTGCCGAAGCGGTGGCGCGTATTTCGCCTCGTACCGCCACGTTCCATAAAGGCAATTTGGTGTGGGGTGCGCTTAGCGCGTAGTTTTTTGTTTTAGTAAGAAACATCCTGCATGATGCTCATGCCGTGCAGGTATGTTTTATGTTGAACGAATAAATAGTTGCAATAATTCATCTAATTCAGTATTCATTAATTGCTCTACAGAGTCCTCCTTTTTTGTTCCCCTCTAAATACCTTTGATTAACCAGAGTTTTTCTTGAAGTTTGATTATATCAATATTTTATATAATCAAACCTGGATGATAACTAAAAATAAACAATCATAATCAATTCCTGTAACGCTAATAATAATCTTACCACCCTACAAACCGCACAGAGGATCTCCTCTTATGTCTACAGAACTCGAAACACGGGTACTGCGAAAAATAACGCTTCGCATTATTCCCTTTATCATGCTGCTCTATTTTATTGCTTTTCTGGATAGAGTAAATATTGGCTTTGCGGCATTAACAATGAATCAGGAATTAGGTTTTTCACCCACTGTTTTTGGTATCGGTGCGGGGATATTTTTCCTCGGTTATTTTTTGTTTGAGGTTCCGTCTAATCTAATTCTCAATAAAGTGGGAGCCAGGATCTGGATTGCTCGCGTCATGATTACATGGGGACTGGTTTCTGGGGGAATGGCTTTTGTTCAGGGCACGACAAGTTTCTATATTTTACGATTCTTGTTGGGTGTAGCGGAAGCTGGATTTTTCCCTGGTATTATTCTGTATTTAAGCTTTTGGTTCCCCATGAAACGCCGCGCTCAAGTGACGGCTATCTTCATGGCTGCGGCACCGCTATCGACAGCTCTGGGTTCACCCATTTCCGGAGCATTGCTTGAATTACACGGCTTTCTTGGTTGGTCGGGCTGGAAATGGATGTTTGTGCTGGAGGCGATTCCCGCAGTGATTTTGGGCTGTGTGGTGTTGTTCTGGCTCACCGATCGCCCTGCTAAAGCAAAGTGGTTAACTGATGAAGAACGTGACTGGCTTATGCAGACACTTGCTGCCGAACAAAATACCAAAGCGGGTTCCTCTCACGTGAGCGTCTGGAAAGGGCTGGCAGATAAACGCGTTATTGCCTTATCACTCGTTTATTTCGGGACTTCTGCCGGTTTATATACTCTGGGGATTTGGTCACCACAGATAATAAAAGCATTTGGCATGAGTTCCTTGCAGGTCGGCTTATTAAACGCTATCCCAGCTATTATTGCCGTAGTTGCAATGGTACTTTGGGCAAGGCATTCCGATAAAAAAGTGGAGCGCACCTGGCATATTATCGGTGCTTGTATGCTGGCGGCAGTAGGGTTGATTTATGCTGGTATGGTTACCACCGTAGTGACAGCAATTATCGCCTTAACTCTGGTTAACGTGGGTATCAGTGCCTCCAAGCCGCCACTGTGGAGTATGCCGACGATGTTCTTATCAGGATCTGCGGCAGCGGCGGGGATTGCCACCATAAATTCTATCGGCAATCTGGGTGGGTTTGTTGGGCCGGTAATGATTGGTGTTATAAAAGAACACACTGGAAGTTTTACGGGCGGGCTGCTCTTTGTCGCCGCGTTACTGTGTTTGTCGTCGATTCTTGTATGGTTACTTTCAAAAAGTGCAAACCGACAAAATAGCGCTTACCGGGCTTCTCATTCGAAGTCTTCCTGAAAGTGAAACGGTTACCGATTCAGGTAGCCGTTCTTAGTCATCGAGTAAATGCCTGATATTTGAAGCACATCACAAATACCATTTTCAGTTCCCCACTTAATCTCCATACATTCATACTGGCTTTTAACGCAGTGCCCATGTTCCTTTTGTGTCTAGCCCGCTAGCTACATGATCTGTCACGTTTTTTTAACGAAACTTTTCCCTTGAGAACATTATTGCATTTTTTTATATAATCACGACTTGATGACTCATCCTGAACGACAGCGCATATTTCAATGACTGGCCTGATGCTATTTCGAACGATAACAACAGGCGGCCGATTATTTATTAAAATAATGGAAATATGCTATGACTCATTCAATAGAACATCTTACCCTCAAAAAAATAACCTGGCGAATTGTCCCGTTTGTCATGTTTGCCTATTTTATTGCTTTCTTTGATCGAATTAATATTGGTTTTGCAGCGTTAACCATGAATCAAGATTTGGGATTTTCTTCAACGGTATTTGGTATTGGCGCGGGCATGTTTTTTATAGGTTATTTTCTTACTGATATTCCCTCTAATATTATTTTGCAAAAAGTGGGGCCACGGATTTGGCTGGCACGTATTATGGTGAGTTGGGGGGCGATTGCTGCCTGTATGATGTTTGTAGAAACCGCAACTGGGTTCTACATTTTGCGTTTTCTGCTGGGCGTTGCAGAGGCGGGCTTTTTCTCAGGGATTATTCTCTATTTAAGTACCTGGTTTCCTGTTAAGCGTCGTGCACAAGTTATCGCATTTTTCATGGCGGCGGCGCCAATATCGGCAATGTTGGGTTCGCCGCTTGCTGGGACTATTTTGAGTTTACATGGCGCATTGGGTTTGAAAGGCTGGCAATTAATGTTCCTGATTGACGCCGTCGCTGCCATTATATTGGGTGTTTTCACCCTTTTTTATTTAAACGATAGGCCTGAAAAGAATCGCTGGCTCTCTCAAAAAGAGACGGAATGGCTTATCACTACGCTTGCGCAAGAACGCAGCGGGCAGGGCCATCAGGCAAAAACCAGCATCTGGAAAGGGCTGACTGATGCGCGCGTGTTAACGCTGGCCGTTGTCTATTTCGGAACCTCGGCAGGTTTGTATTCACTCAATATTTGGTCGCCGCAGTTTATAAAATCGTTTGGCTTAAGCACATTTCAAATTGGTTTTGTGAATGCGATTCCGGCAGCGCTTTCAGTGGTTGCGATGATCCTGTGGGCGAAGCATTCTGATAAAACTAAAGAAAGAACCTGGCACGTCGTTAGCGCCTGTTTATTAGCGTGTGTTGGGTTTATTCTTGCCGGTTCAGTTCATTCGTTGCCGCTGGCTATATTTGCCCTGATTTTGGCGAATATTGGTATCTCCTCTTGCAAGCCACCGCTGTGGAGTATTCCGTCGCTATTCCTTAACGGCCCTGCCGCTGCCGCAGGACTTGCAGCAATAAATTCTATCGGCAACTTAGGTGGTTTTGCTGGGCCAGCGGTGATTGGCTGGTTGAAAGAGACCACGGGCGATTTTTCACTGGCGCTCTATTGTGTTGCGGGGATGCTGGTGGTTTCGGCATTGCTTACGTTATCTATTGAGATTAACCGCAAACGTAGGGAGTTGAAAAACTCTTTGGCGTAAATGTGGGCAAAACAGCGCCTGGTTAATGGCGCTGTTTTAGTATTGCTGAGAAATAACCTCTAATTCCTGCATGACAACTGCCATCATATTATCGCGAGTCTCATCACGTGAATCTTTTACCCATACCGCAGACAAGGGCAGTTTTTGCCTGATATTAATATATTCCTTCGCCAGCGGTATAAATTTTACATTTAACGCAGACATCCTGGTTACCCACTTGGGCATAATGGCTGCACCTAATTCCGCGGCAACCATATTAATAATGGTTTGTTTCTCATCCGCAATTTGAACTAGTCGCGGTTTAAAACTGGCGTTATCAAATAGGTCTAATGTTAAATCATAACTATGTGGCCGAACTCGTCTTTCGGGTACGATCATCGGCACATTTTCTAGATCGCTGACAACTATTTCACCGCATTGAGCAAGGCGATGTTTATCCGATATTGCCAACACAACATCTTCATAAAAAAGGAATTGGTTTTCCAGAACATCATCCATTTGATCTGTCGGGCGGATAAAGATTAAATCCAGACGACCCGACTTTAATTTTGGCAGCAACTTTGATGACTTATCTTCCACAATCTGGATGTCAACTTCAGGCCATCTCTCACGGAAAATATGCAGGACATGCGGGACCAAATTGATAGTTGCACTATCGATAGCACCTATGCGCAAACGCCCAGAGTTTTGCCGAGCCAGCTTCTTAAAACGCTGTTGGAGTTGATCGGCTTTGGCGACAATTTCTTTTGCATCACCAAGGAATAAAGCCCCGTGAGCCGTTAGAGAAACGTTACGTGTAGAGCGCGATAGTAACCGTGTGCCAAGATCTTCTTCCAGCAATTTGATGTATCGACCTAATGCCGAGGGGAGCATATCCAGCTTTTGTGCAGCATGCCCAAAGTGCAGTTCTTCGGCCACGGCAATGAAACATCTCAGCTGATTAAGTTCCACATTTCCCTCTCAGGATTATATCAATTTTTTGCATAAACAGATGCGAGTGATAGTAATGAGTTTCTGTGCATAATGATAGTTGTCCGGCGTTAATAATTAATGGAAATCCACTAGATTGTGACGCACATAAAATAATTAAAATATAAACCTGCGAATTTTTATTTTTTGAATAATAGGTCATTAGAAAACTAATGACGCCAATGAACTGACCAAAAATATAATCATTGTAAGGAGTCTTACCCATGCGTAACTACAAAATTGCTGCAATTCCTGCTGACGGTATTGGTACTGAAGTTATTTCAGCAGGCGTCAGTGTTCTTGAATTTTTGCAAAAGAAAGTGGGCGATGTGACCTTCCAAATTGAACATTTTGACTGGGGATCTGATTATTACAAAAAGAACGGTGTGATGATGCCTGAAAATGGTTTGGAAAAACTGAAATCATTTGATGCTATTTATTTTGGCGCGGTGGGTGCACCAGATGTGCCGGATCATATTACACTTTGGGGGCTGCGTTTGCCTATTTGTCAGGGTTTTGACCAATACGCTAATGTGCGCCCTACAAAAATTATGGCCGGTATTCAGTCGCCGCTGCGTAATGCTGGTCCAGGCGATTTGGATTGGGTGATTGTGCGTGAGAACTCCGAAGGCGAATACTCAGGACACGGCGGGCGGGCGCACCGTGGTTTACCGGAGGAAGTCGGTACTGAAGTGGCTATTTTCACTCGTGCCGGTGTCACTCGCATCATGCGTTATGCTTTCAAGCTAGCACAGTCACGCCCACGTAAACTATTGACTGTGGTAACAAAATCCAACGCTCAACGCCACGGGATGGTTATGTGGGATGAGATTGCTGCCGAAGTGGCAACTGAGTTTCCTGATGTGAGCTGGGATAAAATGCTGGTTGATGCTATGACGGTGCGCATGACGCTGCATCCAAAATCACTGGATACCATCGTGGCGACTAACCTCCATGCTGACATTCTCTCAGACCTTGCTGGCGCACTCGCCGGGAGCCTGGGTGTCGCGCCTACGGCAAATATCGATCCGGAGCGTCGCTTCCCTTCAATGTTTGAACCTATTCATGGGTCCGCATTTGATATCACAGGTAAAGGTATCGCCAACCCTGTTGCGAGCTTCTGGACGGCGGCACAAATGCTGGATCACCTGGGTGAACATGATGCTTCAGCTTTGCTGATGTCGGCAGTAGAAGAAGTGTGCGCAACCGGTGTCAAAACGCCAGATGTCGGTGGTAGAGCAACAACTCGTGAAGTCACCGATGCAGTTATTGCTGCCATCATGAAGCGCTAAAAATCAGGGGGAATAATGGCTACGTGGACGAACGAAACAGCGAAAAGTGCGTTGCTTGAAATGTTCAGTGCGGCGATTAAAAGTGCAGACCCTCATGCTGCATTGCTTGATGCGTTGCCAGAAAAACCCCCTGGCCGATGTATTGTGGTGGGAGCCGGTAAGGCTTCCGCTGCAATGGCGGCAGCATTGGAAGCCGCATGGCCCGATGTGCCGCTTTCAGGTGTCGTGGTCACTCGCTACGGTCATGCGGTTCCCACTCGGAAAGTACGAATTATTGAGGCGGCGCACCCGGTGTCAGATTCCATGAGCGAAGTGGCATCGATGTTGATTCTGGAATCACTCAAGAACCTGACTCCTGATGATTTAGTGATTGCCCTGATTTCAGGTGGCGGTTCGGCTCTGATGGCATTGCCACGCACCGGCATTACGCTTGCGGATAAGCAAGCCGTGAATAAAGCACTGCTGCGAAGTGGAGCCACGATTCAAGAAATGAATGCCGTTCGGAAGCACTTCTCGGATATTAAAGGTGGCCGCCTGGCACTGGCGGCACTTCCGGCAAAAGTGGTGACGTTAGTTATTAGCGATGTGCCAGGAGACAACCCTGAAGATATTGCTTCAGGGCCAACTCTTCCTGATAACAGTACTATCGAGCAGGTCAGAGAAATACTGCATCGCTATCAAATTGAATTACCTGAACATGTGTCACAAGTGCTTGCTGAAAAAAGAGAAACTGTAAGTGCTAAAGCTATTCAAGTTGATGTACGCATGATTGCCACACCGTCAAAAGCATTACTCAGTGCGGCAGCTGTCGCGAGGAAAATGGGGATAGCCCCTGTGATTCTTGGGGATGCGCTTGAGGGGGAAAGTGCGCAACTTGGGATAGTCATGGCAGGCATTGCGCGTTCCGTTAAGCACCATGGACTGCCAGTCAAAACGCCAGCAGTATTGCTCTCCGGCGGCGAAACCACGGTAACTATCGGGAGCTGTTCTGCAAAACGTGGGGGGCGCAATACTGAGTTTTTGTTAAGCCTGGTGAACGCCCTGGCAGGGGAAACACATATTTGGGGCATGGCGGGAGATAGCGACGGTATCGATGGTACTGAGGATGCTGCTGGGGCATTTATTTGTCCTGATACTCTCAGCCGCGCGCAGGAAAAAGGCGTAAGTGGAAAACAGATGTTGGAAGAGCATGACAGTTATAGCTTCTTTGCGGCGCTAAATGACCTCATTAAAACGGGACCTACGCTGACGAACGTTAATGATATTCGGGCGATTTTAATCGTTTAATAAAGAACGCAATCCCGGCGATTCACCGCCGGGGTATTTGTTTTTAACTCCTCCAGAACGTCCTCGAGAATAAAATCAGCACCGGATATATCTCAAGTCGCCCCAATAACATCGCGGCGCACATCAAATATTTAGCACTATCGCTTAACGTGCCAAAACCTGCCGCAGTCTCGCCAAAACCTAAGCCCATATTGTTAATACAAGCTGCAACGGTGGCGAAAGAGGTTAATAAGTCATAACCCTGCAAGTTGAGCATCCAGATAAAGAAACAGGTGCACACCACGTAGAGGAAGAAAAAGCTCCACACCGAGCGCAGCACTCTGTCGTTTATCGGCGAATTTCCGACGCGAATACTCATCACCGCGCGGGGGTGGGCGAGTTGGTGTACTTCATGACGCGTCTGCTTAAATAGTACCAGGAAACGCAGCGCTTTGATCCCACCACAGGTTGAACCTACGCAGCCGCCAAAGAAGCTGGCTGAAAGCAGCAGTACGATGGTGTGTACCGGCCACGAGGCGTAATCGCCGGGAGAAAGCCCGTTGTCGGTAATCATTGAGCTGGTGAGGAAAAAGGCATGCACGAACGAGGCCGGAAGGGCGTACATTCCGGCTCGCCAGACTTCGAGAGTGATGATTAAAATCACCACACTGGCGACCAGCAGGAAGAATCGCAGCTCGGCACTTTTGAGGAAAGGTTTAATGCTGCGGCGTGCGATTGCGACAAAATAGAGCGTGAAGTTAATGGCTGAGAGCAAGGAGAATGCCCCCGCAACCAGCTCTATCGCGTAGCTATCATAAAAGCCGATGCTTTCTGTGCGGGTCGAAAATCCACCTAATGACACAGTAGACAGGCCGTGGCACAGCGCGTCGAAAAATGGCATTCCTGCGAGCTTGTACGCAAGAGTACATGCGCCGCCCAGCAGTAAATAAGTTAACCACAGGCTTTTGGCGGTATCCGCAAGGCGTGGGGTGAGTCTCTCTTCTTTAAAAGGCCCAGGCATTTCGGACTGATAAAGTTTCATCCCCCCAATACCGAGCAGCGGGAGCACGGCAACCGCGAGCACGATGACACCGAGACCGCCGACGAAATTTAGCTGCGCCCGGTAATAAAGTATCGACTTGGGGAGAAGGGAAACATCATTGAAAACGGTCGCTCCGGTGGTGGTAATCCCTGAAACGCCTTCAAATATCGCATCAGCTAAAGAGACGTTGTAGCTGTCATCAAGCCACAGCGGCATGGCGCTGATCACTGAAAAAAGTAACCAAAACAATACGATGATGATAAAACCATCGCGCGTTTCGAGCTGAATATTCGACCGCCCGGTCACCGCCCAGCACACACTTCCGAGAGTAAAAGTGATGATAAAGGTATAAAGAAACCCAAACAGGCTGCGTTCTTTTTCGACTAAAGCCAACAACATTGGCGGGATCATGGTCAAACTGTACAGAACGACCAGAAACGAACAAAGGTGAAGAACAATTCGGAATCGTGTTGATATATACATCAGAGGTACCCAGATACCTGCGTTATTCAGGGTTATCAATCACCCAGGACGACGAAGTATAGGGTATTTATGCCGATCAGAACATGGGAAGCGTTGGAAGAGGGCAGAATGGGCAACGCACAGGTTGCCCATTTTTGATTAACTGATGTGTCGCTTATTTCTTGTTGTATACATCTGCGGTGCCGTGAATTTTATTCTCGGTATCAGCAGAGGTCACAACGTAAAACTTGCCGCCAAGCTCATCGGCTTTCTTAGAAAGTTCTTCTTTTGCATCACTCGGTGACGTTTCGCCACTGGTGGTGATAGTGCCGACTTTCACATATTCATCTTTGTGGTCGTTGTAAGCTTCCTTCGTCAACAGCTCAGCAGAGAACGCACCAAACGATACTGCACCCAACGTTAATGCTACCAACATGCCCTTAACTATCTTCATGACGAACCTCATCTTTGATTATGGAAGATAAATGTTTTCCTTACCCATAGACTATGGTTCAAAGAACTGTTTCTTGCCACTTTAGGGAAGGGAGCATTGTGCTTTTTTTTGTCATTAATCAGTCACAAACCATAAGGCTGCACCCGTTCTGCCCTTGTAAGTTGGCATGGTTATATAAAAATTATGTTTTTTTATAAATAAAAAATAAATTGCGTTGATATAGGCTACGCGTTGAATATGCGCTGCGATTTCTGTTGCTATCTGTTTATTGAATCGGTTTTTTAGCTTTATGGTGAATATTTAACTGTTGATCGTTGTTGCCGTAAGTCGCGCGTATTGCAATAACCCTTGTTTATTCTATCCTCAATTAACGGATGGCATTCAATAAACATCTCATGCTTTTATATTACTGAAGTTGTTGAAACTTATTCTAACGGAGTACGAGTTAATTCGCGGGCTTAGTATTTATGCTGCCCACGGATACGTGCGATTGTCACCATCACCTGGAATAACGTCATCATGGAAATTAATGATACCTCGAATGCCGAGAAAAGGCTGGTTGCCCGATTTCTCGATATGTTCATCAAGTTTGGATTAATCCTCGCCCTGGGTTCTTTCTGTTTTACCGTCATCTCACCTTTTATGAATATGCTGCTGTGGGCGCTTATTCTGGCGGTAACGTTATATCCATTGCATCAACGTTTTGCTTCACGCATGGGGAATAAGCAGGGGCTGGCGGCAACAGTGCTGGTTCTGCTGGGCGTGCTCCTTATCGTACTCCCGACCATCGCTATGATCACCTCGTTGGGAGATAGCGTGAGTGCGCTGATTACCCGGGTGAGCAGCGATAGCCTGGTTATCCCGCCGCCTTCAGACCGCGTGATGGTGATTCCTGTTGTCGGTGAAAAAATATACGTCGTGTGGATGAAAGCCTCGACGGATTTGCCCGGCTTAGTGAAAAGCTACGGCCCGCAATTAGGGGAAATCACTCGCCACGTGCTGACCATTCTCGCCAGTATGAGCGGCGGCCTGATTGGCTTTGTGTTCTCGTTTATTGTGGCGGGAATCATGATGGCCTGGGGCGCAGCCGGTGCGGTGAGTGCTACCAATATCGCCACACGTATCACTGATGAAAGAAAAGGCCCGGCGTTAACTCGCCTGTGTACCAGCACGATTCGAGCGGTGGCAATGGGGGTTATCGGCGTTGCGTTCATTCAGGCATTGTTAGCGGGTATCGTGATGGCGATTGCGGGTATTCCTGCCGTAGGGATTTTCTTCGTCCTCGCGCTGATTCTGGGTATTGCCCAGGTGCCGGTCATTCTCGTTACCGCTCCGGCAATCGCCATTATGTGGATGACAGGCGACCACGGAACGGCGATGAATATCGTCTTCACCATTTTGCTGATTATCGCGGGTATGGCGGACAACGTGCTCAAACCTGTTCTGCTGGGACGCGGTGTGGATGTGCCCATGCCTGTGGTGCTGTTGGGTGCTCTGGGCGGTATGGCAACCAACGGGATTCTCGGTATGTTTATCGGTGCGACGCTGCTTTCGATCGGTTATCGAATCTTCATGGCATGGGTCAATGAAGGCCCCTCTGGCCCAACGTTGAGCGGACAAGATGCTCTGTGAGGAGAGAATCAGGCGTCTTCTGTTAACAGGAGGCGCCAGTCTGGTTTTAACCGCTTGTACTACTTTGGGGCCAGACTATAAAACACCGCAAGTTCCTGAAATCACTCAATGGCAGCCGACGACGAAAACCATGTCTGCCCAGGTTTCTGCGCAAAATTATGACCAGTGGTGGAGGCAACTTAACGATCCGACATTAACGATGCTGATCAATGAAGCCTTGCGCAAAAATCCCGACGTCAAAATTGCCGGGCTGCGTCTGTTGGAGTCGCGGGCGCAATTAGGCATTGCGGAGAGTTTACGCAGCCCGCAGGCCACCATCGGGAACGGCGAAGTGCTCACCGGCGGGCAGCAGCGCAACGGCAAATATATCGCCAGCACCACTTATGGCGCGGGTTTCAATCTGGGCTGGGAAATTGATTTCTGGGGTAAATTCGAGCGTGGCGTGGAGTCGGCAGATGCGAGCTATTTCGCAACGCTTGCCCAGTACGACGATATTCAGGTGTTGATGGCGGCACAGGTCGCGCAAATTTATATGAACATCCGCACCCTGGAAGCCCGGCTGGCGATCACCGACAGCAACGCCAGAATCCAGCGCCGGAGCCTGCAAATCACGGAACGCCTGTTCCTGAGTGGCAACAGCGCGGAGCTGGATGTGCAGCAGGCGAAAACACAATATCTTTCAACCCTTTCCAGTATTCCACAGCTTGAAACCACGCTGCGGCAAAACCAAAACGCACTTAGCGTGATTCTGGCGCGAAAGCCGGGCCCATTGCCAGAAATGGCAGGCAATACCGGCGTGTTGCCGAAAGCGAATCTCGCTCTGGTTTCTGAATTACCCGCGGATTTACTACGCCGTCGGCCAGATGTGCGAGTAGCCGAGCGGCAACTGGCTGCTCAGTCAGCGCTGATCGGTGTGGCGGAAACTGAGCTTTATCCTTCGATTTCACTTATTGGCAGCGTTGGCATCAGCGGGCGCAACGGCGACAGCAGCACGTTGACCTGGGTTGCAGGGCCAACGTTTAGCTGGAATTTGCTCGACCAGGGGCGTCTTGGGAACCAGGTGTTAGTGCAGGATGCGCGTTTCCTGCAACTGCATGAACGCTATCGGGATACGGTGTTTCAGGCCGCTCGCGATGTTGATGACGCCGCCGTCGCTTATGCCAATGATAAGCAGGAAATCGAGCTGCTGACGCAAACTGGCGAGGCCGCGAGCCGCTCACTTGAGATTGCCAACACACAATATCGCGAAGGTATGGCTGATTTTCAGCGCGTGCTGGACTCTCAAAGGGCTTTGTTTAATCAACAGGAAAGGCTGGTTAACAGCCAGGGCGCCTTGATGCGCGATTTGATCACCCTCTACAAAGCACTCGGTGGCGGCTGGGAGAAAGGGCGAGAGCGCCCGCTGGTTGACCCGCAAACCGAGGCTCATTTACGCCAGCGAGAAGACTGGGTGCCTTTGCTGGACGAACCTTTGCCGCCTGCAACGCGTCCACCAGAAACGCATCCCCCAAAAACCATGCCTACAGAAGGTAAACAGCAATGACCGAATCCTCATCCCCGGCAGGGCAAGCTAGCCGTCGTGGCGTGATCACTCTGCTGGTGGCGATTGTGGTGTTGTTCTGCTGGTATTTAGCGGCGGACCGGCTCACGCCCTACACTTCGCAGGCCAGAATCCAGGCATTTGTCATCCCGATTTCTGCTGAGGTGGCGGGGCAAATTCAGAAGGTCTACGTGGTTGATAATCAGGAAGTCGCCCCGGGCGACCCGCTGTTTGAACTCGACCCGGAACCGTACGACATCGCGCTGGCAAAAGCGCGGTCGGATTATGAAACGGTGCTCAGTTCCGTCAACGCGAATAAAGAGACGATTATGGCGGCTAAAG
>Ga0160449_1000365_pt1 | contig 30524 bp, 27 predicted proteins | sample HID1975I_E1MG_FD_108216 | JGI IMG/M metagenome (GOLD analysis project Ga0160449, IMG submission 108216) | Enriched soil microbial communities from UW Madison campus, WI, USA - HID1975I_E1 MG | ecosystem: Environmental > Terrestrial > Soil > Unclassified | place: USA: Madison, Wisconsin...
AGGGCGGTCACCTCACGCACGGCATGAAGATCAACTTCTCGGGCCGTCTGTACGACATCGTGGCCTACGGCGTGGACACCGAGACGTCGCTCGTCGACATGGCCGAGGTACGTCGCCTCGCGCTCGAGCACAAGCCGAAGGTCATCATCGCCGGCTGGTCCGCCTACCCCCGCCAGCTCGACTTCGCCGCGTTCCGTGAGATCGCCGACGAGGTCGGTGCGTACCTGTGGGTCGACATGGCGCACTTCGCGGGCCTCGTCGCCGCGGGCCTGCACCCGAGCCCCGTGCCGCACGCGCACGTCGTGTCCTCCACGGTGCACAAGACGATCGGCGGCCCGCGCTCGGGCTTCATCCTCACGAACGACGCCGACATCGCCAAGAAGATCAACTCCGCAGTGTTCCCGGGACAGCAGGGCGGCCCGCTCATGCACGTCATCGCGGCCAAGGCCGTCGCGTTCAAGGTCGCCGCGTCGCCGGAGTTCCGCGACCGCCAGCAGCGCACCGTGAGCGGCGCCGCGATCATCGCCGAGCGACTCACGCAGCCCGACGTCGCCGCGGCCGGCATCTCGATCCGCTCGGGCGGCACGGACGTGCACCTCGTCCTCGTCGACCTGCGCGACGCCGCGATCGACGGCAAGCAGGCCGAGGACCTCCTGCACGAGTGCGGCATCACCGTGAACCGCAACGCGGTCCCCAACGACCCCCGGCCGCCCATGGTCACGTCCGGTCTGCGCATCGGCACGCCCGCCCTCGCGACGCGCGGCTTCGGCGACGAGGAGTTCACGGAGGTCGCCGACATCATCGCCAAGGCCCTCGTGGGCGGCGAGGACGCCGACGTCGAGGCGCTTCGGGCACGCGTGGCGACGCTCACCGAGGCGTTCCCGCTGTACCCCGGCCTCAAGCAGCACTGAGCGGAGGAGCGCACGCCATGGCACCACTCATGATGCCCGGGGGCCCCGTCGCGGACGCCGTGCTCGCCGACCTGGCCCCGCGGATCGAGGCCCTCGTCGCCGCGGGGCACCAGCCGGGCCTCGGCACGATCCTCGTGGGCGACGACTCCGCGAGCGCCGGGTACATCCGGATGAAGCAGGAGCGGGCCGCCGAGCTCGGCTTCACCTCGCCGCACATCCACCTGGGCGCCGACGCGACCCAGGCGGACGTGCTCGCCGCGATCAGCGAGATGAACGACGCGCGCGACGTCCACGCGGTGCTGCTCCAGCACCCGACGCCCCCGCAGATCGACTTCGACGCCGCGCTCCTCGCGCTCGACCCGGACAAGGACGTCGACGGCCTGCACCCGGTCAACATGGGTCGGCTCGCCCTCGGCATGCCGGGGCCGGTGCCGTGCACGCCCGCGGGCATCGAGACGCTGCTCGCGCACTACGACATCCCGGTGTCCGGTCGCGAGGTGTGCATCCTGGGGCGAGGGACCACGCTCGGGCGCCCGCTCGCCCTGCTGCTCAGCCAGAAGCGCGCCACGGCCAACGCCGCCGTCACGGTGGTCCACACCGGGGTGCCGAACTGGCCCGACTACACCCGCCGGGCCGAGGTCGTCATCGCGGCCGCCGGGGTGCCCGGCATCCTGCAGCCCGAGCACCTGACGCCCGGGGTGACCGTGGTCGGTGGGGGAGTGCGGTACGAGGGCAAGCGCCTGCTGCCGGACGTCGACGAGTCCTGCGAGGCCGTGGCCGGGGCCATCACGCCACGCGTGGGCGGCGTGGGTCCGACGACGATCGCGATGCTGTTCCGCAACGCCGTCGAGGCCGCGGAGCGCGTCGCGGCCCGATGAGTTTCGTGGTCGGGACCGGTCTGAACCAGTGACAGCAACTCACCGGAGGGAACAGTCATGGGCATCGTCCGACCGCACCTGTGGTACCACTCGCAGGCCCTCGAGGCCGCGGAGTTCTACGTCTCGCTCATCCCGAACTCGCAGATCAGGTCCGTGACGCACGCGCCGCCCGGCATCCCGGACGTCGCGGAAGGCACGCCGTTCATCGTCGACTTCACGCTCGACGGCATGCCGGTCCAGGCCATCAGCGCAGGCCCGTCGCTGACCCTCGACGAGGCGTTCTCGTTCATCATCGACGTCGAGACGCAGGACGAGATCGACCACTACTGGGACGCCCTGACCGCCGACGGCGGCGAGCCTGGCCAGTGTGGCTGGTGCACGGACCGCTTCGGCCTGTCGTGGCAGGTGGTCCCGCGTGTGCTCGAGGAGTACCTCAGCGGCTCCGACGAGCGCTCCCAGCGGGCGACCCAGGAGATGTTGACCCAGACCAAGCTCGACATCGCCCGGCTACGGGCCGCCTACGACGGAACGTCGTGACCCGTCCGGAGCGGTGTGTCGGTCCGTGATGGTTGGATAGGCACGTGCTGAAGATCGCGACCGTCAACGTCAATGGAATCCGCGCCGCGTGGCGCAAGGGCATGCCGGAGTGGCTCGCCACCCGTGAGCCCGACGTCGTGCTGCTGCAGGAGGTGCGCGCGCCCGACGAGCTGATGTCGGACTTCTTCGACACCGAGACGTGGGACCTCGCCCACCAGGCGAGCGAGTTCAAGGGCCGGGCGGGGGTCGCGATCGCGTCGCGGCTGCCCATGAGCGCCGTGCGCATCGGCCTCGGAGCGGGCGAGCCTACCAACACGGGTCGCTGGGTCGAGGCGGACCTCGAGCTGCCCGGGGGAGGGAAGCTCACCGTCGCCTCCGTGTACATCCACTCGGGCGAGGCGAACACGCCCAAGCAGGTCGACAAGTACGCGTTCCTCGAGCTCGCCACGGCGCGGCTCGCCGAGCTCGCCGCGAGCGAGGGGTACGTCATCGTCGGCGGCGACTTCAACATCGCGCACCAGAACGTCGACATCAAGAACTGGAAGGGCAACCTCAAGACGGCGGGGTTCCTGCCGGAGGAGCGCGCCTACCTCGACCGCTGGTTCGGAGAGATGGGCTGGACGGACCTCGGGCGCGCCCTCGGCGGTGACGGTCCCGGTCCGTACACGTGGTGGTCGCAGCGCGGCAAGGCCTTCGACACGGACACCGGCTGGCGCATCGACTATCAGATCGTGACGGACGAGCTCGCCGACGCCGCGGTCACCGCCGAGGTGGACAGGGCGCCCGCGTGGGACCAGCGCTGGAGCGACCACGCACCGCTCGTCGTCACGTACGACATCTAGGGTCACGTCCGACATCTGAGCGCGGCGACGGGCCGGTTCGTCGCGCCCCTCGGCGCGGCTGGCTCCGGCGCGGACGTCCCCGCGCCGAGTCCCGCGCTCGCGCGACTCACTCGTGCACGGGCACGGGAAGGTCGCGCATCGTCAGCAACGGCGAGATGAGGACGGGCAGCGCGGCGACGACCGAGCCCGCCGCAGCGATCCAGAGCGTGGGGACCACGCCGAACTGCGTGCCGAACCAGCCGCCGAGCAGGGAGCCGATCGGGATCACGCCCCACACGATGAAGCGCACGGACGCGTTCATGCGCCCCAGCAGCGCAGGCGGGCACAACCGCTGCCGGAAGCTCACCTGGGCGACGTTGTAGAGCACGATGATGAAGGTCGAGACGCCCATCGCACTGATCAGGACGACCGCCGGCGGGGCGGCGAGGCTCGCGGCGAGCGGGATGAACGCGTACGCCGGGGCGAAGAGGAACGCGGTGACCGGGATGATGCGACCCTCGCCCACGAACCGCGTGACCGGCTCGGCGACGATGGCGCCGAGGATGCCGCCGATCGCTCCCGCGGAGACCACGAGGCCGAGCACCGCTTCGGACAGTCCCAGGGTGCGCAGCACGTAGATCGTGAACACGGCGAAGCCGATGTTCCCCGCGAGGTTCGACAGCGAGGTGCACGCGACCATGCGGCGCAGCAGCGGCTGGCGCACGACGAAGCCCAGTCCTTCGCCCACCTCGACCCACAATCCTCGGCGCAGCGACTTGTCGGGCAGCTCCTCGCGCTGACGGATGCGACCGACCCAGAACGCGCTCGTCAGGTACGTCACGACCGTCACGGCCATGAGCCAGGGTGCGGTGATGACGCGCAGGAGGATGCCACCGAGCGCCGGCGCCACGGCCTGGGCCACCGACTGCGTGGACGCCAGCTTCGAGTTTCCCTCGACGATGTGCTCGAGGCCAACGAGGCCGGGCACGTAGGACTGGTGGGCGACGTCGAAGAACAGCGTGCAGACGCCGATGATGAGCGCGGCTCCGATGAGCAGCGGCATCGACGCCGCACCCGCGAGGGCGGTGACGACGACGGCGCCGAGCACGAGCGCCCGCAGGATGTCCGCCCAGATGAGCACGTCGCGCTTGCGCATCCTGTCCACCCAGGCGCCGGCCGGCAGGCCGAGCAGGAGGAAGGCTGAGAACTCCGCCGCTCCGAGCAGGCCCATCTGCCACTCCGTCGCGTGGAGCGTCTGCACGGCGAACACGGGGATCGCGAACCCGGTGAGCTGGGCGCCGAGCTGGCCGAGCGCGTCCCCGGTCCAGAGCCGACGGAAGTCGGCGTGGTGGATGAGGGAGCGGCGCTTCTCGGTCGTGGGTCTCGTCACGCGCCCAGCATGAACGAGTGATTGAGAACTGTCAATCGGATAGGGTCAAGGCATGGCAGACGCACGCGAGGACACCGACCAGGAACGCGACGCCGATGCGCGCGCCCTCGCGTCCGTCGTGCGCATCCGCATCCTGCGCCTGTGCCTCGACCGCGCGCTGACCAACAAGGAGATCGCCGAGCGCCTCGGCCTCCCCCCGGCGAACACGTACCACCACGTGCGCACGCTCGCGGGCCGCGGCTTCCTCGCTGCCGAACCCGAACGTTCGGGGGCACGCGGGGCCCGCGAGGTGCCCTACCGGGCCACGGGTCGCTCGTGGAACACCTCGCTCGGCCCCTCGGGCAACCAGATCCTGATCCAGACGTTCCTCGAGGAGGTCGCGCTCGCCGACCCAGAGAAGGTCGACACCATGCGGCTCGGGCTGCGCCTCGACGAGGCTTCCCGCGAGGAGTTCGAGACGCGGCTCGTCGGGCTGCTCAAGGAGTTCCGCGCGCGCGAACCCGACCCGGACGGCACCCCGCTGTCCGTCTTCATCGCCCTCCACGAGGACACCGGCCGCCTCTAGCAGCAGCGGGGCTCAGGCGCTGGAGCGGAGGGCCGCGATGGGCTCGATCGTCGCGGCCTTGAGGGCGGGGTAGACGCCCGCGAGCAGGCCGATGACCCCGCCGAGCAGCGCGGAGCCGATCACCATGGGGGTCGACACGATGGGGGTCCACTCCCGCAGGACGCTCACGACGACGACGGCGCCCACCCCGAGCGCGGCGCCGATGAGACCGCCGAGCAGGCCGATGACGACGGACTCGAGCAGGAACTGCGCGCCGATCTGCCGCCGGGTCGCCCCCAGGGCACGGCGCAGCCCGATCTCCCCGATGCGCTCCATGACGGACAGCAGCGTGACGTTCGCGATGCCGAGCCCACCTACGAGCAGCGCGACGGCACCGAGCGCGAGGAAGATCGAGTTCACGTCGCCCTGCACCCGGTCGCGCACGAGGGACGACGTCGGCGGCACCTGGACCTCGAAGCCGTCGGGGGTCCGCGGGTCGAGTGCCACGGGTGACTGCTCCGCGACGAGCTCTCCGGCCCCGACGGCGATCCTCGCGTGCACCTGGCTCAGCGTCGAGGTCCCGAAGTCGGCGCGTGCCGTGCCGAGCGGCAGGATCACGGCGTCGAGCAGGTCACCGCGCCGCGACACGTCGTCGATGATCCCGATGACGGCGTAGGGCCGTTCGCCGATGAAGATCGAGGGTTGTCGGTCCACCCGGTGCACGCCGAGCCGGGCGGCCGCACGCGCACCGAGCACCACGACCCGGTCTCCGCGGGCGTCGTGACCGGCATCGAAGTAGCGACCCGTGGTCACGGTGCCGCGCACCGCGTCGAGCAGTCCCGCCGTCGTGCCCACGACGATCGGCTGGACGCTCGCGACGGCGGACGGGTCGCGCACCGAGACGGCGCTGATCTTGAGGTCGCCGACCGACACGTCCGCGATGGCCCCGGCGTGCTCCACACCGTTGAGGCGCATGAGCCGCTCCTCGGAGTCCCAGGGCAGCGTGGCGAGCGCCGGCCCGCTTCCCCATCCCTGGGTCCGCGGCTGGATGACCACCTGCGTGGCCGCCACGGCGTCGAACTGGCGCGCGATCTGGCCCGCGGCGGTCTGCGCCATGCCGATCGTCACGACGAGCGAGCAGATGCCCAGCACCGTCCCGAGGATCGTGAGCAGGAGCCGCCCGGGCCGGGTGCCGATGCCCGCGGCGGCCTCGGCGACGAGGTCGCGGACGCCGAAACGGTCGCGCGCGTGCACGGCGGCGCGGCTGCGCGAGGGCGCGGGCGCAGGGGCCGGTGCTGCCGCGCTCACAGCTCGACCAGCCGGCCGTCGGTGATGCGCACGCGCCGCTGCGCGCGGTCCGCGACGGCCATGTCGTGCGTGATGACGACGAGCGTGAGGCCCTCGCCGTGCAGCTCGTCGAAGAGCTCGAGCACGGCTCCGGAGCTCACGGTGTCGAGGTTGCCCGTCGGCTCGTCCGCGAGCAGCACGCGGGGGTCGGCGACGACGGCGCGGGCCACGGCGACCCGCTGCCGTTCGCCGCCCGAGAGCACCCCGGGGTGGAAGTCGACGCGGTGCGAGAGTCCCACACGATCGAGCGCCGCCATCGCGCGGTCGTGCCGTTCGTGGCGCGGCACCCCGGAGTAGAGCGTCGCGAGCAGCACGTTGTCGAGCACGGTGCGCCGGTCGAGCAGGTGGAACGCCTGGAACACGAAGCCGATCGACTCGCCCCGCAGCGCGGCACGCTCGTTCTCGCTCGCCGCGACCGTGGGGATGCCGTCGATGAGGTACTCGCCCGCCGTCGGCCGGTCGAGCAGCCCCAGCAGGTGCAGCAGGGTCGACTTGCCGGAGCCCGAGGGGCCGACGATGGAGACGTAGTCGCCGCGCTCGACCCGGAGGTCGGCGGCCGCGAGCGCATGGACCTCGGGCGGCCCGGGGAACGTCCTGGCCGCCCCGCGCAGCTCGAGGACCGGATGGACGGGGGCTGCTTCGGGCTCGGCGAAGATCTCCTCGAGCAGGCTCACCCCTCGGTCTCCTCGGTCGCCTCCTCGGTCGCGGTCTCCGAGTCCCCGGAGCCGTCGGAGTCGTCCGGCGCGTCGCCGTCGTCGTCGTTCCCCGACTCCGCGGCCGTAGCCCTGGCGGCCTCGATGCCGACGACGACGAGGTCGCCCGCGGTGAGCGTCCCGTCGATGGCCTCGACCTCGACGAAGCCACCGGCCGCGAGCCCGGTCCTGACCTGGAGGAGCGTCGAGGTCTGGGCGACCGGGTCCCACAGCTCGACGCGGTCCTCGCCGCCGGGGCCGGCCGTGAGCGCCGCGATGGGCACGGCGAGCACGTCGCCGCCGGTGGAGCTCACGGGGATGCGCACGCGTACGTTGGCGCCCTGCAGCTCACCGATCTGCTCGTCGGTCAGGTCGACGGGGACGATCGTGACGGGCACGCGCGAGCCCGCGCCCGCGCCGTCGGCCTCGCCGATCTCGAGGATCTGCCCCGTGACCTGTTCGCCACCGGGCAGGTCGATGAGGACCTCCTGGTCCACGCTCAGCAGCGCGGCGTCGACGGCGGACGTGCTGCCCTTGATCTGCAGGTCGGCGCCCGAGACCACCATCACGGGCCCCTCGACGCGGTTGCCGCGCTGGACGAACACGTCGTCGATCCGTCGCGGCGTCGAGGTGAGGAACACGATCTCGCTCGCGGGCATCGGCGTCAGCACGGCCCGCTGCGCCTCGGCGAGGTCGTTCTGTGCGTCCCGCAACGCCTCGCGGGCGGCGGTGAGCGAGGCATTGATCGCGGAGGTGTCGGCGGGCTTCTTGATCTCCTTGAGCGCGAGCTCGGCCATGGACACGCGGAACTCCGCCGCGCGAACCTCCGCCTTCGTCCCGTTGCGCTTGGCGCGACGCAGCTCGATCTTGGCCTCGGAGAGCTCGAACTCGGCGCTTCTGAGCTCGGTCGGGGAGGGGCCGCGCTTCGCCGCGGCAAGCTCGGCCTGGATCGCGGTGATCGACTCCTGAGCACCCCGCACCGCGTCGCGGGCCATCCGGACGGCGTCGTCCGCCTCGTCGGACGCGGTCGGGGGCTCGTAGCCCACCGAGTCGTAGAGCGCCTTGACGGCCGCGGCCGTGCCGGACCCGTAGACGTCGTTCTTGGTGCCGCCCTCGAAGAACCCGAGCTTCTTGAGCGCCTTCTTGAGCTGGACGACGTCGGGCCCCTCGGAGCCCGCGCGCAGCGAGCGGTACACCGGCAGGTCACCCTCGAGCACGATGACGGGCCGACCCGTGACCTCGAGCAGCACGTCCCCCGCGCCGAGCGTGGAGCCGACGTCGGGCACCTTGCCCGTCACGATCGCCGCGCCACCGAAGTCGCCGGCCTCGAGGTTGACCTCGGTCGACCCCTCGTAGGTCGCGTCGCCGCGGATCACGACGTCGTTGGCGAGGGTCCGGAACTCGACGGGCACCGTGATGGGGCCCGCCTCGGGAGCGGCGGCCTCGGCCGCGGCCTCGGCCGGGGAGATGATGAACCGGCTCAGCCCGATCCCGGCACCGAGGGCGACCACGGCGGTCACCCCGATCAGGACGATGGTGCGCTGGGTTCCGGACAGTGTGGCCAACTCAGGTCTCCTCGGTCATGGTCGTGCCTCGTGCGGCGTGACTCTCGTCCTCAGCGTGGGTCGCGTCAACCCTTGGCTGCGTCCTGCTGCTCCTTGAGCGCCGCCATGAGCTCCTCGAGCTCGGCCCGGTGGGCGTCGATGAAGTCCTGCTCGGCCTTGTGCTGCACCTCGACCTGGACCTTGTTGACGTCCGCCTTCTTGGAGCACGCGAAGTCCGCCGTGGCGACCGCCCGCTCCTTCTCGCGCAGCGGGGCGAGCACGTCCTCGCCGGGCTCCTCGCCGCTCTCCCAGTACTCGTTGAGCTCGGAGTAGATCAGCTCCTGAGCGGCGCCGGAGTCGGCGAGGCCGGGGTAGCCGGCGTCCGCCATGCACCCGGACCACTCGGACTTCGCCTCGGCGACCCGGGGGTCGTTCTCCAGGGCGCTGTAGATGAGGTTCATCTCCTCGAGGAGGCCCTTGTACTTCTCGTCCTCCCAGATGTTCCCGCCCGCGTTCCAGACCTCTTCGGAGGCCTTGCCGTAGCAGCCGGCGTTGGTGGGGTCGTACTCCCACTCGCCCGAGTTGATCTCTTCCTCGGTCGGCTGGGGGCCGTTGAGCGCCTCGTAGTAGGCCTGCTGGGCGGTCTCCGAGAGCCCTTCGACGTACTCCTGGTTCGGGTCGGTCCACGAGGGACCGTCGCCCTCGAGCTCGCCCTCGGGCAGCGGCTCTGCCGTCTCGACACCCTGGTCCTGCCAGGTGGAGATGCCGTAGCCGAGCTCCTTGGCGTACTCCTCGGTGCCCCACTGCGGCCCGTCGGTGTCGCCCTCGATCGGGATACCGAAGCCGTCGTCCATCTGCGAGTAGTCGACCGGGGTGTACTCCCAGCCTTCCTCGGCCATGCACTCGGCGACGATCTGCTCCATGCGCGCCTGCTGGGCGTTGGAGTCGTCGATGTTGAAGTCGCCGTAGGCCTCGGTCCACATCTTCTCGAGGGGTCCGGGCGTGTAGTCGTCCGTGGGTGACTCGCCCTCCGTAGGCGCGTCGGTGCCGCCACCGCCACCACCGCTGCATGCGGTCAGTACGAGAACGAGTCCAGCAGCAACCGCGACCGGTGCGGCAAAGCGTCGTGTCATTCGGATTCCCACGTCGTTCCTCCCTCGGTGCGCCTGGCGGTAGCCAGCGTGCGCATTGCATCGTCCAGGCAGACGTGCGAGGGAGTCGTGCCGCCCCCGCTGCCCCCCACTGTCGCAGATCTACCCAAAGAACCGTATCCACCTCAAGGTGGATCTGTCGGGACCCACCATGGGACCCGAAGATGACCCCGTGGTGGTTGCGGTGCCGTCGTTCGGGCACCGCGCCGGCAGCGCGGGTACCCATCGTGCTTGTGTCGCCTCGGGTGTCGGCCTTGCACGACGGCCTTGCACGACGGTCTTGCACGACGGCGGTCTTGCACGACGGCGGTCTCGTACGACGTTGTCCGACGGCGGTGTCCGACGACGGCGCACGATGACCGCACCGTCCACGCGGCCCCTGGCGGCGCCCCCGTCGACACTCAGCCGTTGGCGGCGTCGCGTTGCGCCCGGATCGCGTCGAGGAGCGCCTCGAGCTCGGCGCGGTGGCCGTCGATGAACTCCTGCTCGGCCCGGAACTGCGCGTCCCGGTACGCCGCGGCGAAGTCGGACTGCGCGGAGCACTCGGCGTCGGCGGACGCGACCGAACGTTCCTGGTCCCGCAGCGCCGCGAGGGCCTCGGGGTCGGGTGCTTCGCCGATCACCCAGATCTCGCGCAGCCCCACGTGGATGAGGTCGGGCGCCTCCCACGGCGCCCCGAGGCCGGGATAGCCGTTCTGCGCCATGCAGGAGCTCCACAGCGTGCTCGCGGCCGTGACCTCGGGGTCGTTGTCGAGGTCGGTCGCGACGTAGGACATCTCCTCGACGAGGCTCGCGAACTGCGGCGCGCTCCACACCTCGTCGGTGTTCCAGACCTCCGCGGTGGACTTGCCGTAGCAACCGCCCTGGGCCGGGTCGGGCTGCCAGTCGTCAGACGCGAGCTGTTCCTCGGTGGGTGGCACGCCGTGGAGGGCGAGCTCGTAGGCCTTGCGGGCGCTCTCGGAGAGCGAGTCGACGTACTCCTGGTTGGGGTCCTCCTGCTCCGTGCCCACGTCGGCGGGCTGGCCGTCCTCGATGTCCCACGTCGAGATGCCGTAGCCGAACTCCTTCGCGAACTCGAGGGTGCCCGCCTGCGGCGCGTCGGGGTCGAGCTCGTCCGACGGCACGAGAGCCGGGGGCTGGGAGACGTCCGCGGGGAGGTACACGAAGCCCTGGGCCTTCATGCACTCGGCGACGATCTGCTCGGCCCGCGCCTGCTCCGACTGGTACTGACCGGCCGTGAGCTCGCCGTAGGCCTCGCTGAACAGGGACTCGAAGGGACTCGGCTCGTAGTCGTTCTCGTGGGAGGGGTCCGGGGCGGCGGGGTCGCCCGCGGAGTCCGGGGGTGCACTCTCGCTGCGCCCGCCCGCCGTCGGCCCCGTCCCGGCGCCGTCGGACGGTTCCGCCGAACCCGAGCCGGTGCACGCCCCGAGCGTGAACGCTGCTCCGACGGCGAGCGCCATGGCAGTGGTGCGACGGGTGGTGTTGCGACGGGTGGCGGTGCGACGGATGGTTGGCGCTCTCACGTGGTCCTGCTCCCTCGATGCGCGCGGGAGGCCGTGGCGCCCCCCTGCGGGTTCCACCGTGCCACGCGGGCCGGGGGAGACTCGTCCGCCTCGGGGCGGAACTCTCGCTGCCCCACCCTCCGCCCAGGAGCGGACCCGTCCCGGCGAGTGCCCACGAAGGCGACCACGGCCCGCGACGACGACGGCCCCCGGGGACCTAGCGCGCGTCGGCCTCCTGGACGCGCTGTGACCATGCATCGAGCTCTGCCTGGTGGGAGTCGATGAACTGTTGCTGGAGCTCGTCGCGCACCTGGATGGCGACGGAGTCGTAGTCGATCGCGTCGCGGCACTGCCAGTCGGCCACCGCCTGCGGGATCTCGATCTCGAGGAACGTCCGCTCGCTGTCGGTCATGCCGTCCGAGCCGACGGTGCCCTCGCCGCCGCCGTGTTCCAGGTACAGCTCCCACATGCCGTCGCGCGTGGTGCGCGGGTCCTGGTGGCCGGGGTACCCGGCGTCGGCCATGCAGGCGGCCCACTTCGTGTCGAGGGCGGTCACGCGCTCGTCGCGGGGAACGAGCTCGGAGTCGATCCGGGTCAGCTCGGCCTGGATCTCGTCCTCGAACGGGTCGATCTCGCCCGACCAGAGCGCGACCGTCGCCTCGCGCTGGCAGCCGCCCATCTCGGGCGGCGGTGGTTCGTCGTGGTTCTCCCACAGGCTGTAGTCGCCGAAGAGCGCGATCTCGTACTCTGCGAGCGTCTCGGAGCTCAGCCCCGCGCGGATCTCCTCGTTCGGGTCCTCGGTGCCGGACACCTCACTGCTAGCGACGCGCACCATGCCGTAGCCGTACTCCTGGGCGTACTCCTCGCTGCCGGGGAGCGGGCCCTCGAGGAGCTGCTCGGCACCGAAGCGCGCATAGTTGCTCGGAGCAGGGACGTACTCGAACCCGAGTCCGGCCATGCACGCCGCGATCTGCTCCTCGATCTCGTTCACCTGGGCGGTGAAGTCCTCCTCCGATCCCTCCTTGACGTCGAGGTAGAGCCGCTGCAGCGGCCCCCACAGCACCTCCGCGGCGGTGCGTTCGTCCGGGGGAGCGGCCGTGCACGCCGCGAGCAGAGCGACGACGACGGCGGCGAGCGGGATCCGCGTCCTCATGGCGAGTCGATGCGCCCTCGGGCCACCTCCGCGACTCGCGCGACCTCTACGACCGAGCGCCATGTGGCGCGCCATCTACTCCACCATCTCCGCGATGGCCATCAGGCGCTCCTCCAGCTCGGCCCGGTAGGACTCGATGAACTCCTGCTCATACTCTGCCAGGACTGCGGACCGCACGCCCCGGGCTCCGGTCTCCCGGACGCACAGCTCCTCGGCGACGGCGACGTCGATCTCGAGGCGCCCGAGCTCGTCGAGGTCCCGGACGCGGGCCTTGCCGCTCGCTGCCATCAGCTCCGCGTACTGCTCCTGGATGAAGGCGAAGCCATTGCCCTCGTCCCAGACGGAGACGATCTCGGGGAAGCCCGCTTGCGCCATGCACGTCGTGAAGGCCAGAACCGCCTCGGTCACGCGGGCGTCGCGCAGCGCAGCCTCTTCGGTCGCGTTCATGGCGTCCTGGACCCACGTCCATTCGGGCGTCCGGTACGGGTCGTGCTCGAGCCCGTAGGCCTCGGCGCGTCCTGAGCACCCCTGCTCGCTCAGCGGCACGTCCTCGTCGCCGTCGCCTGCCCACGCAGGCTCGGTGCCCCAGTACGTGGCCCGGTAGGCGGACTGTGCCTCGGAGTTCAGCGACGCCTGATACTCGCCGTTGAGGTCAGGAAGCACGCTCCCTACGGTGCCGCGTAGGTACGGCCCGTCGACGAACTGTCCGTAGCCATACAGGGTCACCCACTCGAGGCGGTCCTCGGGCATGGGTCCGGTCGGCTCGGGGTCCGGCTGTTCGGCGACGGGCCCGGACAGGAAGTACTCGAACCCGGCCTCGCGCATGCACTCGGCGATGATCCGCTCGCGCTCGTCCCAGGACCGGCTGTTCGCCGCGGAGACATCCTCGTTGGAGAAGAAGTCCGCCATGTGGGCGTACAGGGGAGAGAGGTCCTCAGGTTCTGGTCCCGACCCGCCAGTGCACGCCGCGAGCAGCCCGACGACGACGGCCAGCGACGCGGCACCCCGCACCCGGGGCGCTCGCTGCCAGGTGCGGGGGCTCATCGTCGTGCCCGGTTCGTCGTCGGTGTCAGCGCTGGAGGGCTGCGCCCATGTCCTCGAAGAAGGCCACGAGGCCGTCGCGGTGCTCCGCGATGAACTCGGTCTCGGCGGCGTGCTGCGCCTCCGTGTAGGCCTTGTCGAGGCCGGAGCTCTCGCGGCACTGGAAGTCCGCCGTCGCGACGGCGAGCTCGAGCTCGCGAACGGGCTCGATGAGGGCGGGGTCGATGTCTTCGGCGTCCTCGGGGACCTGCTCCCACGCAGCGTCATAGGCGTCGAACACGAGGTACTGCGCTTCGTCGGCGGACGCGAGGTCCGGGTAGCCGGCCGTGTCCATGCACGCGATCCAGCCTTCCTCCGCTTCGGCGAGGAGCTCGTCCACGGCGATTTCCGCGTACATCGCGTCGAGCAGGGTCAGCAGCTCCACGTGCTCGGGCTGGTCGTAGGGCAGCGGGTTCTCCGCGAGCGCGTCGTAGGCCTCGCCCTGGCACCCGCCGTAGCCGGGCTCATCGAGCTCGATGTCACCCTCGTCAAGGAAGTCCTCGTCGGAGAACTCGTCCTCGTCCAGGTCTCCGAGGTCGATCTCGCCGTCCTCGTCGAACTCGAGGTCCCCGAGGTCGATCTCGCCGTCGCCGTCCTCGTCGAGCTCGTCCAGGTCGCCGAGGTCGCCGAGGTCGAAGCCGCCGCCCTCGTCGTCGGCCACCTCACCCTCGAAGGCGATCCAGTACGCGTCGAGCTCCTCGTCGCTCAGCCCGGAGATGTAAAGGTCGTTCGCCGTAGGTTCGGACTCCTCGTCCTCGCCGTTCTCCTCGTCCACGTACGTCGTGATGCCGTAGCCGAACTCCTGAGCCCACGCGAGCGTCTCGGTGTCGGCGGCCGCCTCCTCGGGGACGAACTCCTCGGGGGTGTACTCGAAGCCCGCGGCCTGCATGCATGCGGCGACGGCGGCCTCGAACCGGTCGTTCTCGATGCGCGCCCAGGCGTCGTCGTCAACGCTGCCTACGATCTCGAGCTGTAGCGCCTCGATGGGCGGCAGCTCGTCGGCCGGTGTCGGGGCCGTGGTGGAACCGCTCGGCGTCGGTGTGGGGTCGTTCGAGCTCGCGGTGCACGAGGCGAGTGCGAAGGCGAGGACAACGGCCCCCGCGACGCTCGCGGAACGGTTCCGGTGGGCAGTCACGGACGGTACTCCTCGGGTTCGGCGGGAAGTGTCAACCACCGAGCAGTATGAGGCCTGAGCCTGGGAGGCGGCTGTGAATCTCGCGAACCGGACGCCGAATCACCCGGCGCGCAGGAAGCCGGGCGCCGCCAGACCGGCGTCGGCGAACGCAGCGGCGACGGCGACGGCCACCGTGACCACGTCGCCCTCGGGCACGAGCGCGACGGCGGAACCCCCGAATCCTCCGCCGGTCATCCTGGCCCCGAGGGCGCCCGCACCGGTGGCGGCCTCGCACGCGAGGTCGAGCTCGCGGCACGAGACCTCGTAGTCGTCGCGCAGGGAGACGTGCCCCTCGTTCAACAGGCGACCCACCTCTACGGGCTCGCCCGCCTCGAGGGCTTCGACGAGCAGATCGACGCGCTCGATCTCCGTGACGACGTGCCGCACGCGACGGCGCACGACGTCCGCGTCCGCACCGAGCGAACTGAGCGAATCGAGTGCCGTGTCGAGGTCGGACACCTCGCGCAGCGTCGCGACGCCGAGCTCGCGGGCCGCCCGCTCGCACGCCGCCCGGCGCTCGCCGTACTGGCCGTCGACGAGGGCGTGCGGCGCTCGCGTGTCGATCACGAGCAGCGCGAGGCCGTGGTCCGCGAGCCCGAGCGGGACGTGACGGACCGAGTTGTCGAGCGTGTCGAGAAGGAGAGCGTGCCCGGGAAGCGAGCGCAGCGACGCCGCCTGGTCCATGCCGCCCGTGGGCGCTCCGACGATCTCGTTCTCGGCCCGCACGCATGCCGCGGCGAGACGGGCCAGGCCCTCGTCGTCGGCCCCGAGCCCGAGCCCGAACACGTCGTCGAGGCCGAGGGCGACGGCGCTCTCGATCGCCGCCGACGACGACAACCCGGCACCCGTCGGCACGGCGGAGACCACGGCGACGTCGAAGCCGCCCGTGACGAAGCCCGCTTCGCCGAGCGCCCAGGCAACGCCCGCGACGTAGGCGCCCCAGCCGTCGACCCGGTCCGGGGACACCTCGTCGAGGTGCGTGCGCCACACGTCGCCCGGCTGCTGGTCGGACACGGCGCGCACGAGCGGGTCGGGGCGCGGCGAGAGCGCAGCAAAGGTGCGGTGCGGCAGCGCGACGGGCAGGCACGTGCCGCCGTTGTAGTCGGTGTGCTCGCCGATGAGGTTGACGCGGCCCGGCGCCGACCACACACCGCGCGGCGGGTGGCCGAACGTCGCCGTGAAGAGCGCGGTCGCCGCTTCCTCGCCGTCGGCGATGCTCAGCGGGTCGAGCCACTCGGGCGTCGTCTGGGCTTCGGTGGCCGTCACTGCGCGAGCCCCTGCAGCCGCGCGGCGATGCGCTCGGGCGTGGTGTCGGAGATCCACGAGGCCATGCCGGACTCGACCCCCGCGAGGTACTTGAGCCGACCGCGCGAGCGCAGCACGGAGAACACCTGCAGGTGCAGGCGCAGGTCCTCGCGGCCCTCGCGCACGGGTGCCTGGTGCCACGCGGCGATGTAGGGGAGGGTCACCTCGTCGGGTGTGCCGTCGTCGGACATGGCGCCGTCGTCGGCGAAGAAGAGGTCGAGGCGGCGCAGCACCTCAAGGTAGGCGGTCGCCAGATCGTCCCGCTCGGGACCGGTCAGCGCGGGCAGATCAGGGACGTCGCGCTTCGGGGCGAGGTGCACCTCGACGGGCCAGCGCGCGGCGAAGGGCACGTAGGCGGCCCAGTGCTCGGTCTCGAGGACGACTCGTGTGCCGGCGCGCAGCTCGGCATCGAGCACGTCGCGGCCCAGCAGCCGACCGGTGCGCTCGCGGTGCGCCTTGGCCTGCGTGAGCATCTCTCGCGTACGTGGCGTGACGTAGGAGAAGGCGTAGATCTGCCCGTGGGGGTGGTGCAGCGTGACGCCGATCTCCTTGCCACGGTTCTCGAACACGTAGACCTGCTCGACCTCGGGCAGCGCACCGAGCCCGGAGGTCCGGTCCGCCCACGCCTCGATGATCGTGCGCATGCGCTGCGGGGAGACGTCCTTGAGGGAGGCGTCCGGGTCGGGGGAGAAGCAGATGACCTCGCAGCGGCCCGTCGCGGGGCGGGCCTCGAAGAGCCCCTCGCCGTCGGCGTGCCAGGGCTCGTCGCTCGCGCCCGGCACGGTCATGAGGGAGGGGAAGCGGTTCTCGAAGACGACGACGTCGTAGTCCTCGGCGGGGATCTCGCCGTCGGAGTAGGCCGCCCCTGGCTTGGCCGGCGCGAGGGGGTTCGCGTCCTTGGGGGGCAGGAACGTGCGGTTCATGCGGTGCGACGCCATGGGGATCCAGTCCCCCGTGAGCACGTCGAGGCGCAGCTCGGGGCCCTTGAAGGGTTGCTCCACGCCGTCGGCGTCCGGCACGGGCGAGTAGCGGTCCATGAGGGGGCGCGGGTCGTCGAGGCGGCGGGTCGCTGCGCCCGAGACATAGGGCTCGGAGTCGTCGAAGTAGATGAGCTCACGGCCGTCGGCCAGGCGGGTCGCGGTGCGTCGCACTCCGGATCCTTCGATGACCATGCGGCAGTCCACTTCCTCGCTCTAGGGATCGTTGCGGTGACCACTAACCTACCGTTGAACCAGGGTCTGCTCGCTCAGTCGTCCCGGGTGGCGAACGGCCGCAGACCCAGCAACCCGCCGAGCATGGCGGGCCGCAGGTCTGCGGTTGCGGAGCTCGCCGCGCTACTGCCTCACGGTGTTGTTCCCGGGACCCGGGACGAGGGTGTCCCTGCCAGGCCCGCCGACGAGCGTGTCGTTTCCTGTGCCGCCGATGAGGGTGTCGTTGCCCTTCCCGCCGCGCAGGGTGTCGTGGCCGCTCTGGCCGCGCAGGATGTCGTTTCCTGTGCCGCCGATCAGGGTGTCGTTGCCCTTCCCGCCGCGCAGGGTGTCGTGGCCGCTCTGGCCGGCCAGGGTGTCGTTGCCGGTCCCGCCGATGAGGGTGTCGTTCCCGGGTCGGGCGCGCAGGGTGTCGTGGCCGCTCTGGCCGCGCAAGGTGTCGTTTCCTGTGCCGCCGATCAGGATGTCGCTTCCTGTCCCGCCGATCAGGATGTCGTTGCCGGTCCCGCCACGCAAGGTGTCGTTGCCGGTCCCGCCGCGCAGCGTGTCGTGGCCGCTCTGGCCGCTCAGGGTGTCGTTGCCGGTCCCGCCGATGAGGGTGTCGTTCCCTGGTCCGCCGCGCAGGGTGTCGTTGCCGGTCCCGCCACGCAAGGTGTCGTTTCCTGTGCCGCCGATCAGGATGTCGTTGCCAGTACCGCCGATCAGGGTGTCGTTGCCCTCGTCGCCGAAGAGCCGGTCGCTGCCGTCGCCGCCGCGCAGGACGTCCCTGCCAGTCCCGCCGCGGAGCACGTCGTTGCCCGAGTTTCCGTAGACGAGGTCGTTGCCGGTCCCGCCGAGGATCGTGTCATCGCCCTCGCCGCCGTAGAGGCAGTCGTCGCCGCCCATGCCCCGGATGACGTCGTTACCGCGCGCACCGTAGATGATGTCGGCGAACTCGGTGCCCTCGAGGACGTCGTCGCTCGAGGTGCCGCGGATCACCCGCGCCTCGACGCCTTGGCAGGTGCCCGTCTCGGCGCCCTGGAACTTCTGGACGCGGTTGCCACCGTGCTCGGCGACGTAGACATAGCCGAGGCGATCCACGGCGATGCCGTATGGCTGCGTGAACTGACCGTCTGCGGTGCCCGCCATGCCCCAGCTCAGGACGGCGTCGCCACCGGCGGTGAACTCGTGCACGCGGTTGTTGCCGGTGTCGGTCACGTAGACGCTGCCGTCGCTGTCGACAGCGATCCCGACGGGAGAGTCGAGCTGGCCCGCCCCGCCACCCGAGGCGCCCCACGTCGCAAAGTGGCGGCCGTTCGCCGAGAAGCTCTGGACGCGGTCGTTGCCCCGCTCGACGACGTAGACGGTGCCGTCGGGGCCGATCGTGATGCCCGCCGGGTCGTCGAGCTCGCCGTCGCCCGTCCCCCGGCCGCCCCACCAGCTGATGAACCTACCGCTCGAGTTGAAGATCTGGACACGGTGGTTCCCCGCGTCGGTGACGTAGAACGCTCCGTACGAGGTGACGGCGACGTCCGTCGGAGTGTCGAACTGACCCTCCCCGGTGCCAGGGGCGCCAAACTGGGCGACGTGCTCGCCGCTGCTGCTGAGCTGGTGGATACGGTTGTTCCCGCTGTCGGCGACGAAGACGGTGTCGCCGGGACCGATCGAGATACCTGCGGGACCGTCGAGCTGGCCGTCGCCCGTGCCCTGGCTGCCCCACTGGGTGATGAGCTCGCCGCTCGAGGTGAACTTCTGGACGCGGTGGTTGTCGGTGTCGCTCACCCACACGTCCCCGGCGCTGTCGATCGCGACGCCCCATGGGCCGTCGAAGGAGCCGGCCGCGCCGCTCGGGCCGGTGCCCCAGCTCGTGACGAAGGATGGCGGTCGAGGTTCAGCGCCGTGGGCGGACGTCGCCACCGCGCCGGTGAGGGCCATGGCGGTGGCTGCGGCGAGCATGGCGGTCCCCGAGCCGCCGGCTCGCCGGTTCGAGTGGTGAGAAGAAGTTGTCCGGTTCATGGCACATTCCCAGCTTCGGTCGACGGCTGCTCCAGACAAGCACACCAATGGCAGATGCAGAAACGGGACACGGTGCCCAGGCGTGTCGATCGTCAGTCCTGGGGAAGCAGCCGGGGTGGAGTGGGCTCGACCTGTGCATCGATGCCCGTTGACGGGACTACCCGGACTCGGCGCCGCGCCAGTACGTGTCGAGCCACGCGTCCATCTCGGGTCCCAGCCGCTCGATCAAGTCCGTTTCGAGCTCGCTGCGGGCGGCATGGAGCCGTGCGTCGTAGTCGCCCGCCGCGCGGCAGTCCCAGTCGGTTACCGCCATGGTGCGCTCGCGCTCGGCGAAGGCCTTCAGATCCGGCTGATCGCGTGGCATGCCGTCCTCGTCGAAGAAGAACCGAGAGACCTCGGTCCAGAGGTCCTCCTGGGTGTCCTCCGGAGTGCGCCACTCACCGAAACCTTCGGCAGCCATGCACTCACGCCACTGGGCGCGGGCGGCGAGCACGTCGGCGTGGCCACCCAGCGAGACCTCAGTGATGTCGGCAAACTCCGCGCTGATCTCGAGCCAACCGGGATCGAGGTAGGCGAGCCCGGCGCGGTCGTGGTCCCAGCGCGCCTGTCCCGAACAGCCCCAGTCCTGCCAGCGAGGAGGCTTCGGGCCCTCGTCAGGGTCGGGAGGATCGTTCATCGTCCCGTGGAGAGCGAGCTCGTAGGCGGCGCGTTCCGTGCTGCTCATCGACGCGAGCAGCTGTTGGTTCGGGTCGCTCGGATCCGGCTCCGCGGCTTCCTCGTTGCCCGGAGGGTACTTCTCGCTCTGCCAGGCCACCCCGTAGCCGTACCTCGTCGCGAAGGAGCGGGTACCGCGCACCTGACCGGGCGGTTCCTCGATCACGAGGGGCTCGTCCTCGGGTGGCCGCACCGGTATGTAGGTGAACCCCTGGTCGGCCATGCACCGCGCCACCGCTTCCTCCTGCGCGGGGTTGTACTCCGCGCGGCCGCCGTCGGGCAGGTTCGCGGCGACCCACGCGTCGGCAGGCAGCGGCCCCAGGTCGGGCGGCGACGGTTCGGCCTGCGTACAGGCAGCAACGCCGACGACGACGGCGGCCGCCACGGCGGCGTGGACGATGCGGGTCACGGCCCTCACGCTAGTGGTCTGGTGGGGCGGTGCCAGGGACAGGCGTCACTGACCCCACGTCGCGAGCCAGCCCTCGAGCTCCTCGCGGTGCGCGTCGACGTAGGTCTGCTGCAGCTCGTCACGCACCCCGGCGCGGATCTGGTGGTAGTTGGTCGACACCCCGCAGTCCCAGTCGGCGAGAGCCAGCTGCTTCTCCTCCTCGACGGTCGACGAGTCCGGCGGCACGACGACGTGGGTCTCGGGATCGATCGCGCCGTCATGCCAGGCGCGCACCGAGTCGGCGGCCGCGCGCTGCGTGCGCAGCCCCGGCCAGCCGGCATCCGCCATGCACTCCGACCATGCGGCGTCGGCCTCCTGCACGCGCGGATCCTGGTCGAGCAGCGAGGCGTCGATGAGCTGCAGATGCTCGCTGGCGGCGCGGTAGACAGGGTCCTTCCGACCACCGCCGTTCTCGTAGTAGTCGACCCAGTGGCCGTTGCAGCCCCAGACCTCGAAGTCGACCTCCCCGCCGGTCTCGAGGGTCTTGGTCACCTCGGGGTTCGGACCGTTCATGGCCTCCCAGAACGCTTCGCGCTCGGTGTCCGACATCGCGGCGAACCAGTCGGGGGGCTCCTCGGTGTCGGACGCCCGAGGTGGGGGGAGCGGGTAGCTGAAGTAGCCGTAGCCGTACCGCTCCGCGAAGTCGCGCGTGCCGGGCTGCTCCTCGGACTCCTCCTCCATGGTCGGGCGCTGGGGCTCGTAGGCGAAGCCCTTCTCCGCCATGCACTCGGCGATCCGCTCCTGGATACTGATCTCCACGGCCAGCCGGGTCTCGACGTCCGTGGCGATGAGGGTGGAGAAGTAGGCCTCCAGGGGTCCGGGGTGCGTCGGTCGCGCCTCGGCTTCGTTGCCGGCGCTACAACCCGCGAGGCCGACGACGACGGCGACCAGCGCGGCTGCGTGGACGGCACGGAGCATGGAGAGCACGCTAGTGCTCGGGCCGCGCCGCTCGGGGGACCGCACTATTGCGACCAGGCCAGGAACCACGCCTCGAGCTCTTCGCGGTGCTCGTCGACGTACTCCTGCTGCAGCCCGGCGCGGGCTTCGTCGCGCAGCTCGGTCAACCCGATCTCGGCGGCGCAGTCGAAGTCGGCGAGCGCCAAGGAGATCTCGTCGTCGAGCACCTGGGCGTCCGGTTGGGTCATGGCGGAGGTCCCCGGGTCGATGAGGGCGTCCTGCCACTCGGTCGCGAGCGACATAGCGTCGGGCTGGGAGGCGAGCCCGGGCCAGCCGGCGTCGGACATGCACTCGGCCCACTGTGCGTCGGCCGCGGCGACGCGTGGGTCGTCGCCGAGCAGCACCTCGTCGATGTGGCGGGAGTACGCGGATGCGTCGACGAAGACGGGGTCGTTCTTGCCGCCACCATTGAGCAAGTCTTCCGTCTGGACGCCCTCGCATCCGCGGACCTCGAGGTCGATCTCGTCGCCCGACCTGTAGAAAGCCTCCTCTCCCGTGCCATGGAGGGCGCGGTCGTACTCTGCACGTTCTGCGAGTGACATCGTGGCCTTGATGTCGGCGTTGACGTCCCCGAGGTCGGGGGCCTCGTCGTTGGCCACGTACCGAGGCTGGCGGAACATCCCGTACCCGTACTGCTCCGCGAACTCCTGCGTGCCGTGCTCGGGCTCGCCGGGCGCGAGCTCCTGGACCGAGACGGGCTGCGGCAGGTACTCGAAACCCTGCTCGGCCATGCACCGGGCCACGAGCTCTTGGCCCCGCAGCCAGCGCGCCTGGACCGCCGAGGGGCTGTTGTCGGTCTCGAGGTAGAGGTAGGCATCGAGGGGTGCGAGGTCTTCCGAGACCGCTTCGATGCTCGGGCCAGCAGGCGCCGACTGCGCGTCCGGCGCAGGGTGAGGCCCGGGGGAGCACGCCGCAAGGCCGACGACGACGGCGGCCGCCGGGAGCGCAGCGCCCCACCACGCCCTCCGCCTCGTGCCCCCGCGGCCAGCCACGTGTCAGCGACCCACGGGTGAGATGTCGAGCGCCATCCCCGCGAGGCCGCGCTCGCGGGCGGCCAGCCCGTGGGCGATGTCCCGCAGCGCGACGGCGGCCAGGGAGTCGGGCGCGGACAGCACGACGGGTGTCCCCGAGTCCCCGCCTTCCCGCAGCGCGACGTCGAGCGGGACCTGGCCGAGCAGCGGGACGTCCGCGCCGGACGACGTGCTCAGGCCCTCGGCGACCCGTGCGCCGCCGCCCGTCCCGAACAGCTCGAGTCGCGAACCGTCGGGCTGCACGAGCCACGACATGTTCTCCACGACACCCACGAGGTGCTGGCGGGTCTGCAGGGCGACGGCCCCGGACCGCTCGGCGACCTCGGCCGCGGCGGCCTGCGGCGTCGTGACGACCACGAGCTGGGACGTCGGGATGAGCTGGGCGAGCGAGATCGCGATGTCACCCGTGCCCGGCGGCAGGTCGAGCAGCAGCACGTCGAGGTCGCCCCAGAACACGTCGGCGAGGAACTGCTGCAGCGCCCGGTGCAGCATCGGCCCGCGCCACACGACCGCCTGGCCGGGCGGCACGAACATCCCGATCGAGATGACCTTCACGCCGTGGGCGACGGGCGGCATGAGCATGTCGTCCACCCGGGTGGGCCCGCGCTCGACGCCGAGCATCCTGGGGATCGAGAACCCGTACACGTCCGCGTCGACCACACCGACCCGGAGGCCGTCGTCGGCCATCGCCGCCGCGAGGTTCGCCGTGACGGTCGACTTGCCGACCCCGCCCTTGCCCGAGGCGATCGCGAACACCTTGGTGAGCGAGCCCGGCTGGGCGAAGGGGATGACGGGCTCGGCGTCCGTGCCGCGCAGCATCACGCGCAGCTCCTTGCGCTGCTCGGCGGACATGACGCCGAGGTCCACGCGCACGGCGTCGATACCGTCGACCTTGCCGACCGCCGTGGTGACGTCCTTGGTGATGGTGTCCTGCAGGGGGCAGCCCGCCGTCGTGAGGTCGACGCCGACGACGGCGGTCGCCTGGCCGGCGTCGTCGGGCACGACCTCGACGGAGCGCACCATGCCGAGGTCCGTGATCGGGCGGTGGATCTCCGGGTCGACCACGGCCCGCAGGGACTGGCGGACGGCCAGGACGAGGGGTTCGGTGCTCGACGAGGAAGTCATGCCCCCATCGTAGGCTCGCGAATCAGCCGCGGACGGTGGCCTCAGTCACGGTCGGGTCGTGGGTGCGCCGTCGTCGGCGTCGGCATCCCCAGCGGCAACGACGTCGCCGTCGCCACCGGTCTCGCCGTTCGCTCCGTTCCCACCGTCGGCTCCGTTCCCACCGTTGGCCGGCCCGGCCGTTCGCGCGGCTTCGAGGTCCTCGAGGTCCTCGAGCAGGCTGCGCAGCTCGGAACGGACGAAGTCGCGCGTGGCGACCTCGGAGAGGGCGATGCGCAGCGCCGCCATCTCGCGGGCGAGGTACTCGGTGTCCGCGAGGTTGCGCTCGGAGCGCTGCCGGTCGTGCTCGGCCTGCACGCGGTCGCGGTCGGTCTGGCGGTTCTGCGCGAGCAGGATGAGCGGCGCGGCGTAGGAGGCCTGCAGGGAGAGCATGAGGGTCAGGGCCGTGAAGTAGTACACCGCGGAGTCGAACCGCAGGTGCTCGGGCGCCCACGAGTTCCAGGAGAGCCAGAAGACGCAGAAGATCGTCAGGTAGAGCAGGAAACGGGGCGTGCCCATGAACCGGGCGATGGCCTCGGAGATGCGGCCGAACGCGTCGGCCTCGACCCGGGGACGCCCGAGGAGAGCGCGCCGCCTGACCTTGGGGGTGTCGAGCGAGTCAGACACGGTCCACCCCCGTCGCCGTCGTCGGCGCCGTCCGGTCGGACGCCTCGAACTCGGACTCGCGCCAGTCGTCGGGCAGCAGGTGGTCGAGCACGTCGTCCACGCTGATCGCGCCGAGCAGCCGGCGCTCGGCGTCGACCACGGGGAGCGCGAGCAGGTTGTACGTCGCCATGAGGCGCGTGACCTGCATGAGCGGGGCGTCGGGGGTGAGGGCGTCGATGTCGTCGTCGAGGATCGTGCCGATCGCCTGGTGCGGGGGTTCGCGCAGCATCCGCTGCAGGTGCACGACGCCGAGGAACCGGCCCGTGGGTGTCTCGAGCGGGGGGCGGACGACGAACACCATGGAGGCGAGCGCCGGCGCGAGGTCCTGGCGTCGCACGTGGGCGAGCGCGGCGGCGATGGGGGCCTCGGGGCCGAGGACGACGGGCTCGGTGGTCATGAGGCCACCCGCGGTGTCCTCCGCATAGGCGAGCAACCGGCGCACGTCACGCGCGTCCTCGGGCTCCATGAGGGCGAGCAGCTCGGCGGCCTGCGCGTCGGGGAGCTCACCGAGCAGGTCGGCGGCGTCGTCGGGCTGCATCGCCTCGAGGACGTCGGCGGCGCGGTCGACGTCGAGGCCGGAGAGGATCGCCACCTGGTCGTCCTCGGGCAGCTCCTCCATGACGTCCGCGAGGCGCTCGTTGTCGAGGGCCGCGGCGACCTCCGCGCGGCGCGACTCGCCGAGCTCGTGCAGCACGTCCGCGAGGTCGGCGGGCTTGAGGTCGTCGTAGTTGGCGAGCAGCATCGCCGCACCCTGGGCCTCGGCGGAGGTGGCGAGCGAGACGACGGCGTCGAAGCCGACGACGAGCGTCTCGCCGCGGCGGCGCAGGAGGCCGCCCTTGCTGGCGACGGCGCGGCGCACGAAGAACTGCGTCACGTGCCAGTCGCCCGTGCGCTGCTGCTCGATCGCGACGTCCTCGACGAACGCTCGGCCCGAGCCGTCCCGCAGCTCCACGCGGCGCTCGAAGAGGTCGCCGATGACGAGCATCTCGGTGGCGCGCTGCTCGAAGCGGCGCACGTTGAGCAGGCCCGTCGAGATGACCTGACCGGGGACGATGCCCGTGACGCGGGTGATCGGCAGGAACACCCGCCGCCGGCCCGGCACCTCCACGACGAGGCCCACCACGCGGGGCGCCGTCGTCGTCCGGAGCAGCACGACGACGTCGCGCACCCGCCCCACGAGGTCACCGATCGGATCGACGACGTTCGTGCCGGCCAGGCGCGCAACGAAGACCCGCTCACCCACACTCGTCACGGCGCCCAGCCTAGCCACCGCGTGCGGCGGTGCCGCGCAGGCTGGCGGGGCGCTGGGTTGTGGACTGCGGGCTGACGTCCGAGGTCGCAAGGTGGACAATGGGCCCATGTCGATGAACCGAGCCGGCCGCATCCCCTCGACCCCGACGCTGCCGCAGGGCGAGCAGGTCGCCGCCTACGGCACCTACCTCGAGGCCCAGCGGGCCGTGGACCACCTCGCGGACAAGGAGTTCCCCGTCCAGCTCGTCACGATCGTCGGGACGGACCTGCGCATGGTCGAGCGCGTCACGGGGCGGCTGTCGTACCCGCGCGTCGCGCTCGCGGGCCTCGCGTCCGGGGCATGGTTCGGTCTCTTCGTCGGGCTCCTGCTGACGTTCTTCACGGTGGGCGGCGAGACGTCCTTCCCGCTGTTCGCGGCGATCGCCATCGGTGCGGCGTTCGGCATGCTGTTCTCGGTCGTCTCGTACGCCTTCACGGGCGGCAAGCGCGACTTCACGTCGTCGAGCCAGATCGTCGCGACCACCTACGCGGTGCTGTGCCAGCTCGAGAAGGCGAACCAGGCGCGCAACCTGCTGGCCGAGGTGGGCGGGGTCACCGGGGGGCTCGGCGTCGGCCAGCCTTCCCCGGCCCCCGCACCGCAGACCGCCGCGACTCCGGTCCCTGCGGGGCAGGAGCCTGTCTCGCAGGAGCCCGGGCCGCGGGAGCCCGGGCCGCGGGACTCCGCGAGCCAGTAGCGCCACCCCGCGCCCATGGCCGACCTGCTCGAGTACGCCCTGCGCGTCCTGCCAGGGCTCGTCCTGCTGACGGTGGTGTGGATCGCCCTGCGCGGGCCCGCGATCGCGCTGCGGATCACGATCCTGCTGCTGGGCTTCATCCTGGTCAGGGACGTGATGACGCCGCTGGGCCTGTGGTCCTTCGGCGCGATCGGGCCGGCGGTGTGGCTCAGGTTCACCGACGATCCCGCCGTGCTCCTCGGGCTCGCTGCGGCCTCGGTGCTGCTCGTGATCGTGATCTACCGCGTTGCTCCGCAGCTGCGCCACCTCGTGGTCTGGGGCAGGGCCGACTGGCGGTCGGTGGTCACCGGGTTGGTCGGGGCCGCCGTCGTCGTCGTCCCGTTCGTCGTCGCCGGTCGATTCGTGCCGCTCGACGAGCGTGGTGGTGCCGTCGCGCTGAGCCTCTTGCCGTCGCTGTTCGCCCTCGCCATGGCGGGGAACCTGCTCGAGGAGCTGTTGTTCCGTGGTTACCTGCAGGGACATCTCGCCGAGAGTCACTCGCCTGCGCGCACCGTCGTGCTCTCGGGTCTGTTCTTCGCCGCCGGGCACGTCTTCCTGGCGTCCACGGTGACCGCCGTCGGCGTACCGCTCTTGCTGTTCACGTTGTTCGAGGGGCTCGTCTGCGCCGAGGTGGCGCGGCGCCGTGGCGTGATCGCCGCGACCCTCACGCACGGGCTGGCGATCTTCTTCCTCGCCTCCGGGCTGATCTAGCGCTCGAGCGTCGACCGGCTCGACTCTCGACAAGCGGCCGTCCGAACCGGGAGGATTCGCCCAGGGAGGTTCGCCATGGGCAACGACGCCGAAGAACCGCAGTCCTCGGGGCCGCGCGCCCCGGAGCGCGAAGAGCTCAAGCACGACGCGATCGGCTTCGTCGACGCGCTCGTCATCGGGCTCAACGCGACCTCGCCCGCCTACTCGCTCGCCGCCGTCATCGGGCCGATCGTCGTGCTCGTCGGCGTCGCGGCACCGGGCGTGCTGCTCGCCTCGTTCGTGCCGATGCTGCTCATCGCCTCGGCGTTCTACTACATGAACAAGGTGGACCAGGACTGCGGCACCACGTTCTCGTGGGTGACGCGCGCGATGGGGCCGTGGTGGGGCTGGCAGGGTGGCTGGGCCATCACGATGACCGGGGTGCTCGTCGTCGGCGCCCTGGCCGACGTCGCGATCCGGTTCGGCCTGCTCATGCTGGGGCTCGACCACGTCGCCTACCCGGACGCCGCCGAGCCGAACTACTGGCTGTACCGGATCCTCATCATGGTGCTCACGGTGGGTCTCATCGTGCTCATGACGTGGCTGTGCGTCCTCGGCACGGAGCTGTCCGCCAAGGTGCAGAACGTGCTCATCACGGCCCAGGTGCTCGCGCTGCTCGTCTTTGCCGGCGTCGCGCTCGTCCAGGTGGCCAACGGCACGGCGACGGATGCGCTCGCGCCGTCGTGGTCGTGGCTCAACCCGTTCGCCGAGGGCGGCGGGGCGCTGACGGCGGGACTGCTGCTCGGCGTCTTCATCTACTGGGGCTGGGAGTCGGCGGTCAACCTCACCGAGGAGACGACGGACTCGGCGAGCGCCCCGGGCAAGGCGGGGCTGTGGTCCACCGTCATCCTCATGGTCACGTACCTGTCCGTCGCGTTCGCGATCGTGGCCGTGATGGGCGTGGGCGCGCTCGCGGAGAACGCCGAGGAGGAAGAGGGCATCTTCGCGATCATCGGCGAGCAGGTGCTGGGTGGGTGGGACTGGGTCTTGCTGTTCGCCGTCGTTACCTCGGCGATCGCCTCGACGCAGACGACGATCATCCCCGCTTCCCGCACCGCGCTGTCGATGGCGAGGCGCTCCGCGCTGCCGCGGACCTTCGGGCACATCCACCCGCGGCTCCGCACCCCGGACGTGAGCACGTGGTGGGTCGCCGTCATCGCGGCCGTCTGGTACGTCGCCATCTCGCTGCTGAGCGAGAACGCGCTCTTCGACTCGCTCACAGCACTGTCGCTCGTGATCGCGTTCTACTACTCGCTCACCGGCATCGCGTGCGCGATCTTCTACCGCAAGCAGCTGCGAGACAGCGTGCGCAACTTCCTGCTCATCGGGGTGGGGCCCGTGGTCGGGTCGCTGCTGCTGCTGTGGCTGCTCGTCGCGTCGTTCATCGACATGTCCGACCCGGAGAACTCGTACTCCGGGCAGGCGTGGTTCGGCGTCGGCCCGCCGCTCGTGATCGGGCTCGTCATCTTCGCTGCGGGGATCGTGCTCATGTTCGTGTGGCGGTGGCGCGACCGGACGTTCTGGGCGGAGCGCGCGAGCGTCGTCGACCCGCAGCTCGTGGAGAGGAGCTCGTCATGACGATCGTGCTCGGGTACGACGAGTCCTTGGGAGCCGCGCGGGCGCTCGACGTCGCGATCACGGTGGCTTCGCGGTTGAGCGAGCCCCTCGTGATCGTCTACGGCGCGGCGCCGCCCGGGCGCGAGGGGGAGGAGTTCCGGTCCCACCTCGACGCCCTGGAGGCGATCGGTCGCGAGGCGGTGTCGCACGCGCTCGATCACGCGTCGCAGCAGGGCGTGGTGGCCGAGGTCGCGCTTGTGCGGGCCAAGCCGGCCGAGGCGCTTATCCAGGTCGCCGAGGACCGGGATGCGACGCTCATCGTCGTCGGCTCGTACGGGGAGTCGCCGCTGCGCAGCGCGTTGCTGGGGTCGACGCCGCACAAGCTGTTGCACCTGTCGACGCGGCCCGTGCTGGTGGTGCCGCGGGCGTAGGGGCCGTGCCGGGCGGAGCGTCGGTGGTCCGATCTAGGTTGGGTCCATGACAGACGTCTGGGGTCCGGAACTGATCGACCAGCTCGACTTCTACTGGGGCGCGCACCTGTGGCCGCGGCTGCAGGGGCTGAGCGACGAGGAGTACCTGTGGGAGCCGGCGGGGGGTGCGTGGAGCCTGCGGCCCGACGACGACGGCGTCCTGCGGCTCGAGCAGTTCGGACCGGAACCGCCCACGCCGCCGCTGACGACGATCGCCTGGCGCGCCGTCCACATCGCGCGCGACGTCATGGGCGCCCGGGCGCGTGCGCTCTTCGGTCCGACGTCGGCCCCGGACGACGCCGACATGTTCGACGCCCGGCACTGGCCCGAGCCCCTGCCCGCGACGGCGGAGGGCGGGCTGGCGCTGCTGGACGCGGGGTACCGGGCGTGGCGCGAGGGCGTGGTTCGGCTCTCCGACGCCGAGCTGCGTGCGCCGATCGGGCCCAAGGGCGGGCCGTTCGCGGAGGATTCGTTGTCCCTGCTCGTGCTCCACATCAACCGCGAGGTGGTGGCGCACGGCGCGGAGATCTGCCTGCTGCGTGATCTGTACCGGGCGCGGCGGGACCGGGAGGATCCGGTTGTTGCTGCGGGGCTCGCGGGGGATGCGGGGGAGGTGGCGCGGCTCCTTTCGGTGCCTGGGGAGGTGGTGCGACTCCAGGCTGCGCGGCCCGGCTTCCTCGCGGAGGTGGCGGGGCTGCGGCACTGGGACGTGGTGCGGGTGCTCGTCGAGGCCGGGTTCGGGCCTGGGGTGAATGGCGGCGGGGGCGCTGCGGCTGCCGGGGTCGCTGAGGGCGCTGGGGGCGCTGGGGGCGGAGATCCGACCGCACTGCACTTCGCGGCCCGGGTCGGCTCGGAGGAGTTCGTGCGGCTGCTCCTCGAGCATGACGCCGACCCGCGGGTGACAGAGGCGGAGTACGGGCTGGACGCCGCTGGCTGGGCCGCGCACTTCGGGCACGACGAGGTGGCCGCGCTCATCCGCGGCTGGAGTCGCTGAGCCGGGCGGGACCGAACATCGCCGCAGGTCACAGGCAGTTTCCGTGCGCCGTGGGCGTCGTTGCGACTGCCCGGTTCGTCCCGTTGTCAGTGGGTCTGTGTACGTTTGTGCGAGCAGGTTGGCGGCAGGTGTTTCGGGCTGGTGATCGGAGGTGACCGGGGTGCTCGAGGACGATGACAGGTGGGGTGACGAGGGTCGCCTCGAGCGCGGTCGCGGCGCGGTCGGCCGTTCTGCGGAGGGTCGTGGCGCGGAGGGTCGCGACGAGCAGCCGTGTCGCTCTGAGGGCGTGCCCTTCGTCGACGACGGTGTACTCCCGGCCGGTCGGGCTCCTGGTGGTGGCCGTTCGATGATGGAGCTGCTTGGTGACTTGGAGCAGCTTGTGGAGCTGATCACGGCTGTTGATCCTGGGGAGCTGGGTGGGTTCGCGGCGGCGGAGGCGGTGGTGCGGGTGCATCGGGCGGGGGATCGGCTGCGGGCGCAGCAGGTCGGGTGGCTGGGCCGCGTGGAGGCGGATGCGGCG
>Ga0160449_1000377_pt1 | contig 29618 bp, 25 predicted proteins | sample HID1975I_E1MG_FD_108216 | JGI IMG/M metagenome (GOLD analysis project Ga0160449, IMG submission 108216) | Enriched soil microbial communities from UW Madison campus, WI, USA - HID1975I_E1 MG | ecosystem: Environmental > Terrestrial > Soil > Unclassified | place: USA: Madison, Wisconsin...
CAGACGCGCGAACGCGGCCCAGCCATCGTTCACTTCCCAGTTCCAGTTAACACCCGTGTTCGAAGACTCGGCGTTGATGTCGTCAATGACGTGATAGCCGGCGTCAATCGCGCCGTACCAGCCGTCCGGCTCCGCCGACGCAGCGCCAGCTGCGAACAGCCCCGCCGCGGCGACACTGGCAAGAAGTTTGATCTTCATTGGTGTCCTCACACTCATGTTATCCCTACGGCGACGCTTACACGGCGCGCTCCAGCCCCGAACGACCTATTCGTCGCATCGTTCCGGAACCAGGCGCGGATTATGGCGACTGTGGCGCCGTTTCAACACATTGCGAGGTTGGCGCGGCGGTCGCGGCCTGCAAGATTTCGCCGACGAAATGGAGAATGACATGACCCTGAGCTTTGACAACCGCGTCGCCATCGTCACCGGGGCCGGCGGCGGCCTGGGCCGGGAGCATGCCCTTGCCCTGGCGGCGCGCGGGGCCAAGGTGGTGGTCAACGATCTGGGCGGCGCCCGCGACGGTTCGGGCGGATCGGCCACGGCGGCCGAAGCTGTGGTGGCCGAGATTTTGGCGGCCGGCGGCGAAGCCATGGCCAATGCGGCCTCGGTGACCGACGCGGCGGCGGTGCAGGCCATGGTCGATGCGACGATGGACCGATGGGGCCGCATCGACATTCTGGTGAACAACGCCGGCGTCCTGCGCGACAAGACCTTCGCCAAGATGACGCTGGAGGATTTCCGCTTTGTCGTGGACGTGCACCTGATGGGGGCGGTCAACGCTACCCATGCAGTGTGGGAGATCATGCGGACCCAGAACTACGGCCGCATCGTCATGACGACCTCGTCATCGGGCCTGTACGGCAATTTCGGCCAGTCGAACTATGGCGCGGCCAAGATGGCGCTGGTGGGATTGATGCAGACCCTGTCGATCGAGGGGGCCAAGAACGACATCCGGGTCAATTGCCTGGCCCCCACCGCTCACACCCGCATGACCGAGGATCTGGGCGCCGCCCTGCCGCTGGAGGCGCTGGGGCCGGAGCTGGTGACGCCGGGACTGCTGCATCTGGTCAGCGATGACGCGCCGACGCGGGCGATCCTGGCCGCCGGCGCCGGCGGCTTCGAGCGGGCCTATGTGACCCTGACCCAAGGCGCCTTCATCACCGGAACCGACGCGCCCGAGCAGGTGGCCGCGCGCTTTGACGAAATCTCGAACCGCGACGGCGAGATCGTGCCGGATATGGGCGCCGCCCAGGGCATGATCGAACTGACCAAGGCGAAAGCTGCGCTTTCGTCCTAGGAGCCTATGCTCGCGACGCGGTCGCTCGCGGCTTGAGGCCCGGCGACCTTGATAGTCACGGCGCCTTGCGTTGACCCGACGTGAGGCGCCTAACTTCCCCTCGAACAGGAACTCGCGCTCAAGCAGCAAGCCGCCGCGCGGCGAGCGATAGCGCACTTACAAGGAAGCTCAGATGCGTGAAGCCGTCATCGTCTCAACCGCCCGCACCCCGATCGGGCGGGCCTATCGCGGGGCGTTCAACGACACCCAGGCGCAGCAGCTCGGCGCCCATGCGGTGAAGCATGCGGTCCAGCGCGCGGGCGTCGATCCGGCCGAGATCGAGGACGTGGTCATGGGCGCGGCCCTGCAGCAGGGCGCGACCAGCACGAACGTCGCGCGCCAGATCGCCCTGGCCGCCGGCCTGCCCTCGACCGTTCCCGGCATGAGCCTGGACCGGCAATGCGCCTCGGGCCTGATGGGCATCGCCACGGCGGCCAAGCAGGTGATCTTCGACAATCAGAAGATGGCGGTCGGCGGCGGGCTGGAAAGCATCTCGCTGGTGCAGAACCAGCACATGAACCTGCACCGGATGAAGGACGAGGCGCTGCTGAAGCTATCGCCGCACATCTATATGTCGATGCTGGAGACCGCCGAGGTGGTGGCCCGGCGCTACAACATCAGCCGCGACGCCCAGGACGAATACGCCCTGCAGTCCCAGCAGCGCACCGCCCAGGCCCAGGCCGAAGGCCGGCTGGACGCCGAGATCGTGCCGATGACCACCAGCATGCTGGTCACGGACAAGGCGACCGGCCAGACCTCATCGAAGGAGGTGACCCTGTCGAAGGACGAGGGCAACCGGCCCGACACGACGCTGGAAGGGCTGCAGTCGCTCAAGCCGGTCTTCGGCGGCGGCGAGGAGATCGAACAGGGCCAGTTCATCACGGCCGGCAACGCCAGCCAGCTGTCGGACGGCGCATCGGCCTGCGTGATCATGGAGGCGGGTGAGGCGGTGAAGCGCAACCTGCAGCCGCTGGGCGCCTATCGCGGCATGGCGGTGGCGGGTTGCGAACCGGATGAAATGGGCATCGGTCCGGTCTTCGCCGTGCCGAAACTGCTGAAGCGCCACGGCCTGACCGTCGACGACATCGGCATCTGGGAGCTGAACGAGGCCTTCGCCGTGCAGGTGCTGTACTGCCGCGACACCCTGGGCATTCCCAACGACCGTCTGAACGTCTCGGGCGGCGCCATCTCGATCGGCCACCCCTATGGCATGTCGGGCGCCCGGATGACCGGCCACGTGCTGATCGAAGGCAAGCGGCGCGGCGCCAAATACGGCGTCGTCACCATGTGCGTCGGCGGCGGCATGGGCGCGGCGGGCCTGTTCGAGATCTACTGAAAAGCCTTGCGGCGTCAGGCGACGCCGTAGTGCTCGCGATACCAATCCACGAAGGCGGCGACGCCTTCGTGGACCGAGGTCGCCGGCGTGTAGCCGGTCAGGGCGGTCAGCAGCTCGACACTGGCGAAGGTGGCCGGCACGTCGCCTGCCTGCATCGGCATCATGTTCAAGGTCGCTTCTCGGCCCAGCGCCCGCTCCATCTCGCGGATGAAGTTCATCAGATTGACCGGCTCGCCCCGGCCGATATTGACCGCACGCCACGGCGCGGCAGGACTGAGGGAGTCCATCGGTCCAACCGGCTGACCCTTGACCGGCGGAACCGACAGCAGACGGACGATCCCCTCCACCAGGTCGTCGACGTAGGTGAAGTCCCGCTTCATGTCGCCGCCGTTGTAGACGTCGATGGGCCGCCCCTTCAGCGTCGCGTCGACGAATTTGAACAGCGCCATGTCGGGCCGACCCCACGGTCCATAGACGGTAAAGAAGCGGAACATGGTCGTCGGAATGTCCCACAGGTGGCTGTAGGAATGGGTCATCAGCTCCGTCGCCTTCTTGGTCGCCGCATAGAAGGTCATCGGATGATCGGCGCGGTCCGTCTCGCGGAACGGCATGACGGTGTTGGCGCCGTAGACCGAGCTGGTGGACGCACCCAGCAGGTGGGCGACCTGATATTTGCGGGCCAACTCCATCACATTGAAGGTGCCGACCAGGTTGGAGTCCACATAGGTCTCCGGATGCTCGAGGCTGTAGCGGACGCCCGCCTGGGCCGCGAGGTGGATGATGGCCTCGGGTTTCGCCTGTTCCGCCACCGCTTCCAGCGCGGCGCGGTCCTCCAGCATGATGATGTGTTCGGAGAAGCCGTTGTGCCGCTTCAGCAGGTCATGGCGCGCGGTCTTCAGGGCCACATCGTAATAGGCCGTCATGCCGTCGACGCCGAACACCTCGTGCCCGTCGGCGATCAGCCGCCGCGCCAGATGAAAGCCGATGAAGCCGGCCGAGCCGGTCAGCAGAATGCGCATGATGTATCCCCCGTGACCGGCCCCATGTCAGGCGAACGCCGGTCTGACAAGAGACGTTACGCCAGCGACAGGTCGCAATCCGCCAGTTCCGGCAGGACTTTCGCACTGGCCGCCAGCTGATCGTAGGCCGACATGATGTGATAGAAGGAACTAGCGGGCGCCGCCTCCTCCACGAAGCGTCGGTCGCCAGCCAGTCGATCCCACCACAGACCGTTGGGCAGCAGATAGGATTGCAAGGCAGCCAGCGCGTCGGCGGCGTCTGCGATGTAGGCGGCGCGTGCTGCGCCTTCGGCGGTCTCGGCCAACAACAGAGCGGCCTTCAGCCATTCACCCTGCGGCCACAGGCGCGCCGAGCCGCTGCGTACGGACATGTCGTCCCGCAGGGCGTCGATCGCTACGCCCCGAATGGCGTCCACGCCTTTGCGGCCGACCTCATAGAGGCGCCGCGCGGCGGCGATCGCTTCCGCACTCTGACGCCGAACGCCCCACCGCGTCAGCAGCCACGCCCACTCGAACTGATGCCCAGGCTCGACCAGCCGGCCCTCCTCGCCGGGCTGCGGCGTCCAGTTCTCGGAGAAGAACTCCCGCAGCGCCCCGCTTTCGGGCGCGATGAAATGCGCCATGGCCAGCCCTGCGATCTCGTCAGAGATGGCGCGCCATTCCGGTGTCGGGTCCAGATCCTCCCAGGCCAGGGCCGCCTCCAGCAGGTGCATCTGGGCGTTCGCCTGATAGGGCTGCGCCCCGGCCTCGGGCCAGCCGCCGAAGGGAAGGCGTTCGCGCATCAAGGCTTCGCGCAAGGCGACGGCGCGGCGACACGCCTCGTCCGTCTCGACCCCGGCCTCGACAGCGGCGGCGAGGGCGAACAGGACGAAGGACTGGTCATATAAGGTTGCGGTGTCGTCCAGCGCTACGCCGTTGACGTCCACCAGGGTCCGGTACCGCCCGTCGTCCCGCGAATTCGTCTGCCAGAACCGGCGCAGGCCGCGCGCCGCCGTATCGCGCCAGGGTCCTCGCCAGCCCAGAAGGCCAGCCCGGCAATACACCTGGACCTGGCGCGCCTGCACCCGCGCGCGTCGGGGCAGATCGACCAGGCCGCCGTTGGGACGCAACCGATCAGCGAAAGCGCCATCCGCCTCGACCCCCAGAGCGCACCATAGCGGCAGGGCCGAGGTGCGCATCCAGGTCGAAAAGCCCGAGGCGCAGTGGTCGAAGGCGGCGCGCGCGCCCGAGCCAAGGCCGAAATGAGTAGGGTGTTCGGCGCGGATGCGCTCGACCAGACCCTTCACCTCCTGCGCCCGGTCCAGGTCACAGACCAGAACGGCGTCCTTCTCGGCGATGATCGCCAGATTGGACACCCCGGCCGTGGCCACCAGTATCCCTTCGGACGCCCGCACCAGACACTGGTCGCCCTCGGATCCGATCCATGTTCCGGTCGCCCCGGAACCGGTCGCCGCCACGGCGTCCCAGGCGCCCAGATCGGACCAGGCGAAGCCGACCGGCAGCACCCAGGCCTTGGCCGTATGCTCCATGACGGCGTGATCGATGGATATGCGAGGCGCGGTGGCGAAAACCGGCGCCAGTTCAACCACTCCGCCCTGCTCCGACGCCAGCGAGGCGCTCGCCGCGCGAACCACCTCGGGCGCATGGGCCGCCAGTTCGTCAAGCAATGTCGCGGCCGGGACGATGAAATTACCACTGTTCCAGAGGTAGCCCTGCGCGAGATAAGCCGTCGCGGTTTCGCGGTTGGGCTTTTCGACGAAGGCTGCGACCGGGGACAGGCCCTGACCATCGGCGCGGATATAGCCATAGGCCGAGGACGGCTCCGTCGGCCTGACGCCCAGGGTGACGATAAAGCCTTCCTTCGCCTTGGACGCCGCAGCGCGAACCGCGTCGCGGAAACCATCGCCTTCCGGGAGGTGGTGGTCGGACGCCACATAGACCAGAACCCCGGAGGGATCGGTCTGGGCCACATAGGCGGCGGCGGCGGCCATGGCGGCCGCGGAATCCCGCGCTTCGGGCTCCAGCAGGATGATCGCCTCGCGACCCAGTTCCTGAAGCTGGCCCTCGGCCCAGTGACGATAGGCGGCGCCCGTGACCACGATGACCCCGCCCGCCTCGCCCGCCAGAGGCGCGACGCGTTCCACTGTATCCTGGAACAGCGACCGCTCGCCCGCCAGGCCAAGAAACTGCTTGGGCCGGTCCGCGCGCGACGCCGGCCACAGACGGGTGCCGGAGCCGCCACACATGATGACGGGGTAGAGAGGCTGGCTCATGCAATCCTTCCGCGCAGACGGCGTAAGGTATTGCCTAGCCTCTTGCACGCCCCGCTGTCGACCGTTCAGCGCTTCGCGGTCAGGGCTGCGACGAAGTCGTCGCGCCAGATGGAGACGTCGGTGTCGCGCACGATCTGCATGAGGGCCTGCCAGCGTTCGATACGTTCTTCCAGCGGCATGGTCAGGGCGGTCTTGATGGCTTCGGACAGTTCTTCGCGGCTGAACGGATTGACCAGCAGGGCCTGGCGCATCTGTTCGGCGGCGCCGGCGAAGCGCGACAGGATCAGCACGCCGGGGTCGTCGGGATTCTGGGCCGCGACATATTCCTTGGCCACCAGGTTCATGCCGTCGCGCAGGGGCGTGACCAGGCCGACCCGCGCCGCGCGATAGATGCCCGCCAGCTGGTCGCGGCGATAGGTGCGGTTCAGATAGCGGATCGGCTGCCAGTCCATGTCGGCATAGGCGCCGTTGATGCGGCCGGCCAGCGCCTCCAGCCGGACACGGATGTCCTGATAGGTGTCGACCTCGTCGCGCGAGATCGGCGTGACCTGCAGCAGGAAAACCTCGCCGCGCATGTCGCGGTTGTCGTGCAGGAACTGCTCATAGCCCAGCAGTCGCTGTTCCAGCCCCTTGGAGTAGTCCAGCCGGTCCACGCCGACCAGCATGGCGCGGAAGGCCGAGGACGCGGCCATCCGGTCATAGGTGCGGGCCCCCAACGTCGAATTGCGCGCGTCCAGGAAGCCCTGCACGTCGATGCCGATGGGAAACACCCCGCCCTGAAGCGTCTTGCCGAACGCCTCCAGCCCGTCGTTGCCCAAGGGCTTTCCGCCAGCCTCGGAGATCACATAGTCGCGGAACAGGTCGAACCATTCGCGGGTGTGGAAGCCGACCAGATCATAGTCGAACATCGATTCGACCAGCCGCCGGTGATACGGCAGCGTCACCAGCAGCTGCCGCGCCGGCCACGGCGTATGCAGGAAGAAGCCGATCCGATTCCTGACCCCCAGACGCCGCAGGTCACGGGCCAGCGGGATCATGTGGTAGTCATGGATCCAGATGACGTCGTCGTCGCGCAACAGCGGCCGCAGCGTCTCGGCGAAGCGGGCGTTGGTCCGCTCATACCCCTCACCAAACGAACGCTCATAGGCGGTCAGGTCGACCCGGTGGTGGAACAGGGGCCAGAGCGTCCGGTTGGCGTAACCGTTGTAGTATTCCTCGACGTCCTGCTCTTCCAGATCGACCAGGGCGACGGTGACGCCGGCGCGGTCCTCGATCTTGGCTTCGGGGACGAAGGTCTCCACGGTCTCGCCCGACCAGCCGAACCACAGGCCGTCGTATTTGCGCAGCGCCGCCGACAGGGCCATGGCCAGCCCCCCGGCCGAGCCTGCCGCCGGATCCTTGGGCGCCGAGACGCGGTTCGAGACGACGATAAGCCGGCTCATCGCGCGTCCGTCCACGACCGGCTGAGCAGGACCGCGCAGTTGATGATGCCGACCAGAGAATAGGTCTGGGGGTAGTTGCCCCACAGCTCGCCGTTCTCGATGGCGATGTCCTCGCTGAGCAGGCCGGCGTGGGTGCGGCGGGCCAGCATGTCCTCGAACACCTTGCGCGCCTCTTCGGTGCGGCCGTTCAGATGCAGCGCCTCGATGTACCAGAAGGTGCAGAAGTTGAAGGCGGTCTCGGGTTCGCCGAAGTCGTCGGGGTGGGCGTAGCGGAACAGGTATTCGCCGCGCTTCAGCTCCTTCTCCACCGCCTCGAAGGTGCGGACCTGACGCGGGTCCAGCACGTCCAGGAAACCCAGGTCGGTCATCTGCAGCAGCGAGGCGTCCAGTTCCGTCCCGCCGAAGCTGGCGGCGAAGCGGCCCTCGTCCGGCAGATAGGCCTCGGCCTCGATCCGTTCATGGATGACGCGGGCGCGCTCGGCCCAGATCTCGGCCCGCTCATGCAGACCCAGGTGACGTGCCGCCTTGGCCAGGCGGTCGCAGGCGGCCCAGCACATGACCGAGGAATAGGTGTGCACCCGGGCGATGGTGCGAAACTCCCACAGACCGGCGTCGGGCTGGTCGTGCATGGCGAAGGCGCGTTCGCCGACCTTTTCCAGCGCGTGATAGTCGTCGATGGAGCCGGGGCGCAGCAGGCGTTGGTCGAAGAAGGACTGCACCAGCGGCAGGACGATCTGGCCATAGACGTCGTGCTGAAGGTGCTCGTGCGCCTGATTGCCGACGCGGACGGGCTTCATGCCGCGATAGCCATCGACCGTCTCGACGATCCGCTCGTTGATCGCCGGCTCCAGGCCCACGCCGTACAGCGGCTGGATGTGACCGCCCCTGGACGCGTCGACCAGGTTGCGCAGATAGACGAGGTAGTTTTCCAGGATGTCGACCACCCCCAGCCGGTTCAGCGCCCGCACCGTGTAATAGGCGTCGCGGATCCAGCAGTAGCGATAGTCCCAGTTGCGGCCACTGCCCGGGAACTCGGGCACCGAGGTGGTCATGGCGGCGACGATGGCGCCTGTCTCTTCGTGCACGCACAGCTTCAGGGTGATGGCGGCGCGGATCACCGCTTCCTGCCAGTCCAGCGGCAGGTACAGGGTGCGGACCCACGCCTTCCAATAGGCGATGGTCCGGTCCAGGGTGGCCGAGACGCCGGCGCGGACCTCCTGGTCGTAGCCCTCGTCCGGGCCCAGGAAGAAGGCGAGTTCGTTCTCCAGCCGGAAGGTGCGCTCGTCCATCACGTGCGAGACCGGGCAGTTGGTCGTCAACCGCATGATGATGTCGGTGCACAGATAGCGGATGTGGTTCGAGCCGGAGGTCTGCTCGGCCCGGCGGGCGCCCCACCCGGCCGACGGACGCAGCCGCACCGTGATGCGCGGCACGCCGTGAAGCGGCCGCACGATCCGCGCGAAGGCCAGCGGGCGATAGGTCCGCGCGTGTTTGACGTGGCGGGGGGCGAAATCCAGAATTTCGACCGACGATCCGTCCTCGGCCGTCAGCACGGTGCGCAGGACCGGCGTGTTGCGGACATAGGCCTGGTCGATGCGTTGCTGCCCCTCGATCCGGATGGACCAGAAGCCATGTTCGGGGTCGTCGCCGTCCATCAGGGCGGAGAAGATCGGGTCTCCATCGACGCGCGGGGCGCAGGCCCAGACGTAACGCCCCTCGCGGTCGATCAGGGCGCTGATGGCGCAGTTGCCGATGGGCGCCAGGTCCAGCGAAGGGGTCATGCGGGCGTCTCCTCGACCGTCTCAAGCCAGTCCAGAACCGCGTTCACGTCCGCCAGGCTATGGCGCGCGGCTGTGTCGCGGGGGGCGCCGACCAACACACCGAATCCGCCCAGGCGGTCGGCGGCACGGAAGCCGTCCTCATCGGTCAGGTCGTCGCCGACCATGATGGGGGTCGCCCCCGCAAACGGCGCCTCGGCCATGAAGGCGGCGACGGCGACGCCCTTGTCCGCGCCGGGGGTTTTCAGCTCCACCACCATCGAGCCGGGCTGAAGGGCCAGGCCATGCGCCGCGGCCAGGGCGTGGGCCAGGGCGGTGGCGTCCGCCGCCTGGTCCGGCGCCTGGCGGAAATGCAGGGCCACGGCCCCGCGCTTGTCCTCGACGATCACGCCGGGGCGCGGCTCGGCGAAGGCGCGCAGGGCCAGCGTCGCCTGGGGCAGCGACGGCGCCGAGGCCCGCTGCTGAAGCGCGCCCGCGGCGTCGCGGCGCTCCAGCCCATGCACGCCGGACGCGGCGCCGGCCGCCCCGTCCGTGATCCGGTCGATCTCGGACAGGGGGCGACCGCTGACGATGGCCACCCTGCCGTGCATGCGCTTCGCCAGGCGTTCCAGCATCACGGTGCGTCGCGGATCGGGCCCCACGGCGTCCGGCGTGGCCGCCAGCGGGGCCAGGACGCCGTCCAGGTCCAGGAAGAAGGCGGGCCGGATCAGGCGGGACGGCGGCGGCGGCAAGGGTCGTGCGGATGTCGCGGACGACAGGGACATAGGCGTGTGGCTTTGACTCATTCAGGCTCCCCGAAGGGAGCGGAACGCGCCTGGCCGGCAAAGGTTACGGCAGCGAGACGATTTTCCCGCCATTGTGGAAACGCCCCTTGAGGCGCTATCTCCCGCACATGACAGTCTCTGCCCCCGTTCATTCCTCGCCCGAGGAAATCGCCGCGATGACCGAGCGCGCCCGCGAGGTCGTGCAGTTGAATATCGAGGCCCTGAGCGCGCTGGAGCGCTCCATCGATGTCTCCATCGCCCGCGCCTGCGACGTCATTCTGAGTCGGCCCGGCTATGTGGTGGTGACCGGCATGGGCAAGTCCGGCCACATCGGCGGCAAGATCGCCGCGACCCTGGCGTCCACCGGCACCAACGCCTTCTTCGTGCATCCGGCGGAGATGAGCCACGGCGATCTGGGCATGCTGCGGCCCGATGTCACACTGATCGCCCTGTCCAACTCGGGCGAGAGCCGCGAGCTTCGCGATCCGCTGCTGTATTGCCAGCGTAACGCCATTCCGGTGATCGGCATCACCCAGCGGCCGTCCAGCTTCCTGGGGCGTCATTCCGAGGTCTGCCTGACCATGCCCAACGTGGCCGAAGCCTGCCCCAACGGCCTGGCGCCCACGACCTCCACCCTGATGAGCCTGGCCGTCGGCGACGCCCTGGCCATGGTTCTGATGGACCGCCGCGGCTTCACCCGGGAAGCCTTCGGCATGCACCATCCGGGCGGCGCCCTGGGCATGAGCCTGCAGTCGGTGAAGGAATGGATGGGGGATAACGCTGCCGCGCCGGTTACCCTCGGCGAAGAGGCGCCGTTCAGCGAGGTGGTGGCCGCCATCACCGCAGGACGCAAGGGCGCGGTCGCCGTTCTGGACGCCGATGGAAACCTGGCCGGCGTCGTCACCGACGGCGACGTGCGCCGGGCCTTCGCCAATGACATCGCCGGCGTCCGCGCTACGGACATCATGAGCCGTTCGCCCATCACAGTTGAGCCGGACGCCCGGATGAGCGACGTGGTCGACCTGCTGACCCAGAACAAGATCGCCACCCTGTTCGTCGTCCAGGACCAGCGCCCGGTGGCCATCATCCATATCGCCGAGTTGATGCAGTCCGGCTACGTATCGTGACGATCGAGACGATCCTGTTCGACGCCAGTCGGCTGCTTAGCCGCACCGATCGAAGCGCGCCGACCGGAATCGATCGAGTCTGCCTGGCCTACGCCGATTGGCTGAGGGGACGGCCCGACGTCCAGATGATCCCGGTCCGCGCGCGGAAAGGGCAGCTGGCTGTGGTGGATTCAGTGTGGTTCGATCGCTCCATCGACAACCTTCGTCGGCGATGGAGCGGCCCAGGTCACGACGCCCCCGCCACGGCGCACGAGCGTCGCCTGCTCGAAGCCCTTCGCGCAGAAACCCCGGGCGAATCCGTAATCAGCCCACCGCCACCCATGACGCCGTTCATGAAGCGCAAACCACGGGTCTGGACCCAGTATTTTCGCGCACGGCGCGTGTCGACCCTGCCGGCGGCCGGGCGGTATTTCAATGTCGGCCATACGGGCCTGGACACACCGGACATCCTGACCCAGCTGGAGCGTGAGGGGATCGAGCGCATCGTGCTGCTGCACGATCTGATCCCGATCACCCATCCTGAATATTGCCGTCCCGGGGATGGCGACAAACACCGGGCGCGGATCATCAACACCCTGCGTCTTGCGTCGCGGATCGTGGTGAACTCTCGCTATACGGCCGACGAATTGGCCGCCTTCGCCGCGAACGAAGGTCTGGCGTCTCCCCCGGTGCATGTGGCCCATCTGGGTCTTGAGAAAGACTTCCTGGCCTCCCGTCGCGCCCCGTCGGGGACACCCCCTTACTTCGTTCATGTGGGGACCATCGAGGCACGAAAGAACCTGGCTTTTCTTCTGACGATCTGGCGTCGCCTCCACGAGGAGATGGGCCGGGCCGCTCCCCGGCTTGTGCTGGTGGGGCGCTACGGCTGGGAGAACGAGGCGGTTCTTGACCATCTGGAGCGATCCCCTGGACTGCGCGGTCTGATTCATCAGGCGGAAAACCTGCCCGACGGCGCCCTGACCGGCCTGATGATGGGCGCGAGAGCCCTTCTGGCCCCCTCATCAGTGGAGGGCTTCGATCTGCCGGCGGTCGAAGCCTCGGCCATGGGGGTGCCCGTCATCGCATCCGATATCCCCCCCCACCGCGAACTCGCGGGCCACGCTCGACTGATCGACCCCCTCGACGGCCTTGGCTGGCTTGAGGCCCTGCGCGAGGCGACGCTGACGGCGCCGACGGCCCCGCCATATGCGCCGCCCACTTGGCCCGATCATTTCGCGACCGTCGCATCAGCCCTGGGCATGACGCCCGCCCCTGCCGCCTGACCGTCACCCCTCTGGCCTGTGGCCGGTAAGGGCGGTAAGCAGAAACTTCAATCGATTTGGGAATGTCGATGCAACGAGTCCTAGTCTGCCTGGCTGCCGTCACCGTACTGGGCGGTTGCTCCACCCTACCGGCGGACGGCCCATCGGCCCGGGCGGTCAAATCCGACGCCGCGATCAACTACGCCATGGTGGACCTGAACTATCAGATAACCGAGCAGGTCAAGGCGGCAGCGCCGCGGTTCAGTGGCAGCCTGGCGACTGCGGGCGGCGTGGCTCCGATCGACCTGATCGGCGTGGGCGATACGCTGGCCGTGTCGATCTTTGATCCCGGCGGGGCGCTGTTCGGCGCACCTGGCTTGGGCGCGACGCCTGCCGGCGGAGCTCAGGCTCTGCCGCCACTGATCGTCGATCGCAGTGGCCGGATATCCATTCCCTATGCGGGCTCGATCGCAGTGCAGGGTCTGACGCCTTCCGAAGCCGCCGACGCCGTGCGGCGCGGGCTGCGCGGCAAGGTCGCCCAACCCCAGGTCGTGGTGACAGTGGCCGGCAACGCCGCCAACACGGTCACTGTCCTGGGTGATGTGCGCACGCCCGGACGGGCCCCACTGGCGGCCAACAGTGACAGGATCCTGGACGTCATCGCGGCGGCCGGCGGCACGGCCCGCCCGGTCGAGGACATTGTGGTCAACATCCGCAGGAACGGTCAGGCCTATTCGGCGCCGCTCTCGCTGGTCACCACCGGTTTCGACGAGAATGTTCGCCTTCAGCCGGGCGACCAGGTGAATCTGACCTACAAGCCTCGTCGCTTTACCGTCTTCGGCGCCGTCACGGCGGTAAGCCAGCAGGACATGGGGACCGGTCCCCTGTCGCTGGCCGGCGCCCTGGGCCGTGCGAACGGCCTGAACACCCAGGCGGCGAACGCCCGCGAGGTGTTGGTTTTCCGGTTTGAGCGGCCGGAGGTCGCGCAGGCCCTGGGATTGACACAGGCGGCCGCGCCGAAAGGCGTGCCCGTCATTTATCGGCTGAATCTGGCTGAGGGTCAGGGCTTCTTCATCGCCAACAGCTTCATGATCGAGCCGGACGACGTGGTCTATGCCCCGCGCTCCAACTCGGCCGAGCTGCGCAAATTCTTCGAGTTCGTGCAGTCGATCACACGGGTGATCTATGATGTCTCGGTCACCAGCGCGATCAACGTGAACTGACGCGGTGTTCCGGCGTCGGACACTCGTTTCGCCACCGTTCGAACCCGACAGCGCGGGCACATCCGATCACGAGGCGCTTCTGCGCCTGATCAATGAGGTGGAGCGCACGGCCTACGACGTCTATCGCCGCAACGGCCTGCCGGATCGTCAGGGTGAATATGCTCGCGGACCGCGCGCCCGGAAGTGGACCTTTGTGGCCGCACGGCTTTCCGCTGCGGAGAAGTGGGCCCTGCTGGAGGGCCAGCCGCTCAGCGCCGGCTGGCGTTACGCCAATCTCGAGGCTCTGGGCCTGACGTCCGACAAGCCGGAGGTCCGCCTGGCCTCGGGGGTGCTAAGCGCCTGTCGGGGCTTGCGACGGCGGGCTGAAACGCTGCAGCCGCCGACCTTTCAGGATCTGGCGGACGCGCTGCGACTGGGGGACACCTATCGCCAGCTGGCCAGCGCCGCCGACAAGCCCTCGAAGGCCGGGGCGTCACGCCGGGCGCGAACCAAGGCCTAACCCAGCGTCACACCCGTCGTGCGCATGATCTCGGCGCGCAGTTCGGGGATGCCGTCGGCTTTTTCGGCAGAGGTGACGGCGACCCAGGGGTAGGCGGCGGGGCGCTTGGCGATGGCCTTGAGCGTGGCGGCCTGGACCTGCTCGGCCTCGCCCTTTTTCAGCTTGTCGGCCTTGGTCAGGACGATCTGATAGCTGACGGCGGCCAGGTCCAGGGCGTCCAGCGCCTCGGTGTCCACGGCCTTGAGGCCATGGCGGCTGTCGATCAGCAGATAGACCCGCTTCAGCGTCACCCGGCCGCGCAGATAGTCGCGACCCAGGTCCTGGAATTTCTTGACCGTCGTCTTGGACGCCTTGGCCCAGCCGTAGCCGGGCAGGTCGACCAGTCGCATCTTGCCGTCCAGGTCGAAGAAATTGACCTCGCGCGTGCGGCCCGGCTCGTTCGAGGCGCGGGCCAGCTTGTTCATGCCGACCAGGGCGTTGATCAGGCTGGACTTGCCCACGTTGGAGCGGCCCGCGAAGGCGATTTCGGGCAGGTCGGGATCGGGCAGTTGCTCGATCTTGGCGCAGCCCATGATGAAGGTGGCCGGGCGCGCGAACTGTACGCGCGCGGCCTCAAGCTCTTCCGGCGTGTATTCGCCGGGGCCCAGTTCGCGCGGCGCCTGATCGCCCTCGATCATCCTCAGGCCTTCTTGAATCGGGCGAGGAAGGTGTCGATCGGGTTCTCGGCCTTGAAGCGGTGCATGATGAAATACTGCTGGATGATCGACAGGATGTTGTTCCACGCCCAGTAGATCAGCAGGCCGGCGGCGAACGGCGCCATGATGAAGGTGAAGATCAGCGGCATGAAGGCGAAGATCTTGCGTTGCATCGGGTCCTGCGCCGGCGGGTTCATCGCCATCTGCAGCCACATCGTCAGGCCGTAGAAGATCGGCAGCACGCCCAGGTGCAGCGAGCCGTTCAGCAGGCCGCCCAGCACCGGCAGGCTGGCCGGATCCCACGGAATGGCGCCGAACAGGGTCCAGATCGTCGACGGGTCGCGCGCCGACAGGTCGCGGATCCAGCCGAAGAAGGGGGCGTGACGCATCTCGATGGTCACGAACAGCACCTTGTACAGGGCGTAGAAGACCGGGATCTGGACCAGGATCGGCAGACAGCCGGCCAGGGGATTGATCTTCTCCCGCTGGTACAGGGCCATCGTTTCCTGCTGCTGCTTCTGCGGGTCGTCCTTAAAGCGCTTCTTGATCTCCTCCATCTTGGGCTGGAGGGTCCGCATCTTGGACATGCTCTCGTAGGATTTGTTGGCCAGCGGGAACATGACCAGCTTGACCACGACGGTCAGGCCCAGGATCGCCAGACCGAAATTACCCAGCAGGCCGAAGAAGAACTCCACCACCATGAACAGCGGACGCGTCAGGAACCAGAACATGCCCCAGTCGATGGCGTAGACGAAGCGCGGCAGGCCCAGGCTTTCCTCATAGCTCTTGAGGATCTCGTTGCGCTTGGCGCCGGCGAACAGGCGCTGGGTCTCGGTGATCTGGCGGCCCGGCTGGATGACGTGCGCCTCGCCCAGCATGTTGGCTTCGTGGATGTTGGTGCGCTCGGCGTCGCGAACGCTGAAGCGGGTGTCGACCTTTTCCGACTGGTTCGGGATCAGGGCCGCCAGCCAGTATTTGTCGGTGATGCCCAGCCAGCCGCCGGTCGATTCATTCTCGATGCGCGGCTTCTTGGCCCAGTCCTTGTACTTGACCTGTTCGGTGCGATAGCCGCCCGGCTCGCCGAAGGCGCCGATGGCGCCTTCGTGCAGGATCATCTGCTTGCCCAGGTCGGCGGGAACGCCCTGACGCTGGACCGAGCCGTAGGGGGCGATGGTGATGGCCTGGGCGCTCAGGTTGGCGACCGTGTCGGTGACGGTGAACAGATATTGCGCGTCGATCGCGATGACGCGCGTGAAACGCAGGCCCGCGCCGTTGTCCCAGGTCAGGGTGACCGGCGTGGTCGGCGTCAGGGTCGCACCCGAGGTCAGGCGCCAGACGGTGTTGGGGCCGGGAACGCCGCCCTGGACGTTCGGACCGGTCCAGCCGAACTGGGCGAAATAGGCGTGCTCCATCCCCTGCGGGCGGAACAGCTCGACCGGCGGCGAATCCTTGTCCAGCGTCTCGCGGTAGCGGGTCAGGTACAGGTCGTCGATGCGCGCGCCCTGCAGCGACAGCGAGCCCTTCAGCGTCGGGGTCTGGATCGGCACACGGGCGGCCGTGCCCAGCGCCTCGGTCCGGTCGGTGACGAAGACGGCGCTTTCGGGCCGCAGGGCGGTGTTCGAGGCGTCGGCCGCGGCGGTCGACTGCTCGGCGGCAGCGGCGTCCTGCGTCGCCTTGCGACGCTCGGCCTGCGGCTGCAGCACCAGCACCTGGTAGACCAGCAGGAAGATCGCCGCGATCACGACGAAGATGATCGTGTTGCGGGAATTCTCGTTCTTCATGGAGTTCAGCGGTCCTGGCCGGAAAGGTCGCGGTCGGTGGGGGGCGTCTCGGACGCCGCGCGCGGGGTCGCGAGCCTTGTAAGCGCCGATTTCACATCGTCAAGCAAACGGTCCCAGGGACGGTCCGCCGTGCCCATGCGGGCGATGAACACATAGTCGCAACCCGGCTGCGCATGAAGGGGCGTCAGCAGCCGCGCCGCCTCGCGCAGACGGCGCTTGGCGCGATTGCGAACCACCGCCCCGCCGATCTTGCGCGTGGCGGTGAAGCCCAGCCGCACGGCCGGATCGTCGTCGTCCCGCTGCAGCTGCTGAACGACCACGGCGCCGCGCGCTTGAGAAACGCCTTTGGCGGCCGCCAGAAACTGGGGCCGCCGTGTCAGGCGATCGATTTTCATCAGATCGGTCATGCGCCGTTGGGGGCGCGTGACGTCAGGCCGTCAGGCGCTTGCGCCCCTTGGCGCGGCGACGCGCAACGATCTTCTGTCCGTTCTTGGTGGCCATCCGCGAACGGAAGCCGTGACGGCGCTTGCGCACGAGTCGCGACGGCTGATAGGTCCGCTTCACGGTCGGCTCCGAAATCTAGAGTGAGGGCGGACGGGTTGCTGTCCACCGCAGGAAGGGCGGGCCTATACGGGGCGAGGAACGGTGAGTCAACGCCGACAGGGCCCGGCGGGCTCAATTCCTCTAGGGAAACAGGGCGTCGTCGGCTAGGAAATCGCCATGGATCGGGTCAAAAGGTTTCTGCCCCTCGCCGTCCTGCTGGCCTTCGTGGCGCTGATCTTCGGCATGGGCTGGAACCGCTATCTCTCACTGGACACCCTGCGCGAGCATGGGGAGACGTTCCGCGCCCTGGCGCGGGATCATTATGTCCTGACCCTGCTGGCCCTGATGGCCGTTTTCGCCCTGATGACCGCCAGCGTGATCCCGGGCGTCGTCTTCATCACCGTGACCGCCGGATACCTGTTCGGGCCGTGGGTCGGCGGGGTGGCCACGTCGCTCGCCGCCACCGTGGGCGCGCTGGGCGTCTATTATGTCGGACGCTCGGCCCTGGGCGAGGCCCTGCGCCGCCGCGCCGAGAGCCAGGCGGGCCTGCTGAAGACCATCTGCGAGGGTATCGACCGCAGCACCTTCCGCTATGTGCTGGTCGCGCGGCTGGTGGTGACGGTGCCGTTTCACCTGATCAATCTGGCGGCGGGCGTGATCTCGGCCCCGCTGAAACCCTATGTCACGGCCACCTTCATCGGCCTGCTGCCGGCGCACATCATCTATTGCTGGATCGGCGCCGAGCTGAACGAGATCCTGGTCAATGATCCCGATCCCAATCTTCAGGAGATGTTCGCCCAGTTCATGTGGCCGCTGATCGGGGTCGGCTTCCTGTCGCTGCTGCTGCCGCTGGCGCTGCGGGCCGTGCAGTCGTGGCGTGCGCGTCGCGCGCCGCTGAACGGGAATGCGGCATGAGCGGCGACGACGACGCCCCTCCTCCGTCCCGCGTTGGCCGGCCGATGGATCGGCTGCGTCCCCGGATCGCCAGTCTGCGTCAGGACTGGCCCGACGAACTGAAGGTGCGCGCGCCGGACGGCCTGTCGGCGCGTCTGCTGCTGCTGACCGTGGCCTTCACCCTGGCGGTCGAGGCGATGATCATGGCCCCCAGCGCCGCCTCCTTCCACGAGCGTTGGCTGCGCGACCGGCTGCAGGCGGCGGAACTGGCCTCGGTCGGGGTCGAGGCCCTGCCTTATAGCGCGGTCGAGGACGACACGGCCGAACAGCTTCTGGCCATCGGCGGGGTGCAGGCCGTGGTGGTCGGCGAACAGGGCGTGCGCCGGCTGCTGCTGCAGGCCCCGAACCTGCCCCGTGCGCCCGACGTCATCGACCTGAGGCGCGAGAGCAGCTGGGCCCGGCTGATGGAGCCGTGGCAGACCCTGTTCGGCCACCCCGACCGTTCGGTCCGGGTCCAGGCCCGGCCGCGCTATCGTTCCGGGGATTTCATCGAGATCCTGGCCCCGGCGCAGCCGCTGAAGCTGGAGCTGCGGGCCTTTTTGCTGAACACCCTGTTCGTGTCGCTGCTGATCTCGGCGGTGGCGGGCGCGCTGCTGTATGCGGGCCTGTCCTATCTGGTGATCCAGCCGCTGCGCCGGGTCACCCGGTCGATCGAGCGCTTCGCCGCCGACCCCGAAAGCCCCACCGAAACCCCCTCGGACCGCCAGGACGAGATCGGCCGGGTCGAGCGCGAACTGGCGCGGATGCAGGAGGAAGTGCGCCATTCCCTGCGCAGCCGCGCCCGGCTGGCCGCGCTGGGCGAGGCGGTGGCCAAGATCAACCACGACCTGCGCAACATGCTGACCTCGGCTCAGATGGCGTCGGAGCGGCTGTCGGCCTCGTCCGACCCGATGGTGGCCAAGGCCCTGCCCCGGCTGGAGCGGGCGCTGGACCGGGCCTCGGGCCTGGCGCGCAATGTCCTGGCCTATGGCAAGACCGAGGAGCCCGAGCCGCAGCGTGTGCGCGTGCCCCTGGCCCAGGCCGTCGCGACGGCGGGCGAGGACGCCGGACTGCGCCTGACGGCAGGCGGCGAAGGGGTAAGGCTGGATCGCAAGCTGCCCGCGCGCGCGACGGTGCTGGCCGACGCCGACCAACTGCATCGCATCTTGGTCAATCTGATGCGCAACGCCCGTCAGGCGATCGAGGCGGACGCCGGCCGGGGCGGAAGCGGCGCGGTGCGGGTCAGCGCGCGGCCTGACCAGACCGGCTGGGTCATCGACATCCAGGACGACGGACCCGGCGTGCCCGAACGCCTGGCCGAGCGGCTGTTCCAGCCCTTCGTCAGCGGCGGCGGATCGGAAGGGACCGGCCTGGGCCTGACCATCGCCCGCGAACTGGCCGTCAATCACGGCGGCGACCTGCGCCTGGTCGAGACAGGCCCGCAGGGCACGCTGTTCGAACTGCGCCTGCCGGGCTGAGCCCCTATTCCAGACCGTCGTCGGTGACCTGATGAATCCGGCCCGCCCGTTTGGCGGCGGCGGCCAGGTCTTCCTGCACCAGACGCCAGCGGCGCAGGCGCTCATAGGCGATCAGGTTTTCCGAAGAGGCCTCCAGCCAGTCGCGAAAGGCCCGTCGCTCCCGCTCATCCGCATGCTGACCGGGCAGGTCGGGCGCCGACGGCAGACAGCGCGCCACCTCGGGCGGGATCGGAAAGTCGCCGGACGCGGTCTTCAGGATCATTCTTGAACCTTCGGAAAGGGCCGACGCCTTGGGGAACGGCGCCATTTGGACGATGGCGCGTTATGCGCTGGATGAAAAGGGGCGAGGCCCCGCCGTCCCGGAGCATGAGATGCTGAAACTGACCCATCTTAGTCTGACCGTCGCCGTCTCGGCGGCTGCGTTGGCCCTTGCCGCTGCGCCGACCCTGGCCCAGACGAACCCTGCTCAGAACACCCCAGCCCAGACGCAACCGTCGGCCCAGTCGCAGACGACGCTGGACGCCATGCTGCGCGCCAAGGGCGAGGAATACCACCGCGCGCCGGACGCCGAGCAGAACCCGGCCGAGGTCCAGGCCACCCAGGCCCTGAACGCCGAAATCGCCGCCGAGAACCAGGCCGCCGCCGAGCTGGAAGCGGACGAGGAGGCCGGCTACGCCCGCGCCGTCGCCCGCAACGAAAACGACGTCGCCGAAACCGACGCCCTGCGCACGCAATACGAAGCCGACCTGGCCGCCGCGACCGCCGCCAAGGCCGAATACGACCGCGCCTATGCCGTGTGGGAGGGCCTGATTCGCGGCTGCGAAGCCAGCGGCCGCACCGACTGCCGGGTCAACGATCCGCGTTAGAGCGGCCACGCTCCGGCGCGATCAGTTCGATCTCGGCGGGCCAGTAGCCGCCGGGCGTGTCCTCGATCAGGGCGCGCAGGCGGCGCTGGGCCTCGGCGTCGTTTCCATCGAACCGCGCCTTCATGGCCAAGGCGAAGCGGACCAGGGAATCCTTGTCCTCGGCCAGATCCGTCTCGGTCAGCCGCCCCTGCATCAGCTGGACGGCGCGCAGATACTGGGCCGCTTCGACCGGTTCGATTCCCTCGGGCAGCTGGTCCAACAGCGTCTGCGCCGCCGTCGTCTCGCCCAGTTTGCGCAGCGCCAGATAGCGCCAGAAGGTCGTCGGGATCTGGTGTTCGGCCAGCAGATGCGCCGGCATCAGGGCCAGCGAGGCGTCCATGTCCGCGACCAGTCCGCGATAATCGCCGGTCGCCCAACGGGTCTGGGCCATATAATAGTGGATGTTGGTCCGGTATGTGCCCAGCATCAGGTTCTGGGCGTTGGGCAGGCCGTCGGGTTCGTAGCTGTCGCCGGTGGCGGCGGCCAGTTCGGCGGCGCGCTGGAAATCGGCCAGAGCACGGTCGAACGCGCGCACCCGCGTCAGCGTCTGCGCCCGAAAGCGCAGCAATTTGTAGCTGTCGGGAAACTGCGCAAGCCCGCGGGAAAAGGCGTCGATCGCCTCGCACTGGCGCCCCAGGTAGCTGAGGCGGCGTCCCAGCCAGATGTGCGACTCTTCACGATCCGGCGCGATGCGGACCATCGCCTCGGCGATCTGGAGATCCTGGTCCAGTCGCCGCTGGAAGTCGGCGGGCAAAACCAGCGGGCGCGCCGGGGCGTCCAGCAGGGTGGTCGCGCAGTGCGTCCCCTGGAACGGCAGCGGCACGTCGGCCTGCGCCATGACGGGCGTGGCGACGCCCGGAAGGACGGCGGCCGCCCAGACGGCGGGCATGAGTGTGTGAAGGCGCATGGCCTGGTCCCCCTCGGCCATTGTCCCCCGGCCGTCGCCCGCGACGCCATCGCCGCGGGCGCAGGACCCTAGAGCATGATCGTTTTAGACGGAACCGCGCAGCGGTTCCGTCTGAAGCGTGAATCATGCTCTCGCTTATATCTGGAGCCTGATTCACCGCATCGGCGGAATCGCGAAGCGATTCCACCTCAACGGATCAGGCTCTAGAACCGGTCGGGCGGACGCTTCAAGCCGTCAGGCTTCGGTCTCTTCCGTGCGCTTTTTCATCATGACGTCGAAGCTGTTCCACACGCCCTCGGCGCCGTGCCACGAGCCCTTGGTCGCGGCCTTGGAGTATTCGGTGGCGCGGGCCTCGAAGAAGTTGGCGTGTTCGACGCCCGACAGCAGCGACTGCAGCCACGGCAGCGGGTTTTCCGTCACGCCATAGATTTCCGGCAGCTTCAGCTGGCGCAGGCGCCAGTCGGCGATGAAGCGGATGTAGGCCTTGATGTCGTCGGGCGTCATGCCGTTCACCGGCCCCATCTCGAAGGCCAGGTCGATGAAGCGATCCTCCATGTCGACCACCGTGCGGCAGCAATCGACGATGTCGTCGGCCACGGCCTTGGTGACGGCGCCCGTCTCCTTGTTGAAGGCGTGGTACAGCTTGATGATGCCCTCGCAGTGCAGGCTCTCGTCCCGCACAGACCAGGACACGATCTGGCCCATGCCCTTCATCTTGTTCTGGCGCGGGAAATTCATCAGCATCGCGAAGGACGCGAACAGCTGAAGCCCTTCGGAGAAGCCGCCGAACATCGCCAGGGTGCGGCACACGTCGGCGTCCGTATCGACCCCGAACCTGCCCATGAAGTCATGCTTGTCGCGCATGGCCTCGTATTCCATGAAGGCGCCGAACTCGCTCTCGGGCATGCCGATGGTTTCGAGCAGCAGGGCGTAGGCCGCGATGTGGATGGTCTCCATGTTGGCGAAGGACGCCAGCATCATCTTGACCTCGGTCGGTTTGAACACCCGACCGTAGCGCTCCATGTAGTTGTCCTGCACCTCGATGTCCGCCTGGGTGAAGAAGCGGAAGATCTGGGTCAGCAGGTTGCGTTCGCTCTCAGTCAGGGCGACGGCCCAGTCCTTGACGTCCTCGCCCAGCGGCACCTCTTCGGGCATCCAGTGGACCTGCTGCTGCTTCTTCCACATGTCGAAGGCCCACGGATAGCGGAACGGCTTGTAGGCCGCCGAGGGCGTGAGCAGGCCGGGCAGGGTCGAGACCGGGCCGGAGGGCGACAGGGGGGCGTGGGCGTTCATCGATCGGCTCTCGAACGGACGGCGGACGAATCCGGGAGGTGAGGCGCTCACCATGCGGCCATGGCCCGGCGGCGCCAAGTCGAAATGCGGCTATATTGCGATCACTTTTTTCTCGACCGCTAAATGTGGTGTGCGCCGGACCCAAACATGGGGAGAAGCCTGGGGACGAAAACGGGCGCGCCCAGCGTCGCCGGAACCCCAACTGTCGCGCCGCCGTTCCTCCAGCCTCGCGCTGTGGAGGAGCGCCCGATGTCAGACACCGTGCCTGAACCGTCCTTTGACCCGCCGCCCGAGGCCGTCGCCTTCTATGAGGAATCGCTGCGCCTGCTGAAGGAATCGGGCGTGCCCTTCCTGCTGTCGGGCACCTATGCCGTCACGGCCTATACGGGCATCCGCCGCCCGACCAAGGACCTGGACGTCTTCTGCAAGCCCGGCGACTACCCCCGAATCCTGGCCTTCTTCCAGGCGCGCGGCTACCGCACCGATGTCGAGGACGAGCGCTGGATCGCCAAGGTCTGGAAGGACGAGAAGCATTTCTTCGACGTGATCTTCGCCATGTCGAACGGCACCATCGCCGTGTCCGACAGCTGGTTCGGCGAGGACACGATCAACGTCTATGGGCACACCGTCACCATCACCCCGCCGACGGCCCTGATCCTGTCCAAGGGCTTCATTCAGGACCGCTATCGCTATGACGGGGCGGACGTGAACCACGTCATCCTAAAGCAGTCGGACGCCATCGACTGGAAGAGCCTGCTGGACCAGATGGATCTCTATTGGGAGGTGCTGCTGGCCCATCTGCTGAATTTCCGCTTCGCCTATCCGACCGAGCGGGGTCGCGTGCCGACCTGGTTGATGAGCGAGTTGATCGGCCGGCTGCAGGCCCAGGTCGACCTGCCGGCGCCCCGGGTCAAGGTCTGTCGCGGGCGGCTGTTCAGCCCGCGCGACTATATCGCCGACATCACCGAATGGGGCTTTGGCGACGTGGTGGGCAAGGGGCTGGAGGAACGCCATGATCCCATCAACTGAACGTGTGCGCTATCGCGCGCGACGCGGTCGCCCGCTGCTTGAGCGCGATCTCCTGTATCCGGGCGGAGCAAAGGCATGACTGACGCTCCCATTGATCCCCAGACGCCCCAGCCGGGAATGGAGCCTGGGCCGTCGAAAAAGCTGCGGGTGGCGGCGGTCGGCGACCTGCACGTGGGCGAGGCGGCGCAGCATCCCTATCGCGAGCTGTTCGAGCGGGTCAGCGACGACGCCGATGTCCTGTGTCTGTGCGGCGACCTGGTGAATTTCGGCAAGACCCGCGAGGTCGAGATCCTGACCGAGGACATCCGCGCCTGCAAAATCCCCATGGTCGGCGTTCTGGGCAATCACGAGCACGAATGCGGCCAGCCCGAGGTGGTGCGCGACATGTTGTGCGAGGCCGGGGTGCAGATGATCTTCGGCGGCCGCAGCTATGAGATCCAGGGCGTCGGCTTTGGCGGCGGCAAGGGATTCGTCGGCGGCTTCGGCCGCTATATGCTGAGCGGCTTTGGCGAACAGGCGGTCAAGGCCTTCGTCCAGGAGGCGGTGGACGACGCCACCCATATCGAGACCTCGATCCGGTCGCTGCGCACCGAGCGGGCCGTGGTGCTGCTGCACTATTCGCCGATCGTCGACACCGTGGTGGGCGAGCCCCCCGAAATCCACGCCTTCCTGGGATCGTCCCGCCTGGCCGAAACCATCGACCGCTACGAGAACGTCCAGATGGTCTTCCACGGTCACGCCCACCGCGGTGCGCCGGAGGGCCGCACGAACCGGGGCGTTCCGGTCTATAACGTCGCCCTGCCGGTTCTGCGCACCCTGGGCGACACGCCGTACCGGGTGTTCGAGGTCTGAGGCCGGTCTGCGATCAGGCCGAAGGCTCGTCGTGCAGGGCGGCCCCGCGCACCCGCTGGCGGCGTTCCAACGCATAGGCCGCCAGCCACAGGACCATGGCCCAGGCCGCGCCGACGCTCCATCCGGCGAAGACGTCCGAGGCCCAGTGGGCGCCCAGATAAATGCGCGTCAGCCCGATCAGCAGGGCGATGACGATGCTGACCACCAGCACATAGGCCTTCAGCCGGCGGCGCGGGAAGGCGCGGGTCAGCATGACGCCCAGCGTCAGATAGAAGACCGTCGACAGCAGGGCGTGGCCCGACGGGAAGCTGGCGTTCAGGGTCTCGACCGCCTGATAGACCTGGGGCGGCCGCTCACGCTCGAACACGGCCTTCAGGCCCTCGCTCAGGGCGACGCCGCCGCCCAGGCCGATGACCAGCAGCAAGGCCGAAAGCCGCTTCCTCTGGATCACCAGGAAACCCAGGGCGATCAGGGCGAACAGGGCCAGCACCGAGATGCCGCCCAGCGAGGTGATGTCGGTCGCCGCCTCGTGCAGCCACCAGGGCCCCCAGGGCCGGGCGGGATCGTCGGCGAAGGGCCGCACCGCGTGCAGCACCGCCTGGTCGAAGGCCTGGCCATCCGCCTCGCGCATGTCGTCGGCCAGCTCGATGAAGGTCAGCACGCCCAGGGCCAGCACCAGCAGGGCGACCACGGCCCCGATCTCGGTCCGGGCGACACGAAGGGCGCGGGTCAGGAAGGCGGTCGGATGCGGAGCCATGGCGCGCTAACGGTCAAGCTGGCGCGCCGTTCCGTGCTGTGCCGAAATGGGCCGATTCTGGCGCTTCCCCGATGATTGGCGAGCGGAATCCGGACGCTAGGCCCCGGCCGATTTTAACTTTGAACCGGCCCTGTCCCGCCCCTTGGGCATGCAAGCGAAAAAACAGCCGGCGGGCGAAATTGTTTTGTTGCGGACGAACCGCCCTTAACCCAAGATTTAGCAAGTTCAGGTGTTGTCCACACAACATCTGGCGTTATCCACAGGGCGACGGGGCGTGTCATGGCTGTAGGCGAAGCGTTGAAAACCACGGAATTTCTGGCGGATGCGGCGGCGATCCCGACGGATCGTCCCCAGTTGAAGGTGGTTACCGGCCTGACGCTGGACCGCACCCGTGACGCCCTGCTGACCGATTTCGGCAAGAAGACGCTGGAGGATCGCTATCTCCTGGCGGGCGAGTCCTATCAGGACATGTTCGCCCGGGTCGCCACGGCCTATGCCGACGACGCCGATCACGCCCAGCGCGTCTATGACTATATGTCCAAGCTGTGGTTCATGCCGGCGACACCGGTGCTGTCGAACGGCGGCGCGGATCGCGGCCTTCCGATCAGCTGCTTCCTGAATGCGGTCGGCGACAGCCTGGACGGCATTCAGAACGTGTGGAACGAGAACGTCGCCCTGGCCTCGAACGGCGGCGGCATCGGCACCTACTGGGGCGGCGTCCGCTCCATCGGCGAGAAGGTCAAGGGCGCGGGGCAAACGTCCGGCATCATCCCCTTCATCCGCGTGATGGACAGCCTGACGCTGGCGATTTCGCAGGGCTCGCTGCGCCGGGGTTCAGCCGCCGTCTATCTGGACATCCACCACCCGGAGATCGAGGAGTTTCTGGAGATCCGGAAGCCGTCGGGCGACTTCAACCGCAAGTCGCTGAACCTGCACCACGGCATCAACATCACCGACGCCTTCATGGAGGCGGTGCGCGACGGCAAGAGCTTCGACCTACTGTCCCCCAAGACCGGCGAGGTTCGTAAGACCGTCGATGCGCGCGGCCTGTGGACCAAGATCCTGGATATCCGGATGCAGACGGGCGAGCCCTATCTGATCTTCTCGGACACGGTGAACCGCGCCATGCCGCAGCACCAGCGCGACTTGGGCCTGTCGGTCAAGCAGTCGAACCTGTGCTCGGAAATCATGCTGCACACGGGCCGCGACCACCTGGGCGTGGATCGGACCGCGGTCTGCTGCCTGTCGTCGGTCAACGCCGAGACCTTCCTGGAATGGCGCGAGGAGCCCCGGTTCATCGAGGACGTCATGCGCTTCCTCGACAATGTGCTGGAGGACTTCATCCAGCGCGCGCCGTCGGACATGAAGGCCGCCATCTATTCGGCCAAGCGCGAGCGTTCGGTCGGCCTGGGGCTGATGGGCTTCCACTCCTTCCTGCAGTCGCAGGGCGTGGCCTTTGAATCGGCCATGGCCAAGAGCTGGAACATGCGCCTGTTCAAGCACCTGCGCCGCGAGGCCGACAAGGCCAGCGTCAAGCTGGCCGAGGAGAAGGGGCCCTGCCTGGACGCTGCCGAGCGCGGCGTGATGGAGCGGTTCAGCCACAAGCTGGCCATCGCCCCGACCGCCTCGATCAGCATCATCTGCGGCGGCACCAGCGCCGGCATCGAGCCGATCCCGGCCAACATCTATACGCACAAGACCCTGTCGGGCTCGTTCGCGGTCAAGAACCCCTATCTGGAAAAGGTTCTGGGCGAAAAGGGCATCGACACCGAGGCGATCTGGTCGTCCATCCTGGAGCACGAAGGCTCGGTCCAGCACCTGGACCAGTTGAGCGAGGACGAGAAGGCGATCTTCAAGACCGCCTTCGAGCTGGACCAGCGCTGGGTCATCGAACTGTCGGCCGACCGCTCGCCGGAAATCTGTCAGGCCCAGTCGATCAACGTCTTCCTGCCGGGCGACGTCGACAAATGGGACCTGCACATGCTGCACTGGATGGCGTGGGAACGTGGCGTCAAGTCGCTGTATTATCTGCGGTCCAAGTCGGTTCAGCGCGCGGCCTTCGCCGGCGCCGACGACAAGATCGAGGCCGAGATCGACCCGAACCAGCCGGACCTCTTCGCCGTCGCCCGCACCGACTATGACGAGTGCCTGGCCTGCCAGTAACCACTGACGCCCGGCCTGCCTGACCGCAGGCCGGAACCCCTCCCCGGGACGCGACGTTGCCTGTGTCGAGAATACGTCGCGAAAAAGTCGTTTGCGGGACGCCCCCTTCTATAGGAGGCTGTCGAAACCGCTGACGGACCTTGGGAGGGAAACCGTTGATGCGCCTGTTGGGAGCCTTGGCCGGTCTGGGTCTGACGGTGGTCTGCACGACCGCCGCCGTCGCCCAGGTGCGCGCTCCCGACCTGTGGGCCGCCGAGCCCGCCGCCATCGACTGGCGCGTGGACCGGTTCGAGGATGACGCCCGCGACTTCGCCGCCAGCCTGGACCGTGGAGTCGCCTCCGACGATGTGATCGGCGATCGGCTGCGGTCGCTGGACGCCCGAGGCCTGGCCTCGACCCGTCGCGATATCTGGAGCGAGGGCGAAGGCTTCACCGATCGCCTGCGCCTGCGGACGCGCGGCGAGCTGCGCCGCGCCGACGGCGCACCGGTTCCGCCCCACCTGAACGAAGCCGCGATCCTTGAGCCCGACACCTATGACGTCAGCTTCGTCCGGGGCTGGGAGGCCGCCAGCGGCCGCACCCCATCGGGCCTGGAGGTCAGCCTGACCCCGCACGCCGGGGTCGGCATCGGCAGCGAAGGCGGCACGGCCGAGGCGGGCGCCACCCTGCGCATCGGTTCGGGCCTCAGCCGACTGGTGCCGGAAGGCCATGAGGCGTTCGGCGAGCGTGCGCGCTGGTATCTGTACGCCGCCGGATCGGGCCGGGCCGTCGGCTATAATTTCGCCCGCAACCGCGACGGCGACTTCACCCGATCCGGCTACAGCCATGACTCCGGCAATTTCCTGGGCGACGCCTCCTTGGGCGTGGCCTATCGCCGGGGCGCGATGCAGGGCTCGGTCGGCCTGGTCTATCGCGAGATCGAACCCGGCGCCCTGCGCCACACCGGCGCGCTGGACAACGACGTGACCGAGGGTCTGTTCGCCTTCCAGCTGTCGATCAAGCCGGAATAGCAAGCCGCGACAGCGCGCCCTACTGCGTCCGGGCCACGCCTTCGCGCCGATCGTCCGCCCCGCCGTCCCAGCGTCCGTCCCGCCATACGCCGCCATGCAGGCCCGAATTCTCTGACGTATTGGGCAGCAACCGGACACCGCGCGCCGCCAGCCCATCGCGCAGGGCCGGGCTGAACCGCTCGGTGTCCGCGCCGAAGCCGTCGCCCTTGGCCACCAGGTTGGGCAGGTCGAACGCCGCTTGCACCCCCAGCCGCCAGTCGGCCACGCCGATCAGCGCCTTGGCGTTATAGGCCAGGATGGACGACCCGCCGGGCGAGCCCAGTGCGCCGACGAACCGACCCTGCCGGTCCAGCAGGATGACCGGCGACATGGACGAACGCGGCCGCTTGCCCGCCGCCACGGCGTTGGCCGCCGGCGCCCCGTCCGCCGTCGTGGGCGTGAAGGAGAAGTCGGTCAGCTGATTGTTCAGGAAGAAGCCGCCCGCCATCCGGCCCGAGCCGAACAGGCTTTCGACCGTGGTGGTCATGCTGACCGCATTGCCTAGGGCGTCTACGACGACGAAATGCGACGTGCCCGCCGCTTCATGCGTCGCATCCGGCGCCCGCACGCCGGCGCCCGGCGGCGACCCCGCCGGCGCCGCGCCGGTCAGCGTCGGCGCCAGGGCCGCGCGCGAGGCGACATAGCCGGCGTCCAGCAGGCCGCCGACCGGAACCTCGACAAAGGCCGCGTCGCCGACATAGCGGTCGCGGTCGGCGTACATCAGCCGCTGCAACTGGGCGAAGGCGGCCCAGGCGTCGGCGTCCTGGGGCCCGCCGGCGATGGCCGGGGTCTGCTCGGCCATCGCCAGAAGCTGCAGCAGGGCCACCCCGCTGGACGGCGGCGGCGGCACGCAGACGACATAGATGCGGTACGGGCGGCAGATCGGCTCTCGCTGCACCGGGCGATAGGCGGCCAGGTCCGCCTCGGTCAGGCCGCCGGGACGCGGATCCGCACGCACCGCCGCAACGATCTCGCGCGCCAGATCGCCGCGATACAGCGCGTCCGGCCCCTCGGCCGCCAGCCGCGCCACGGTGCGGGCGTAGGCCGGGTTCTTCAGAACGTCGCCGGCGACGTAGCGGGCGCCGTCAGGCTTGGTGAAATAGGCGTTGGCCCAGGCCGTGCGCGGCTGGCCGTCGGTCAGGGCGATTATCCCGGCCAGGCGCGGCGAGACGACGAAGCCGTCCCGCGCCAGCCG
>Ga0160449_1000378_pt1 | contig 29585 bp, 30 predicted proteins | sample HID1975I_E1MG_FD_108216 | JGI IMG/M metagenome (GOLD analysis project Ga0160449, IMG submission 108216) | Enriched soil microbial communities from UW Madison campus, WI, USA - HID1975I_E1 MG | ecosystem: Environmental > Terrestrial > Soil > Unclassified | place: USA: Madison, Wisconsin...
CGAGGACCTCAAGGCGTACGCCCACCCGCTGCGCATGGCGATCCTGCGCTACCTCCACGACCACGGCAGCGCGACGTCGACCACGCTCGCCAAGCACCTCGGCGAGTCCACGGGACAGACGAGCTACCACCTGCGCCAGCTCGCCAAACATCGGCTCGTCGAGGACGTCCCGGGCCGCGGCTCGGGCCGCGAGCGCTGGTGGCGCCCCCGTGCCGCGGACGTCGACCTCGCCACGATGCTGACGGACCCGACGACGACGCAGGCCGCCACCGTGCTGCTGTCCGAGATGCTGCGCGACCGCACCGCGAACCTCGGTCGCTGGCTCGGCAGCATCGGGCGGCTCGACGAGGAGGACGCGGCCGCACAGCGCGCGCTGCACTCCGAGAGCACGCTGATCCTCACCGCCGAGGAGCTCGGCGAGCTGAGCGAGGCCCTCGGCAGCACTCTCGTCGAGTTCGTCGAACGGTTCCGGTACCGCATCGACGGCGATGCGCCCGACGACGCGGTGCGCGTGCGCGCCTACATCGACGTCTTCCCGCTGCTCGACGAGGTCCGCGCGGACGCGCCGCCATCGGGATGAGGTCCGGGGCCTTCTTCGCCCGGCCGCGGGAGGACTAGGCTCGGCAGGTGGGACCGCGGAGGGACGCCGTTCGCAACCGGGGGTTGCTGAGCCGCGCCGCTGCCGACGTGTTCCGCGAGGAGGGCGCTGACGCACCGCTCGACCTCGTCGCACGACGTGCCGGCCTCGGGCGCGGCACCCTCTACCGTCACTTCCCCGACCGCGGCTTCCTCCTCGCGGCACTCCTCGAGGAGCGGCTCGCGACGCTCGAGAGCTTCGCCGCGAGCTACCCCGACGACGACCTCGTCGAGCGGCTCCTCGTCGAGATCTGCGGGCTGCTCGAAGACGTGCCCGGGCTCATGGCCGCCGCCCGCGCGTATGCGAGCAGCCGGGAACGCCTCGACACCGTCACTGCGCGCACCGAAGAGCTCCTCGCTGCCTCCCTCGAGCGCGCCCAGCGCGCGGGAACCATCCGCGCCGAGGTGGTGCTCGACGACCTGCTCGTCACCTTCGCGATGTTCGACGGCGTGATCGTGGCGGGCACTGCGCGACCCCTCGCCGGCTTTCCGCACCGGGCCCTCGCGCTCACCCTGCGCGCCCTGCGCACGTCCCCCCGGGCGGACGAGCCGGTGCCGGTGCGGACCATCCCGTTCCCCGTCCCGGCGCAGGAACCGGCGGACTGACGACGCGGCGCGCGCCCGCTCCCGCGTAATCTGTCTGCGACGACACTCCGGCCGCCGGCTGGGCTGCCGGTCGGGGCCTCTAGCTCAGTTGGTAGAGCAGCGGACTTTTAATCCGTAGGTCGTGGGTTCGAGCCCCACGGGGCCCACCCAGGGTTCTATATTCAAACCCTCGACATCGGCGGGTTGCGTGCCGCCATCGTGGCCTTGGCGGGCGAGTGCGTGGGCCTGGACGGCGGGGTTGAGCAGGACGTCGAGTGGGGTGCCGGGCTCGCCGTCGATGGTGTCGTCCTAAGTGAAAGACGCTCACGACCAACAGCAGTCAACGGGGCATTAGCGTGAGTCACGAGTACCTCCGTGGACCGAAGTGAGTGTGGTAACCCACATCGTGCCCGGGGGTCCTCCCCTCATTTCAGTCGTTCACAACCTCCCGAGGAACTACATCTAGGGGAGCCCCGGTCCTGGCTGCGACGCGAGCGACGGTTTTCCGTGGAGTGAGTGACTTCCAGCAGCACCAGGGCGTTCGTGGCGTCGGCGATCACGGCGGCGATGCCGTCACGCAGGAGACGGTGAACGCCCGCGCTGGCGGGTGCCGACCTGTCCACAGTGGACGACTCCAGTGTCGATGGGCTCGAAGATGGGGCGGTCGGTGGACAATCGTGACCAGTGAGGCCCGTCCGCGCAATGACCTAACTGTTCACGGTGCTATCGCGACTACAGAGTGAGAGGGAACGGAGACCGGCGATGCCAGGACACCAACACCCGCCGTGCCGGTGGCGAGCTGCGCGAGCCACGGGACGGTGGTGATGACCGCCGTGCCGCCGGACCTCGGAGCGCTCTACCTTCGCTACGGGGACGCGATGCACAAGGTAGCGGCTTCGGTGCTGCGAGAGGCGGGGCGTGCGGCCGAGGCCGGGGACGCGGTGAGTGACGCGATCGTGTCGATCATGGCTTCCCCGCCCAAAGGGAAGGTGCGGAACTGGGAAGCTTTCCTGGTCACCGCCGCGAAGCGGAAGGCCCTGGATCGGGTTCGGTCGGCGTACGTTCGTCACGCCGGTCCCGAGTTCGTCGAGTCAGCGCACGATCGCGGTGACGGAACGGACATCGCAGAAGATGTCGCTGCCGACCTTGATCAGAGACAGCGTGCTGCGCTCGCGTGGGACTGTCTCGCGATTCTGGACGAACGCCATCGAAGGGCCGTGCAGGAGACTGTGGCTCTGGAGCGGCCGAGGAGCGAAGTGGCTGCTGAACTGGGTGTAAGTCCGGCGCGGGTGAGCCAGATGACCAAGCCAGCCCTTGCGCTCCTTCGAGAAGAGATGAACAGAAGGGAGGGCGGGAATGATGAATGAGGAAGATCGCGACCGGCTGCTGGCCGAGCTGATCGAGAAGCCGCAGGAGCGCGAACACATCCTGCGTCACGCCGAGATCAGTGATCGAGAGCGCGACGAGATCGCGACTCTTCTTGATACGGCGGACTTGCTTTGGCTGTCTGCTCATGGTGCTCCAGCGCTAGAAGACGATCCGGTGGCGGCAATGCTCGGGCTCGTCCCGGATCGCGAGTGCCAGCTGGACTCTGCCGCGTTGTCTCGGGCGAGAAAGCGTGCACGCTTGACGGTTAGCGACGTCGCCGGACGACTGCGGAAGCGAGGATGGGAGTTCGAGACGGGTGATGTGTTCCGGTGGGAGACGCGCACCGCGGCAGATGTGCCCCCCGCCCTCGTCCAGACCATCGCCGACGTTCTCGGCACACCCGTGGACGAACTCATCTCCGCCTCGCCTTCGCTGTCTGCGCCCGACCATGTGGTCGCCGCACGCAGGCACCCGTTGTTCGAGCAACTCGTTGATCGCTGGGCGCGGGTTCAGCACGTCTCACCCGCCGTGGCCGCCGCGACACTCGAAAGCCGGATGCTCGCGACTGTGCACCGAGGAGAGAAGCCCGATCCAGAACAACTTCTGCGGTCGCTAGACGCACTTATTGCCTCTGTAGAACGTGCAAGCCAGGAATGAGATCCCGCATGGACCTGGAAGGGTGCGTCGAGCAGGCAATGTCGCTGCTCAAAGACGACGCCCGCGCTCGATTCGCCGAAGAGCCGCTCGCCGTCCTCCGCTCCGACCTTGGTCTGACAGTCGCGCCCGTCCAGCACCTGGCGAACGCTCGCGAGGACGGCGGCGCTTGCGATGGCGTCTCCTTCCTTCAAGACGGCGTCATCCTCTACGCACCTACGCCGTGGAGCCGGCGTGAGAACTTCACCTTGGGGCACGAACTGGGTCACTGGCTTGCTGAGAGGGCGCCGGACATCTACGACTGGCTCGCCGATCAACACGATCCCGGCCGGCTGCTCGAAACCGTCTGTGACCGGATCGCGCAACGCTTGCTCCTTCCCGAGAACGCGGCCCGTGCGGTCATCGGCGATGGCCCGATCAGGGCGCAGCATCTCATCGACCTCTACGCCGCCACCCAGGCCAGCAGACCGGTGTGCGCGATCGCCCTCGCCAATAACCTGCCGGGATTGGGAGCGATCGCCATCATCGACCGCTACAACGGCACTGTGGCCCACGCCAGCGTCAAGCCCGACCCCGTCCTTGGTTGGCCCACGGTGTTCCCTTGGCGCGGCCAACAACTGGCCGAGGGACACCCCTTGCTCCGCTTAGCGTCAGGGGCCTCGACCACACAGCGCTTGCCCTGGCGCACGCCCTGGGGCACGCAAGCGGACTTCTACATCGATGCGACCGGCGACGTCAAACGCGTCATCACGGTGTTCTGTGGCTCGGACCTCTGGAGCATCGAGCGGTTCCACGCCCCCACGGAGCGGGAGTTCGACGCCCGGCGGCTGCTCAGAGGCTCCTGCTGTGGCACCATCTTCGAACGGAAGGGCTACCCGTGCCCGACCTGCCGGGAGCCGTTCTGTCCTCGCTGCGGCGACTGCCGTTGCGAGCGAGACGCCAAGCGGGACGTGATGTGCGACGGCTGCTTCCTCCAGTACCAGCCCCATCTCGTCGTGGGCGGATTGTGCGTGGACTGCCGTTCCTGAACAACTAACTCAGAGCACCCCTACCTCGACTACCCAGTGAGAGCCCCCGCAGAGCGGACCTGGGCTGTCGGGATGGAGGTGAGACGGATGGCAAAGAACACCGGACGCGGGCACCGCGTCGGAGCGGTCAAGGGTCGCAGCGAGTTCAAACGCGGCAGCACGTGGTTCAAGCGCGACGCCAGCACCGGTCGCATCCTCAACGGCAGCCCGAACCAGCACAAGGGCGTCCGCAACGAGAAGTGACCCGATGGCCGGCAGCGTCCCGACGCCGCCGGCCATCGCCATCGCATCCAGCCTCACATCACAGGAGAAGTCCATGAGCGCCTTGCTCATCACCTATGACCTCAACAAGCCCGGACAGAACTACGACAAGCTCTACGAGAAGATCAAGGAACTCGGCACCTGGTGGCACTACCTCGACTCGACATGGATCGTCGTGTCCACCCTGACGCCCAGCCAGGCGTTCGACCGGCTGAAGCCAACGCTCGACGAGTCCGACCGCGTGCTCGTCCTCAACATCACGGGCGACACCTACTCCGGTTGGCTAACGGAGACGGCTTGGGACTGGCTCAAGATGCACGTCTAGCAAGGGCGGCACCACGGAGGAGGGCCCGCTCATCGCGTCGTGCTGCTTCATCCAGAGCGGGGGTCAGGCCGGAGCCGGGGCGACGACCTCGCGGCCCGACCCGCCCGCCTTGAGCGACCACGGCAGTACGTACCGAATCAATGCTCATGCCGACCCGTCCGGCGACCTGGCAGAGCGTCAGACCTTCCTCATACAGGCGGGCCGCCTCTGCGTGCCGCTCGATCGTGACCTCCGTGCCACGTGGCGCGACCCCCGGTCCGGCGGGCCAGTTCACTCACGGTCGTCCGATGCACCTGGAACCTGGAAGCGAGGTCGCGGACGAGGACCCCGGCGGTGTATCCGGCGAGCAACTCGACACGCTGCTGGACTGTCAGACGAGCTTGAGGCTGCGAGGGGCTCTCCACAAGGCAAAGCGAATCGGCCATCCGCGCGCCTCGAGAGCGCGGACGACGCACCTGCTTACCCCTGAGAACACAGGAAATCAGCTACTTGAGCGGTTCTCGGGGGTTTAAGAAGCACCTATGTAGGTCCACTCCGCGCACAAGGCTCGAACCCTTGCCGACAGGATCGTTGGCCGTGTTCGCCCGCGTGTGAGACGTTCGCGCAGCGGCTCAGGTCTTGCGCCGAGTCGCTGCGTCGCCGGGTGCGGAAGGCGCAGGTCGACGTCGGCGACCGCCAGGATGTCAGCTCGAGCGAGTCAGAGCGTGTCCGCAAACTGGAACGATCGCGGTGCCCTCCACGTACGTGTGACTACTGCTGGCGGAGGTGTGGGTGGTCGACGTGCAACTGAAGCTCAAACTCATCACCTAGACAGGCGGCCGCTTCACGCCATGGATACCGGCCGCGCGCGCCCGGTATGCCGCCTATGGGATCTGTCGGCGCGCGGCCGAAGTCCCAGCTCTGTGAGCCCATGGACCACGGCAGTGTGACGACGTCAGGTCCCGACGATGCGCGTGATCCCGTCGCGGTAGCTGGCGATCGAGAAGTCAGGGAACCGTGCCGTGAACTTCGATGAGTCGAAGATGTTGTCCTGCCGGTAGCGCGACAGCAGCTCTTCCGCTTCCTTGATCGCCGGGTTCACGAGCCCGCCGATCCTGAACACCCACCTCGGCACCGTGGTCAAAGGGACCTTCCTCCCCACGACCTCGGCGGCGATGTCGATCATGTCCCGATAGGTGAGTCGATCAGCGGCGACCGGCAGGTGCCAGGTCTGGCCGTAGGCGTCGGGCGTGTTGCCGATGAGTGCCATGGCCCGGCTGGCGTCTGGGGTCCAGATCAGGCTGCGCCGGGTGTCCGCGCTCAGCGGCACGAGCGGGCGCTTGCCCTGCGCGATGCGATCGAGGACGGCCGAGTTCGTCAGGCTCTGGGTCTTGCCGGGCCCGTAGAATTCGGGGGCGCGGCAGATCACTGCGTCGATCGTGCCGGCGTTCATCTCGCGCAGCAGCGTCGTGGCGATCTGCGCGCGCACGGTGGACTTGCGCCCGGCCGGCTCGAACGGCGTCGCCTCGGTCTGGGGCGTGGCGGTCTTGGGGTACATGTAGGTGTTGTCGAAGAAGACCAGCTTGCTGCCGTGCTTGCGGCAGGCGGCGATGGTGTTGGCCATCATGATCGGGAACCGCTGTTCCCAGAGTCCGGAGTCCATCGGTAGGCCCACAGCGAGATAGACGACTTCGCTGTCGGCAACGGCTTTGTCGGTGGCGTCGGCATCCATCAGGTCAGCGGGTACGAGCTGGTCGGTCTCGTGGACCTTGCGGGGGTTCCTGCTCACCAGGCGGATGTCGTCGGTGAAGCTCCGGCGCAGCTCGCGGGTGAGTTCTTCGGCGATCTGGCCACCCGATCCGAGTACGGTCTGCATGCGTTCCACCCTTTCCGGCGAAGGTATGGTCTGACCGTCAGCGGTCGTCGAGGAGGGCGGCAACCTTGATCGCGGTCTCCTTGGCCGAGCCGGGGTTCTGACCGGTCACGAGGTTGCCGTCGACGACGGCGTTGGAGACGAACGGCAGCAGCGCCTTCGAGTACCGGGCACCGCGGTCCTGGATGCGTTCCTCGACGTTGTAGGGAACGAGCTTGTCGACCCGGGCCAGGATCTCCTCACGCCACGAGAAGCCAGTGAGGTTGCGACCCGCGACCAGGTAGCTGCCGTCGGAGAGCGTCGTGTCGATCAGTCCCGCGTAGCCGTGGCAGACCGCGCCGACGATCCCGCCACGCTCGAAGATCTCCCGCGTGATGCGCTGCAGCCCTTCGCTGCCGGGGAAGTCGAACATCACCGCGTGGCCACCCGTGAAGTAGATCGCGTCGTAGTCGGCAGAGTCGATCTCCTGGGGGCTGGCCGTGTTCTCCAGGAGCGCCATCCGCGCCGGGTCGCCATGCCATGCCTTGGCGGACCTGTCGTAGCTGGGGAACTTCAGCGACCGTGGCTCCAACGGCGAGCGCCCGCCGGCGGGGCTCACGATCGTCTGCTCGAAGCCGCGCTCGGCGAAGACGTCGTGGGCATGGGTCAGCTCAGACAGCCACAGCCCCGTCGGGTGCGAGGGGTCGATCTCGTAGTGGTCGACATTGGTCACGACGACCAGGACGCGCGTGCTCATGAGCGTTCTCGATTCTGGACTAGACGGCGGGTGGAAGAACAGCGGCGAAAGTCGAGCGCACGCGCTCCCGCACAACGGCAGGGTCGGTGCTCGGAAGCTTGCCGTCGAGGTGCAAGAAGGCCAGCCCGTGGGCGAGCGACCACCCAGCCGTAGCCAGCGGACCAGGATCGGACTGCGGGAAGACCTCGGCCATCACGGACTCGAGAAAGTCATGCAACGCACCGGCCGCGCGCACCCGCTCATCGTCCTGGTCATCGCACTCCTGCCCGAACATGAGCTGGAACAACGCCGGCCTGCGCAGCGCGAAGCGCACGTACTCGACGGCGAGCTCGCCGACGTCCGCAGCCGACGCCGGACGCCTCTTCCCCGCGGTGAGGGCGCTCATCAGTTCGCGCAGCCCGTGAACCGCCAACGCTGACTCCAACGCTTCGCGGTCGGCGAAGTGTCGATAGGGAGCACCCGTCGACACGCCGGCCCGGCGGGCAGCCGCCCGCAGGGAGAGCTGCTCACCGGCTTCCAGCATCTCCAGAGCCGCACGCATCAACGCCGCGCGCAGATCGCCGTGGTGATAGCCCGCCCGCCCCGTGTCCGCGCTCATCAAGGCCCCTCCCGAAAGTATGCGCTGCATACATTATCACGGGTGGCGCCACGTCTCACTAGGTGCCTCCCCCGCTGGGCGCGCCCCGACTCACCACGCGCCCGGCGCGTAGTCCTTCAGGAAGACGCCGAACAGGTCCTCACCGGCCTCACCACGCACGATGGGGTCGTAGACGCGGGCCGCGCCGTCGACGAGGTCGAGCGGTGCGTGGAAGCCCTCCTCGGCGAGGCGCACCTTCAAGGGGTGCGGGCGTTCGTCGGTGATCCAGCCGGTGTCGACGCTCGTCATGAGGATGCCGTCGCTCTCGAACATCTCGCGGGCGCTGGTGCGGGTCAGCATGTTCACGGCCGCCTTGGCCATGTTGGTGTGCGGATGGCCCGGACCCTTGTACCCGCGCCCGAAGACGCCCTCCATAGCGCTCACGTTGACGATGTAGGTCCGCCGAGCGCTGCTCGCCGCGAGCGACGGTCGCAGCAACGAGACGAGCAGGAAGGGTGCCGTCGTGTTCGCGAGCTGCACCTCGAGCATCTCGAGCGGCTCGACCTCGCCGACACGCTGGGTCCACGAGTTCACGTGGTCGAGGTCGGGAACCAGCCCGCCGGCGTCGATCGCGGTCCCCGCCGCCAGCCGCTCGAGCGAGCTCGACCCCGCCGCCATCGCCTGCTCGGTGAGCTCCTCGGCGCGAGAAGCCGCGGCGGCGAGGATGGGATGCGCGGTCACGGAGCGCTCGAGCGCGAGCGGGTGTTGGTCGTTCGTGTGACCGAACGTGGCGATCTCGGGCAGCGGACCGTCGGGCAGCGGGGCGAGCTCGGCATCCACGAGGGGCTGGTACGCCCCCGGCGAGCGGCGCACGGTCTGGGTCGCGTTGTTGATCAGGATGTCGAGGCTCCCCGCCGCCGCGACCTCCCCCGCGAGAGCGATGACCTGGGCCGGGTCGCGCAGGTCGATCCCGACGATCTTGAGACGGTCGATCCAGTCGGACGCGTCCGGGAGGCTGCTGAAGCGGCGCACGGCGTCGCGCGGGAACCGGGTGGTGATCGTCGTGTGCGCGCCGTCACGCAGCAGGCGCAGGGCGATGTACATGCCGATCTTCGCGCGACCGCCGGTGAGCAGGGCGCGCCTGCCGGTCAGGTCGGTGCGCGCGTCACGCTTGGCGTGACTCGTCGCCGCGCACTCGGGGCACAGCTGGTGGTAGAACGCGTCGACCACGGTGTAGAGCTGCTTGCAGATGTAGCAGGCGCGCGCCTTGAGCAAGGTGCCCGCCGTCGGCGCCGTCGTGGCGGTGGAGATCGGGATGCCGCGCGTCTCGTCGTCGATCCGGTCCGGGGCACCTGTCGCGGTCGCCGCGACGACCGCGCGGTCCGCCTGGGCGATCGCGTCGCGGATCTCGCGGCGGCGCACCTTCTTCACGGCCTTGAACATCTTCGCCGTCGCCCGGCGCACGGCGACGAAGTCGGGGTGCGCTTCGTCGAGCCCGGCCATCGACTCCAGGACCCTGAGGGTGGTCGCGAGATCCGCCGGGTCGATGGCGCTCGGGGGCAGGTCGGAAGGACCGGGACTCTCTGGGGGCACACGCGATTCTACGTCGGCGGGGTACGCGGCATGCCGCTCGCCGGCGCCGGAGCGCAGGGCTCCCTCGTCCGATACGGTCGCCGCATGGACCTTCGACCACCCGCCACCGGGCCCAGCGAGGCCGAGCTAGCCGCACTCCTCGAGCGGGCGATCGACCTCGCCGTCGAGAACGTCGCCCGCGGCCGCGAGCCCTTCGGCAGCCTCGTGTGGCGCGGTGGCGAGGTGCTCGGCGTCGGCGTCAACACCTTGCACGACGACGCGGACCCCACCTCGCACGCCGAGGTGAACGCGATCCGGGCGGCCGCGAGCCTGCTCGGCACGCCGTTCCTCCCGGGCGCGACCGTCGTGACGAGCTGCGAGCCGTGCGTCATGTGCCTCGCTGTCGCCGCCGCGGCCGACGTCGCACACATCGTCTACGCCGCACCGAAGGAGCTCGTGCCGCAGCTCGACGGCCCCGAGCGGGCGCAACTGCCGGCGATGCAGGACGCCGTGCGAGCGCTGTGGGCAGGCACGATCCGACACGTCGACCACCCGCGCGCGGCGGAGCCCTTCGAACGGTACGTGCGCTCACGAATCGACGAGCAGAGCCGGCCCTAACCCGCAAGCGGCGCGGCCGCACCCGCCTCGATGCGAAGCGCCGCGACGAGGTCGCGGTAGAGCTCGTCCGTGGCGAGCAGCTCCGCGTGGGTGCCCTGCGCCCGCACCCGTCCGCCGTCGAGCACCACGATCGAGTCGGCGTCGACCACCGTGGACAGCCGGTGGGCGATCGTCACGACGGTCCCCACCGCGGCCAGGTCCCGGATGCAACCGTGGATCGCGGCCTCGGTGATGCCGTCGACCTGCGCCGTGGCCTCGTCGAGCAGCAGGACGTCGGGCTGCGACAGCATCGCTCGCGCGAGGGCGATGCGCTGCCGCTGGCCGCCGGAGACCGACGTCGAGCCGAGCGTCGTGTCCAGGCCCTCGTCGAGCGAGTCGACCATCGTGTCGAGGTGCAGGCGCGCGAGCACGTCGTCGACCTCGGCGTCCGTCGCCTCGGGGTTGGTGAACAGCAGGTTGTCCCTGATGCTGCCGGGCACGACCGGCGTCTCCTGCTCGACGTAGGCGAGCCGCTCGCGCACCTCCTGGTAGGTGTACGTCTCGTAGGCGCGGCCGTCGAGCTCGAGCCGCCCCTCCTGGGGGGACAGGAAGCGCAGGACGAGCGAGAAGAGCGTCGTCTTGCCCGCGCCCGACGGACCGACGATCGCGAGGTGCCCGCGGCGCGGGATCTCGAGGGTGATCTCCTCGACGGCGGGGTCCCCCGACGGCGTGTAGCGGGCACTGACGCCACGGAGCGCGATGATCGGGGGCTCACCCTCGGGGACGGCCGCCTCCTGTGGCTCGCCGTCGGCCCGGTCCTCGCCGTCGGCCCCACCCTCGACGTCGCCGGACACCTCGAGCTCGTAGCCCTGCACCTCCCGGATCCGCGCCGCCGCGGCGATGCCCGACTGCAGCGCCGTCACGGACTGCGTGAGCTCCGAGAGCGGGCCCATGATGTTGAAGGCGTAGAGCAGGAACGCGATGAGGCTCGACACCGCGAGCAGCCCCTCGCCCACGCGCCACGCCCCGAGGCCGAGGATCACGATGATCGCGAGCTGGATGCCGCCCCAGGAGATGGTCCACGCGACGGCCGTCGTGCGCACGGACCGGATGGAGAACGTGCGTGCCTCGCCCGCGTCCACCATGATCCGGTCGCCCTGGCGCTGCTCGGCGCGGCTCGCCTTGACCGTGCGCACGGCGCGCAGCGAGGACTCGAGCACCCCGCCGAGCCGCCCGAGCGCCGACTGCGACTTCTCCTCCGCCTTCGCGATGCGCGGCATCAGCACGCCCATGAGGGCGCCGACGACGACGATCGCGGCGACCGTGGTCCCGAGCAGGACGACGTCGAGCACGGCCATGAGCACGAGCGTGCCGATGAGCGCGACCGTGCCGTTGACGATGCTGATGATGCTCGACGACGCGGCCTCGCGCAGCAGCACCGTGTCGGAGTTGACCCGCGTCACGAGCTCACCCGTGGGCCGCCCGGCGATCTGGGGGATCGTGGCGCGGAAGAACCGGCGGACCATGGACTCTCGGGCCTCGTAGACGATGTCCTCGGCGAGCGTGCCGATGAGGATCCACTGGTACAGGCCCAGGAGCGAGCCGATGACGGTCAGGCCGAGCAGCACGAGGACCGGGCCGCTGAGCGACGCCGAGATCGCGATGGAGTCGAGGATCCACTTGGTCACCATCGGGGTTGCCAGGCCCATCGCGGAGGTCGCGAGCGCGAGCACCAGGCCGATCGCGAGGGTGCGCCGGTGCGGGAAGGCGAAGGACCACAGGATCTTGAGGCGCGCGAAGCGTTCGGCCGGTGGCTCGGGTGGCGTGGCGGGGGCGGCCGGGTGGTCGAGGGCGGGGTCGGCGGGTGCGGGTGCGGCGGGGTCGGACGGCTCAGTCATGGTCCACATTGGAACACGAATGTTCCACGGTGGGCAAGTGTTTCTCCTTTCTGGGACGTGGTCATACGATGAGGTCGTGGTGGACACGACAGCCGAGACGGGCGCCCGTCATCGGACACGGCGCGCGATCCTCGACGCCGCGACCCGGGTGCTCGCCGCAGACCCGCAGGCTCCGCTCGGGGAGATCGCCGAGGCCGCCGACGTCGGCCGCACGACGCTGCACCGCTACTTCCCCGAGCGCTCCGACCTCATCTCGGCACTCGGCAAGGACGCGACCGAGCGCCTCGAGGTGGCCCTCACGCGCGCGCGGCTCGACGAGGGGCTCGCCGTCGACGCCCTCGTGCGGCTGTGCCACGAGTACCTCGAGCTGGGCAACCTGCTCAACCTCATCTTCACCGGGGTGTGCCTACCCGAGGACGCCGACGCCGACGCCACGGCCGATGCCGCCCTGAAGGCACTGACCGAGCGCGGTCACGCCGACGGCTCGCTCGACCCCACGATGAGCACCGACTGGATCGTCAACGTGCTCTGGGCGCTGCTCTACACGAGCTGGGAGATCCTCGGGCGCGGCGGCTCGCGCCACGAGGTGACCGCTCTGACGGAGCGGACGCTGCGCAAGGCCGTCGCCGGCCCCGACGCACCTGCCCACCGTGGGGAGAGCTGAAGGGACGAGCCCGATGGCGGACAAGATCGACTTCAAGAAGACCCTCGACTCCTACAAGGCGCCACGGGGCCGGTTCCAGGTCATCGACGTGCCCGACCTGCAGTACCTCATGGTCGATGGCCACGGTGACCCCAACTCCTCGCCCGCCTTCGCCGCGGCGATCCAGTCGCTCTACCCCGTGGCGTACAAGCTCAAGTTCGCGAGCAAGCGCGAGCTCGGGCGCGACTACGTGGTCCCGCCGCTCGAGGGTCTGTGGTGGGCGCAGGACATGTCGACGTTCACCACCGCGCGGGACAAGTCGCGGTGGGACTGGACGCTCATGCTCATGGTCCCCGACTGGATCGAGCGGGCCTCGTTCGTCGCCGCCGTCGAGCGGGCCGGCGCGAAGAACCCTCCCCCGCGGCTCGACGACGTGCGCCTCGAGACGCTCTCCGAAAGGTGGTGCGTCCAGACCCTCCACGTCGGCTCGTTCGACGACGAGGCCCCGGTGCTCGCACAGCTCCACGACGAGTTCATCCCCGCCGAAGGGTTGCGGCCGGCGGGCAAGCACCACGAGATCTACCTGAGCGACTTCCGCAAGGTGGCGCCGGAGCAGCAGCGCACGATCCTGCGGCAGCCGGTCGCCGAGGCGTAGCGGCGCACGGTCCGCCGCACGGCTACCCCCAGCCGAGCTCGTGCAGCTTCTTGTCGTCGATGCCGAAGAAGTGGGCGATCTCGTGCACCACCGTGATCGTCACCTCCTCCACCACGTCCTCCCGGGTGTCGCAGATCTCGAGCGTGGGGTTGCGGAAGATGAGGATGCGATCGGGCAGCTCGCCGATCCCCCAGTGCGTGCGCTCCGTGAGCGGGACACCGTCGTAGTAGCCGAGCAGCGTGGGGTCCTCCGGCGGCGCGTCGTCCTCGACGAGGACGACGACGTTGCCCATGCGACGTGCGAACTCCTCGGGGATCTGGTCGAGGGCGTCGACGACCGCTTCCTCGAACTCCTCGCGCGTCATCTCGAACATGCCACCATCCTCTCCCACAGCCGGTTCGCCTCGGAGGCCGTCGTCGTCGTAGGCTGTCCCTCCCGGGCTAGCGCGGGGGTCGCTTTGGCACCTGCCGGAAAGTGCCCTATGCTAACCGGGGTCTTGAGACGCCTCAGACGTCTGGGTCGGCTCGCCGCCCCCATCGTCTAGCGGCCTAGGACCCCGCCCTTTCACGGCGGTAGCACGGGTTCGAATCCCGTTGGGGGTACGGGCTCGTCAGAGTTCAGCGGTACAGCAGGTCAGTAGTTCAGCAGTAAGGACCTAGTCCCACTAGGCCCCGTAGCGCAGTTTGGTTAGCGCGCCGCCCTGTCACGGCGGAGGTCGCGGGTTCAAGTCCCGTCGGGGTCGCTTCGGTTCGGCCCGGCCATCAGGCCGGGTCCGGATCAAGGCTCTGTAGCTCAGTTGGTAGAGCGTCCGACTGAAAATCGGAAGGTCACCGGATCGACGCCGGTCGGAGCCACCTCGTCTGAATCGACGCCCGCGTCGACGACGCGCAGGTCCTGCTTGTCAGACCCGCGTTCCACCTTGATCGCCCCGACCCCCGGCGTGCCGTCGAGCAACCAGTGGTAGTCGCAGCCAGTGACGGCAGAGAGCCGTCGTGCGATCGTGACAACATCGCGCGGTGTGCGACCCCGCTCCCAGGTCCTCCACGTGGTCACGGGGACACCACAGGCCTCAGCCGCTTCCTTGACATTCCCCCAGCCAGCCACCTGCCTGAGCAGAGCTAGACGCGACCCGAACGTCGTGCCCGCGGGAACCCATGAGTGGTGCTCTAGAGCCTCAGCTGTCATATAGACAGCCTATCGCCACAGAAGCGTCCAAACGAGTGAATCACCGCGTGTTGACGTTGACCCAAGGCGTCATTGTGCCGATGATGTGCGCATGAGGCACGTTGAAGCCACTAAGGCGCGAAGTGAACTTGGTCGAGCCGTGGCCGGCGAGGTTCGAGCCGAACTCGCCCGCCAGCGTCGGTCCTACACATGGCTCGCCGACCAGATCGGGACGAGCTTCTACTACGTCAGCCGGAGGCTTCGCGGCGATATCGGGATGACGCTGGACGACGTAGCGGTCTTCGCCCAGGCACTCAACGTCGAACCCGAGGCGTTCCTTGGTACGACTGCACCAAGGGCGGTGGCGCAGTGACCTCCGCCGAACTGATGCATGACGGCCTTGATCCCGCGGCTGCGCGCACCCTTACGGACCGGATCAAGGTGGCGCTCGAAGCCACCTGGCAAATGGTGATCGAGGCGTACCAAGGTCGTGCATGGGTTGCTCTGGGCTACTCCTCGTGGGACGACTACTGCACCCGAGAGTTCGGCACAGCTCGGCTTCGGCTTCCGAGGGAGGAACGCGACGAGACCGTCGCGTCTCTGCGTGACGCGGGCCTGAGTGTGCGCGCCATCGCGGCGGCCACAGGACTCGGCCGCGGGACGGTCGCGCGCAGCGCTTCACGTGATCGAGGTGGATCAAGTGAAGCAGCTGAGCAGTTCGGGCCAGGTGTCCCAAATGGGACACCTGGCGATCCCGGCGACACGGCGGTGCTGGTCTCGTCGGAATCGGCGACGTTCGTGCCGGTGGCGCCGCCGGCCTCTGGCGGTTCGGTGACGGGGATCGACGGGAAGCGCTACGCACGCAAGTCGACGACGTCGGCTGTGCGGGTGGCTCGGGTGACGCCGGAGCAGCAGGCCGTTCAGGCGCTGACTGTGGCGTGGAACAACGTGAACCGGTTCGAGGACCTCGTCGTCGAGCTGCCGGATGATGTGCCGGCGGAGACGTCCCGTCTGGTCGCCGCGCGGGTGGCCGACCTGATGGATGCTCTCATCCCCCTGGCGCTGCGGTTCGGCCGCCAGGCGGCAGGCACCCACCCCTCGGCACACGAAATGTGGCTGGAGAGCTCCGAGCGTTGGGTGTCGAGCCTGGCGAGCCTGTTCGACGGGCTCGGTGAGTCGACGCCATCCTCGGCCGAGGACGTCGCATGAGCCGCACCGCACCGCAGGACGCGCCGGACCATAGCCGTCGACGCGCTGGCCGCGGTGTGCCCATGGTGGACGGCCCGCTGTCGCTGGACGTGTCCTCCAACGAAGGTCTGCGCGCCGCGCTTGGCCGAGTCCCTGCCGAGGGTGGGTGGTCGGGTCCGACCGGGACTCTCGTGCTCGCCGCGCTCCCGAACAAGCTGCGCCACGCCGCTCCTCGCCGTGCGCAGCGTGCGGGCAGGTCCACGTCGCCGGAGGACCTGTCTGACCTGGTATCCCGCGCGTTCGAGATCCTCACTGGCGAGCCGGACCGTGTGCGGGCAGCGAAGGCGCCCTGGGCGTACCTGTGCACCGCCGCGAGCAACGCCGCGGTGCGAGCCGACATGATGCTGGACTACGGGGTACCCGAGTGGCTCACGCACGAGGGCCGGCGAACGCCTCTTCCGCCGCGCCCGACGCGGCTGGGTGCGACGGCCACAGACATGGAACGCGTGGCCGCAACGCCGGTGATCGCCAACGTCGACAACGCCCGCGCCGGGATGCATCACGAGGACGACTTCGGCGAGGTCATGTCGATGGTGCTGGCCGCGATCGTCGCACGGGGCGCACCGGAGGACGTGACGACGGCGGCGTTGCTGCGCTGCACCCAGATCATCGCGACGACGGGCGCCTCACGACGCCACAAGACAGCACGGTGCGACCTGGAGCTCGTGCTCACCGGCTTGTCTGCGCCACAGGCAAGGGACCTCATGGTCCTGCTCGTCGGTGAGCAAGGCGGGCGCGACGCCGACGACACGTTGCTCGCTGCCGCGCGGGAGGCGATCGCCTCCGGCCGTCCGCTCGAACTGAGCCGCGTGGTGCGCCGCCGCCTAATCGCCTTCGCCGCCGGCTTCTCGGGCGATGGCGCCCGCTCCTACAACGACGACGTACCGACCCCCAGAAACGACGAGACCCCGCATGCAGGCGGGGTCTACGTCCTAGCGAATGGACAATGCAGTGTCCAAGATGATTCTAGCTCCGCCTGACGCGCGAGCGGAAGACCTCCACGGGTTCTGGGCCTCCTCGCACCAGGTTTCACCTGTTCGCGTGAGCGTACGCGGGTTCGGTGGCGTCGTCGGGTGAGCGACCAAAGCGACAGGCGCACCGTGGCGTTGCTCGGGACCAAAGCGCCGCCGACCTCGACATGCGCGACGCACGACACCGTCGGCACGTTCGGTATTGGCGCTGACGGCACGTCGTTGTCGGCAGAGGTGCCATCCCCGCCGGGTTGGCTGCCGCGTCCGCGGCGCCAGTGGCGCACGTGGGGTGCAGGGGCGGTCATCACGCGGCAGAAGCTCGACCATGCGGCGATCACCGGCCCGATCGAACCGTGCGAGCCGCGGGTCTGGATGGACCTCGTCGGGCTCATCGCCAAGCGTCGCGTTCCCGAGCTGGCAGGCTTACGCGCCACGAGAGGTTTCGGTCCCGTCCTCGGGCGGCTGTTCACCTACGCCGGCACGCACGGCGATCGTGCGTTCGTGTCCTCGAGGACGATCGCCGAGGAGACGAGCTACTCGGTGCAGTGGGTGCGCCACGTGCGCGACATGGCACGCGACTGCGGGCTGCTGCTTCGTCGCACGCACGGTGCGCGCCGGGGCGCCGTCGACGTGCTCGCGTGCCCGGGAGGTACCGCGGGGGCACAGGCCATCGTCGCCCGCATCCGCTCCCAACTGCGCCAGGCACGTCGCGCGGCCGCGGTCGCAGCAACCCACGACATCTCCCGGGCGACTGGCGTCGACGCCGCCAGGGCTGCGCGCGAGTTGATCGCGGCCGACCCCGCGCTTGCAGGACGGATCGCAGCCGCGCTGGGCCAGGACAGGTTCGTGCGCGAGGGAGCGCTGCGCTGTGTGACCGAGGTCCTCTACCGTGCCGGGCGACGCGAGTTCCGCAAGTCCCGCTCGGCCTACGTCATGCGCGCGATCCGCAACGACGCGACCTTCTTCGCTGCGCTGTGGCCCGGCGGCAGCGACCCGCCTCCCGACCCGCGCGTCGTCGACGTCGCCGCACGGCTCTCCGCCGCCTGGCGACCATCACCGTAGACGCCTACACATCCAGGACCACCTCAGACGACGTACGTGGCTCCGGCCTGCCCGGAAACCGGTGGGATGGGCCTCGTCGACCCTGCGGCCGCCGTGACGGCGCCTCGAGGGTGGTCCTGACGGTCGATGCGGCTGAGCTCGGCCCCGTAGACATCGTCAAACCTGTGGATATCGCTCGGCCCGAGCACTCACCCGCGACCGAAATGCGCTAGTGAACCCCTGTGGAGGAGGCCCCTAAGTGCTAGTCCGGTCTGTGGTGCATCCAATCCAGTGACTTGCATACTTGCGGGCCGACGGTCGAACGGTTGTGGACGAGTAGTTCGGTGCAGCTCGTCACCGGCCGGCCGCCCCAGGCCGGTATGAGCACACCAGCGACGCCCCTCGGCCAGATGCTCGTCCCGAGCCACCCGACCAGCTCTTCGTGGCAGCGGCGACGCTCCGGGCTGTGCTTGCCGCCCGGTGCGGGCCCGGAACCGCGGCCGATCGCGGTCGACCTGTTCGCAGGCGCTGGGGGCTTCTCCCTGGGCTTCCACCAGGCCGGTTGGCACGTGGCCGCCGCCATCGAGTTCGACCTCGACGCCACCGCGACCTACCTGGTCAACCTCGGCGACCCGGACACCGTCCTTCACACCGGACCCGGCATGTCCACCGGGACGAAAGGCGTCACCACCACGAGCTGGACGCACGAACGATGCTCTCAGGTGCTCTCGGTAGCCGGCACCGGGTGGATCGCAGGTCGCGGCCGGCGCGACGTCGACGAGGACGCCAGCGACTACGCGCGCGACATCTCGCCACCGATCCCGGCCGACGAGCCAGCCGTGGAGCACTTCTTCCGCGCCGACGTGCGCGACGTGACCGGGGCGATGATCCTCGACGCCCTGGGCCTCGAAACCGGCCAGGTCGGTGCTGTCATCGGTGGCCCACCCTGCCAGGGGTTCTCGATCAGCGGCCGACGCGACGTCATGGACCCGCGCAACTCGCTGGTCTTCGAGTTCGCCCGCCTCGTCTGCGAGATCCAGCCACGCACGTTCGTCATGGAGAACGTCCCCGGCATCACCACGATGCGCACCCCCGAGGGCATACCCGTCCTCGACGCCCTGGCGATGGCGCTCGACGACGGCGGGTACGGCCAGTACGAGGCTCTGCGCCGCGCCCTAGGAGCCACCGCCGCCCACGCCGTCTCACGTCGCGCAGTCGCAAAGACCAGCGGCAAGCGAGGCGAGCCTCCCGCCGTTGGTGCAGCCCAGCCGACGCTGTTCGACGACCCCACCGGTCTCGAGCTCTAGTAGCCGGCGACAGTCGTGCCCACCGCTTCTGTGGCCACCAAGCCGCCACCCCGAGCCGTTGTGGCGAAGTAGGACCCAACGGCCAAGGACGCTCTCCGGCAACGCGAGAACGTCAAGGGTGCGGCGGGCGGGAACGTTGCGAACATCGTCAGCCAAGCACACAAAGAAGTCACCGCAGGCAGTGCAGACATAGCGCGTGAGCCCTCGCTCTCGCATTCCCCTGCGCACCGCGTGGGCGCCGCACGGCGCTCCACCACCTGAACAACGTCCCCGAGGGCGGCGTTTCCGCACCAGTTGTCTCAAGGGCCTGCAAAGATCTGGCCATGTCTACGGGAGCCGACAAGGGGTTGCTCGAGGAGCAGCGCGCTCAGTCTGTCTACAAGCACACGATCCTCAACCAGTACCTGACACCGTTCATCGCCAAGACCGGTCAGCGCACTCAGGGGGTCGTACTAGTTGACGGCTACGCGGGAACAGGCCGGGCCGGCAAGAACCTGGGATCCGGTGGTCAGATGCTCGTCGCCGCATCGCGGATGAGCAAGAAGGTCACTACCGCTGTCTACCTCGTCGAGCAGGACACCCACCGGTTTCAGGAGCTCGACTCGTTGGCCGAGAGGTTTCGAACGGCGGGTGTGCAGGTCTTCACCGCCAACCAGCCCGTGCAGACGCAGATGGCATCGATTCTCGCCGCAGCGCGCGACCAGTCGCTGTTCTTGTTCCTCGATCCGTGCGGGGCCCTGCTGGACTTTAGCGAGATCTCGGACCCGTTGGCCGCACGCGCCGCCCGCCGGTGGCCTCCGACAGAAGCGTTCCTCAACCTCTCGGGCCAGCTCACCTGGCGGGCATCGGGCCAACTCCTCAGCAGGTCTGCCGACCAGGCTTCCGTGCAAAGACTCGACAGAGTCGTGGATGGCACCTGGTGGCGCGACGTAGTCGAGGCCGCCGCGCCGCAGAAGGGCGAGTTCCACGGCGTCGTCGAGACGATCGCCGCGCAGTACACAACTCGCCTGGTACGAGCTACCGGCATGAAGGCAATCCGGGTGCCGGTCTCCAAGAAGGTCGATGGCAAGCCGATCTACCACTTGATCTTCTTGACCCGGAACGATCACGGCCTGGCGACATTCGCCGACGCGATCGGGCGAGCCCGCCCCGCCTGGATCGAGGCGATGTACCCCGCCCACCAGGAAGGGACCCTGGACCTCGAACTCGACACAGGAGAACCATTCACTCCGGCGTCAGTCGCGGCCACCATGGCTAAGGAGGAACAAACTGCCGCCGTCGATGTCGTCGAAGCAAACCTGCGAGCCCTATCTGTCGACGTCAGCACCTTCTCCCCGCTCAACCACGTAGCAGACATCTACGGCGCAACACTCGGGCTATCGACCACGACCCAGGTGGCCAGAGCCCTCAAGCGGCTCGTCGATGACGGCACACTACGACTCGTGCGGCAGCACAAGGACCCGATGCGTCGTGCCTACGAGCGTGTCACTCATCCGTAGGCGACGCTCGGCATCTCGTCCCACACTCGGCCGTCGAGCTCGCGGCCCTGCGCCTTGGGTGTGCGCCCACCCCACTGCTTGAAGAAGAACGGCACGTCCTCGGCCTGGCACAGGTCGCGCACCGCTCGGGCCCACGCGAGCTGCATGGGACGGTAGCCCGGACCGGACTCCCCGCCGGCGATCACCCAGTTGATGCCCTCGAGGTTCATCCCTGACAGATCCCCCAGCAGCGGCTCGCACGACAGGAAGCGGACCGCAGCCGGGATGCGGCGCAGCTCGTCGACGCGGTGCAAGACGCTCTCGTTCTCCACTGAGACGCCGAGCCACAGGTTCTCGGGCCAGTCCAGCTCGTCGGCGAGCCTCCGGGCTCGGATCGCCCTCTTGGTCAACACCTGGTAGGTGTGCTGCGGCGTCTGGCGCATCACGTCGAAGACACGTTGGATGAACGGCAGGTCAACACGGGCGTGGAACAGATCGCTCATCGAGTTCACGAAGACGAGCCTTGGCGATCGCCACCCCAACGGTTGCTCGAGGGCGCCCTCGTGCATCGTCACCGCGAAACCCGGGCCAGACGTCCGCGGGTCACCATCGTTCTGGTACTTCTCAGCACCCATCGCCTTGAGACGCTTCGACAGCACCAGTGCGTAACAGTTGTCGCAACCCGGCGAGATTCGGTCGCACCCTGTGACCGGGTTCCACGTCGTCTCCGTCCACTCGATCCCTGATCGGCTACCCACGACGCACCTTCCTCTCTCCACCACGTGGAGCGCTCCTCGAAGTCTGCGGCACCCAAGAACTCACACGCTCGTCGGGGACCAACACGATCTCCTGGCTCAACTCGTCGAACAAGAACTGCACCTTGTCCTCCGGCCCGAGCCCGAGTCGGTCCAGCAGTGCCTTCGGCACGGTCACCTGCCGCCGCGATGTGAGCGCGAACGGCCCATGGGGTGACGAACGAGTCATACAAGTAAGAATAGTACGACTCGGGTTCGAACGGGAGGGGTCCCCGGGCCCAGATCATGAGCAACCCGTACGCGCCACGCCGCTCGTACGCTCACGCGCGCCCAGGGCTAGACACGGGGCCGAGCTGGTCCACTACCCTTCGGCCATGCCGCCGGACCAGCGTGCCGACACCTCGTCGTCGGCCGTCTCCCGCACAGGCGCTATGCAACGGATCGCTGTTTACCTGGTGCTCGCTCTGGCGCTTGCGAGCTGGCTGTTCGTGAACGGCCGTGAAGTGTGGGAGGGCCCCTGGCTGGCGGACGGCGCCGAACGTGCGCTCGTGGTCACCACGTTCGACGGGCCGAGCCACCCCCACGAGCTGCACGTCCGGGGCCGCGTCACCGACGGCTGGGACCTCGAGCTCGTGTTCTGGGTCGAAGGCAGCGGGCTCGACTACGACGAGAACTGGCAGTACTTCGAAGGCGAGCTCGCCGTGGTGTTCGCAACGTCCGAGCAAGGGGCACCACCGGTCAGCTGCGGAGAGGTTCCTCGCATCGAACGTGCCGCCTTCCGCGAGCTGTCTGAAGGCGTCAAGAAGGCGATCCGCGTCGACCTGAACTCCGCCAGGGGGTCGGTCCTGGCCCCACTCGAGGACAGCGCTGCCAGCGCGACCGCAAGCCTCGGACCGACGGCCTCGAGCGCCCCGGGGTCCCCTCCCGAACCCGCGCCCGGCCCGGAGCCGGACAGCTTCGTGTACCAGACCTACACCCATCCGATCGCGATGGTCGAACCTGGCGAGCTGCCGCGCGGCAGGTGGCTCACGGACTCCGAGACCGTGTGGGCCGAGAGCTGCACCATCCCCGGCGAGTACGTGTGGACCCGTTCCAAGAGCAACCTCTACGAGCAGGCGTCCCAGCAGTCGCTGATCTTGCCGCAGGTCAACTTCGTGACACCCGACGGCGACGAGCTCGACACACAGACAGGACTCGTCATGGTCGTCGACGTCGACTATCAGCCCGACCTCCAGCTCGACTATGCCAACCCCGACGCGGAGCGCCGCGCGACCGGGTGGCGCATCGCACCCACCACTACCGACCAGGGGGCGCTCTACTACAGCGGTGGCGCGACCCTCGTGATGAGGGACCGCGACGCCGGCGACCGCCGGGCCCTCGTGCTGATCGCGTTCGGCGCGGGCGCCGGCGCTGTGGGAACTCTGCTCACGCTCGCGCTGGGCGAGTTCCTTGGTCGCCGGCACAAGGACTGACCCCACCCAGTCCGGAGCTCGGCCCCAGCGCGCATGCCTGCCACAGTGCAGGACTCGTCCTTGTGCGGTCGCTACAGCCAGTTCCGCGATGTCGACGAGCTACTCGCCGCGATCTCCGAGCCGCGCCTCGCCGTGCACGCGTCACGTCCGCGTGTAGGGGAGGAGCGCGATGTAGCCGCCGCCGACATCGCGCTCCGGCGCGGGGTTGGGCGGGATCCATGTCCCGTCGTTCTGTTCGAGCCATCCACCGTCAGTGAGGATCTCGCGCACGGCCTTCAGCGCGTCGGAGCTGACATGCGAGGTGGGGTCGTGCCCGTCGTCCAGTCCGGCGTACAGGGCGTCGTACGCGCGCACGCGGGCGTCGTAGGCGACCGAGTCGTGCACCGGGCCGCGCAGACCCAGCGTGGCGATCCACCGGTACACGTCGTGGTACTCGAACACGATCACGCCGCCCGCCCCCCGGGGTGCTCACGGAGCACCGCCTCCCAACACGGGCCGCAGCCCACACCGCCGCCGAGGACCTCGAACTCGGGATGGGTGCAGACGCTGCGCACTACCGGGGCGAGGGGGTGGTCGGCCCCGAACCACACGCTCGGGCTGCGACGCCGTGAGCTCTCAGAGCCCTCGATCGAGGTGCGCACGTCAGTTCGTGCCAGCCACGTCGACCGGTCGTACTGCGACTCGGCCTCGGCATACCAGGACAGGTACACCCGGTCACGCGTCCATCGCCACACCGTCGCTGGCACGAGCTGCACACGGCCCTTGGGCCACACCAGCCGCGCGATCACCGGCACCGAGTGCGACCCGGCTGGGCTCTGCGTCGCGCGATCCGGCGCAGGCGCGACCGCGTTCCTGGGTCGGCTGTAGAGCTGCTCGCCGTCGATAGTCCGTGCCATCCACCGATCATGCATCGCTCGAACACATGTTCGCAAGAGGGGTGCGGGCCGCACTTGCGTGCGCGATGAGGCTCAGCGGTGGAAGATGGGCTTCATGTGCGGCAGGTACACGCAGTTCCGCGACCTCGACGATGTCGTGCAGCTGTGGGACATCGACCAGGTGATCGCCGACCTGCTCGACCCGTCCTGGAACGTCGCGCCGACCCAACCCGTCTACGTGGCGGTGGACCGGGTGCTCGACGGAGCGCGGTCGCGCGAGCTCCACACCGCCCGATGGGGCCTGGTGCCCTCCTGGGCGAAGGACGTGTCGATCGGCGCGCGGATGATCAACGCACGGTCCGAGACGATCACGGCCAAGCCTGTCTTTCGCTCGGCGGCGGCCAAGCGTCGGGCCGTGCTGCCGGCGGATGGCTACTACGAGTGGACGCCGCAGAAAGGCGGCAGCAAGCGGGCCAACTACCTGCACGACCCAGAGGACCAGATTCTGGGGTTCGCGGGGCTGTACGAGTGGTGGCGGCCGAAGGGCAGTGATGAGCCGTGGCTGCTGTCGACGACCATCATCACGCGTCCGGCGACCGACGAGCTCGGTCACGTCCACGACCGCTGCCCGGTGATCGTCCCGGTGGGAATGCTCGACGACTGGCTCGCCCCGGCGCTTACGGACCCGGCCGACGTCGACGCCCTGCTGGCGATCATTCCCGAGCCCCACCTCGCGGTGCGCCCAGTCGGGCCGGCTGTGGGCAACGTGCGCAGCAACAGTGCTTCGCTGATCGAACCCGCCTAGCAGCACACTTGCAACACATGTTCGATATAGGCATCATCGGGAGATGGCGCTCACCAGCGACGACACACAGCTCACCCGGCGTATCCTCAACGCCGCGCCTGCGCCGGACCTTCGCTACCCCGCGCCGCAGCACCTCCTGAGTCCCTACGTCGAAGTGATGGCCCGGGTCATCTTCGAGGACATCGGACCGGTGTGGATTCCGGGGCAGGCAGTGTCGTGGACGAAGGACCGCCAATGGGTCACGATCGAGCTCCAGCCCCACCACGAACTGCTCGAGGGGCGCGGCGGGACCGTCGCGCTGCCCCCCGGAGACGTACGCCGCCGGGGCCGGTGATGTGTGCACCCGCCCCTGCCGTGTGACAACGAGCGGGGAGCGCAGCATGGGACTCAGTACGAGCCGGGCCGCCGATCTGGTGCTGCACGAGATGATCTGGGACGCGGCGTTCGCCCGGCGCGTGTACGCCTCGGTCCCGGTGTCGGTGTTTCCCGCTCTGGGTGCGGCCCAGGGTGCGGCGGTGTTCGATCACGACCGCGCACACCCGGACAGCCCGGCCGAAGGCGTGTCGCGAGCGCTCGGAGTGTCGCAGACCGTGCACGCGCACGTCGTCGAGCTGGCGGGGCTGCGTCGGGAGCGTGAGCGGTGGCGGATCACGGGGCGACCCAACCCGGCGCCCCTGGACCCGTACCGCGATCCTGCGCTCACGGTCGACCCGTCTCTGCGCGGCTGGGACGATCCGCTCCTGCTCGCCCTGAGCGCACGGCTGGTGCGCGAAGGCGAGCTCGCCCGCCTGATCTCACTCGACGGCGCCGACGCGACACCGCGTTCCGCCGCGTCGGCTCTGCGCCTCCTCACGGCCGTCGCGGGAGGCCACGACCTCGAGGCCTCGCGCACGCGCCGCGCTCAGCTGCGCTCAGTCGCCCCGCTCAGCTCGCGCTCGGGTATCGACTTGTGAGAGTGCGCCGTGCGCGCTCGTGGTGAGCAGGCGATCCGACCCTGAGCGCTCAGAGCGCTCACCTACGCGCACCGCCCCCTGGCTGGTGAGCGAGCTGAGCGCGCACGGTGCGCGCCGCAAGACCGCTCAGGCCGGGGAGGTGACCCACGTGGTCTTGGCGGAGTGTCTGAAGCGCTTGCACAGGACTCACACCGACGCCGGTCCTGCGCCATGGTGAAGCGGGTCCTCGCGGTCGCCGTCGGCGGCGGCGCGCTGGCGGTAGCGGTGCTCCTGGCGCTGCCCGTGCTGCTGCTCACCGTGCTGACGGTCGGCCAGCCGGAAGGCACGCACACCGACGGGCCCGAGGCCTGGGGAGGTCACTCGAACGGAAAGATCCCGCTCGAGGAGATGTGCGCGCTGCCATGGGCGCCCACGCGCTACCTGCGTTGCGACGCCGCCGAGGCTCTCACGCGACTCGACGACTTCTACGTCGTGGAGCACGGCAAGCACATCTGCGTCACCGACGCGTACCGCGACTACGCCACCCAGGTTCGCCTCAAGCGGGAGAAGGGTGTGTACGCGGCCGAGCCCGGCACCTCCAACCACGGGTGGGGTCTGGCTGTGGACCTGTGCGGGGGCGTCAACCGGTTCAACACGCCCGAGCACGACTGGATGGCCAGGTGGGCCCCTCACGCGTTGTGGGTGAACCCGGAGTGGGCGCGCGACGGCAAAGTTCCAGACGAGCCGTGGCACTGGGAGTTCCAGGGCGCCTGGGACGGCGAGTAGCCCGTCCAAGTAGACGACGAGGTCGAACCGGGGCCGTGATCGGGGCGGCGCCCGCCCCGGATGGCCAGACACACGTCGCACCTCACCGAGCGAAAGGCACCGTCGTGCACCGGTCCACCACATCAACCCGCCGCAGCCCATCTGCGGCGCTTGTCACGCTGATCGCGGCTCTATCCCTAGCCCTCGTCGGTCTGCCGACACTGGACGCGAACGCTGCGCCCAGCTCCTACACCGCGAAGGCCGGCTCGCGTCACGGCACCGGTGACGGGTACTGGATGGGTAGCTTCAGCGCCACGAGCGGGACCGCGGCTGAGAAGCGGGAGTTCGCGTTCTGTGCCCTGGACCTCGACGAGATCGCTCCCGACAAGGGCGCGAAGCCGTCGTACGGTGCGTTGAAGACGACGAGCTCGTGGACCGCCAAGGGCGCCGGTGCGGTCACGAAGTCCGTGTCGGGGACGACGCGGGCCCGGATGGCGTACGTGCTCTCGCGGTGGGGTGAGACCACGGACAACTCGCGGGCGAAGGCGATCTACTGGTTGCTGCACGAGAAGGCAGGGGTCTCGCGGGGCACCCACAACATGACGGCCGCGCAGCTGAAGCTGGCGGCGGACATGTGGAAGGCCGCCGAGGAAGAAGCCGGCGGCTACAGCGTCGTGCTCAACTGGCTCCCGCAGGCCACGGCGGGCGGCGGCGGGGTGACCCTGCCGAACGATCTCAACGTGCTGCGCATCGAGTACGGCATCTCGACCGGGACGAACGCTTCGAAGCCCTACCTGTCTGGCTCTCCGATGACGTTGGTGATCTCGGGACCGGCCGAGTGGGGGTCGGGCGGGTCTGGCACGGTGTCGGCCAACGGCAAGCGGCTGACGGTGAACTCGGCGAGCACGCTGCGCGAACGGTCGATCGTCGCGACCGGCGACGGGTCGGTCACGGTGACGCTCACGGCACCGGAGGTGTACGCGGACGTGCTCCACTACCGCGAGCCGACGAACTCCTCGTATCAGCGCCTCTTCATCGGGGGGCAGACCCAGGAGCTGACCCGCTCCCGGACCGCCCGCGTCGCCGACAGGTTCAACTACGCCATCACGACCACGGCCCGCAACGCCTCGACCGGCACCGGTGAGGCGAGCAACACCGCGGTGCTGCGCGTGAACGCCGGCACGCTCGTCAACGACCGCATCCAGGTCACCGGAGATGTCTGGCCCGCCGGTGCGTCCACGACATTGACCTCGACGCTGTACGGGCCGCTCTCGTCCCCGCCCACCCAACGGGCCAACGCACCAACAGGGACCCCGGTGCAGTTCCAGTCCACGCACACGATCAACGGGCGCGGCACCTTCAACACCTCCAGCACCCGGCTGAACGCCCCCGGCTGGTACACCTACGACGAGTCCACACTGGCCATCCCCGGGTTCGCCTCGGCGTGGGCCGGCACCTACGGGCTGACCCGTGAGACCGTCCTCATCCCCTGGTCACCCACTGTGCAGACCGAGGCGTACCGCGAGCCGACTCAGTCCGGCGGGCAGAACACCTATCGCACTCGCGATCGGATCACCGTCCACGACGGGCGTCCGAGCACGTCGATCACGGCGACCGCGCGGCTGTACTACCACGGAACCACCGTGCCGACGCAGCGGGCGACGGTGCCCGGGACTGCGACTCTCATCACGACACAGACGGCGAACATCGCTCTCAACGCGGCAGGGTACGGCGAGGGCTACACCCCCTGGCACACCCTGCCGGTCGCCGCCGCCGAGGGCTTCTACACCTGGGTCGTCTCCCTGCCCGCGACGGACTGGTCCAACGCCTACACCTCCCCCTACGGCGTCGCGGCCGAGACGATCCAGCTGGAGCGCTTCGCCGGGCAGCCGATCATTCAGACGGTGACGTCGGACCAGGTTGCGGAGCCCGGTGCACTGATCCACGACACGCTGAACGTCTTCGCCGGTGGTGCGGACCTCGCCGCCTACCCGCTGACGGTGGAGAGCCGGTTGTTCGGTCCGTTCGACGAGCCGGCGCCCGAGCGCGACTCCTGGTTCCCCAGGGCCCTGGACTGGAATGAGTGGAACGAGTTCCTGGTCGGGTCGGTGACGACGACGGGGATCACCGGCGCTGGCTCGTATCAGACGCCGTCGCTCGAGGTGCCTGCGCGCGGCTGGTACGTGTGGCTGTGGGCGCACCGTGACGCGCTGGGTGGTGGCACCAGGGACGGGTCCACCGAGTATGACGCGGCCCAGGACTGGCGCGTCTACGCCGACGAGATCACTCTCGTGCCTTGGGAGCCGCAGGTGACCACGCAGACCTCAGCCCAGCGCGCCGAACCGGGCGCGCAGATCACCGACACCCTCCACGTCACGGGCGCCCGACCCGGGTACCCGATCACGGTCACCTCCACCCTGTACGGGCCGTTGACGGAGATCCCCAACCTGAGCGCCACCGTGCCATTCGGCACGCCCGCCGTGGGGACCGTCACCACGACGGTGATCCCGAACGCGGCGGGCGAGGCGACCGCGGAGACCGCCTCGATCGAGGTCGCCACGTCCGGGGTGTACGTGTGGCACGAGACGATCGCGGCGAACCTCGCCCAGGGGTACCGGGGATGGTCGGCGCCGTTCGGTGTCGCCTCGGAGACCACGGTCGTGCCGTGGACCCCGCAGGTCACAACGCAGACCTCGCACGCGGTGGCCGAGCCGGGCACCGAGCTCACGGACCTCCTCGAGGTCACTGGGCTGCGCCCGGGTGCCACGGTCGACGTCGTCAGTACCTTGTACGGTCCGTTCACCGAGCGGCCCGCCCTGGCCGCCGAGGTGCCCGAAAACCCGCCGGTGGCCGGGGTCGTGACCACGCAGGTCACCGGTGACCTCGACGGGCTTGCCACCGTTGAGACTGACCCCGTCACGATCGACGCGGGCGGGTTCTACGTGTGGCACGAGACGATCGCCGGCTCCGACCTTGAGGAGCCGTGGTCGGCGCCGTTCGGGGTCGCGTCCGAGACCACTCGCGTGCCATGGTCCCCGCAGGTGACCACGCAAACCTCCGAGTCCGTCGTGGCACCAGGCGCGGCGCTGTTCGACACGCTGCACGTCACCGACGCACGCCCTGGCGCGCTCCTCGCCGTTGTCAGCACCTTGTACGGCCCGTTCGAGACCGCCCCCGAGCTGAGCGACGACGTTCCGGTCGACGCTCAGCCTGTGGGTGAGGTCGTGACCCTGGTCCGCCCGGGGGAGGACGGCACCGCGACCGTCGAGACCGAGACGATCGAGGTCCTCGACACCGGGTTCTACGTGTGGCACGAGACGATCGAAGCCGACCCGGACGGCACCTGGCTGCGATGGACTGCACCGTTCGGTGTCGCCTCGGAGAC
>Ga0160449_1000381_pt1 | contig 29449 bp, 27 predicted proteins | sample HID1975I_E1MG_FD_108216 | JGI IMG/M metagenome (GOLD analysis project Ga0160449, IMG submission 108216) | Enriched soil microbial communities from UW Madison campus, WI, USA - HID1975I_E1 MG | ecosystem: Environmental > Terrestrial > Soil > Unclassified | place: USA: Madison, Wisconsin...
CCTCGGCGGCGGCCATCGCCCGCGCAGACCTGTTCGTCGGCAACGATTCCGGCCTGATGCACGTCGCGGCGGCGACGGGGACGCCGACGCTCGGCCTCTTTGGCCCCAGCGAGTGGTGGCACAAGGCGCCGTGGGGGCCGAAGGGGCGGGTGCTGGCCGCCGCGCCGGTGCGGGGCGCGTTCGCGCCGATCACCGCGCTGTCGGTCGAGCGTGTGTTCGAAGAGACTCTGGCGCTGCAAGCGGCGTTCGCACCGGGCCCCGATGCGGTCAAACCTTGAAGCGAAAGGCTTTCGCGGTCATATAGGCGTCCAGCAGGGGAACGCGACCGCGTGTCGCGCGTCTTCCCCTGCGAAGATTCAGACGCTTTCGACCACATAAGGAAACGACGCCCATTCGCCGTCCCATGCAAACGCCGCCCGTGAAGGACGGGCCGCGTATGAACCAGGAAATCCGCGCCCCCCGCGTTCTTCTGATCGATCAGAACGGCGAGAAGCAGGGCGTCATGCCGACCTCCGCTGCGCTGGAAGCCGCCGAGGAAGCCGGCCTGGATCTCGTCGAAATCGTCGCCACGTCCGATCCGCCCGTGGCCAAGATCCTCGACTACGGCAAATTCCGTTTCCAGGAGCAGAAGAAGAAGGCCGAGGCCCGCAAGCGCCAGAAGGTCGTCGAGCTCAAGGAAATCAAGCTGCGTCCCAACATCGACACCCACGACTATGACGTGAAGGCCAAGTCGATGCATCGCTTCTTCGAGGAGGGCGACAAGGTCAAGGTGACCCTGCGCTTCCGCGGCCGCGAAATGGCGCACCCGGAACTGGGCATGAAGCTGCTCAACAAGGTCCAGGCCGACTTCGACGAAGTCGCCAAGGTCGAATACGCCCCGCGTATGGAAGGCCGCCAGATGATCATGATCCTGGCCCCGCGCTAGAGCGGATCGAGACGCACCAAAGGAAAACCCCGGCCGTCCGCCGGGGTTTTTCAATTGCACCCTATACTTGTCTGCGAGCGACGGCCTGGGCTACAGGTTGGTGATTGCGGGGAGGCAATGCCAATGTCTGGGAAGTTGCGAGTCGCGCTGTGTGCGGCGCTTTTGATCTGTGCGCCGATTACTGGTGTTGCGCGGGCTGAAGAGCCGACGCCGCTCGCGGTCTATGCTGCTCTACCGGTTATCCAGAGTGTGACGCTGGCTCCCAACGGTGAGATGCTGGCGTATATTCGCCGATCAGGTGAGGACGCGCAGGTCATCGTTCAGTCGGCGGTGGGGGAAACGCTGCTGATCGCGGACGCAGATGGGCGGAGAGCGCGGGGTGTCTTCTGGGCTTCGCCGGAGCATATCGGCGTCCGTCAGGGCGTCATCGGTCGACCCGAGGGCGTTTATACCACCAGCGAGTTCCAGATCGTCGATCTGATTAACGTGCGCACACGCTCGACCACCCGCGCCATGCGTATGGCGGATCGTGACGCCCTTGGGGTCGTCATGGGCTTCACGCGCGGTGTCTATCGTGGAGAGCCAGTTCTCTATGTTGAGGGCTACACGCGCGAGCCCACGCGTTATCGGGTTGATCTGTATCGCGTAGATCTGGAAACCGGGCGCGGTCGATTGCACGCCAGCGGCGGAGACTGGACCAATGATTTCATTCTGAAGCGTGACGGCGAGGTGGCGGCGCGCGTTGATTACGATCCGCGGAATGGCGCCTGGGCTCTGATGGGTCGGCAAGGGTCCGGCTGGAAAACCCTGGCGGAGACGACGGCGCTCCTGGACCGGCCTTCGGTCGGGGGCTTCGGTCGCTCGCACGATAGCCTGATCATGTACACCGAGGAGGAAGAGCGGTACGCCATCAAGGAAGTGTCGCTGGCTGACGGCAGCCTGTCCGAACCCATGGATCTGGAGCATCCCGTCCAGTCGTTGCTTTACGGGGCCGATGGGCGCCTAAAGGGCGTCGGCTTTATCGATGTCTTCCATGAGTACCAATTCTTCGACGACAAGCTCGCCGCCGCGACCCAACTCATCAAAAACGGGCTGCCAGGGCGCGAGATTTCGCTGGTGTCGATGGATGACGCCGAGGCAAAATTCGTTTTCTACAGCGAAGGCGGCGGCGATTCCGGCACCTATTATCTTTATGATTCCGCAGCTCGCCGATTGTCGTTGATCGGGCGCGCCTACCCGATGCTGCTAGGAGAAAAGACCGCTGACGTCCGCATCATCAGCTACAAGGCGGCGGACGGTCTCGAAATACCCGGCTATTTGACGCTTCCCAGAGGGCGCGATCCTTCTAACCTGCCGCTTGTGGTCTTGCCGCATGGCGGACCCGCCTCGCGGGACTATGCCGGGTTCGACTGGTGGGCCCAGGCTCTGGCGTCTCGCGGCTATGCTGTTCTTCAGCCAAACTTCCGTGGCTCCGACGGGCTTGGGCCTGCGTTTCTGGAGGCAGGCTACGGCGAATGGGGACGCAAGATGCAGAGCGATCTGTCGGATGGTGTACGGCATCTGGCGGGCCGCGGTTTGATCGATCCCCAGAGAGTGTGCATCGTCGGCGCTAGCTATGGTGGCTACGCTGCCTTAGCAGGCATGACCCTGGACACCGGTATCTACAAATGCGCTGTCGCCGTGGCGCCGGTCTCGGATTTGCGAAGCATGCTGGCGTCCGAAGAGCGCTTCACCAGCAAGGGCAGTCGGAATTCGGCTATCCGCTACTGGAACCGTTTCATGGGGGGCGAGGGCGCCGGCGATCGTACTCTGGACGAACGGTCGCCCGCCCGTCTGGCGGAGCGTGTTCAGGGCCCGGTCCTGCTGATCCACGGCCGCGACGACACCGTCGTACCGTATGACCAGAGCACGCGAATGCAGAGCGCCCTTCAGGCTGCGGGTAAGGACAGCCGGCTGGTGACCCTGGAAGGGGAAGACCACTATTTGTCCTTTGCCGGCACGCGTCAGCAGATGCTGACTGAAACGGTCGCATTCCTTGAGCGGCACAATCCTGCGCAGTGAGCGGTGTGGCGCGCGCTCTTGCCTTCCAGCCGCAGTTCTCGTAAAAGCCGCGCCTTCGCGTACCGAACCGCCGGGCGAACAGGCATGCCTGGGCGGTTCTTAATCAGGGTTCCTTCCTGACGGCTCAAGTAGCCCGAAGGGCGGTAGCCACTCAAAGACAGAGAGTGAAAATGCCGAAGCTTAAGACGAAGTCGGGCGCCAAGAAGCGCTTCAAATTCACGGCCACTGGCAAGGTGAAGGCCGGCGTTGCGGGCAAGCGTCACCGCTTGATCAGCCACAACAGCAAATACATCCGCCAGAACCGCGGCACCTCGGTCATGGCCGACGCCGACGCCAAGAAGATCAAATCCTACATGCCGTACGCCTGATCGGCGCACGCAGACTGATCTTCTCCACCGCATTGAATTTGAACTGAGCCTCTCAAGCAGTGAGCCGCCGCGCGGCGAACGCTAGAGGCCACCCGAAGGAAAAACATCATGGCTCGCGTGAAACGGGGCGTTACGTCCCACGCCAAGCACAAGAAGGTTCTGAAGCAGGCCAAGGGCTTCTACGGCCGCCGCAAGAACACCATCCGCACCGCCAAGGCCGCCGTCGATCGCGCCGGGCAGTACGCCTATCGCGACCGTCGCAACAAGAAGCGCAACTTCCGCGCCCTGTGGATCCAGCGCATCAACGCCGCGGCCCGCGTCGAAGGCTTCACCTATTCGCAGTTCATCCACGGTCTGGACAAGGCCGGCATCGAACTGGACCGCAAGGTCCTGGCCGACATCGCGGCCGACGAAGCCGGCTTCAAGGCCGTCGCCGACAAGGTTCGCGCGGCTCTGGCCTAAATCTTTCCCGCACGGGATCGAGCAAAAGCCCTCCGGCCCGCGCCGGGGGGCTTTTTGCTTTGGACCGCAACCGCTAGACGGACCCCTATGCCCAATTCTGACACGACCCTTTCCCAACTGGAGCTGGACCTCATCAACGCCATCGGCGCGGCCGAGACGGTGGCGACGATTGAGGAGATCCGCGTCTCGGCGCTCGGCAAGACCGGAGTCATCTCGGGCCTACTGAAGGGCATGGGGGCGATGAGCCCGGATGAGCGGCGCGAAAACGGGCCGGTCATCAATGGCCTGCGGGACCGCGTATCCGCCGCCATCGCCGACAGGAAGGCGCTGCTGGAAGCGGCCGAGCTGGACGCGAAACTGCTGGCCGAGCGGGTCGACCTGACCCTGTCGGCGCGCCCGCGCCGCAAGGGCGGGGTGCATCCGACCATGCAGGTGATGGACGAGGTCACCCACATCTTCGCCGAGATGGGCTTCGCCGTGGCCGAGGGCCCGGACATCGAGGACGATTTCCACAATTTCACCGCCCTGAACTTCCCGCCCAAACATCCGGCGCGGGAGATGCACGACACCTTCTTCCTGCAGCCCGACCCGGAAACGGGCGAGCGCAAGGTGCTGCGCACCCACACCAGCCCGGTGCAGGTGCGGACGATGCAAATGACGGGCGCCAAGCCGGAGGCCCCGTGGATCGCCACGGGTCAGGAGCCGCCGATCCGCATCATCGCGCCGGGCCGCACCTTCCGTAAGGATTCGGACGCCACCCACACGCCGATGTTCCATCAGGTCGAGGGCCTGGTGATCGACCGCGACATCCACATGGGCCATCTGAAGTGGACGCTGGAGACCTTCCTTGCGCGCTTCTTCGAGATGGACAGCATCGACGCGCGCTTCCGCCCGCACCATTTCCCCTTCACCGAGCCGTCGGCCGAGATGGACATCCGCTGCGACCGCTCGGGCGGCGAACTGAAGCTGAACCAGGGCGACAGCTGGATGGAGATCCTGGGCTGCGGCATGGTGCACCCGAACGTGCTGCGCAGCTGCGGCCTGGACCCCGCCGAATGGCAGGGGTTCGCCTTTGGCATGGGCGTCGATCGTCTGGCCATGCTGAAATACGGCATCACCGACCTGCGCCCCATGTTCGAGGCCGATGTGCGGTGGCTGAAGAATTACGGATTCTCGGCCTTCACGGCCCCCAATGCGGCCAGCGGCCTGAGCTGAGGAATTTGAACATGTTCGACATCAACGCCACTGGCCCTGTTCCCACCGATCTGGCGACACGCACGGAATTTTCCAAGGTGCTGGTGCCGCTCCATCGGCTGCTAGACGCTGTCGTAGAGAACGGCGGGCAGTCGATTGAGGGCTACCGGTTCACCGACTGCGTGATCCGCGGCCCGGCCGTCATTATTCCGGGCGCTCAGACTCAGTTCGTAAACAGTAATCTCGGCGATGTGGCCGGCAATGTCCGTAACCTGTTCCTGCGAGCAGCGGGGCCAATGATCGTGGGCGCGATTGGTGTGAATCGCTGCGTTTTCGATGGGTGCCTGTTCGTTGGAATCGGTTTCGCCGGCGATGATGTGTTCGTGGATAATTTTTCGGCGCAGCTAAGCCCCGCCAAGGCGTGATCCGATGAAATTCACTCTGTCCTGGCTCAAGAACCATCTCGAGACCGACGCCGACGTCCACGCCATCGCCGAGGCCATGACCATGGCCGGGCTGGAGGTCGAGCATGTCTCGGACCCGACCGCCAAGCTGGCGCCGTTCACGGTGGCCCGGATCGTCTCGGCCGAGCGCCACCCGAACGCCGACCGGCTGCAGGTCTGCCAGGTCGAGACGGTGGACGGCATGAAGGAGATCGTCTGCGGCGCGCCGAACGCGCGTCCGGGGCTGACCACCATCTATGCGCCCATCGGCGCCTTTGTGCCGGGGCTGGGCGTGACCCTGGTCGAGAAGCCGGTGCGCGGCGTGGTGTCGAACGGCATGCTGTGTTCGGCGTCCGAGCTGGAACTGGCTGACGACAGCGACGGCATTCAGGAGCTGCCCGACACGCTGGCCGTCGGAACCCCGGCGGCGGCCGTGTTCGGCGCCGAGCCGGTGATCGACTTCGAGGTGACGCCGAACCGGCCCGACTGGCTGGGCGTGGCGGGCATCTCGCGCGATCTGGCGGCGGCGGGCGTGGGCACGCTCAAGACCTATGACATCGCGCCGGTGCGCGGCGGCTTCCCCTCGCCGATCACGGTGCGGATCGACGCGCCGGACCTGTGCCCGACCTTCTCGGGCCGGTTCATTCGCGGCGTCAGGAACGGCCCGTCGCCGCAGTGGCTGCAACGCCGGCTGACGGCCATCGGCCTGCGCTCGATCAACCGGCTGGTCGATGTGACCAACCTGATCACCTATGACCAGGCGCGGCCGCTGCACGTCTATGACGCGGCCAAGCTGGTGGGGACCCAGATCGTGGTGCGCGGCGGTCAGGTCGCCAGGGACACGCCCGGCCACGAGGGGGGCGAGCACGAGCATCTGATCGCACTGGACGGCAAGACCTATCAGGTCGATCCGACCATGTGCGTCATCGCCGATGCATCCGGCGAACGGCCCATCGGCCTGGGTGGCGTCATGGGCGGCGAGAGCACAGGTTGTTCCGACGAGACGGTCGACGTCTTCCTGGAAAGCGCCTGGTTCGACCCCATCGCCACGGCCCAGGTGGGCCGGACCCTGGGCATCAACTCCGACGCCCAATACCGTTTCGCGCGTGGCGTCGACACGGCGTCGGTCGTGCCAGGGCTCGAGCTGGGCACACGCCTGATCCTGGACCTGTGCGGCGGTGAACCATCGGATATCGTGGTCGTGGGCCAGGCGCCCGCCCTGCCGCAACCGATGGATTTCGACCCGGCCTATGTCGGGCGCCTGTCGGGTCTGCAGATCACCGACGAGCGCATCGCCGAGATCCTGAAGGCGCTGGGCTTTGACGTGGCGCACGGTTCGCCGTGGCGCGTCACGCCGCCGTCGTGGCGCCGCGATGTCGACGGCCCGGCCGACCTGATCGAAGAGGTCGCCCGCATCGCCGGCTATGGCGCCCTGCCGTCCACGCCGCTGCCCCCGGTCGCCCGCCCCGCGGGCGGCGTGCTGAGTCCGCGCCAGACCCGCATCCGCATCGCCCGCCGGGCGCTGGCGGCCATGGGCTATGGCGAAGCGGTCACCTGGTCCTTCACCAGCCGCAAGATCGCCCAGGCGTTCGGCGGCGGATCGGAGCGGCTGGCGCTGCAGAACCCGATCGCGTCCGAGCTGGACTGCATGCGCCCGTCGGTGCTGCCGAACCTGATCCAGGCGGCGGCCCGCAACGCCGCGCGCGGCCACGCGGATGCAGCCCTGTTCGAGATCGGGCCGATCTATCTGGGCGACCGTCCCGGCGACCAGAAGACGGTCATCGCCGGCCTGATCGCGCCCCACGCCGCCCGCCACTGGAGCGGCCAGCCGGAGCAGGCGCTGTACGCGCTCAAGGGCGACCTGATGGCCCTGCTGGAAGAGCTGGGCGCGCCGGTCGCGTCCCTGCAACTGGTCGAGGGGCAGAATCGGGAGTGGTGGCGGCCGGGTCAGTCGGCCCGCCTGCAATTGGGGCCCAAGGTGGTGGTCGCCGAGTTCGGCGCCCTGCATCCCCGCACGCTGAAGGCGCTGGGCGCCGATGCGCCGATGGTCGCGTTCGAGATCACGCTGGACGCCCTGCCCGAACCGCGGGCCGCCCGGGGCAAGGCGCGTCCGGCGGCCGACCTGCCGGCGCTGCAACCCCTGACCCGCGACTTCGCCTTCCTGGTCGATGGCGACCGTCCGGCGGGCGATCTGGTCAAGGCGGTGGCGGGGGCGGACAAGGCGCTGATCGCCGACGTGCGCGTATTCGACGTCTATCGCGGCCAGGGCGTGCCCGAGGGGCGCAAGTCGGTCGCGCTGGAGGTCGTGATCCAGCCGCGCGAGGCCACCCTGACCGACGCCGAGATCGAGGCCCTGACCGGCAGGATCACGGCCGCCGCCGCCAAGGCGGGCGCCGAACTGAGAACCTGATCGATGACCAAGAAACCCTGGGCCGAGACGACGTTCGAGCGGAACCTGTTCCGCGCCCGCTGGCTGATGGCGCCCTTCTATCTGGGGCTGGTGGCGGCGCTGGCCATGCTGCTGGTCGTGTTCGTGCGCGAGCTTGCCTACTATCTGCCGCAGGCGTTCGTAATCGGCGAAGGCCACATGAATTCCGACGGCGCCATCCTGGCCATCCTCAGCCTGGTGGACCTGTCGCTGGCGGGCAATCTGCTGCTGATCGTCCTGTATTCCGGCTATGAGAATTTCGTCTCCAAACTGGACCTGGACGAGGATCACGTGGACCGGCCGCCGTGGATGGGCACGGTCGACTTTTCCGGCCTGAAGATGAAACTGATCGCCTCGATCGTGGCGATCTCGGCCATCTATCTGCTGAAAAGCTTCATGAACATCGGCAAGCCGGGCTATCCGCTGGATCAGGCGGCGCTGATGTGGGCGGTGATCATCCACCTGACCTTCGTCGCCTCGGGCGTGCTGCTGGCCGTGATGGACTGGGTCGCGAGCAAGACCGACAAGCATTGATTCCGGTTACTTTGACACGGGGCGCTGGCGGCTGACTTCACCATCCGCTCATCCCCGCGGAGGCGGGGACCCAGTGCTTTGGCTTCAAAGCGCTTGGGTCAAGGCGTAGGCCTGTGCCCGGCGCTCTTACTGGGTCCCCGCCTCCGCGGGGATGAGCGGGAATTAGCGCAGCGCTACTTGAGGGCGAGGCTTGGCTGTAAGCTGCGGTTAACCTTACAGCCCCAAGGCTGCCGCAAAGCGCGGCGACGGTGGCCCAAGGCCCGCGATTGAGTCGGGCGCGCCGTTTTCGTCGGGAGCCATCGACATGCATCGCCGCCACCTTCTCGCCTCCGGCCTGGCCGTCGCCTCGACCTCGGCCCTGGGCGCCTGCGCCACGCGCCAGCCGGCCGACCCCAACTATCCCATCCGCTCGGACAACACGGCCCCCGCCTATACGTTCGACGAACTGGTCGCGGCGGGTTCGCGCGAACTGGGCATCGCCTCGGAAGCCATCGGCGGCGCCATCGAGCGCGTCTTCGCCGACCAGGGCGACCGTCCCACCGCCTATATCGCGGGCGAAGAAGCGTCCGGCGCCGCCGTCGCCGGCCTGCGCTACGGTCGCGGCGCGCTGCACATGAAGGACCTGTCCGCCTCGCAGGAGGTGTTCTGGCAGGGCGCCTCGATCGGCTGGGACTGGGGCGGCAACGCCAGCCGGGTCTTCACCCTGGTCTATGGCCTGTTCCACCCCGACATGATCTATCGCCGCTACCCCGGGGTGGAGGGCTCGGCCTATCTGATCGCCGGCCTGGGCGTGAACTATCAGCGGGCCGACGGCATCGTCTTGGCCCCCATCCGCACCGGCGTCGGCCTGCGCCTGGGCGCCAACGTCGGCACCATGAGCTACAGCCGCCAACGCAACATCCTGCCTTTCTGAGCAAGAAGGCCGCTGACGCCCGGCTCGCGGAGCCGGGCTGCTTGAGCGGTTTATGAGTGCGCCAGGCGCGCGACGCGGTCGCCCGGCTTGAGCGCGGCTGCGTTCAAGCCGGGTTCTGGACCAGGCGCAGCAGGGTTCCGTCGGGGTCGATCAGGCCGCCGATGCGCAGGCCCGACGGCGTCGGCACGGGGCGGTGCAGGCGGGGCGGCTGGGTCGCGCCTTCCTTGATCCCGGCGGCCTCGCAGGTGGCGTAGAAGCCGTCCAGGTCATCCAGCCTCAGGCAGCAGCCGAACGAACTGGTCGCCGGGTCCAGGTCGGGGAACGGAAAGAACTCCAGCGCCAGCCCGCCGCGCTTCAGAATCATCCAGCCATGATCGCGCCAGCTCCGCTCGAACCCCAGCGCCGCATAGAAGGCCTCGGTCCGGTCGAAGTCCCGCGAGGGCAGGTTGGGCGTGGCGTGGTCGGTCATCGGCGGGCTCCGCTCAGGTTTGGGCATCCATGATCGCCTCCAGCCCCTCGCGGTAGCCGGGATAACGCGGGCGCCAGCCCAGTTCGGCCTTGGCGCGGGCGTTCGAGAGGCGTTTGGAGTCGCGATAGAAGCGGCGCATCCCGTCCGAGACGGACGGGTCGTCCAGGTCGATCTCGGCCGGCCGCGGCAGGCCCAGGCGCGCGGCCGCCCATTCGATGACGGCGTCGGCCGGGGCGGGTTCGTCGTCGGCCAGGGTGTAGGCCCGGCCGGGATGGGGACGCGCCATCGAGGCGAAGAAGCCGGCCACGGCGTCGTCCACGTGGATGCGGTTAAACACCTGGCCCGGCTTGCGCACGATCCGCGCCGTGCCGTCCCACAGACGTTCCAGCGCCGAGCGGCCGGGGCCATACAGGGCGGGCAGGCGGAACAACTGCACCGTCAGACCCATGCCGCGCCCCGCGTCCAGCCATTCCTGTTCGGCCTTGACCCGGCGCGCGCCCTCCAGCGTGGCGGCGTTCAGGGCGTCATCCTCGAACGCCCAGCCGCCGTCGCGGTCGCCATAGACGGCGGTGGAGGAGACATAGCCGATCCAGTCGGGCCAGGCGTCGCCGCCCAGCGCCGGCAGCAGGGCGCGCGCGCCGGGGCATCCCTGGGCGTCCGGCGGGGCGGTGACCAATATGGCCGTGGCCTGCGCGACGGCCGCCTTCAGCGCGTCCGCATCGGCAGGATCGACGGCGCCGAAGCCCTCGGCGATCAACGCCGCCCGGCGTTCGGCGTCGCGCGAGGTCAGCACGGCGCGTCCGCCCCGGCGCACCGCCTCGCGGGCCGCGGCTCGGCCCAGCCAGCCACCGCCTAACACCAGCAGGGCGGGGCGAGGGGCGGCGTCGGTCATCGTGTCTCCGAAGGGGGTGATGTCGGCCAAGGCCTCAGGCGGCCCCGGCTTGTGAGGCGGCCTTCACCGCGGCCTGTGACTGCAGCGCTTCGGCCCGCTTGCCGTTCCAGCTGGAGACGCAGGGAATCTTGGACCGGTCGGCGCGGTCGGCGTAGCGGCGCGCGATCTCGGTCACGTCCTGCATCAGCCCTTCGGCCAGGGTGATGGGCTTCAGACCCAGTTCGCGGAACTGGTCGTTGGCGACGACCAGCTCGTTCTCGTCCGCCTCCTGACGCGGATTGGCGACGTTGTGGACCTGGGCCCCGGTCATGGCGGCGACCATGGCGGCCAGGTCGCGGACGCGGCGGCTCTCGGTCATCTGGTTCAGGATCTTGACCCGGTCGCCCGATTTCGGCGGATTGTTCAGCGCCAGCTCGACGCAGCGCACCGTGTCCTGAATGTGGATGAAGGCCCGCGTCTGGCCGCCCGAGCCGTGGACCGTCAGCGGATAGCCGACCGCCGCCTGCATCAGGAAGCGGTTCAGCACGGTGCCGTAGTCGCCGTCATAGTCGAACCGGTTGATCAGCCGCTCGTCCTGACGGGTCTCTTCGGTCTGGGCGCCCCAGACGATGCCCTGATGCAGGTCGGTGATCCGCAGGCCGTCGTTCTTGGCGTAGAACTGGAACAGCAGGGCGTCCTGGGTCTTGGTCATGTGATAGATGCTGCCCGGGTTCGGCGGGAACAGAATCTCCTGCTCGGACGGGCCGAAATCGGTGTCCACCGTGACCTTCAGATAACCCTCGGGGATGCGCAGGCCGGCGGTCGTATAGCCATAGACCCCCATGGTCCCCAGGTGGGCCAGATGCACGTCACGGCCGCTCTCGACGATGGCGGCCAGCAGGTGGTTGGTGGCGTTCAGATTGTTGTCGACGGTGTACAGCTTGTGCCGGGCCGACTTCATCGAATAGGGGGCGGCCCGCTGCTCGGCGAAGTGGACCACGCTGTCGGGCGCCCAGTCGCGGATCAGGGCGACCAGGCGGTCGAACTCCTTGCCCACGGTGATGTTCTGGAATTCGATGGTCTTGCCGCTGACCTCGCTCCAGGCGGCGATACGCTCGCCCATGGTGCGGATGGGGGTCAGGGACTGGACCTCCAGTTCGTTGTCGATGTTGCGGCGGCTGAGGTTGTCGACGATCAGCACGTCCCAGCCGCGCGCCGACAGGTGCAGGGCCGTGGGCCAGCCGCAGAAGCCGTCACCGCCCAGAATCATCACGCGCATGGTCGAACCTGTGTCTCGTCTCTTTCGTCTCCTTGCCTAGCCGATGGCGGAAAGGGACGAAAGCGTGACTGTGGACGGGACGCGGGGCGCGGGCGTCAGGGCATCTCCATCAGCACCAGCGGCCAAGGGCGTCCGGCGTCGTCCGTCTCGGCCCGGCCGACAGCGACGAAGCCCATGCGTTCGTAGAAGGCGCGGGCGCCGGGGTTGCCCTCATTGACCTTCAATCGCGCGACGTCGTGGGCCAGGGCGTGCAGGGTCAGGGCGCGGCCATAGCCGCGGCGGTGGGCGGCCGGGTCGACGACAGGGCGGCCAGTTCGTCGTCGTCCAGGCCCAGGAAACCGACGGGTCGCCCCTCGGCCTCCAGCGTCCACAGGCCCTGGCCGCCGGCCAGATAGGCGGCCACATCCGGTTCGATGCCGTCGATCTCGGCGGGGAACAGGAAATGGTGCAGGGGCGCGGCGTCGGCGGACGCGATGGGCCGGATCATGACTAGAGCAGCGCCTCGATCGCCTTGCGGGCGGCGTCACCCAGGTCGGGGCGTTTCAGGGCCAGGGCGACGTTGGCGCGCAGCAGGCCGATCTTGTCGCCGCAGTCGTGGGTCACGCCCTCGTACTCATAGGCGGTGAAGCTCTGGCTCTGCATCAGCCGGGCCATGGCGTCCGTCAGCTGGATCTCGCCGCCGGCGCCGCGTTCCTGCGTCTCCAGAAGGTCGAAGATTTCCGGCTGCAGGATGTAGCGGCCCGAGATCGACATGTTCGACGGGGCCGTGCCCTGGGCGGGCTTTTCCACCATGCCCTTCATGGCGAAGCGGCGGCCGTCCTGCGCCGATGGATCGATGATGCCGTATTTGTGGGTGTCGGCCTCGGGCACGCCCTCGACGCCGATGACGTTGCCGCCGACCTCGGCATAGAGATCCGCCAGCTGTTTCAGGGCGCCGGGCTGCGAGTCCACGATCACGTCCGGCAGGATGACGGCGAAGGGCTCGTGGCCGATGATGTCTCGCGCGCACCAGACCGCGTGGCCCAGGCCCTTGGGCTGCATCTGGCGGGTGAAGCTCATCTCGCCGGCCTGGGCCAGTTCGGCGTTCATGATCTCGAGGATCTCGGTCTTGCCCTTGGCGACCAGCTGGGCCTCCAGCTCGATCTGGTGGTCGAAATAGTCCTCGATCGCCTGTTTGGCGCGGCCGGTGACGAAGACGATGTGCTCGATCCCCGCCTCGCGCGCTTCCTCGACGATGTAGGACAGGATCGGCCGATCGACGACGTTCAGCAGTTCCTTGGGCGTGGTCTTGGTGCCGGGCAGCACGCGCGTGCCCAGACCGGCGACAGGCAGGACCGCCTTGCGAAGGCGGGCGGGGGATTGAGACATCGATCGTCCTGAACAGCCAAGGTTATGCGTCATAGCGCAAACGCAAGGGCCTACCAACGCGGTGTGAACGGGCGTGTTCCTTCTCCCCTCGGGGGAGAAGGTGGGCGCCGGAGGCGCTCGGATGAGGGGGCTCTGTCAGCAGGCAAGCGGCCGACGGATGAGGGCGAGGCGAACAGCCCCCTCATCCGCCTTGCTCCGCAAGCCACCTTCTCCCCCGAGGGGAGAAGGGAATTTTCACTCCACCGTGACGGACTTGGCCAGGTTGCGGGGCTGGTCGACGTCGGTGCCCTTCTGGACCGCGGTGTAATAGGCCAGCAGCTGCACGGGCACGGCATAGACCAGCGGCGCGATCAGCGGGTGGCAGTCGGGGGCGTCGACGCGGCGGATGCCCGCGCCGTGCGGGGCCGGAGCCTTGGCCGGGGCGATCATGATGACCGGGCCGCCGCGCGCGGCGACCTCCTGCAGGTTCGAGGCGGTCTTTTCATAGACGTCGTCCAGCGGGGCCAGCGCGATGGTCGGCGTCTCCTCGTCGATCAGGGCGATGGGGCCGTGCTTCAGCTCGCCGGCGGCATAGCCCTCGGCGTGGATATAGCTGATCTCCTTCAGCTTCAGCGCGCCTTCCATGGCCAGGGGGAACATGGCGCCCCGGCCCAGGAACAACACGTCCGTCGCCCGGGCCAGGTCATGGGCCACGGCCTTGATCTGGACGTCCATCTGCACCGCTTCGGCGATCAGGCGCGGCGCTTCGAACAGCGCCTTGACCAGTTCGGCCTCGCGCACCGCATCGATGCGGCCGCGCGCCACGCCCGCCGCGACGGCCAGGGCCAACAGGGCGGCGACCTGGGCGGTGAAGGCCTTGGTCGAGGCGACGCCGATTTCCGGCCCGGCATGGGTCGGCCACAGGATTTCGGCCTCGCGCGCCATGGAGGACGAGTGGACGTTGACCACGGCGGCGGTCTTCAGCCCCTGCGCCTTGCACCAGGTCAGGCTGGCCAGGGTGTCGGCGGTCTCGCCCGACTGGCTGACGGCCACGGCGACCGTGCCGGGCGTCAGGGCCGGCGAGCGATAGCGGAACTCGGACGCGATCTCGACGTCACAGGGCAGGCCGGCCAGCTTCTCGAACGCGTATTTGCCGATCTGGCCCGCATAGAAGGCCGTGCCGCAGGCGATGATCTGCAACCGGTCGACGGCCGCGAAGTCGACGACGGGCGTCTTGGCCTTGCCGGTCACCAGGTCCAGGTATTCGGACAGGGTGTGCTGGACGCTGTCGGGTTGTTCATGGATTTCCTTCTCCATGAAGTGGCGATAGGCGCCCTTTTCGACCATGGCGGACGAGGCCGAGACCTGGACGATCTCGCGGTCCACGGCGGCGCCCGAGGCGTCGAACATGCGCGCGCCCGACCGGGTCATGGCGACATAGTCGCCTTCTTCCAGATAGCTGATCCTTTGCGTGAAGGGGCCGACCGCCAGGGCGTCCGAGCCCAGGTACATTTCGCCCTCGCCCCAACCGACGACCAGGGGGCTGCCGCGCCGGGCGCCCAGGATCAGCTCGTCCTCACCCTCGATCAGCACGGCCAGCGCATAGGCGCCCGTCAGCCGGTCCAGCGTCGCCTTGAAGGCGGCCAGCGGCTCGGCCCCGTTCGCCAGATTGTGGTCCAGCAGATGGGCCACGACCTCGGTGTCGGTCTGGCTCTCGAAAACGCGGCCTTCGGCCTGAAGCTCGGCCTTCAGCTCGGCGAAATTCTCGATGATGCCGTTGTGGACCAGGCAGACCCGACCCGCCTTGTGCGGGTGGGCGTTGGGCACCGAGGGCGCGCCGTGGGTGGCCCAGCGGGTGTGGCCGATGGCGATGGTGGACGACAGCGGCTCGGCCGCCAGCACGGCCTCCAGCTCGCGGATCTTGCCCTTGGCGCGGCGGCGTTCGATGGCCCCGCCCACGATGGCGGCGACCCCGGCGGAGTCATAGCCGCGGTATTCCAGCCGCTTCAGGCTGTCGATGACGCGGGGAACGGCCGGGCCCGTGCCGGTGACGCCGATGATGCCGCACATGATGGTCGCTCCACGCTTTCGATCGGGACGGCGTCGCTTTGCGCGACGGCGCCGGACAGTTTAAGCCGGTCCGTTCCGCCCGGTCCGCATCTAGGGGATGATTGGACCGGCGCCATCCAAAAAAGGGTTTCGGAAGATTTCTTCCTGCCCCGAACCGCAAGGGACGACGCCTTGGGCGAGAGAAAATATTTCGGCACCGACGGCATTCGCGGCCGCGCCAACACCCATCCGATGACGGCCGAGGTCGCCCTGCGGGTCGGGCTGGCGGCGGGCAAGCTGTTCCGCACCGACGACGACCGCCGCCATCTGGTGGTGATCGGCAAGGATACCCGCCTGTCGGGCTATACGATCGAGCCGGCGCTGGTCGCCGGCCTGGCCAGCGTGGGCATGGACGTGCGCACCTTCGGGCCACTGCCGACGCCGGGCGTGGCGATGATGACCCGATCGATGCGCGCGGACCTGGGTATCATGATCTCGGCCTCGCACAACGACTATGCCGACAACGGGATCAAGCTGTTCGGGCCGGACGGCTACAAGCTGTCAGACGAGATCGAGCTGAAGATCGAGGCGATGATGGACCAGGGGCTGGGCGACGGCCTGGCGCCGTCGGATCGCCTGGGTCGGGTCAAGCGGATCGACGACGCCCCGCCGCGCTATATCGAGATCGCCAAGTCGGCCTTCCCCAAGCGGCTCAGCCTCAAGGGGCTGCGCATCGCCATCGACTGCGCCAACGGCGCCGGCTACCGCGTCGCGCCGACGACCCTTTATGAACTGGGGGCCGAGGTCTTCCCCGTCGGGGTGGAGCCGAACGGTCTGAACATCAACGCCGACTGCGGCTCGACCCATCCGGGCACGGTGTCCGATGCGGTGAAACGCTATCGCTGCGACATCGGCATCGCGCTGGACGGCGACGCCGACCGGGTCATCATCTGCGACGAGAAGGGCAATGTCGTCGACGGCGACCAGATCATGGCCCTGGTCGGTCTGGACTGGGCGAAACGCGGGCGCCTGGCGGGGGGGGGCGTGGTCGCCACCGTCATGTCCAACCTGGGGCTGGAGCGCCGCCTGAAGGCCGAGGGTCTGACGCTGGAGCGGACCAAGGTCGGCGACCGCTATGTGATGGAGCGGATGCAGTCGGGCGGCTTCAACATCGGCGGCGAACAGTCAGGCCACATCATCCTGAAGGATCACGCCACGACCGGCGACGGCCTGATGGCGGCCTTGCAGGTGCTGGCCGTACTGGTCGAAAGCGGCCGCCCGATGAGCGAGCTGGCCCGTCAGTTCGAGCCGGCGCCGCAGCTGCTCCAGAACGTCCGCTACACGTCTGACGCCCCGCTGGAGACGGCGGCGGTTCAGGCCGCCATCGCCGAGGCCGAGGCGGCGTTGAACGGCACGGGCCGCCTGCTGGTGCGCAAGTCGGGCACGGAAAAGCTGATCCGCGTCATGGCCGAGGGCGACGACGAGGCCCTGGTCAAGCGCGTCGTCGCCGAGGTCGTGGCGGCGGTGAAGGGGGCGGGTTAGGCCGCCTTCGACACCCCTGCCGGCCGGGCTGCAGCGAGAGCCTGATCGAGGTCGGCCCACAGGTCCTCGACGTTCTCGATGCCGACCGACAGGCGCACCAGGTTGTCGCCGATGCCGCTGCGCTGTTTGGCCTCCGGCGTATAGTCCGAGTGGGTCATGCTGGACGGGTGAGAGGCCAGGCTCTCGGCGCCGCCCAGGCTGACGGCCAGCTTGAACAGGGTCAGGGCGTTCAGCATGCGGAAGGCTTCGGCCTCGCCGCCCGGCAGGCGCAGGGCGAAGGTCGAGCCCATGCCGCGGCACTGGCTGTCGAAGATCGCCTGCTGTTCGGGCGAGGCGTCGGGCCCGCCGGCGGTCAGCACCTCATTGACGCGCGGATCGGCGCGCAGCCGCTCGGCCAGGATGATCGCGTTCTGTTGCGCGCGTTCCATGCGGATGTGCAGCGTCTCCAGGCTGCGCAGCAGCAGCCAGGCGGTGTGCGGATCGGTGGTGGTGCCGCAGATGGTCCGCATCTCGCCCACCCGAGCCATGATCTCGGCCCCGCCCAGACAGCCGCCCGCGATCAGGTCGGAGTGGCCGCCGACGTATTTGGTCAGGGAATACAGCACCAGGTCCGCCCCCAGCTCCAGCGGGCTCTGCCACAGGGGACCAAGGAAGGTGTTGTCGACCGCGACGACCGGGCGTTCGGTCTGGTCCAGCGCCTTGGCGCCGGCGACGGCGCGGGCGATGTCGACCAGCTGGTTGGTCGGATTGGCCGGGGTTTCCAGATAGACGGCGGCCAAGCGACCGCCGCTCGCCTTCGCCTGACGGGCCGCATCGATCATGGCGGCGTCCAGCGCATCGGCGCCCTCGGTGGCGGGGATGCTGATCGCCTTGACGCCGTAGCGGGGCAGGATGCGATCGAACAGATATTCGGTCCCGCCATAGGCCGGCGCGGTGTACAGGATCACATCGCCCGGCCGCACCAGCGCCAGCATGGCGGTCGAGATGGCGGCCATGCCGCTGGAGAAGACCAGCGCCTTGTCGGCCTTGTCCCAGACGGCCAGCCGGTCTTCCAGAATCTCGAGGTTCGGATTGTTGATCCGCGAATAGATCAGGCCCAGCGCCTCGTCTGGGTCGCGCTGGCGCAGGCCATAGGCGACCTCGAAGAAGCGCTTGCCGTCCTCGGCCGACTTGAAGACGAAGGTGGACGCCTGGAACAGCGGGGCCTTGATGGCGCCTTCCGACAGGGCCGGGTCATAGCCATAGCCCATCATCAGGGTTTCGGGCGCGAGCGTGCGGTCGCCCAGCACGCGGGTGCGGTGTCGGCTCATTGTTTTTGTTTCCTCTCCGTCAGGCGTGATAGCCGACCCCGGAAGGACGCGCCAGCGAACGCCAGAATCGCGCATTGCCTGGCGCGGGAGAATTTTTCACCATCGAGCGATCAGGGCGTCAGCGCCTGAACCACATCCTCGATCCGCTTGCGGATGTCGGGCACGGCGATGGTTTCCCAGAAGGCGGCGCGGGCGGGCGGGCCCAGCACGAACAGGGCCGGGTCGGGCGCGCCGTCGGCGTGCAGGACGCGGCCCTCGGCGTCCAGATCCAGACCCAGACGCAGGGGGTCCAGGCGCGCGCGGCCGTTGGCGATCAGGGGGCCGGTCAGGGGATCGCGGGCGGCGTCGTGGCCGGGGCCGGTGCAGTCCAGCAGCCACGCGGCGCGCAGGGGCGGCTGGGCCTCTCCGGTGCGCGGGGTCCAGTCCACGGTCACGCCTGTCGCGTCGGCCGTCGTGCGGCGAACGCGGCCCGCGTGGACGATCAGGCGGCCGTCCTGTTTCAGCTGATCCAGCGCCTGGGCGATACGGTCGGCGATGAGGTGGCGGGGCACGTCCCACCACGGCCGCAGGTGACGCACCAACCGAGCGCGCTGGCCGCTGTCGGCCTCGCGCCACAGGTCGGCGGTGATCGGACGATAGGCGTCCATCACCTCGCGCCAGCCGGTTTTGGCGGCCAGACGGCGGGCGGCGGCCAGACGGTGCGACGCCGGGCCGGTGGTCGCTTCCGGCGGCAAGATCGCGGGATGATCCGGGTGCGGACGATGGGCGCGGGGCAGCAGGCCACGGCGCGACAGGGCCAACGCCCGACCGCGCCAGCCGCGCGCGGTCAAAACCTGCGCCATGTCGACCATGGTCAGACCCGTGCCGACGATCAGCACGTCGTCATCCAGGCCGATCCGTTCCAGCGCGCCGGGCGCCCACGGGTCGGCGATGATGCGATCGCCGGCGCCCGGTTCGGCGGTCTTTGGCGCCGGATTGCCGGTGGCGATGACGACGGCGCGACCCACGATGCGACGGCCGTCGGACAGGCGCACGCCGTCATCCTCGATGCCCGCGACCTGGCCCACGACCCGCTGGATCAGGCCGGGATGCGCCGCCTCGACGCCCGCCAGCCGGTCCTGCACATAGCGGCCATACAGCTGGCGCGGGGCGAAATCCTCGGGGTCGGCCAGATCGGGATGGCAGGCCGCCAGCCAGTCGACAAAGTCGTCGGGCCGCCCCTCGACCGCGCTCATCCGGTTCGAGCGGACGTTCAGCAGATGACCCGCGAACGGCGTGGAATAGGCGACGCCCAGGCCGAAGTCGGCGGTGCGGCCGATCAGGACGGAGGGCAGGCCGCGCTCGGCCAGCCGCGCCGCCAGCATGGCGCCGGAAAATCCGGCGCCGACGATGACCACGGGCAGTTGCGACGACTGAGGCATGGCCGTTCCTCGCCCGCGCGGCGGAGCGGGTCAAGCGACGCATGTCTTGGGCTCCTCCCCACTTTGTGGGGAGGTGGCGCGGCCGCGCGGCGGCCGTGACGGAGGGGGCGACTCCACATCTGAGGTCGCGCCGCCCCCTCCACCGCTTCGCGGTCCCCCTCCCCACGAGTGGGGAGGAAATCAGGATCAGATCTCCTGGTTGAACGCGCCGATCTCGGGATGGGCGGCGAGGCGGGGCTTCACCTCCTCGCGGAACAGGGCGCGCATGTCGTCTTCCGAACGCATGCTTTCGACCACCACCACCAGTTCTGGCTTGTTGGACGAGGCGCGGACCAGAACCCAGCTGCCGTCCTCCAGGTGCACCCGCACGCCGTTGACGGTGATCGCCTCGACGATCTTGCGGCCCAGGATCGAGCCGCCGGAGGCCGCCAGATCCTCGTATTCCTTCACGATCTTCGCCAGCACGTCGTATTTCAGTTCGTCGTCGCAGTGGGGCGACATGGTCAGGCTGGTCCAGGCGTCCGGCAGGGCGGCCTTCAGCTCGCTGAGGCTCTTGCCCGGATTGCGGTCCAGCATGGCCAGCACCGCGCCGGCCGCGACCAGTCCGTCGTCGTAACCATGGCCCAGATCGCCGGCCATGAAGAAGTGGCCCGACTTCTCGAACCCGGCCAGGGCCCCGATCTCGGCGGTCTTGCGCTTGATGTAGCTGTGGCCAGTCTTCCAATAGACGGTGGTCGCGCCATTGGCCTTCAGCACCGCGTCGGTCTTGTAGAGGCCGGTCGATTTCACATCGACGACGAAGGTGGCGTTCGGGTGCGAAGCGGACAGGTCGCGGGCCAGCATCAGGCCGATCTTGTCGGCGAAGATCTCCTCGCCCGTATCGTCGACCACGCCGCAGCGGTCGCCGTCGCCGTCGAAGCCCAAGGCCAGGTCGGCGCCCGTCTCACGCACCTTGGCCGCCATCTGGACCAGCATGGCGTGGTCTTCCGGGTTCGGATTGTATTTGGGGAAGGTGAAGTCCAGCTCGGTGTCCATCTCGATCACCTCGGCCCCCATCGCGCGCAGGGCGGCGGGGGCGAAGGCGCCGGCGGTGCCGTTGCCGCAGGCGGCCACCACCCGCAGCGGACGGGACAGCTTCACCTTTGACGCGACGTCGGCGATGTAGCGGTCGCGGAAGCCTTCGATGCGTTCCAGACGGCCGCCGGGGCGGGCCACGCCCTGGCCGCCCAGCACGATCTCCTTCAGGCGGCCGATCTCGTCGGGGCCGAAGGTCAGGGGCGGATTGGCGCCCATCTTCACCCCGGTCCAGCCGTTCTCGTTATGGCTGGCCGTGACCATGGCGACGCAGGGGGCGTCCAGCGCGAACTGGGCGTAATAGGCCATGGGCGACAGGGCCAAGCCGACGTCCAGAACTTCCATTCCGCCTTCCAGCAGGCCGAGGATCAGCGCCTGCTTCACCGACAGCGAATAGGAGCGGAAGTCGTGGCCGACGACGATGCGCGGGGTCTGGCCGATCTCGTGGACATAGGTGGCCAGACCCAGGCCCAGCGCCTGAATGCCCAGCAGGTTGATCTCCTTCTCCAGGATCCAGCGCGCGTCATATTCCCGGAAACCCGTAGGCTTCACGAGCGGGAGGGTCTCGTACTCCGCCGTGTTGGGGCGAAGATCGGTGCGCGGCGTCGTCATGAAGCGTCCTGAGCGTGCTTAGGGCCAGACCACGGCCAGCGCCGTCATCGCCGCAAAGGCGATCAGGGCCAGCGAAAAGAAGAGGCGGTCCGACATGAGAAGGGGAGTCTATCCGGGCGGGCCGGGACCGACAACCAACGCCTGAACGCCGTTATGGGTGCGCGACGGCGATCCGGCTGAATCTTGACCGACCCCGACGGCGCGGCCTACCCCATTACGGACGCAACCGGAGACTTCGATGCCGCGCCTGATCCTGCTTCGCCATGGCCAGAGCCAGTGGAACCTCGAGAACCGCTTCACCGGCTGGGTCGATGTGGACCTGACGGCTGAGGGCGAGGCCCAGGCGCGTCGTGGCGGCGAACTGATCGCGGCGATCGGCTTCCATCCGGCGGTGATGTTCACCTCGGTCCTGACCCGGGCCAAGCGCACGGGCGCGCTGGCGCTGGATGCCGCGGGCCTGAAAGATGTGCCGGTGGTCGAGGACTGGCGCCTGAACGAGCGGCACTATGGCGGCCTGACCGGGCTGGACAAGGCCGAGACGGCGGCCAAGCACGGCGAGGACCAGGTCAAGGTCTGGCGCCGCAGCTATGACGTTCCGCCGCCGCCGCTGGCGCCGGGCGGCGAGTTCGATTTCCACGCCGACGCCCGCTACGCCGGCAAGGCGATCCCGGACACCGAAAGCCTGAAAACCACGCTGGATCGGGTCCTGCCCTATTGGAACGAGGCGATCGCGCCGCGACTGCAGGCGGGCGAGGACGTGCTGATCGCCGCTCACGGCAATTCGCTGCGGGCCATCGTCAAACATCTGTTCGCCGTGCCGGACGACCAGATCGTCGGCGTCGAGATTCCGACCGGCAATCCGCTGGAGATCGATCTGGACGCGGACCTGCGCCCGGTCGCGGCCCGTTATCTGGACGAGGGGCGGGCCCAGCCCCTGCCGGCGATCCGATGAGCGCCTATTCCGACGACGACCGCCGCTTCATGGCCCGCGCGGTCGAACTGGCGCTGGCCCGGATGGGCGAGACCTGGCCCAATCCGGCCGTCGGCTGCGTGATCGCGAAGGATGGCGTGCTGCTGGCCGAGGCGGCGACCGCCCCGGGCGGCCGTCCCCACGCCGAGGAGCAGGCCGTTCCGGCGGCCGGCGAGGCCGCGCGCGGCGCCACCGCCTATGTGACGCTGGAACCCTGCGGCGCCCGGTCGTCGGGCCGCAAATCCTGCGCCCATTTCCTGGGCGAGGCGGGGATCAGCCGGGTGGTGATCGCGGCGCTGGACCCGTCGCCCTTCGCGTCCGGCCGAGGCACCGAGCGGTTGCGCCAGTCGGGACTGGAGGTCCAGACGGGCCTGCTGGGCGACGAGGCGGCCGTGCTGTGCGAAGGCTTCCTGCACCGGCTGGAGACCGGCCGCCCCATGGTGCGGGTCAGCGAGGACGGGCAGGGCTTCGACGCCCGCTTCGTCGCCTCGCCCAAGGCCGATCTGGTGACCGAGCTGAAACGGCTGGGCGAGGCCGGCTACACCCGCGTCTGGACCCCGGCGGGGGACCTGGCCGACGCCCTGGCCGAGCAGGGGTTGTTGAGTCTTTAAGGGCGGCGCTATCGCTCGCTGCTTGAGCGCAACCATTCCTCCCCACTTTGTGGGGAGGGGGACCACGAAGTGGTGGAGGGGGCGGCGCGAAGGTTCGACGTCGAGACGCCCCCTCCGTCACGGCCGCTGCGCGTCCGCGCCACCTCCCCATTTCATGGGAAGGAGCGCGTGCCCCCTGCAATTACGGAAACGCCTGTTTTCTAAAACCATTCTTAATCCGGCATGGTTAAGGCTGGCGGGATGAGCGCCGAACCCGCAGCCGTCGAACGCAAGCGCCTGACCCAGGCCGAGCTGGACGCCATCTGCGCCCGGCACGACCGGCTGTGGCAGGCCAAGCCGGGCGGCGCGCGGGCGGTGTTCGCGTGGATGGATCTGACCGGGCTGGACCTGCGCGGCCGCAACCTGACCGACGCCGACTTTTCCGCCGCCTGCATGATCGGCTGCGACCTGAGCCGGGCCAAGCTGGACAACGCCGCCTTCTTCGGCGCGGACATGCAGGATGTGATCCTGGTCGAGGCCAGTCTGCGCCGGGCCGACCTGCGCGGCGCGTGCCTGCGCGGGGCCGACCTGTCGGGCGCCGACCTGTTCGAGGCCGACCTGCGGGAAGGGGCCATCGCCGCCGCCGACCGCAAGATCGGCTTCCGCTTGGTCGAGGCCCAGAACCGCGACGCGACCGAGGCGCGCGGCGCCTCCCTGGTCGGGGCCAATCTGGAACGGTCGAAACTGACCGGCGTGATCGCCCAGGCGGCCGATTTCACCGATGCGGTGATGCGCGACTGCAAGCTGGTGCGCGCCAATCTGAAGCAGGCCAGTTTCCGCGGTGCGGACCTGGCCGGGGCCGACCTGTCCGGGGCTGATCTGTCCGGCGCCGACCTGCGCGACGCTGTGCTGGTGGGGGTCAAGGCCGCCATGTGGCGGACCGACGGCGCGAAGATGGAGGGGGCCCTGACCGACGACCGGCCCGCCGGCTCGCCCGTCGAACGGATGCCCGCCGCCGAAATGCTGCGCGAACACGCCCTGTGGTGCGAGACGGGCGGCGCCAGGGGCCAGCCGTCGGTGTTCGACAAGGTCGATCTGCGCCCGCTGAAATCGATCACCGGCCTGAACCTGACGGCCCTGTCGGCCAAGGGGGCGGTTTTCTATGGCCTGGACATGCAGGGGGTGCAGATGCAAGGCGCCCAGCTTCAGGGCGCGGATCTGCGCTCGGCCAATCTGCGGCGCGCGGACCTGCGCGGGGCGCGGCTGACCGGGGCGCGACTGAACGGCGCGGATCTGCGCGAAGCCCAGTTGGGGCCGTTGATGCTGGGGCCGGATCGCCTGTTGCCGGCGGACCTGTCGGACGCCTGCCTGCGCGCCGCCGACCTGTCGGGGGCGGACCTGCGCCGGGCCTCGTTCCGGGGCGCGGACCTGGCCCGCACCCTGTTGCACGGGGCGCAGACCAAGCTAACCGACCTGTCGGGCGCCAATCTGACCGCGATCAAGGGCCTGGACGGCCAGGGCGGCTGGGTCCGCGAAGCCGCCTAGCCAGCAGGCGGACACAAAAAGGGGCGGCGCGAACGCCGCCCCAGTCGATCGGGGATGGAGGACCGGTGAAGGTCGGGGGAGGGGCTTAGGCCGCCTTCTTGGCCTTGGCGGCGGGCTTGTCGTCGACCTGGCCTTCGATCAGCGGTTGGCCGGCGCTGATTTCGATCCGGCGGGGCTTCAGCGCCTCGGGCAGTTCGCGCTTCAGGTCGATGGTCAGCAGGCCGTTGGACAGGTCCGCCTTTTCGACCACGACATAGTCGGCCAGCTGGAAGCGGCGCTCGAAGTCGCGCTCGGCCAGGCCGCGGTGCAGGAAGGTGCGGGCCGCGGCGTCGTCGTTGGCGGTCTTGCGGCCGGTGACGGTCAGCAGGTTCTCCTTCGCCTCGATGTTCAGCTCGTCGGGCTTGAAGCCGGCGACGGCGATCTCGATGCGATAGGCGTTCTCGCCCGTGGTCTCGATATTATAGGGGGGCCAGCCGTTTTCCTGGCTGGTGCGCGCGGCGCTCTCCAGCAGGTTCGCCATCCGGTCGAAACCGACGGCCGAGCGATAGAGCGGCGAGAAATCATAGGTACGCATGTCATCCTCCTGAGGATCAGCAAGGTGGTCCGCCCGGCGGTTTCCCCGGACGGCGTGGGTGGTCAGGCCTTGCGGTCCCTGATGGGCCCCGCGGGTCTGAAAGAGCCCGGGATCGGCGCTCTCGGATGAACAGATGGGAGGCGGTTTTCGACCGTCAAGGGGCGGCCGTGACGCCGCGCGAAATCGTCGCCGACGGCGGGTTCCGCCTTGTCGGCGACGCGAAGCGCCGTATGGGTGTGTGCACGGAACACACGGAGCCACGCCGAATGCGCACGACCGTCCTCGCCGCCGCCCTCCTCGCCCTCGCCGCCGCTGCACCGGTCATGGCCCAGTCGCCTGACGCCGCGACCAGCCTGCCGCACCGTCAGGGCCTGTCGATGGAGATGCCGGCCTTCCATGAGGACGAGGCGCTGAAAGCCGCCATCGCCTCGCCTGCCCGGCCCGAGGCGGACCGCGCCCGCGACGTCCATCGCCATCCGTTCGAGACCCTGACCTTCTGGGCCCTGACGCCGGGCGCGACCATCGTCGAGATCGAGCCTGGCGGCGCCGGCTGGTGGCGCAATATCCTGGAGCCTTACGCCGCGGCGACGGGCGGCCGCTATGTGCCCGTCAACCGTCCGCTGGAGGGGATGGGCGTCGAGCCGGGGACGGCCGACATGGTCGTGGTGGCCCGCGCCTTCCACAACTGGTCGCGTTCGGATCGGGTCGAGCCCTATCTGGCGACCTTCTTCGCGGCGCTGAAGCCGGGCGGCGTGCTGGCCGTCGAACAGCACCGCAGCGCCGAGGGGTTGAACGTCGCCGAGACCGCGCCCACCGGCTATGTGCCGGAAAGCTATGTCATCCGCGCCGCCCAGGCCGCCGGCTTCGTGCTGGACGCCCGCAGCGAGCTGAACGCCAACGCCAGGGACGACCGCGACCATCCGTTCGGCGTCTGGAGCCTGCCGCCCGTGCGCCGCTCGGAACAGGACGGCCGCACCCTGACGGCCGATGAACGCGCGGCGCTGGACGCCATCGGCGAGAGCGATCGCATGACCCTGCGCTTCCGCAAGCCGGAGGCCGCCGCCGGAGGGGGCCAGTGAAGGGGCCGACGGGGGTTTTGACGCCCGCGGGGAACATGGTTAAGCCAACCCCACTGGAGCCGTTCGGGCCGTTCGCCGAATGCTTCCTGGGGGCCGTGCATGCGTAGTTCTTCGTCGCTTCTTTCGTTCGCCTCGCGTCGGGCTGTGCTGATGGGCGCGACGGCGGCCGCGATCACGGGTCTGGCCGCCTGCAGCCGCGACAAGAAGACGGACGAACCGGCCGCCCCGCCCGAACCCGAAGGCCCGCCCAAGGGCTCGCTGGACTGGGCCGTGGCCGGCGCCTGGCGCAGCGCGGCGGACAAGGCGCGCGACCCCTATCGCCATCCGGTCGAGACCCTGCGCTTCCTGGGCCTGCGCCCCAACATGAAGGTGGCCGAGATCTGGCCGGGCAGCGGCTGGTACGCCGACATCCTGGCCCCCTATCTGAAGGAAGGCGGCGGCGCCTATCTGGCCATCGGCTTCGAAAGCGGGCCGAACGCCAACCCCGCCCAGACCGCCCTGAACGAGGCCTTCCGCCGCCGCTTCGCCGAAAACCGCAAGCTGTATGGCGAGATGGAGTTCGGCAATTTCGGCGCCACCACGGGGCCGATCGCCCCCCCCGGAACGCTGGATATGGTGCTGTTCATGCGCCAGATTCACGCCTGGATGGCCGCCGGTATCGCGGAAAAGGCCTTCGCCGACGCCTATGCGGCCCTGCGCCCCGGCGGCGTCCTGGGCGTCGAGCAGCACCGCCTCCAGCCGGACGAGGATCAGGACCCCGCAGCGGCCAACGGCTATGTCCAGGAAGCCTTCGTCAAACAGTTGGCGGCCGAGGCCGGGTTCATTTTCGTCGCCGCGTCGGAAATCAACGCGAATGAAAGGGATAACCGCGATCATCCGTTCGGAGTCGAAACCCTGCCGCCGACCCGCCTGACGGCGCCGGCGGGCCAGGCGGCCGACCCGACCTTCGACCGCGCCAAATACGACGCGATCGGGGAGAGCGATCGCATGACGTTGAAATTCAGGAAGCCTGAGTGAACCGAGCCGCCGCCTACGCCGCCCAGGCGCCCCTGATGGGGGTTCCCGGGGCCTCTTCCCCGCCCGGCGGGCAGGGCGAGTGGTTCCGTGGAGCCGGCGGCCTGCGGCTGCGTGCGGCCTTCTGGACGCCGTCGGCCCTGGTGGCGACCCGGCCGCGCGGCACGGTGGTGCTGAGCCCTGGCCGCACCGAGCCGATCGAGAAATATTTCGAACTGGTGGGCAATCTGCTGGCGCGCGGCTGGTGCGTGCTGGCCCACGACTGGCGCGGCCAGGGCCTGTCGGCCCGCCTGCTGCCCGACCGGCTGAAGGGCCACGCCCGCGCGGTCGAGGAATTCCTGGACGACTACGCCCGGCTGCTGGACGCATTCGAAACGCGCGCGCCGCGGCCGTGGGTGATGATCGGCCATTCCATGGGCGCGGCCCTGAACCTGCTGTCGCTGGAAGCCGGCGAGGACCGGTTCTCGGGCGCCCTGCTGTCCAGCCCCATGCTGCGCATCCGCACCGGCAAGCGGTCGATGTGGTCGGTCAAGCTGGCGGTCCGCTGGAATCTGCGCCACGGCAAGGCGGGCGACTATGTGCTGGACGATCCGGACGATCCCTTCGACCACACCTTCGACAAGGACGCCCTGACCTCGGACGCCAGCCGCTACGAGATGTGGCGGCAGCAGTTGTACGCCTGCCCGCACCTGGCCATCGGCGGCCCGACCTGGGGCTGGCTGGCCTTCGCCCTGGACGCGGGCGAGCGGGCGCTGAAGCCCAAGGCGCTGAAATCGGTCAGGATCCCCACCACGGTGATCCAGTCCGCCGACGACGACCGGGTCTGGAAACAGACCAGCAAATGGGCGGCCAAACGCCTGCCCCGCGCCCGCTATGTCGAGGTTTCGGGGGCGAAGCACGAAATCATCATGGAGACGGACGAACTGCGCGCCGACTTCCTGCGCGAGTTCGAGGCGTTGGCCGACTATGTCTCGCCGACCGAGGACCTGTCGCCGCTGGCGCCGGTCGAACCGCCCGCGCCGGTCGAGGCGGCGCCTGAGCCCACTTCCGCGCCCACCAACGCCTTCGACGCCGTCTTCGCCGCGTCGGACGAGGCCGCGCCGGCGGAAGACGACCCCTTCGCCCTGCTTCCGCCGCCGGGCGAGACCAAGGCGTCCTGATCGCCTCCTCCGAAGGGGAGGGGGTTCAGATGGCCGCCCGCTTCAATGCGACCAGCGCCTCGGGGCGCAGGCGGGCGTCGCCGACGGCCAGGATCTGGCCGCTGTCGTCCGGCGCCTGGCCGCGCCAGTTCGTGACCTCACCGCCCGCCGCCTCGATCACCGGGACCAGGGCCGACCAGTCCCACGGCTTCAGGCTGGTCTCGGCCACCAGATCGATGCGCCCGGCCGCCAGCATGGCGTAGGCATAGGCGTCGCAGCCCAGACGGGTCAGGCGCGCGGCGGCCCGAACCTGGGTCCAGGCGCCCAGTTCGGCGCCGTTGAAGATGTCGGGATCGGTGGTCGAGATGATCGCCGCCGTCAGATCGGGACAGGCGCGGGTCTTCAGCCGCGTCTCGGCGCCGCCCTTCAGCAGGCGCGCGCCCGATGGCCCGCCCAGGAAGATCTCGTCCAGATACGGCTGGGCGATCACGCCGGTTTGCGGGCGACCCGCGACCCGAAGCGCGATCAGCGTCGTCCACAGCGGCAGGCCGGCGATGAAGGCGCGGGTGCCGTCGATGGGATCCAGCACCCAGACATGCTCGGCGTCCGGTCGGTCCTCGCCGTATTCCTCGCCCACCACGCCGTGGGCGGGAAAGCGTTCGGCGATGCGTTTGCGGATCGCCGCCTCGGCCGCGCGATCCGCCTCGGTCACCGGATCGAAGGTGCCGGGCCCCGCCTTGTTCTCCTCCGCATTGACGCCGCGGAAGAAGGGCAGGGTCACGCGCGCGGCTTCATGGGCCAGCTCGACGGCGAAGGCTTCATGCTCGGTCATGCGGGCGGCTTACAGCAAGCGCCGCCCCCAAGTCACCCTTGACCGGTCAGGCCGCGACCTCGCCGTCCGTATGCAGCGACTTGGCCAGGTCCAGCAGGCGCCGGCGGGGCCGTTCGCCCAGCTGGTAATAGGCCTGGATCAGGTCGAGGGTTTCCTTGCGGGAAAACATCTCGCCGCCGCTGTTGGCGCTCTCCTTGCGCTCGATCGCCTCGGCCAGGCCGTCGTAGAAATAGCTGACCGGCGTCTCCAGCGCCTCGGCCAGTTGCCACAGGCGGGCGGCCGAGATGCGGTTGGCGCCGCACTCGTATTTCTGGATCTGCTGGAAGCGGATGCCGACCTGAACGGCCAGCTGTTGCTGGGTCAGGCCCAGCAGACGACGACGACGACGCAGGCGACGTCCCAGG
>Ga0160449_1000384_pt1 | contig 29169 bp, 28 predicted proteins | sample HID1975I_E1MG_FD_108216 | JGI IMG/M metagenome (GOLD analysis project Ga0160449, IMG submission 108216) | Enriched soil microbial communities from UW Madison campus, WI, USA - HID1975I_E1 MG | ecosystem: Environmental > Terrestrial > Soil > Unclassified | place: USA: Madison, Wisconsin...
AGTCCCCCGCAGCCAGACCGGTGAACCGGGTGCTGCCGTCGGCGCGGATGCGGCGGATGTCGATGCGCTCACCCGTGCCGACCGGCCAGAGCTCCACGGAGCTGTGCGTCACCTTCATGCCTTGCGTGGTGGTGGTCCACACGGTGATGGCCGCAGAATCGGCAGCGACAGCGGCGCCCGACGCACCGACCAGGCCGCCGAGAGCGAGTGCAAGAGCGGCAGCGACAGCACAGACGAAGCGCACGGTGGCCTCCATGGCACCCCGGCGCAGAGCCGGCTGTTCGTCACGCTAACACCCCCTCCCGAGCGCAACCGGGCCGATGGGCCCGACTCCGTTCGCACGGCGCGTCCGAGACCGCCACAGGAGACCGGTACAGCCCCGGGCCAGCAGCTCTATCCCGCGCGCGAGAGAAGCTCGGCGAGGCGTGCGGTGACCTCGGCGGCGGGGAGGTCGACGTCGACCACCTTGTCTCGCGAGGTCGCGCCGCTGACGAGCTCGACCTGACGGGGGCGCACTCCGAACACCTTCGCGACCGCACCGAGCACGGCCCTCGTCGCCGCGCCGTCCACGGCCCGCGCGGTCACGGCCACGACGAGCCGGACACCCTCGCCCTCGCCGTACGAGCCGCCGACGGCGGTGCGCGACGCGCCCGGTCGCACTCGCAGCGGGACACGTGCCACTAGGCGGGCTGCCATACGACGAGCAGGACGACGACGGTGCGCAGCGCGATGTCGACCCAGCTCAGGCGCAGCGCCCGCGCGACGAGTGCCGCGGTCCCCGCCGCGGGTCCGGCCTCGGCCCGCGCCTTCGCCTTGTCGCCGTCCTCGTGCGGGCCGTGGCCGAGCGCGATCGCGAGCCTCGTCCAGCTCAGGCCGACGGCGGTCGCGGCGAAGACGATCGACACGAACCAGCCCACGAGCGCGATGACGACCCAGGCGTCGGAGAACGCGAGCTCGTCACTGATGGCCACGAGCCAGACGCCCGCCGCGAGCGCGAGGAAGCCGGACCCGCCGAACAGGGCCGCGGCGACCTGGGAGTAGGCAGCCGCAAGCCGGCCGAGCGCGGGCTCGTCTCCCCCGCGCGCGACCTGCGCGCCGATGACCGCACCGGCGATCGAGCCGCCGTACCACGTGGCCGCGGCGACGAGCAGGACGAAGAGCAGGAACTCGTTCAAGGTCATGACGGACTCCTCCAGGTCGGCGACGGTGCCCCCGACCACGAAGTGTGCCCGGCCCGGGGCCGCGAGACCAACCGTCGGTGGCTGCTACACCAGCCCGAGGGCCTTGACCGCCTCGCGCTCCTCGGCGAGCTCGGCCACGGAGGCATCGATGCGCACCCGGGAGAACTCGTCGATCTCGAGACCCGGCACGATCCGCCACTCGCCGCCGTCGGACGTCACGGGGAAGGAGGAGATGAGTCCCTCGGGCACGCCGTACGAGCCGTCGGAGACGACACCAGCGCTCGTCCAGTCGCCGTCGGGCGTCCCGTTGACCCACGAGTAGACGTGGTCGATCGCGGCGTTCGCCGCGGAGGCCGCCGACGACGCCCCGCGGGCGGCGATGATCTGCGCGCCACGCTTGGCGACGGTCGGGATGAAGTCGTTCTCGAGCCACACCTGGTCGGCGATGACCTCGGCCGCGGCCCGCCCGGAGATCGACGCGTGGAAGATGTCCGGGTACTGCGTGGCCGAGTGGTTGCCCCAGATCGTCAGCCGCTCGATGTCCGCGACGGACACCTCGGCCTTCTGCGCGAGCTGGGTCAGCGCGCGGTTGTGGTCGAGGCGGGTCATGGCCGTGAAGCGCGCGGCCGGCACGTCGGGGGCGTGCGCGGCGGCGATGAGCGCGTTCGTGTTGGCGGGGTTGCCGACCACGAGCACGCGGACGTCGTCGGCGGCACCCGCGTTGATCGCCTCGCCCTGCGGCCGGAAGATGCCGCCATTGGCCTCGAGGAGGTCGCCGCGCTCCATCCCCGCGGTGCGGGGGCGTGCCCCGACGAGCAGGGCGATGCTGACACCGTCGAACGCGGCGCGGGCGTCGTCGAAGATGTCGACGCCGGCGAGCAGCGGGAAGGCGCAGTCGTCGAGCTCGAGGGCGACTCCCTCGGCGGCCTTGACGGCCTGCGGGATCTCGAGGAGTCGCAGCCGCACGGGCACGTCAGCCCCGAGGAGCTGCCCGGAGGCGATACGGAAGAGCAGCGCGTAGCCGATCTGGCCCGCGGCGCCCGTGACGGTGACGTTGACGGGGGTGGCGCTCATGCTGGGATCTCCGATCCGGCCGGTCACGCCGCGAGGCGCGCGGCGAGGTTCTCGTCGAGGGCGGCGAGGAACTCCTCGGTGGTCAGCCACGGCTGCTCCGGGCCGATGAGGAGCGCGAGGTCCTTGGTCATCTTGCCGCTCTCGACAGTCTTCACCACGACGTCCTCGAGCGCCTCGGCGAAGGCCGTGACCTCGGGCGTGGCGTCGAGCTTGCCGCGGTGCTTGAGCCCGCCGGTCCACGCGAAGATCGAGGCGATCGGGTTGGTCGACGTCGGCTTGCCCGCCTGGTGCTGGCGGTAGTGGCGCGTCACGGTGCCGTGCGCGGCCTCCGCCTCGACCGTCTTGCCGTCGGGCGTCATGAGCACGGACGTCATGAGCCCGAGCGAGCCGAAGCCCTGGGCGACCGTGTCGGACTGGACGTCGCCGTCGTAGTTCTTGCACGCCCAGACGTAGCCGCCCTCCCACTTCATCGCGGCGGCGACCATGTCGTCGATGAGGCGGTGCTCGTACGTGAGCCCGGCCGCGGCGAACTGCTCGGCGAACTCCGCCTCGAAGACCTCGGCGAAGATGTCCTTGAACGCGCCGTCGTACGCCTTGAGGATCGTGTTCTTCGTCGAGAGGTACACGGGATAGCCGCGCTGCAGGCCGTAGGCGAAGGAGGCGCGCGCGAAGTCACGGATTGACTCGTTGAAGTTGTACATGCCCATCGCGACGCCGCCCGCCTCGGGGTACGTGACGACCTCCTGGTGGATCGGCTCCGAGCCGTCCGCGGGGGTGTAGGTGAGGGTCAGCGTGCCAGCGCCGGGCACCTTGAAGTTGGTGGCCTTGTACTGGTCGCCGTGGGCGTGACGGCCGATGATGATCGGCTTGTTCCAGCCGGGCACGAGGCGCGGGATGTTCGAGATGATGATCGGCTCGCGGAACACGACCCCGCCCAGGATGTTGCGGATCGTGCCGTTGGGCGAGAGCCACATCTTCTTGAGGCCGAACTCCTCGACGCGCGCCTCGTCGGGCGTGATCGTGGCGCACTTGACGCCCACACCGTGCTCCTTGATGGCGTGCGCGGCATCGATCGTCACCTGGTCGTCGGTGGCGTCGCGGTTCTCGATCGACAGGTCGTAGTACCGCAGGTCGATGTCGAGGTAGGGGTGGATGAGGCGGTCCTTGATGAACTGCCAGATGATCCGTGTCATCTCGTCACCGTCGAGCTCGACGACCGGACCGACAACCTTGATCTTGGACATGCGGGCATCTCCTGCACTGGAGGGACTGGGCTCGCAGGCAAGATTACTTGATATCAAGAGACTTGGGCATCCACGGGTCGGCGCGAGCGGATGCGCCACACCGGCGTGGACGATCTCGGGACGTTGACGACGTCGCGCCGTAGTCTTTCCGATGGCGCACCCTGCCCCGGTCCGTGAGCGGCAACGCGCCTCGTCAGGCACGACATCGTCATCTCCCGAGAGCAGGACACATGAGCTCCACGCCCACCGACCCCACCACCCCGGATCCCGAGGACGGCACGCCGCTCGAGGAAGAGATCACCCTGGAGGAAGAGATCGCGCTCGACGAGAGCAGCTCTCCCGAGGACGACTTCGAGCCCGCCGGCGTCCTGCTCGAGGAGCGCACCGATGTCGAGTACCTCGAGCACGTGGTGGTGGCTGACTCGGGCCCCGGCCTCCTGTCCCGGGTGGGGGCGGAGGCGTTCGGTAGCTTCGGCCTCGTGCTCGCCGGTGTCGGCGTGGGCCTCTATGCGGCCTTCAACCAGGTGGGGGTGCTCGGCGTCGCTCTCGCCTTCGGCTTGAGCCTGTTCGTGCTCGTCGCGGCCTTCGGGTGGATCTCGGGCGGGCACTACAACCCCGCCGTGACCCTCGGTGCGGCCATCGCGGGCCGGATCGGCTGGCGCGACGTGCTCCCCTACTGGCTCGGCCAGCTCGTCGGAGGCGCGCTCGCCACGACGGTGCTCGTCATCTGCCTGCGCACCGTCCCGACGGTGACGCCCGAGATCTCCAGCCAGATCCTGGGCGGCGCAGCCAACGGCTACGGTGAGCTCTCGCCCTTCTTCGCGATCGCAGGAGCTGGCTTCGGCCTCGTTGCGGCAATCCTCATCGAGGTGGTCGTGACGGGCGTCTTCGTCGCCGTCGTCCTCGGGGTGACCGGCAAGGGTTCACGCTTCCTCGCCGCGCCCGCGATCGGCCTCGCGTTCACCGTGGGTCTGCTCGTCTCGGCCCCCGTGACCAACGGTTCGATGAACCCCGCCCGCTCGACCGCTGTCGCGATCTTCCTCGGTGGCGAGCACCTGAGCCAGCTGTGGGTCTTCTGGGTCGCCCCGTTCCTCGGCGCGGCGATCGCAGGACTGCTCTACGGGCTGTTCCGGGCCGTCGACGACGAGGTCGAGGCCGCGGACGAGGACGAGATCGAGATCCTCGCCGTCGAGCACGCCGAGTCCTGACCGGACCGTGAGGACGGCGAAGGCCCCGGGACCCGCGCACGGTCCCGGGGCCTTCGCGCGTCTGCTGGGCGTCTACCGCGGGACGTCTACTGGGGGACGACGGCGGCGAGCACGGCGATCGCAGCACCGAAGCCGAGCATCGCCGTCACGTCGAAGGCCCGGGAGCGCGCCGAGAGGCCCGAGGCGCGTGGCAGGACGAGTCGCAGCACCCCGCCCGTGACCGCGACGGCGGACAGCGTGCCCGCAGCCGCGATCGGGCCGACCACGAAGTTCACCACCACGACCGCAACGACCCCGAGGACGACGAACCACGCCGTCCCTGACCGTCCCCAGAGCGCCGGCTCGTCGTGCGCGGGCTGCTTCCTCACGCCCGGCACACTACTCGCCCGTGCCACCTCGGCGTGCTCAGTGCGCGAAGTGCCGCGTGCCCGTGAGGTAGAGCGTCACGCCGGCCGCCCGCGCTGCCTCGACGACCTCCTCGTCACGCACGGAGCCCCCGGGCTGTACGACGGCGCGGACCCCGGCGTCGAGCAGCACCTGGAGCCCGTCCGCGAAGGGGAAGAAGGCGTCGGACGCCGCGACCGATCCCCGGGCACGATCCACGTCCCCCGTGTTGGCGCGCTCGACGGCGAGGCGGCACGAGTCCACCCGGTTGACCTGCCCCATCCCGATGCCCACCGCGGCGCCGCCGTCCGCGAGCAGGATCGCGTTCGACTTCACCGCCCGAACGGCCCGCCACGCGAAGACGAGGTCGGCGAGCGTCGCGTCGTCGGCGCCCTCCCCGGTCGCGAGGGTCCAGCCGCTCGGGTCGTCGCCGTCGGCGTCGATGCGGTCCACGGCCTGCATGAGCAGCCCGCCGCTCACGGGCCGGGTCTCGACGGCGCCGCCTGGCGCGCCGTCGAGCTGGAGCAGGCGGATGTTCTTCTTCGCGGTGAGGATCTCGATCGCCTCCGGCTCGAAGCCCGGCGCGACGACGACCTCCGTGAACACGGGCGCGATCTGCTCGGCGGCCGCCTTCGTCACGATGCCGTTGGCGGCGATGACCCCGCCGAAGGCGCTCACGGGGTCGCACGCGTGGGCCTTCGCGTGGGCGTCGGCGATGTCTGAGCCGACGGCGATGCCGCACGGGTTGGCGTGCTTGATGATCGCGACCGCGGGGCCGTCGTGGTCGTGGGCGGCTCGCCACGCGGCGTCGGCGTCGACGTAGTTGTTGTAGCTCATGGCCTTGCCGTGCAGCTGCGTGGCCTGCGCAAGACCCGCGGGGCCGTGGCCGGTGGTGTAGAGCGCGGCACGCTGGTGCGGGTTCTCCCCGTAGCGCAGCACGTCCGAGCGCTCCCAGGTGCCGCCGATCCAGGCGGGGAAACCCGTGCCCTCGTCGCTCGGCGCGACGACGCTGCCCATCCAGCTCGCGACGGCCACGTCGTACGTCGCGGTGTGGACGAAGGCCGCGGCGGCGAGCGCCTTGCGCTCGGCGTAGGTGAAGCCGCCGGCGGTGACGGCGGCGACGACGGCGACGTAGCGCGCGGGGTCGACGACGACGGCGACGCTCGGGTGGTTCTTCGCCGCCGCGCGCACCATGGACGGCCCGCCGATGTCGATCTGCTCGACGCACTCGTCGGGGCTCGCGCCCGAGGCGACCGTGGCGGTGAAGGGGTAGAGGTTGACGACCACGAGCTCGAAGGCCTCGACCCCGAGCTCGTCGAGCTGGGCGAGGTGCTCGGGCTTGCGCTGGTCCGCGAGGATCCCGGCGTGCACGCGGGGGTGGAGGGTCTTGACGCGGCCCTCGAGGCACTCGGGGAAGCCCGTGAGGTCCTCGACCTTCGTGACGGGGACGCCCGCGGCCGCGATCGTGGCGGCCGTGGAGCCGGTCGAGACGAGCTCGACGCCCGAGCCGTGCAAGGCGGTGGCGAGCTCGACGAGCCCGGTCTTGTCGTAGACGCTCAGCAGGGCGCGGCGGACGGGCCGGCGTGCGTCGTCGGCGAGCTGGGCCGTGGGGCTGGTGGGGACGGTGGCGGACACTCGGGCCTCCTGGGCGGATCTGTGCTGGACGGGTCTGTCGGGACGGACCCAGGCACCCAGGCGGGCGGCGCGCTGCGGGACGTGCTCTCGGCCGCTCCCCGGTGGTCATCCACCCTCGCCAGTCGCGTCCGGGGTCGATCCTAGTCGAGTTCGACGCGCAGTCCCACGCCGGCCGCGGCAGTGGCGAGCGTGATCTCGAAGGTCCGCTCGTAGTCGACCGCGATGCCGGCGAGGTGCCCGAACACCTCGGCCGAGACGGTCCCCACGAGGCTGACCCACAGCGTCACCGAGCGCGTGACGTCCCGCTCGGAGGGCGGCGCCACGCCTGGGCCCGCCGCCGCCGCGCCCGCGCGGGCGAAGTCCATGACCTCGGGGGCGACGAGCCCCGTGGCGTCGAAGTCGGGGCCCGCGGGGTCGAGCGTGCCCGCGGCGCCCGCCGTGAGCAGGAGGTGCTCGATGACGGCCCACAACCGGCTCGCGTGGGCCACCGTGTCGCGGGGCGCCGCGTAGCCGGGGATGGGTGTGCCGTAGATGAGCTCGAAGGACGAGCGTCGGTCGAGCGCCCAGCGCCGGAACGCGTGCCCGACGGCGAGCCACGCCCGGCCCGCGTCGTCGTCGGTGGCGAGCGCCGTGGTCATCGCGGACTCGCACACCGCACCGACCTCGTCGTAGGCCTCGATGATGAGGGCAGTCAGCAGCGCGTCGCGCGAGTCCACGTAGCGGTACACGGCCGACGAGGAGACCCCGAGCTCGCGGGCGACGGCGCGCAGCGAGAGAGCCGCCGGGCCGTCGGCCGCGAGTCGTTCGCGTGCCACGGCGAGCAGGTCGGCCATGAACTGGGCGCGGGCCCGGGCGCGCACGCCACCGCCGGTACGGGCGGCTGAGCCGCGGGCAGCTGCGCCAGAGGCGGAGGCGGACGCGGAGGCGGAGGCGGCACCGGACTCGGCCGGGTCCTCGCGCTCGGCGGCGGGCACCGGTGCGGCACCCGCCGCTGGGGTCTGCGGAGACGGCGAGGGCGGCTGCGTCGGAGGCGTCGTCACTGGTCCATGATGCCCCAGCGGAGAGCGTGAGTCACGAACGAGAGCACCGCTCTTGACTTGGCAGGATCTGTGATGCGAGCATGGGCCACATTCGAGAGCACCGCTCTCTTTTACCTCTTGAGGAGCAGATCATGGCGCGACACGTCGTCGTCGGGAAGGGCGCCGTCGGGACGACGCTCGCGAGCGAGCTGGCCGACCAGGGGCACGACGTCGTCGTCGTCTCCCGTTCCGGTGCGCCGGGAACGTCGGGCACGCCGAAGCAGCTACCAGCGGATCCCCGCAGCGCCGTGGAGCAGCGCTCCGGCGGCGAATCCCCGGCCGTCGAGCACCATGCTGCAGACATCGCCCGACCCGGTGCCTTGATCGAGGCCGCTCGGGGCGCCGACGTGATCTACAACTGCGTCAACCCGCCCTACCACCGCTGGGCCACCGACTGGCCGCCGCTGAACAGGACGTTCCTCGATGCGGCGGAGGCGAGCGGCGCCGTGCTCGTGACGGCGTCCAACCTCTACGGCCACGGTGCGGGCAGCGGCCTCATGCGGGAGGACACGCCGCTCGCGAGCACCGAGATCAAGGGGAGCGTTCGGGCCGAGATGTGGCTCGAGGCCCGGGCGCGACACGAGGCGGGCCGCGTGCGCGCGACGGAGGTGCGGGCGTCCGACTACCTCGGTCCGCTCGCCACGGAGCAGGCCCACTACGGCTCGCGGCTCCTCGTCCCGCTCCTGGCCGGGCGCACGCTGCGCGTCATCGGCGACCCGGACCAGCCGCACGCCGTCGTCTACCTCCCGGACTTCGCCCGTGCCCTCGCCGCGGCCGGGACGACGCCGGCCGCGTGGGGGCATGCGTGGCTCGCGCCGCACCATCCGGCGACCACGTTCCGCGACGTCGCACGGCGGTTCGCGGCGGCCGCGGGGGTCGACGAGCCGCGGATCTCCCCGCTGCCCGGGCCGCTGCTCGCGGTCGCGGCCACCGTCTCGCCCATGATGCGCGAGGTGCGCCGGGTGTCCTACCAGTTCACGCAGCCGTTCGAGGTGGACTCAAGCGCCTCGGAGCGGGTGCTCGCCGTCGCCCCGACACCCTGGCCCGAGATCGTGGACACCACGTTGGCGTGGTGGCGGGCCCCCGCCCGCACATCCTGAAGACCTTGTTCCCTCACAGGGCGCCAAGTCTTCACGTTCCGCAGGGCCGGAGTGAGCTGGGTGGCGGGTGCGCCTGGGTGACGGGTGGGGACGGGTGGTGGCCGGGACGGCCGGGCGGCGGGCGGGGCGGCTAACCGGCGGGGCGGGGGGCGAGCATGATCACGGCGACGCCCAGGAGGCAGATCGCCGCGCCGATCACGTCCCAGCGGTCGGGCCGGAAGCCGTCCACGACGATGCCCCACGCGAGCGAGCCGGCCACGAACACCCCGCCGTACGCGGCGAGCACCCGGCCGAAGTTCGGGTCGGCCTGCATCGCGGCGATGAAGCCGTAGAGCCCGAGGGCCATCACCCCCGCGCCGATCCACAGTGCTCCCTTGTGCTCGCGCACGCCTTGCCACACGAGCCATGCCCCGCCGATCTCGGCGAAGGCGGCAAGAGCGAAGAGCACCACGGTCCGCAGAATGGCCATGGCAGGGAGAGTACCGGTGAGCCGCCGTCGGCCACCGCTACCCTCGCGTGCGCTCAGGGCAGGGCGAGCTCGCCGCGCGCGATGCGGCCCACCGTCGCCACGAGGAGGGGTGTCTCGACGGCCTTGATGCGCGCCTGGAGGGCGGGCTCGTCGTCGTCGTCGAGCACGTCGACGGCGCGCTGGGCGAGGATCGGCCCCGTGTCGACGCCCGCGTCCACGCAGATCACGGTGCAGCCCGAGACCTTGACCCCGTGCGCGAGCGCGTCGCGCACCCCGTGCGCCCCGGGGAACGCGGGCAGCAGCGCCGGGTGGGTGTTGATGGTCCGCCCGCCGAAGCGGTCGAGGAACGCTGCGCCGAGGATCTTCATGAAGCCGGCGAGCACCACGAGGTCGGGCTCGAACACCGACACGGCGCGGGTCACGGCGACGTCCCACGCGGGGCGCGAGTCGAAGTCACCGAGCCGCACGACCGCCGTCGGCAGGCCCGCCTCCCGCGCGAGGTCGAGCGCGCGGATGCCCGGCCGGTCGCTCACCACGCCCACGACGCGCACCCCGTAGGCGGGATCGTCGTGGGCCTCGAGGAGCGCCGCGAGGTTCGAACCGGTCCCCGAGACGAGGACGACGGCGCGCTTGCCGGGCCGGGCTGGCACGGGTTCGCCTGACGGTGTGTGCACGCGGATACCTTGCCACACGAGGACACCTGCCCGGCACGGCACAATGGCTCGGGTGAGCGACCCCCAGCGCACGAAGCGCCCGAACCTGGCCCAGGTGACCGACCCGCTCGTGCGGCGCCGGCTCGGGCTGTTCGCGACGCTCCTCGTGGCGTGCTTCGTGACGAGCTGGCTGCCGCTGCCCTACTCGCTCGCGACGATCGTGTTCGCGGGCTGGGCGCTCGTGATCGGGATCATGACGCTGCGCCACGTGCGACGTGCCAAGACGGGCGGGGTCGTGGTGCCGTTGCTCGTCGTGGGGATCTTCAGCGCCGTGATGCTCGTCGTCTCGACCGGCACGGTGCTCCTCGTGTGGCCCGTGCAGCAGGCGTGGCAGGAGTGCCGGGCGGGCGCCGTCACGGTCGAGGCCGTGGAGCGGTGCGACCGGCAGCAGCGCCAGGACCTCGAAGCGCACCTGCGGGGGATCATGGGACTGTCGTCACGCACGGGCGGCACCGGCGCCGACTGAACCGGCTCGCGTCGAACAGACTCACGCTGAGCCGGCGGGCGGTGATGCGGCCGCGGGTCGGCGGGCACGCGGCGGGACAGCGCGGGGTCAGCGGGCGCGGACGCGCGCGACGCCGGTGCCGACGAGCGCCTTCACCCGCGCGACGAGCCGCGCGTTGCCGCCGACGAGCACGAGGACGAGTCCGAGCGCCGCCGCCACGGCCACGGCCACGCCGGCCACGAAACCGGACGCGCCGACGTGAGCCATCCGACCCGGTCCCGCGGCGCCACCGGCCGCACCGACGAGCAGCATGACGCCGAGCCCCGTCACGACGCTCGCAGCGAGTGCGCACCCGAGGGCCGCCGCGGGCCCCACGTCACCGAGGCGTCGACGCAGCACGAGCCCGACGGCCGCACCGAGCACGACGATGCTCACCGGCCACCAGGCCGCCGTCGGCGTCACCGAATCCGGGCTCGGGAGCGCGCCGAGCAGCGGGATCGCCGGCAGCGTCGTGCCGAGCACGCCCGTCGTCGCGAAGTGCGAGCCGGCGCCGACGGCGAACCCCGGCCCTGCGAGCCACGAGATCGCCCACGCGACGAGGTTGGGCACGAAGGCCAGCTCGGCGACCGCGAGCGCGACACCACCGAGCGCGTCGAGGTGCAGGCTCGTCACGATCTCGGCGATCTGCGCCTGGCCCGCCAGGAGCCACGTCACGACGACGATGCCGCCGAGGCCCACGACACCGGCGAACGTCGCGAGCCCGCCACCCGCGCCGAGCCACAACCCGCGTGGCACCCGGCGGCGCAGCGGCGCGAGGGCGGCGACGAGCCGAGGAGCGTCCGGTCGCGCGGCGAGCCCCGCGCCGAGACCGATCGCGCCGATCACGAGGGCGCCAAGACCCGCACCGACGAGCACCCGCGTCACGGACGGCCCGCCGTCGAGCCCGCGCGGCAGGGCCAGCGCAGCGACCGCAAGAACGGCGAGCACGTAGCCGCCGAGCGCCCCGGCGAACCCGGCGCGGCTCGGGTTGCCCGAGCGGCGCGCCGAGGCGTAGGCGCAGAACACGGCGAGGGCGCTCACCCCGAGCGGGACGATCGTGACCGTGCCGGTCGCCGTGCCGAGGGGCACTCCGTGGGCGAGGAGCCAGAAGTCCGTCCCCAGGGCGGCGGCGCGCAGCCAGCCGACGTCCGAGCCCGTGGCATCGGCCGAGCCGGCGACGTAGGCGGCGAGCACGGGAACGACGACGACGACGAGCGAGAGCAGCGCGGCCTGCACCCCGGCCGCCGCGCCCGAGAGCCACCTCGGGGCGCCCTCGATCGCGCTCGCCAGGTCGGAGCGCAGATCGGTCACCAGCACGGTCGCGCGCGAGCGTCCGTCGTCGGCCCCGCGTCCGTCGTCGGCCCCGCCCGTGCCCAGGTCACGCGCACCGCGCGCACCTCGCGCGACGGCGGCATCGTCGGCGCGCTCGCGAGCGGGGGTCTGGGTCACTCCCCCATCCTCACGCGCCCGCTCCCCGACCCGAACCCGCCACGCCGCCCGGCTCCGCACCCGTACACGTGCTGAGACCCGGACCCGGAGGCAGAGACAGCACGGTGGCCGGGCGGTACGCTGCCCGTCTCGGCGAGCTGATCGGGGGGACCATGGACATCGCCGCCACACTGCTCGCCGTCGGGCTCGTCGGACTCGCCGCGTTCCTCCTCGCAGGTCCCTGGCCGCCACGTCACCGTGCCGACGATCCCGACCTCAAGGCGGGAGGGACCTTCCTCGACCCGCGCTACGTCTTCGGCGTGGCCGCGGCGTTCGTGCTGGTGATCGCCTTGCAGGCACGCCTCGTCGAGCCGTGGCCGGTGCGCGTGCTGCTCGTCGCGATCGTGCCCGCGGTGGTCGGCGTGCTCTGGCGTCGCGCCTCGGACCGGCGCCGGGCGATCCCCGAGGACGCCGCCGTCTGACACCGCTCCGCCCGGGGCGACACCGCTCCAGGATGGGTCGGGCGGCTGTCAGGCGGAGAGGATGGCCCGCATGAGATCGGCCGTCTCGGACGGCGTCTTTCCGACCTTGACGCCCGCAGCCTCGAGGGCTTCCTTCTTCGCCTGCGCGGTGCCGCTCGAGCCGGAGACGATCGCGCCGGCGTGGCCCATCGTCTTGCCCTCGGGCGCCGTGAAGCCGGCGACGTACCCGACCACGGGCTTCGTCACGTGCTCGGCGATGTACGCGGCGGCCCGCTCCTCGGCGTCGCCGCCGATCTCGCCGATCATGACGATCGCCTCGGTCTCCGGGTCCGCCTCGAAGGCCTCGAGCGCGTCGATGTGCGTCGTGCCGATGACGGGGTCGCCGCCGATGCCGATCGCCGTGGAGAACCCGAAGTCCCGCAGCTCGTACATCATCTGGTAGGTCAGCGTGCCGGACTTCGAGACGAGACCGATCTTGCCCGGGCCCGTGATGTCGGCGGGGATGATGCCGACGTTCGACTTCCCAGGGCTGATGATGCCGGGGCAGTTCGGGCCGATGAGGCGCACACCGCGCTCGGCGGCGAGCGAGAAGAACTCGGCGGTGTCCGCGACGGGCACCCCCTCGGTGATGATGACGACGAGCGGCACCTGCGCCTCGATCGCCTCGACGACGGCGGCCTTGGTGAAGGCCGGCGGGACGAAGATGACCGAGACGTCTGCGCCGGTCGCGGCGACGGCCTCGGCGACGGTCCCGAACACGGGGATGTCGGTCGTGGCGTCGCCGAGCGGGAAGGTCACGCTCGTCCCGGCCTTGCGAGGGTTGACACCCCCGACGACGGCGGTCCCGCCCGCGAGCATCCGGGTGGTGTGCTTGGTGCCCTCCGAGCCCGTCATGCCCTGGACGATGACCTTGGAGTCGGCGTTGATGAAGATGGCCATGGTGGTGTGATCTCTCTCGTCAGGTCTCAGGCGGCGGCGTGGGCGAGCTCGGCGGCCTTGTCGGCTCCACCGTCCATCGTCTCGGCCAGGGTCACGAGCGGGTGGTTGGCCTCGGCGAGGATGCGCCGGCCCTCCTCGACGTTGTTGCCGTCGAGGCGCACCACGAGCGGCTTGTTCGCGGTGTCCCCGAGCGTGGCGAGGGCCTGGACGATGCCGTTGGCGACCTCGTCGCACGCCGTGATGCCGCCGAACACGTTGACGAACACGGACCTGACCTGGGCGTCGCCGAGGATGACGTCGAGCCCCGCGGCCATGATCGCGGCCGACGCGCCACCGCCGATGTCGAGGAAGTTGGCGGGCTTGACCCCGCCGTGCGCCTCACCGGCGTAGGCGACGACGTCGAGCGTGCTCATGACGAGCCCCGCACCGTTGCCGATGACCCCGACGGAGCCGTCGAGCTTGACGTAGTTGAGGTCGTGCTCCTTGGCCTTCGCCTCGAGCGGGTCCGTCGCCGCCGAGTCCTCGAGCGCGGCGTGCTCGGGGTGGCGGAACGCGGCGTTGTCGTCGAGCGTGACCTTGCCGTCGAGGGCGACGATCGCACCGTCCTCGGTGAGCACGAGCGGGTTGACCTCGACGAGCGTCGCGTCCTCACCCTGGTACACGTCCCAGAGCTTGACGAGCGCGGCCGCGACCTCGTCGGCGATCTCGGGTGCGAACCCGGCCGCGGCGACGATCTCGGCGGCCTTCGCGGCATCGATGCCCGTGCGCGGGTCGACGGCGACCTTCGCGAGGGCCTCGGGGCGCTCGACGGCGAGCTGCTCGATCTCCATGCCGCCCTCGACGCTCGCCATGGCGAGCAGCGAGCGGTTGGCCCGGTCGAGCAGGAGGGAGAAGTAGAACTCCTGGGCGATCTTCGCGCCCTGGGCGATCATGAGGGTCTGCACGACGTGGCCCTTGATGTCGAGCCCGAGGATCTCCTCGGCCCGCGCCGCGGCCTCGTCGGGGCTGTGGGCGAGCTTGACGCCGCCGGCCTTGCCGCGGCCGCCCGTCTTCACCTGCGCCTTGACGACGACGGTCCCGCCGCCGAGCTGCTCCGCGGCCGCACGGGCCTCCTGCGGGCTCCTCGCGACGATGCCGCCGAGCACGGGCACCCCGTACTTCTCGAAGACGTCGCGTGCCTGGTACTCGAACAGGTCCACCCTGCTCCACCCTTCGTCGGATTGAGTTCCGTGCCGCCTCGCGCGCGCCACGTCCTGCAGCGATGGTAGCCGCCACCCACGGATATCTTCACGTCGAGATATGTGGCTCTCGCCACGTCCTGGCGCCCGCGCGGGGATACTTCTCGGGTGGATGCACCCTGGCATCGCTCTCACAACCTCGAGGAGCTTCATGGCTAGCGTCTTCGTCACCGGATCGAGCGACGGCATCGGCCTGGAGTCCGTGCGCCAGCTGCTCGACCAGGGACACCGCGTCGTCGGGCACGCACGGAACCCGCAGCGGGCAGAGGATCTGCGTGCGGCCGCGCCCGGGGTGGCGGCCGTCGTCGTCGGCGACCTGGTCTCCCTCGCCGAGACGAAGGCACTCGCCGCTGCCGCGGACGCCGCCGGTCCCTTCGACGCCGTGATCCACAACGCCGGGGTGGGCGGCGGCGGGCCACGGCAGCAGACGGCGGACGGCCTCGAGCGGATCTTCCACGTCAACACCGTCGCGCCGTACCTGCTGACCGCGCTCATGGCGCGACCGGCGCGACTCGTCTACCTCACGTCCGGCCTCGAGGCGGACGGACGGCTCACGCTCGACGACCTGCAGTGGACCTCGCGCGAGTGGCGGGGCATGCAGGCCTACTCCGACTCCAAGCTGCACGACGTGCTGATCGCGTTCGCGGTCGCACGGCTGTGGCCGGGCACCCTGTCCACCGCCGTGGACCCGGGCTGGATCAAGACGAGGCTCGGCGGCCCGAACGCGTGGGACGAGGTGGCCGACGGCGCCGCGACGCAGGTCTGGCTCGCCGTGTCCGACGACGACGCTGCGCACGTGAGCGGTGAGTACCTCAAGCGGTTCGAGATCCAGACGCCCAACCCCGTGGCTCGCGACGAGGCCGCGCAGGAGGCGCTGCTCGCGGCGCTTGCGGAGCTCACCGGCGTCCCGCTTCCACGATGAGAACGAACCATACGGCGTAAGATGGGGCAGGTTCCGGGACCGGTTGCGAGGAGAGGGGTCGCCGCGTGACGACGTCGTCCGACGCGAGGCCTCGCACCCCGCTGAGCCGCGAGCGTGTGTTCGCGGCCGCCGTCGAGATCGCCGACGCCGAGGGCATCGGGGCACTCACGATGCGCGCCCTCGCCGAGCATCTCGGGGTCGAGGCGATGTCGCTGTACTACCACGTGGCCAACAAGGCGGCGCTGCTCGACGGGGTCGCCGAGGTGGTGGTCGGCGAGATCCTCGCCGAGGTGATCGCCGCCGAGGGCGAGGGGGCCGACGACGGCGGGGCGCACGGCGACGGTGCCGTGGGCGAGTCCGTGGAGAGCGGCACGGGGGACGGTGGGCCGCCGTCGGCCAATGCCTTCGACTGGCGGGACGCGCTGCGGCGCCGGGTCCTGATCGCCCGCGCCGTCCTACTGCGCCACCCGTGGGCGCCGGTCCTGCTGACCCGGCCCGGCGCGTTCGGGCCCTCGGTCGCGTTCTACTTCGACGGGGTGCTCGCCATCCTGCTGCGCGGCGGCTTCTCGTACGACCACGCCCACCACGCGATGCACGCGCTCGGCAGCCGGGCGATCGGGTTCTCGCAAGAGCTCTTCGCGCCCGACGACGCCGCGGCCGACGTCTCCGAGGAGGTGCTCGCCCAGATGGCCGAGCAGCTACCGCACCTGATGGGGATGCTGCAGGCGATCAGCCACGACGACCCCGACTCCAACCTCGGCTGGTGCGACGACCAGGCCGAGTTCGAGTTCGGCATCGACGTGCTGCTCGACGGCCTCGAGTCCGCCCGCCGCCGCGCCCTCTAGCCCCGGCCGGGTGGGGCGTCGAGGACGAGGCACTCGGTGATGGCGAGGAGACGTTCGGTGCGGCCCGACGGCGCGTCGACGGCGCCCAGCGTCTCGAGCTCGGCGAGCGGGCGGATCCGCGGGTGGGTGAGCGGCACGTGTCGCCCGTCGATCTCGAGGGTGCACTCCCCTGCCGCGAGCACGTTGCGCAGCCACTCGGTGCGTCGCCCGTACACGAGCACGACCGCGTAGCCGTCCGCGAGCCGCACCACGCCGACGGGTGTGCGGTACTCCTGACCCGAGACCCGGCCCACGTGGTGCAGCACGGGCCAGCGCCCCCGCTCGAGCTCGAGCGGGTTGAGCACCCGGCGGTTGAGGCGGGCGACCCACCGCGGCATCACCACGAGCCGACCCCCTCGCCGAGCAGCACGACCTTGCCGCCGACCGCCCGCCGCTCTCGCACGTGCTCGAGGGCGTCGCGCGCCTCGGCGAGCGGGAAGGTGCGGTCGGTGATGGTGCGCAGCGCGCCGTTCGCGAGCAGGGTGCCGAGCGTGTCGAGGTCCCGCCGTCGGTTCGGCTCCCAGCCGAACACACCGATGCGGCGCCGCCCGCCCAGCACGGGTCCCAGCAGCGCGGCGGCGACGAACCCCCGCACATCGCGGGCGATGAGCGTGTACCTCCCGCGGGGCGCGAGGATGCGGCGGAACGCGAGGAAGCTGCGGTGCGCGGCGATGTCGACGACGACGTCGAACCGCTCGGTGCCGCGCGTCACGTCGGACCGGTTGTGGTCCACCACGTGATCGGCACCCGCGGCACGCATCAGCTCCGCGCGGGCGCCGTCGTCGACGGCGGTGACCTCGGCGCCGAAGTGCTTGGCGAGCTGGATCGCGAAGGGACCCACGCATCCCCCTCCTCCGTTGACGAGCACGTGGGAGCCCGAGCGCACCCCGCCACCCGCAGTGAGCGCCTGCAGGGCGAGGAGCCCTGAGTGCGGCACACCTGCGGCCGCCTCGAACGGCACGCCGTCCGGCAACGGCGCGAATGCTGCGGCCGGTGCGCACACGAACGGTGCGAACGCGCCCGCGCCACGGGAGAAGAGGTCGGCCCACACCCGGTCGCCGGGCCGCAGCGGCACCGAGCCCGGCCCGACGGCCGCGACCACGCCCGCCGCGTCGAACCCCGGGACGCGGTCACGCGGCGTGCGCAGTCCCGTCCCGATCCGGCTGAGCCACGGCCGGCCCTCGAGGTGCTCGAGGTCGGCCGTGTTGACCGACGACGCGACGATGCGCACGAGAACCTGGCCCGGACCCGGCTCGGGCACGGGGACCGTCTCGGTCCGCAGCGCGTCGAGTCCGCGGTAGGAGTCCCGCGTCCACCGGCGCATCGTCGGGCGGTCGGTGACCACGGGGCGCTCCGCAGCCTTGCTCACGCCGTGACCGGCTCGCGCTCCGGGAGCGCCACGGTGGAACCGCGACGGACGCCGCGCACGAGCAGGTAGCCGATCATCCAGAACTCGCCGACCGTCGCGGGCAGGCTCAGGCCCGTCGAGACGATCTCCGGCGCGCCCGGGAGCAGCACGGGCACGAACGCGGACAGCACGTAGCCGACGCCGCCCACCACGAGGATCCGACCCAGGAGCCGCGGCATCCAGCCAGAGGCGACGACGAGGTAGCCCATCGGGATGAGCCACAGCCCGAAGAACAGGTTGCCGCTCGCCCAGAACCCCTCGCTCAGCACGTACAGCAGGTGCGCGGTGCCCGCGGGGTCCGCGACGAGCTCGGGTGCCGTGGCCACCCGCAGCGCACCGGCGAGCATCGCGGAGCTCCCGAGGATCGCGACGGCGTTGACCAGGCCGAACGCGGCGAGCGTGCCCGCTGCGGTGGAGCTCACCGTGCGGAAGAGCCGGTAGAACGCGACCGCGAGCAGCGCCTGGGTGAGCACGATGCCGAGCTCGAGCGCGACGCCCCAGCGGGCGAGCCCGGTGTTCTCGGCGAGGTTGAGGAGCGTGGCCGCCGGGTCGTCCGCCGCGAAGAGCCGCGGGCGGATCACCAGGAAGCCGAGCATCCCCGTGATGCCGAGTGCGAGGTAGGCGAGGCCCGTGGTGCGGGCGTCCCTTCTGAGCTGGTCCATGCGCTGCGCCCTTCATCGACGGGCACGAGTGCCCTTACGTTGTAAGTCGTACAACGTAAGGCTAGGGCAGCGCAGCCCGCGCGTCAACGTCGAGTTCGTGAGAAACGCGCGAGTTCGCGGAGACCGACCCACGAACTCGAGCCAGGTTCACGAACTCGGCGCAGGCGGGTCAGGCGACGGGGGGCAGCCGGACCACCCACGTCGAGAGCGCGGGCAGCCCCCACGCCCACCGGATGCTGCGGCGGACGGTGGCGCCCGGCATCGCCGCAGCCACGGACTCGCGCAGCGGGCGGTCCACCGCCGAGCGGAAGTCGACGACGAGCAGCACACCGCCGGGCCGCAGCACCCGGGCGAGCTCGTGCACCGCCGCATCAACCTCGGGCCAGTGGTGCGCGGTCAGGGTTGCGACCACGACGTCCACGCTCGCGGCCTCGAGCGGCAACGTCGCGACATCGGCCACCTCGGTCCGCACCCGGGACGCCAACCCTTCGTCGCGCGCCGCATGCTCGGCGAGCCGCACCATGTCGGGCTCGACGTCGACGCCGGTCACGCGCACGTCGGGCCGCGCGCGGGCGATCTCGACGAGCAGGCGACCGGGCCCCGTGCCGACGTCGAGCACGTGCCCGTCCGGCGGGGTCACGGCCACCACGTCCCGAGCCGTGCGCCGGTAGAAGCGCGCCTTGGACCGCGAGCGCCGGTCATAGCGCTCCGCGTGCTCGCCGGCGAACCGTCCCTCCCCGCTCGCCTCGTGGTCGGCGGAGCTGTGGCGAGCTGGGTCGCGGCCGACCTGTCCGCCGCCGTCGGCACCCTGGCCATGTCCGCGGCCGTGGCCGCCGCCGTGGTGCCCGTGCCCGATCTCGGCGCGCGGTCGACCCTCCTCGCCGCGCCGGGCGCGGTGGACGAACCGGTGGACGATGCGGTCGACGAACGGCACGACGGGCCTCCTCGGATTGGCTGTCGCTCACCCTGCTGGTTCAGGTCAACCTGAAGTCAAGCCGACCGGCCGCACGGCGCACCACCGGCGACCCCGTCGCGCTACAGCTTCGTGACGGGCGAGTACCGCAGCAGCAGCCGCTTGGTGCCCTCGGAGCCGAAGTCCACCTTGGCGACGGCGTTCTGGCCCGCGCCCTCGACAGCGACCACCGTCCCCAGCCCGTAGGCGTCGTGGGTCACGCGGTCACCGACGTCGAGGTCCGGGACCGCCCCTGCGGGCCGCGGCGTCGCCGAGCCGAACGTGGCACCCGTGGGCTGGAGCTTGCGCGTCGACACCTCGGAGTCGCGCACCGCGGAGCCGCCACGCGCACCGCCACGAGAGCCGGACCAGCCGCCCCCCGAGCGCGAGCCGCCCGAGCCCCAGCCCGAGCGCAACGTCTGCATGCTCGACTCGGCACGTCGCCAGTCCAGCACGTCGCCCGGCACCTCGTCGAGGAAGCGGCTCGGCGGGAACTCGTTCGGGACCCCCCACGCCGTGCGCACCGCCGCCCGCGTCAGGTAGAGCCGCTCGCGCGCCCGCGTCATCGAGACGTAGGCGAGCCGGCGCTCCTCGGCGAGCTGGTCGGAGTCCGCGAGGGAACGCTGGTGCGGGAAGGTGCCGTCCTCCAGCCCCGTGACGAAGACGACGGGGAACTCGAGCCCCTTCGCCGTGTGGATCGTCATGAGCGTGATGACACCGGCCTCCGCGGCCGCCTGGGCCGCTCCGCCGTCGTCGGCCTCGTCGTCGGGCGAAGGGATCTGGTCGGAGTCCGCGACGAGCGAGACACGCTCGAGGAAGTCCGCGAGGTCGCCCTCAGGCTCGGCCTCCTCGAACTCGGCCGCGACCGCGTGCAGCTCGGCGAGGTTCTCGACCCGCTGGGCGTCCTGGGGGTCGTCGCTCGCCCGCAGGTCGGCGAGATAGCCCGTGCGGTCGAGCACCTCGCCGAGCACCTCGGCGGGACCGGCACCGGAGGCGGCGAGCTCGCGGAGCCCACGCAGCAGCTCGGCGAAGCCCTCGACGGCGTTCAGCGAGCGGGTCGCGAGCCCCGGCACCTCGTCGACGCGGTCGATCGCGGCCCCGAACGAGATGCGCTCGCGCTCGGCGAACACGGCGAGCTGCGCCTCGGCCCGGTCGCCGAGCCCGCGGCGTGGCACGTTGAGGATGCGGCGCAGGTTCACGTCGTCGTCCGGGTTGGCGATCGCGCGCAGGTAGGCGACCGCGTCCTTGATCTCGCGCCGCTCGTAGAACCGCGTGCCGCCGACGACGCGGTACGGCAGCCCCACCCGGATGAGCACCTCTTCGAGCGCGCGGGACTGGGCATTCGTCCGGTAGAAGACGGCGACGTCGCGGGGTCGCACGCCGTCGGCCGCGAGCCGGTCGATCTCGTCCGCGACGTACTGCGCCTCGGCGTGCTCGGAGTCCGCCACCCAGCCCACGACCTTCTCGCCCGCACCGGAGTCCGTCCAGAGCCGCTTCGCCCGGCGACCCTCGTTGCGCGCGATGACGGCGTTGGCCGCCGAGAGGATGTTCTGCGTCGAGCGGTAGTTCTGCTCGAGCAGGATCGTGCGCGCGTTCGGGTAGTCCGCCTCGAACTCGAGGATGTTGCGGATCGAGGCGCCGCGGAACGCGTAGATGGACTGGTCGGAGTCGCCGACGACGGTCAGCTCGCCCGTCGTCGCGTCCCCGGCCGCGCCCGCGAGCTCCCGGACGAGGGTGTACTGCGCGTGGTTCGTGTCCTGGTACTCGTCGACGAGCACGTGGCGGAAGCGACGGCGGTAGTGCTCGGCGACGTGGGGAAAGGCCTGGAGAAGGCTGACCGTCGTCATGATGATGTCGTCGAAGTCGAGCGCGTGCGCCTGGCGCAGCCGCTCCTGGTAGCGGGTGTAGACCTGCGCGACGACCTTGTCGAAGTCGGAGTGACCGTGACCCGGCTTCGCGTCCGGGTCGATGCTGCCGACCTGCGCGGCGAAGGCCTCCGGGTCGACGAGCTCGTCCTTGAGCGCGCCGATGCGGTGGATGATCGACTTGGGGGCGTAGCGCTTGGGGTCGAGGTCGAGCTCACGAGAGACGAGGGTGACGAGCCGCAGGGAGTCCGCGGCGTCGTAGATCGAGAAGGACGAGCGCAGCCCGAGCGTCTTCGCCTCGCGACGCAGGATGCGCACGCACGCGGAGTGGAACGTCGAGACCCACATCGAGCGCGCGGCCGGGCCCACGAGGTGCTCGACACGCTCGCGCATCTCCGCGGCGGCCTTGTTCGTGAACGTGATCGCGAGGATCTCGCCCGGCCGCGCTCGACCCGTCGCGAGGAGGTAGGCGATGCGGTGGGTCAGCACCCGGGTCTTGCCCGAGCCGGCTCCCGCGACGATGAGCAGCGGCCCACCGTGGTGCTGCACGGCCTCGCGCTGCTGCGGGTTGAGGCCCTCGACGAGCGAGGCGGGATCGAGCGGCTCGCGGGAGGGCGCCTCGGGCGCGAAGAGCTCCGGGTCGTCGGGGACCTCCCCGGGCACCCAGGACTCGTCGTCGGCGGCAGAGACGGCCACGGAGCCAAGCCGCGGCAGCGCCGCCGTCGGGTCGTGACGGGGCCCGGGCAGGGGAAGGTTGTCGAAGAGCGTAGACATCGCGCCCAGCCTAGTTCGCACCACCCACAACCCGATTCGCGGACCGGCGGTCCCGTCACGCGGTAGGTTCACGGGCACGTGGGAGGGAGGGCCGGGTGGCGATCGTGCACGTCGACGTCTTCGGCCACTGCCGGCTGCGACCCGGTGGCGCCGAGCCGGTCGACCTGACCGCCACGCAGCGACGCGTGGTGGCGCGGCTCGCACTCGATGCACCGGCGCTCGTGGACGCGGAGGCGCTCGCCGCCGCGGTGTGGGACGACGGCGCACCGGCGACGGCACGCGCCGCCCTGCACAACCAGATCAGCCGCGTGCGGCGCATCGCCGGCCCGGACGCCATCCGCACGGAGGGCACGCACTACGCCCTCGACGCCCGCATCGACGTGCGCGAGTTCGTCACCGGCACGCGCCGCGCCCACGAGCTCCTCGAGGCGGGCAGGCCCGCCGAGGCCTTCGACGCCGCGCACGCCGCTCTCGGGCTGTGGCGCGGCACGCCGTTCGCGGACCTCGACCAGGTGCCGGACGTCGCACCCCAGCGCCAGGGGCTCGAGTCGGCCCGCTACACCGCGCAGACCACGCGGCTCGCCGCCGCCGTCGAGCTCGGGCGGCTGCCGTGGGCGCTGCCCGAGGCGCAGGTGCTCGCGACCGCGGCGCCGCAGGACGAGCGCCGCGCCGCACTCCTCGCCCAGGTGCTGCACCGCAGCGGCCGCCGGGGCGAAGCCCTCGACGTCATCACCGCCGTCCGTCGCACCCTGCGCACCCGCCGCGGCATCGAACCGGGCGCGCAGCTCGCCGCCGTCGAGGCCGAGATCCTCGCGCCCGCCGCCGAGGGCCACGCCGCGGGCCACGCGCGGGCCCAGGAGACGCGGTACGCCCCGTTCGTCGGCAGGCAGGCGGAGCTCGAACGATGCCTCGCCCTGACGGACGACGGCGGGCTCGTCCGGGTGACCGGCGAGCCGGGCGTCGGCGTGAGCCGCTTCCTGCGCGAGCTGCGCCGCCGGCTCGCCACGGTGCGCGGCGCGGACTCCCGGGGCGGCGTCGTCCTCGTGCGCTGCCCCGCCCACTCCGACACGGCGCTCACCGTCCTCGAGGAGATCCTCGACGAGCTCGACGTCCCCCGCGGCGAGGCGGGCGTCCTCGCCGACTTCGGTCCGACGCTCGCCGTCCGCGGCGCACCCGTGACGATCCTGGTCGACGACGCCCACCTCGCGGGACCGACAACCCTGGCGGCCCTCGACGCCGCGGCCGAGCTGCCCGGGGTCACGGTGGTGCTCGGTGGGCGGCCCGCCGCCCCCGGTGAGCCGGTGGGGCTGGACGTGCGTCTCGAAGGGCTGGACGGCGAGGCCCTCGCCGCGATCGTCCGCCACCGCCTCGAGGCCTCCGGGCACGTGGTAGCGGGAGAAGAGGCCGTCGCTGCCGTCGTCGGCGGCGCGGGCGGCAACCCCCTCGTCGTCGAGCTGCTCGCCGACGCCCAGCCCACCTCGGACCCGCACGGGGTGGGGCACGACGGCCGTCCCGGCTCGCGCGACGGCCTCGCGGCGCTCGTGGACCGGTGGCGGTCGCGGCTCTCGCGCACGGAGGACTCCGTCCTCGAGATGGTGGCCGTCATCGGCGACGCCGTGCCCGTCGAGCTCCTCTCGGCGCTCACGGGACAGGCGCGTGCGGCGTTCGACTCGCTCCTCACCCTGAGCCCGGACGGACGCGTGGTCGCCTTCCGGCACACGGCGGTGCGCGACGTGGTCTACCAGGGGATCTCGACCGGCCGCCGCGAGGAGCTTCACCACGCCGTCGCCGAGGCCTCCCACCGGCTGCACCTGCCGCCCGCCGTCGTCGCCCACCACCGCCTCGCCGCCGCCGCGCTCGACCGTCGCGCCGCCGTGTCCGCCGCCCAGGACGCGGCACGCGCGGCGAGCACCATGGGGGCCCATGCGGATGCCGTGGAATGGCTCGTGCGCGTCGTCGAGCACGCGGCGGGCCTCGGGGCGCGCGAGCTGCTCGCGGTGCGCATCGCCCTCGGGGACTCGATGCGGCTCGCGGGGATCCCCGCCCATCTCGAGCTGCTCCTCGACTGCGCGGAGGAGGCGGCGGACGCCGGGCACGTCGACCTCCTCGCCGATGCGACGTTCGCGCTGCTCCAGCTCGGCGGGTCGAGCGACGTCGGCGCCGTCAACGAGCGCGTTGCCCGCGTGACGCGCAGGGCCATCGAGCTGCTCGGGGAGGACGAGGAGACGGCGGGCATCCGCGCGGCGGCGAGCCTCGCGTGGTCGATGACGGGCGAGCCCGCGCGTGCCCGCGAGCTCTTCGTCTCGGCCGAACGTGCGGCGACGAGCGAGCGCGCCCGCCGGTCCGTGCTGCCGTTCGCGTACCTCGGTCTCGGCCTGCCCGGGGACGTGCCGCGACGTGCCGAGCTGGCGCGCGAGCTCGTGGGTCTCGCGGAGGCCGCCGACGACCCCGTGGCCCTCTTCGAAGGGCTCCAGCTCGAGGTCTCGACCCGGGTCGCCCTCGCGGACGGTCCCGCGGCCCGCGAGGCGCTCGAACGGATGCACGGCCTCATCGACCTGGTCGGGGACGTGGGCCGACGCTGGCAGCTCCTGTACCTCTCCGCGGCACTGGCCCACCTCGACGGGGACCTCGACCGGTGCGAGGACCACGCCTGGCGCGCCCTGCAGCTCCTCGCACCCGTCTCGCCCGCGCGCGCCGCAGCCGCCTTCCACGCCCAGGTGCTCGTGCTGCGACTCTCGGCGGGCCGGGTCGCCGAGCTCACGGCGACGATGCGAACCCTCGTCGCCGAGCAGTCGGCGATCCCCGCGTGGCACGCCGCGCTCGCCCTGTGCCTGAGCGCGGCGGACCCGGCGCCCACGGCGGAGCTCGACGAGCACCTGCGGCTCGCCCTCGACCACACGACGGAGGACTTCACGTGGCTCGCCGGCCACGTGATCGGCGCGCGAGCCGCCGCCCGGGGTGCGAGCCGCGAGATCCAGGACGAGTACGCCCGCCGCCTCGCCCCGCACGCCGACCTCGTGTGCTGGCAGGGCACGTGCAGCTACGGCCCCGTCGCCGTGCCGCTCGCCCAGCTGGCCGCCGCGCGGTCCGACGACGACGCCCCGGCCATCGCCGCTCGCGCCCGGACCCTCTGCGAGTCCCTCGGGGCGCCCGTGCTCGCCCGCGAGCTCGAGCCGTGGGGGCTGTGAGGGCCGTCGTCGGGTCAGGTGGTGAGGAGGCCGACGATCCAGGCGGCCGTCGCGATCAGGGCACCACCGAGCTCGACGAGGATCGTCAGTCCGGTGGCCTTGAGCGCGACCACGGTCGCGCGCCACGCGGGCCGAGCCTCACGCCGTCGGGCGAGCTCGGCGAGGAAGACGGCGAGCGGGAAGCCGATGAACAGCCCCACGACCGGGATCACGAAGAACCCGACGATCCCGCCGAGCCCGCCCCACCACAGCGTCGAGCTCGGCACGTCCGCCCGGGTGAGGTGCCGCGCGGCGAGGAAGTACTTCCCCACGTTCGCGCCGACGACGGCGACCGCCGCGACCGCGAGCACGATCCACGCCGGCGCTCCCCCAGTCATGACGCTCCACACGACGATCGCGCCGAGCACGAAGACGCTGCCGGGAAGGACCTGGACGACGACGCCCACGAGCCCGAGCGCGATGACGAGGCCGACGACGACCTCTCCACCTGGGCTCATGGCGCGTCAGTATGCCAGCGCACCGCGGGGTGCCGTCGTCGGACCGGACCTCGGCCCGAGCGTGCCCCAGGGGCCGGGACTACCAGAGGACCGCGACCGCGACGTTGACGACGACGAGGCCGGCGATGCCCCCGAGGTAGCCCGTCGAGACGCTCTCGCGGCGCCTGCCGATGATCACGAGCGCGGTGACGACGAGGGCGATCCCGAGCTTGATCGCGATCTTGGCCATGTCGAGCTCGCGCGAGCTGTCCAGCAGCCCCGCCTCACGGATGCCGACGAGGGCGATGCCGGTGACGAGGGCCGTGAGCACGCCGTGCAGCATGCCCGGCGTGATCTTGGGCGACTTCATGGTCGCCAGCGCCGCACCGAGCACGGTCGCCCAGCCCAGCAGGTGCAGCACGACGAGGATTCCGTAGACGATGTCCATACGCGTCACGCTAGGCGTCCGCACCCGGCTGGGCAACGAAGGCACGCCTTATGGTGACGCGCCCGTCATTTCCCTGGCGGTCGCCGGGAGAACCGCCGCGGGGAGCCGTCGCCGGGTTGACTCACAGCAGCCGACGCGCGGCCGCCCAGCGGGTGAGCTCGTTGCGGTTGGACAGCTGGAGCTTGCGCAGCACGGCCGAGACGTGGGTCTCGACCGTCTTGACGGAGATGAACAGCTCGCCCCCCACCTCGCGGTAGGTGTAGCCGCGGGCGATGAGCCGCATCACCTCGCGCTCGCGGGCGGAGAGCCGGTCGAGCTCGTCGTCCCCCGTCGCGACGTCGGCCGCGCCCGTGCCGAACGCGTCGAGCACGAAACCGGCGAGCCGCGGCGAGAACACGGCGTCGCCGCCCGCCACGCGCAGCACGGCGTCGCACAGCTCGGGACCCGAGATCGCCTTCGTCACGTAACCCCGGGCACCGGCCCGGATGACGGCGACGACGTCCTCCGCGGCGTCGGACACCGAGAGCGCGAGGAACTTCACCTCGCCGTGCAGGTCCGCGCAGCGCGCGAGCACCTCGGCCCCGCCCCCGCCGTCGCCCCCCGGCAGGTGCACGTCGAGCAGCACGACGGGTGGACGCTGGGCGTGCACGACGGCGATCGCCGACTCGACCGAGTCCGCCTCCCCGACCACGCGCACGCGGTCGTCGAGGCTCGCCCGCACGCCGGTGCGGAACATGTGGTGGTCGTCCACGAGGACGACGTCGACGGGATCTGTCATGGCTTCAGCCTTCCTCATCACCGGCACGCACGGGCACGCTCAGCCGTACCTCGGTGCCCTGACCGGGGGTCGAGACGAGCTCCGCCGTCCCGCCACGCCGCCGCACGCGCCCCAGGATCGACTCGCGCACCCCGAACCGGTCGACGGGTACGTCGTCGAGATCGAAGCCCTCGCCCCGGTCGCGGACGAACACCTCGACGCCGTCCTCCATGACCTCGAGGTAGACCGTGACGGGCGGCTTGCCGTGGCGTGTCGCGTTGAGAAGGGCCTCGCGCGTGGCGAGCAGGAGGGCGGCGGTGTCCTCGTCGGGGGTGCGGTCGCCGACGACGACGGTCTCCACGGCGACCGCCTCCAGGTCCTCGACCTCGGCCACGACGGCCGCGAGGTCCGCCGCGAGCGACGTGCCCGGCGCCGAGCGGTCGTCGTAGAGCCACGTGCGCAGCTCACGCTCCTGGGCCCGGGCGATGCGCGCGACCTCCTCGGCGTTGCCCGCCTGCTTGCGAATGAGGGCGAGGGTCTGCAGCACGGAGTCGTGCAGGTGGGCGGCGATGTCCGCGCGCTCGGCCTCACGTGCGCGGGCGGCACGCTCCTCCGTGAGCTCGCGCACGAGTCGCAGCCACCACGGGGCGAGCACGAGGGCGACCCCGAGCAGCACCGCGAGCGCCGCGACGGCCGCGTTGAGCGTCGTCGTCATGGAAGTTCCCTGCGAGACGAGCAGGAGCACGCCCGCAGCGGCGAGCACGACCCCGCCCGCGAGGCGCAGCACGCTCACAGGCGTGCGACCGCTCGAGACCCAACGGGCGCGTGCGGTGCGGTCGAGCTGGCTCCAGGCGAGGGCGAGGCCGGCGACGGCGACGAGCACGGGGAACGCCCAGCGGGCCTCGATCGTCGCGCCGAGCCGGTCCGCGACGAGCATCGCCGCACCCGCGAGCGCGATGAGCCCGATCGCGATGTCCTTGACGGGGACGTTCTTCGGGTCGAGGCGCGGGCGCGAGGCGAGGCGTCGCTGGTCGGCCGGGAGCTGCTCGGCCGCGGCCCGCGCCGGGTCGCCCGGGGGCACCGTGACCCACAGGAAGACGTAGACGACGACGCCGGCCCCCGTGGCAGCGAGCACGAGGACGAGCGCACGCAGGAGGGGAAGGGAGATGCCGAGGTGCGCGGCCAGCCCCGCGCACACCCCGCCGACCCACCGGCCCTTGAGGGGGCGCAGCAACGGCAGGCGCGACGTCGGGGTGCCGTCGCGCGTGGTGGTGCCGGTGCCGCTCATGGGTCGATCATCCCTGCTCGCGGGTTCGTGGCACACCCCTGGAGGCGGGAACCAGGGTCGCCATGCACCAGGGTCCGGGGTGATTCAGGGTCCGTTCAGGGTGGTGCCCGATAGCCCGGCCACCCCCGGCGGGGGCACGATCGAGTCATGAGCGAGACACCTGACTTCACACCCCCCGCGGCCGACCCCTCCGGGCCTGCGCCCGAGCCTCCCGCGGAGCACGGCTTCTTCACGTCGATCCGCCGGGCGGACATGGCCCGCCCGGAGGATCGCTGGGTCGGCGGCGTCAGCGGCGCCGTCGCCCGACGCCTCGGCATCGACCCCCTCATCGTGCGCGCCCTCTTCGTCGCGTCCGTGTTCTTCGCCGGCATCGGCCTCGTGCTCTACGGCGTCGGTTGGGCCCTGCTGCCCGAGGAGTCCGACGGCCGCATCCACGCCCAGGAGCTGGGCCGCGGCAACTCCGACGTCGCCCTGCTCGGGGCCGCGGGCTTCGTCCTCGCGGGCCTCGTCGCGGGAGACGGCCGGTGGACGCTCGCAGGCTGGTGGAACGCCGCCGGTCTCGGGTGGATCAACGGGGTGCTCGGGCTCGCCGTCGTCGGCGTCGTCGTCGCGATCGTCATCTCCGGCGCCCGCATGTCACCGCCGCGTGCGCCCGCCCCCGGCGCGGTGCCGCCACCCCCGCCCGCCCCCGCCTACCGCTCCACGCCCCGCGCGACGGCGACCGCCGCAGCGCCCCTCTCACCGGAGACCCCCATGAGCACCCCCGTCCCACCACCCCCGGCGGCGCAGTACGCGCAGGGCCCCCAATACGCACCGGGTCACACGCCAGGCCCGCCGCCCGAGCCTCCCCGCCCCAAGACGCCCCCCGTACCTGGCGCCGGCGCCCG
>Ga0160449_1000386_pt1 | contig 29102 bp, 38 predicted proteins | sample HID1975I_E1MG_FD_108216 | JGI IMG/M metagenome (GOLD analysis project Ga0160449, IMG submission 108216) | Enriched soil microbial communities from UW Madison campus, WI, USA - HID1975I_E1 MG | ecosystem: Environmental > Terrestrial > Soil > Unclassified | place: USA: Madison, Wisconsin...
AGCGAATTCGAGCTGACCACCCTGTTTTCGATCATCAACGGGCGCTACGAGCAGATGCGCCCCACGGTGGTGATTTCCAACCTCGACCGAGATCAGCTGCGCCACGCGATGGGCGAGCGGTGCTACGACCGCCTGCGCGAGGGCGGCGGGGTGATCGTGCCTTTCGAGTGGGAATCACACCGCGGCGAGAAGGAGATCTGACCATGCGGCAAACCAAGCTGACCAAGGCCGCGCGCGGCCGCGAGTGCCAGGTGCGCATTCCAGGTGTGTGCAACGGCAACCCCGAGACCACTGTCCTTGCCCACTACCGCCTGGCGGGCACCTGCGGCGTCGGCAAAAAGCCGCACGACCTGCAGGGCGCTTGGTCCTGCAGTGCCTGCCATGACGCTTGTGACGGTCGCAGCCGGACCGTGGACCGCGATACCGCCCGCCAGTACCACGCCGAGGGCGTCATGCGCACCCAGGCGCTGCTGATCCACGAGGGGGTGCTGGTCGCATGAATGCTCCCGCCCTTCGCCCGTTCAAGGCCAAGCAGGCCCGCGCCAAGCCCGTAGACCGGGAAGGGCAGGAGCAGGCCGCGCTGATGCAGGAGCTGCAGCTGCGCTACCCGCAGGCCTACAAGCTGATCTACCACGTGCCGAACGGCGGTCACCGGGTCAAGGCCGTGGCCGCCAAGCTGAAAGGGCAGGGCGTCAAGGCCGGCGTGCCCGACCTGGTGCTGCCGATGGCGCGCGGCGGCTACTTCGGCCTGTATATCGAGTTCAAGGCCATGCCACCGTTCGATGCGCCGGTGTCGCCCAGTCAGGATGCTTACCTGCAGGCGCTCGGTGATCAGGGCTATCTGGCGATCGTGTGCCGGGGCAACATCGACGCCGTCGAAGCCATCCGCGCCTACCTGCTGCTGCCTGCGACGGTGGCCGCATGAGCGCGACCCGTGAAGTGAAGCTGAGCGAGGCCGAAGTTCGCCGGCAGGCCGCCGACAAGTCGGTGCGCGACCTGCGCGACCCGCGACACCCTGGCCTGTATCTGCGCTTCTGGAGCAACCGCGAGCGCGGCACCTGGCACCTGGTGCGCGGCAAGAAGTGGGTACCGGTCGCGCGCTGGCCTGACCTGAGCGTATCGGCGGTGCTGGCCGAGCTGCCCGCGCTGCGTCAACGCCTGCTGCGCTCCCCTGCCACGGCGCCGGTGGTCTCGGGCATGGTCACCGTGGGGCAACTGCTCGACTGGTACGGTGACCGCATGGCCCGTGACCGCTCGCTGTCGGCGAAGCGCAAGGCCGGCGCCCGCTCAGCCATTGCCCAGCACCTGAAGCCGCGCCTGGATGACCTGGCCGTGGCCGACGTAACCGCAGATTCCCTGGACAAGCAGCTGATGTGGCCGTGCCAGGCCGAGGTGTCGCTGTCCTACCTGCGGCAGATGTTCGCGCTGCTGCTGACCGCTTTCCGCCAGGCCCTGCAGCTGGGCCTGATCGACCGCAACCCGATGGCCGGGATGCGCTTCAACGACTTCACCAAGGCCAAGATCCTGCCCAAGGCGGCCCGCCTGCGTGACGTGCAGCTGCCGGAGCTGATGCAGCAGCTGGCCCAGGCCTTCGAAGTGGCCCCGGGTGACGCCATGCTGGCGCTGATGATGCTGGCCCACGGCACTCGCATCGGCGAGACCCGCATGGCGCGCTGGAGCGAGATCTCACTGGCGGCAGCCGAGTGGTTCATTCCCGCGGCGAACACCAAGACCCGCACCGAGCACCGCCTGCCACTGACCGCCCAGGTCGAGGCGCTGCTGATCCGGTATCGGGCCATCCAGCAGGCCGGAGGTTACGAGGGCGTGTACCTGTTCCCAAACCGCCGCGGCTTTTCCTTGAGCGAGACCCAGGCCAGCGCCGTGTTCACCCGCCTGGGGCAGGGCGAGTGGACCAGCCACGACCTGCGCAAGGTATCCCGCAGCACCTGGACCGACCTCGGCATCGACGGCCACATCGGCGAGATGCTGCTGAACCACACGCTCGGCAAGATCGCCAGCACCTACATCCACACCCAGGCCATGCAGCAGCGTCGCGCAGCTCTGGAGAAGTGGCACGCCTGGCTTGATCAGGTTGGTTTTACAACCATTCACCGCCTTACCAAGGCCTTATCCGAAATTTCGCAGAACTCGCCAGAGGCCACGGCAGCCGTGGCGCCGAACGACCTTACCGCATTTGTAATTAGCGAGGATTCAAAGTGACAGGCAAGAGCCATGGCCCTGCCTTCAAAAAGGCTGTGATCAAGTTGGCTCAGTGCCCTTTGTGCCGTGGGAGAGCGGTCACCAAGGGTTTGTTTCACGAACTGCCATGCGACCACTGCAACGCCTCGGGCTGGGTAGCGGCTGCAACTGGCGAGGCCTTGGCCCTGGATGAACTGGTTACCCAGCTCAGCATGAGGCTACAGGCCGCGCTCCGGCAGATCGAGCAGTTGAAGAACCCTCAGGCATCCGGGCCTGAGGCGACATATCAGGGAAGCAACCGGCGCGGCGCCGGCGGCACCAACCACACCGGGGATTAGGGGAAGGACATGAGCCATTTGGATAGAAATGCTGAAGAACTGCTGGTGCACTGGGGGCGCTGGGTTGTGCTGGGTTCAGGCGTGTCGTGCTGTGCGTCACGGGAGAACACCATTCTCGATCCGATCATCACGGACGACGAAGCGCTGTTCATTGACCGCCTGGTAGGGCGCCTGCGCAAGCGCTATCCCGAGTGCGGTCAGGTGCTCATCAAGTACTACACCGCCTTCGACACGTCGCTGATGCAAGTAGGAAAGAAGCTTGGCTTCGGCGAAGAGAAGACAAGGCAGCTGTGGAAGGCAGGGGTTGCCTGGATTGACGGCGCGATTGATGTTCAGCGTGAGGCCGCTTGACATCCCCGGTCCTCACCCGTATCTTTCGTGTTACTTTGCGGTAGGTGCGCGAGAGCAAACTCGCCATCACCAGCAGCCACCATAGAGCCTCGGCATTTGCCGGGGCTTTTTCGTTTCTGGAGAAAAGGATGAGCGAGCAGGCAAAGCGTTACGAGCAAGTGGTGGTGGACGCAGTGATTGCCGGTGATGTCGTGAAGCTGGAGTCAGGGCTTCGCTGGCTTTCGAAGGCGGACGCTGGGCGATTCCTCACTATCACCAAGCAGCTTCTTGATACCGAGCGTGAGAAGAAGCTCTGCATCATGATCACGACCCCGCTGTTCAACTCGCTTCCTTTATTTTTCTATGACAACAAGTTCGTATACGGGGCAGTCTACGTAGACGGTGCCGACTTCATGATGAAGGAAGCCCACCCGTCCGGTGCAGGTATCTATTACGGGGATGTCGAAGGTGTGGTTTCCAAGGTCTGCGCCGAGTTTGACCAAGCCGTTGTGAAGCGGGTTCGAGAGCTGAAGACGCATATCAAAGATCTCATCGACCAAGTCTGTGGTCATTCCACTGCTGACATCAGCGTGATCGGCCAGGCGCGCGCCGAGCTGTTGACAGGGCAGGCCCTGCTGGTCGCCGCAGTATCCCCTCTGGAGTAATCAATGGACCCGACCGACCTCGGCCCAGGCACAGCCACCTGGCTGGGCGGAACGGGCACTGTATTGCTTGGCGGATTTTTGTGGCTGCGCAAGTTCCTCTCGAAGGATGCCGCCGACCGAGCCATGGACAACGCCGATATCGGCACGGTCCGCCGCTTGAATGAATTGCTCGACTCCGAGCGCGAAGCCCGCAAGCTGGCAGAAGCCCGCGCTGATCAGTTCGCCAAAGAGCGCAACGATCTGGCGATCTCGGTCGGTCGGCTTGAAGGCAACATTCTCGCGCTGACCCGGCAGGTCGAGCAGCTGACCGACAAGGTCACCACGCAGAGTGAGGAGATTTCCCGTCTCCGGGCCCAGCTTGGAGGTGCCAAGTGATGGACAAATGCGCATTGGAATTCATAGCCCGACGCTGGTGGCGACGGGCTGAGGTATGGATCATCGCCATACTGCTTATCGCGGGTGGCGCGGTACTGGGTTGGCAGTCGGCCTACTGGGCCATGGCGAGCACCCAGGCACGCCAGGTCGACGAGATTCGCCAAGCCTACGACGCCGCCATGACCGAGCGTGATAAGCGCCTGGATGAGCTGACCAGCAAGGCCGAGAGTGCCGCGACCAAGGCATCGAGGGCAGCAACCACCGCGACCCAGGCAGCCGACAAGGCTGATGAGGCGCTGAATCGCGCCCAGTTGGAGACCACGCAATGATTACTCTGACCGACATCAACCGCCGTCAGCATTACCTGGCACCGAGCGCCATTGCCCGTGTGCAGGAGGCCGGCACCAGTTCGCAGTGGCACGGTATCTGCGCCATCGTCCACACGTTCGACGGCCAGGTGCTTGAGGTGCGTGAGCGTGCCGCCGACATCGCAGGCCAAGTCGGTATGCGGCGAGAGGGCTGAACCATGGCGCGTATCACCGCAACAATCGTCTGCCGGCAGAGTTGGTGGCTCAAGTACTACCTGGCTGGCGTTCTGTTCGTCTCCCACTTAACCGGTCGCGATCCTCATCTCGGTCGCGTCATGCGCTGGATAGAGCGCGGCATTGAGGTCGAGGTGCGCTGATGGCCAGGCTCAAGACGCTTGGCTCGCGCATAAAGGATAGCGCCGGCTCACGGGTCAAGGTGGTGACTCCAGGCAGCTGGCGTAGCGGGATGACCAGCTCCCAGCGTGGCTACGACTACAAGTGGCAGAAGGCTCGCGAGCACTACCTTCGCGATAACCCGCTGTGCGTCTACTGCGCCAGGATTGGCAGGACCACTGCGGCAAGCGTCGTAGACCACATCGTTGCGCACCGCGGCGACAAGGATCTGTTCTGGAATCAGGACAACTGGCAGTCGCTGTGCAAGCTCTGCCATGACTCGGTCAAGCAGGCTGAAGAGGCTGCTGAAATCTTATAGCGCCATAAAAATCTTATTTTTCTAAGAAAAAAAGCACGGCGAAGGCTCCAGATCGAAAAAACGGGTCATGGGGTGGGGGGTACCCAAAATATTGGGATTCCGCCGTAGCTAGACCGCCTCCGATCCCACGTACAGATTTTTTTCCCCCACAGGATTTTTGTTAAATGGCTTTAACATCCCGCAAGCGCGCTTTCATTGCAGCGCTGAGGGAAGGTGCGTCCAATCGTGATGCCGCTGTGGCGGCTGGGTATTCGGAGAAGACCGCTTCTGCGGCGGGCTCTCGGCTGGTGAAGGACAAGGACGTGGTGGCCGAGTTGGCCAAGCTGCGTGCCCTGGGTCTGATGCCGTCAGATGTTAAAGCCAATGTTAAAGCGCATGTTAAACCCAGGCATGCGCCGGATTCGTCCGCCAACAGTGAGCCGGCGCCCGAACCGGACGCCGCGAAGGACGAGCACGCCGATCCCGAGCCTGCCGGTTTCGATCTTATGCAGGCGCTGTTGCACCGCGATCCGAAGGACTTCCTGCTGTCGGTGATGAACGACCTTGAGTCCGAGCCGAAGCTGCGCGTCGATGCAGCCAAGGCCCTGATGCCCTTCGTGCATCCGCGCAAGGGGGAGAGCGGTAAGAAGGACCAGGCTCAAGCCAAGGCTGAGCAGGCATCCACCGGCAAGTTCGGCGCGCGCCGCGGCCCGCTGAGGTCTGTCAAATGATGGCGTGGACCACTGCGTGCCCCGACTGGGAGCAGCGCATCGTCAGCCGGCAGAGCCTCATCCCGTTCAAGCCGTTGTTCCCGGCCGAGGCTGAGGAAGCCCTGGAGGTGTTCGGCGCGCTGCGCATGGTCGATGCCACTGGCAGCCCGCTGATGTCCGAGACCGTGCGCGACTGGGTCAACCAGTTCGTGGCCGCCATCTTCGGGGCGTATGACCCCGACGAAGGCCGGCGCCTGGTCAGCGAGTTCATGCTGCTGATCAGCAAGAAGAACGGAAAGTCCACAATCGCCGCCGGCATCATGCTCACGGCACTGATCCTGAACTGGCGACCCTCGGGTGAGTTCATCATTCTGGCGCCGACCAAAGAGATCGCTGACAACTCCTACATCCCGATCCGCGACATGGTGAGGGCTGATGAAGAGCTCGATGCTCTACTCAAGGTGCAGGACCACCTGCGCACCGTGACCCACCGGCAGACCAACGCCACCCTCAAGGTGGTGGCTGCCGACAGCGAAACGGTGTCTGGCAAGAAGGCCATCGGCGTGTTTGTCGATGAGCTGTGGGTCTTCGGCAAGCGCGCAAACGCCGAGGCGATGCTTCGCGAAGCTACCGGCGGCCTGGCTTCCCGGCCCGAGGGCTTCATCATCTGGGCTACCACCCAATCCGACGCGCCGCCTGCCGGCGTGTTCCGGCAAAAGCTGCTGTACGCCCGCAAGGTGCGCGACGGCGAGATCGTCGACAAGTCGTTCCTGCCGGTGCTGTACGAGTTCCCGAAAGCGATGCTCGACGCTGGGGCGCATCGAGATTTCTCGAACGCCTACATCACTAACCCGAACTTGGGGCTGTCTGTCGATGAGCCGTTCATTGAGCGGGGCTATGCCCAAGCCCAGATGGACGGAGAAGAGTCATTCCGCGGCTTCCTGGCCAAGCACCTCAACGTCGAGATTGGCCTGGCGCTGTTGTCCGACCGCTGGGCCGGTACCGACTTTTGGGAGCAGCAGGCTTCTGAGCTGTGCCGCACGCTGGACGACCTGATCGAGCGCTGCGAGGTGATCGATATCGGCGTCGACGGCGGAGGCCTGGATGACCTGCTGGGTCTAGCAGCGATTGGCCGCGAGACAGGCACTCGTCGCTGGCTGACGTGGACCCATGCCTGGGCACACCCCTCGGTGCTGGAGCGGCGCAAGTCTGAGGCACCCCGCATCCGGGACTTCGCCAAGGACGGACACCTGACACTGGTCGAGCGGATCGGTGACGACATTGAGGACGTGGCCCAGCTGGTGTCACGGGTTGAGCAGGCCGGCCTATTGGACAAGGTCGGCCTGGACCCGGCCGGCGTAGGCGCCATCCTCGACGCGCTGGAAGCTGCTGAGATCCCACGCGACAAGATCGACGGGATATCGCAGGGCTGGCGCCTGGGGGGAGCCATCAAGACCGCCGAGCGCAAGCTGGCCGAAGGCACTCTGCTGCACGGCGGGCAACCGCTTATGGCTTGGTGTTGCGGTAACGCCAGGGTCGAGCCGCGCGGTAACGCCATCCTCATCACCAAGCAGGCCAGCGGCTCGGCCAAGATCGACCCGCTGATGGCTCTGTTCAACGCGGTCACGCTGATGGCGCTCAACCCTGAGGCGAAGGGCGGCATGGACAACTACCTCAACAACGGCTTCTTTGACCTCATAGGCTGACCATGTCATTCAAGTGGTACAACCCGAGCACCTGGCGGTTCTTCGGCTACACCGACCCGACCACCGGCGACTACGTCGAGGTCGACATGGAGGTAGGCGGAAAAACCACCGCCTCCGGCATCAAGGTCACGACCAAGGCCGCATTGTCGATCAGCATGGTCTGGTCCTGCGTCAAGATCCTGTCCGAATCGCTCAGCGGCTTGCCGCTCAAGCTGTACGACGACAAGGACGGCAACCGGGCAATGGTGGACGGTAAGGACCGGGCGCAGAAACTGCTGAACAAGCCCAACCCATACATGACCCGGCTGAATTTCTTGAAATTCGTGGTTGTGAACATGGCGCTGCGTGGCAACGCCTTCGCCTTAATCGAGCGCAACATTCATGGCGACCCCATCGGGCTGATCCCGCTGGATGGAAGGACGGTCAGCATCGACACCGATGATGATCTGCTCTACATGGTGACGCCCAGCAAAGGCGATCGCTTTCCGGTCTCGCCGGAGAACATGCTGCATTTCAAGCTGTTCAGCATGGACGGTATCACCGGCCTGTCACCAATCGAGCACCAGGCCGAAACGATGGGTTTGGCCAAGGCCGGCCAGCGCTGGTCGGCGCGCTTCATGCGCAAGGGCGGCTTTACCGGCGGTTATGTCATTTACGAGCAGTTCCTGACCGAGGCCCAGCAAGCCATGGTCATGAAGAAGTTTCCCGACGTGCGTAAGGCCGACGCCGACGACATGGGCAAGATGGCCGTCCTACAGGGCAACCCGAAGATTGTCCCGGCCGGTATCAGCCAGAAGGACGCTCAGTTCATCGAGTCGCAGCAGTTCCAGGAAGAAGCACTAGCGGGCATCTACGGCGTCCCGCTGTGGCTGGCCAACCGAGCCGGCAAGACCTCGATCATGGGTTCGAACCTGGAGCAGCAGCTGACCGGGTACATCACCTTCGGCCTGAAACCCTACATAGACGCCGTCGAGGACGAGCTCAACGACAAGCTGTTCCGTACAACCACGCGCTTCGTCGAGTTCGTCGTCGAAGGGCTGCTGCGCGCGGACAGCGCCGGCCGGGCTGCCTACTTTCAGGCTGCGCTGGGTGGTTCGGGCGGCTCGGGCTGGCTGTCGATCGACGAGGTCCGCGAGAAAGAAAACTACCCGCCTCTGGGCGGCGACTACGCCCGGGTGACCCGGTGGGAGATGAAAAGCAATGGCGAGCCTTGAATGCCCGTTCGAACTCAAGTCCGTTGACGAAGCCGGCAATTTCGAGGGCTACGCCGCGGTTTTCAATAACGTGGACCTAGGCGACGACGTGATCGTGCCGGGGGCCTTCACGCGGGTGAAGGCGACCCGTGGCGGCAAACTCAAGCTGGCCCTGTACCACGACCTCACCCGCTTGGTGGGCGCCGCCGACTTCACCTCGGATGATCATGGCTTGCTGTTGAAGGGCCAGGTCAACCTCAGGGTGAGTTACGCCCGCGATGCTTACGAGCTGATGAAGGACGAGGTGCTCGACAGCATGTCGATTGGCTTCAACACGCTTAAGGCAGATTTCGAGGAGCGCGCTGGGCGGCGCGTACGCATCATCAAGGAGGCCGAACTCTGGGAGGCCTCCTTCGTACCGTTCGGCATGAACCCTGAGGCTCAAGTCCTCAGCGTCAAGTCAGACATCAGGCTTTTCGAGAAGGCTCTTCGCGAACGCATGGGCCTCTCGCAGAAGGAAGCGGCGGCAGTCGCTTCGCTCGGCTACACCGCGCTGCGCCGTGACGGCGGCAGCGAGGCCACGGCGATCGTGGATGAGCTGAAAGAAATTTCCACCCTGTTCACCCACCATTTCGGAGTATCGCCATGAGCGAAGTGAAAGACATCAAAGAATCCTTGGAGCTGCAACTGAAGACTGGCTTCGGTGATCTGCAGAAAAAATACGACGCCGCCATGGCTGAGGTCGAAAAAGGCAACCAGATTACCGGCGATCTGAAGAAGCAGATCGAGGACCAGAAGGGCGAGCTGCAGAAAGTCATCGACCAGGTTGTCGACCTGGAGCAGAAGGGCGTCAAGCTGCGCGGCCAGCCGGGCGAAGGCAAGAGCTTCATCGACTTGGTGAAAGGCGACGAGAGCTACAAGAGCCTGCAGCAGAAGGGCTCCAGTCAGGCCAAGATCGAAGTCGCCAAGTCCGACCTGGCCAGCATGAAAGAGATGAAGGTCACCAGCGCTGGCATCGTGGCGCCGAACTATGACCCCGTCATCCAGCCTGGCCTGCGTCAGGAGCTGCGCATTCGCGATCTGCTGACTGCGATTCCCGTCAGCGGCCAGAGCTACACCTACTTCCGCGAGAACCTGCACACTCGCGGCGCCAAGCCGGTGGCCGAGGGCGGCCTGAAGCCGACCAGCAACGTGACCTTCACCACCGAAACCGACCGGGTGAAGAAGATCGCGGTCTGGATGCCGGCGACCGACGAGGTGCTGTCCGACGTGCCGCAGATGTTCGCCTACCTGCAGCAGCTGCTGCGCTACGACCTCAAGCTCGAGGAAGAGGCGCAGATTCTCAAGGGCGACGGTACTGGTGAGAACTTGAACGGCTTGATGACCCAGGCCACCAGCTACAACACTGCGCTGAGCAAGGCGAGCGATACCGCCATCGATTTGGTCCGCCGCGCGATCTACCAGGTGCGCAAGCAGTCGCTGATGTCGGCCGACGGCGTGGTGATGACCGAGCTCGACTGGATGAATATCGAACTGCAGAAGGACGGCGAGAACCGCTATCTGTTTGCCAACCTGCAGGGCCTGGTCACGCCGATCCTGTGGGGGCGTCCGGTGATCACCTCGGACAGCATGGACGAAGGTGATGGCGACGCTGGCGGCGAATTCCTGGTGGCGAACTTCGCGCGCTCGACCACGCTTTTCGACCGCATGGCCTACGAGTTCAAGATGGGCCTGATCAACGACCAGTTCATCCGCAACGAGGTTGCGCTGCTGGTCGAGGAACGCCTGGGCTTGGGCGTTCGCCGCAAGGAAGCCCTGGTCAAGGGCAACTTCCCGGTCGCCGCTTAACCCATCCTTCAAGGCCGGCGTATCGCCGGCCTCTTTATTTCAGGAGGCTGTATGCACATCAAGGCTCTGTGGGGTTTCGTCGGCAACGCTGATCTGCTGGGTGCTGAGTCGCCCAAGGTAAAGCGCGGGCAGGAGTTCGAGAACGCTGACGACGAATACGCTCATACGTTGTTGGGAAAGGGCCTGGCCGTTGAGGTTGGCGCCAATGGCAAGCCGCGCGTGGCGAAGCCGAAAGAAACGAAGCCTGCCGCGCCCAACGAAGATAAGGCCGCCGCCGAGAAAGCAGCAGCTGAGAAAGCCGCCGCCGAAAAGGCTGCAGCAGAAAAGGCGGCGGCAGAGAAGGCAGCTACCGATAAGGCCGCTGCCGAGAAAGCAGCGGCTGAGAAAGCAGCAGCTGAGAAAGCTGCGGCCGAGGCCAAGTAAATGCTCGACCTGGCCAACGTGAAGATGCACCTCCGGGTCGACGGCGATGAAGAAGACGCCCTGATCGGCGGCTACGTCGAAGCGGCCAAGGCCCACGTCGAGCAGCACTGCGACCGAAAGCTGGTCGATGCTGATCCGGTAGAGCCCGAAGAGATGGGCCTGACTCGTGATGTCGAGCAGGCCATTCTGCTGATGGTAGGGCACTGGTACGCCAACCGAGAGGCTGTGGCGGTAGGCACCATTGCCACCGTCATGCCGCTCGCGGTCGAAAGGCTGCTCTGGTACAGGAAGCGCTTCTGATGAAAGCCGGACCAATGCGACACCGCTGCCGGGTGCTCAAGCCCCATCGGGAGCAGAACCGCTCAGGCGGTTTCACCGAGACCTGGTTGGAGGTCGGCGAGCTTTGGGCCGAGGTGACCACGCCGACCGGCAGGGTTTCACCTGTCGCCGAGCAATTGCAGGCGGTTATCAGCGCCGAGATCCGCATCCGCCCACGCTCGGACATTGTCGCCGGTTGGAGGCTGGCCGAGAAACGCACAGGCACGACCTACCTGGTCGAGGCTCCACTACTCAACAACGAACGGGACATGCTGAGGCTTCTGTGCTCCAGCGTCCCAAACCCATGAGGTGAACTATGAAAATTCGAGCATTGGGCCCGCTGACGGGGGCCTCTGGCGAGCGCGAGAAGGGCGAAGAGTTCGAAGTAGCCAAGGAGTACGGCGAGGGGCTGATTGCCCGCGGCTATGCCGAGGCAGTGGAAGAGAAAGCCGCCAAGCCAGCGAAGGCCGACCAGGCCAAGGAGTGAATCATGGCCCGCCGGTCCAGCATTCGCGGTGATATCCGGCTACGCCGGACGCTGCGCAACATCCACCGAACGATGGATAACGAGCTCCGGCCGGAAATGGAAAAGGCTGCTAACCGAATCCTTGAAACGCAACGACAGCTGATGCCAAAGGACACCGGCGCCGCTGCCGCTGCGCTGAGGATATACGTCTCGCCCAGCGGCCTAGATGCTCAGATCGGCATCCGCGGTAAGCGCGACAACCGCAAGTTTTTCTACCTGCGCTTCATTGAGTATGGGACCAAGGGCTACATGGGCGGCAAGCGTGCTGGCGACCGCAACCGGCGCGCCAGCAACAAGAGCGATGGCACCCACTTCTTCGGCAAGTACCCGGACATTCCGGCCAGGCCGGCGCACCCGTGGTTGCGTCCTTCGATGCAGGTCAATCGGGAGTACGTGATGGCAGACATCGAGACCGCTGTGCGCCGCACGCTACGCAAGGCAAGCCAGGGGGTAGGCAATGGCTGATCCGTCGCTGGCCCTGCAGGTGGCCATCTTCGCCAGGCTCCAAGCCGAAGTCAGTTGTCCAATCTACGACGGCGCGCCGCTGAACGCTGACATGCCTTATGTCTCCATCGACCGTGAGTTCTCGGTTAATAGCAGTCCGATCTCTGGACGCAAGCGCGAAACCCGCCTGCTGTACCTATCGGTCTGGTCTGATGCCGTGGGCCAGGCCGAGGTCAAGCGCATCAATGGCGAGATCATCGCCGCCCTGGACGAGCGCAGGCTGCCGCTTGAGGTGGGCCGCGCCGTCTCCGTTCGTGTCGAGCAGTCTGACGCCCAGCGCGATGCAGACGGCATCACCTACCAGGGCTCGGTCACGGTCCGCGTGATCACCACCCACTGAATTACCCACGCGCCGCGCAGCGGCTTTTATCCAATGTGCCTTTGGAGGAACCCCCATGGCCGACGACAACCTCAATACAGCCGCCGGCTGCCGCTTCTCCATTGGCGGCAAAACCGGCGCCGACACCCAGACCGAGTACGAGGCCGACACCTACGTGGAAGTTGGTGAAATTGAAGACCTGGGCGAGTTCGGCGATACCTTCAGCAGCGTGACCTTCACCTCGCTCAAGGATGGCCGGGTGCGCAAGTACAAGGGCACCGCCGATGCCGGTGACCTGACGCTCACGGTAGGCCTCGACAACGGTGACGCCGGCCAGAACGCCGTCAAGACCGCTCACAAGGACCGCAGCAAAGGCGACTACAACATCAAGATCACCCTCAACGATGGTGATCCAGATGCTTCGCCGGTGATCAAGCCGACCACGTTCTACATGCGTGGCAAGGTGATGAACAACACCGTCGCGCCTGGTGCTGCTGACAACGTCGTGCGCCGCAACGTCACCATCGGCATCAACTCGGACATCCTCGAGCTGCTGCCGGCACCGGTCACCCCATAACCGCGCCGGGGTTCCGGCCCCGGCCTCATAGGATTGAACGATGAACAACACTCTGCACGGTACCGTGATAGTGAAATTGGGAGGCGAGGAGTTCACCCTCCAGCCCACCCTGAAGGCTGTACGTGCAATCGAGAGCCGCTTCGGCGGTCTCCGCGGCGCATCAGGAGCCCTGCATGCAGTCGGCGTAGATGCGGTGGCTGTCATCATTGCCGCCGGCGCTGGCCTGGAAGGGAAGGCTGCAGAAGCGCTGCCCGAAAAGGTCTGGCAGGAGGGCGTGGCCGGGCTGACACCGTTAGTCACCAAATACCTTGGCGCTCTCTACAACCCGCGAGGTGCTGACCCGGGAAACGAACAAGCCGGGACGGGGTAAGCGCTGTCGAGGACGGCAGCTACGTCGACCGGCTGTACGCGATCGCTACCGGCTGGCTGGGCTGGGCTCCTGATGTGGCATGGTCTACCCCGCTCCCGGAACTGTTCATGGCCATGGATGCCAGGATTGAGTGGGCGCAGATGACCAACCCGTTCGGCAGCGGGAGAAAGCAGGGGGTGAAGGAGAAACCAAGCGCTTCGAATGTGGCCGACAAGCTGAGGATGGCGTTCACAGGGAGAAAAGCGAAGTGATCAGTTGGCTGACTTTGATACCCTTCGCGTTTTGAAAGGGAGACTGTCATGCGTGAATGGATTTGTGCTGGGGCCTTACTGATCCTGGCGGGCTGCGGGGCGGGCGATTCGGAACCGAAAACTGCTTCAGGTTCCTCAGGAGTTATTGATGAGTGGATTCTTGAGGATTACAAAGACAATTCTCTAATAATCGGAAGCGACAAGGCTGATCCGACATACAATAAGTTCAAGGATGATGTTTCTCGTGTTAACAGTGAGAAAAATGAAGCTGCTGCGTTGGTGGCAAAAAAATGCAAGCATGTTGTTAGTGTTCTTTTTATTCGACGAGAAAGCTCGGCTGATAACTTGAAATTCATGGTGGATTGCGAGAATCGCGAGCGTTACGAGGTGACAAGCTCCGACTTGGCCAAGAACGGTTCGGTTCGTTCGAATTCCGACAAATCGATAGGTAGAGCTGATGCAATCCAAAAATGCAAGGATTTAGTCAATGCTCAGAATCAATCTGGTGGCTCTTTGAATTTCCATGAACTGTCTGACTCTAGTTATCACAAAGCCCAGAACGGTAACGTGAGACTGGTTCTTGGGTTCGAAGAAACGAGCCGCTCCGGAGCTAAAAGAAATTGGCGAGCGGCCTGCACTTTTGACCCAGACTGGAAAAGCGATCTGACCATAAATCCTATCTGATAAATTTTTGACATTTAAGCCTGGCTGAGAGCCGGGCTTTTTTTTGGGTGGAGCGACCATGGCCGATCAACAAGTACAGGGTATGCTGGTTCAAATTGAAGCAACCACTGCCCAGTTGAGGCGAGAGCTGGCAAACGCTGACCAATTAGTGTCCAAGACCAGTCAATCGATAGACCGGAATCTCGCAACGGTCGACTCAGCGTTTGATCGTGCAGGGGCTGCTGCCCAGAGTGCAGGGACTCTTATGCGAGGGGCATTTGCAGCAGTTGCGGGCGCAGGTCTTATTGGCGGCATCATCAAGCAGGTTGATGCATACGGCCAGATGTCTGATCGAATGAGAGCTGCAGCCGGCAGTGCCGGCGAGTACCAGATGGTGCAAGAGCACCTGATGCAGACCGCTCAAGAGACATACCGGCCACTTGCGGAGGCCCAGGAACTCTACATCCGCACTGCCGATGTGATGCGCACCCTCGGATTCAACACTCAGCAAACGCTCGACATCACAGATAGCTTCAGCTTCCTTCTGGTCACCAATGCCGCTTCCGCTGATAAAGCTAGCTCGGCGCTGGATGCTTACTCCAAAGCGCTGGCGACTGGGAAAGTGGATGCGGACGGCTGGATTTCTATCCAAACGGCTATGCCGACAGTGGTGGAGGCGATTGCTAAAGCCACCGGCAAGAGCACCGACGAGGTGCGCAAGCTGGGCAGCGAGGGCAAGCTCGCTCTTGATGACATCAACATCGGCCTGCTGAAAAACGTTGAGGTCAACCGCAAAGCGGCAGCAGACATGTCAACCAGTGTTCAAGATGCCTTGAACAACATCAGCAATGCCACTGGCACCTTCTTGGGCAAGCTGGAGGAGCAAACCGGTGCCGTCGCAGGGTTGTCTAAGTTTTTGGTGCTGCTGGCAGATAACGTTGACCTGGTAGCGGTAGCAATGGGAGGTGCAGGCGCTGCAGCTCTCACCACTTATGCGGCAAAAGCCTACGTCGCTGTGAGAGCGCTGTTGGCTCAGCGTGCTGCTGCGGTTAGAAGTGCAGAGGCTGCTGTAATCGCCGCTGATGCTCAAAGGCTTTTCGCTCAAGCGCAACTTCAGCAAGCTCAGGCTTCTGTGGCCGCCGCTACTGGCCTGCAGCGTTTGGCTCTAGTCCAGACACAGTTAATCCCAAAACAGGCCGCGCTCACTGCCTCAACAGAGGCGCTGGCCATTGCTCAAGCTAACTTGGCCCAAGCGACCGTCCGAGGCGGCCTTCTCGCTGCGCTGGGTGGTCCAGCGGGTCTTGCCGTGCTGGCCGGTACTGCCGCCGCGAGTTTCCTGCTGCTGCGAGACAACTCGGATTCGCTCGAAAAGAAGCTGGGCGACCTCGGCGACCCGCTCGACAAGCTGGTCGAGCGCTTCAACAAGCTGAACAGCGCGACCCAGGCCGTAGCGCTGCGCGAACTTCAGGGCAAGATCGAAGACACGCAGAGCCAACTTTCTCAGGTGTCGGGCTCAATTGCTGATCGCTTCGAGAATGACCTTCGGGGTGTTGGAGCGGCTGGTGTCGACGGCCTGATGATTGGTCTGGCGCCCATGCCTGGGGAGGCTCAAAAAGCGCTCGACCTGGTACGGTCTGCCGCGGAAGATTTTGCCAATGGCGCGGTTGTGGACTGGAAGGCAGTCGCCGACCAGGTGCGCGGCATCCCTGGCGTTACCGAGGCTATGGCCCAGGCTATCGAAACCGGGCAGATCAAAGCCTCGGACCTAAGTGGCGAACTGCAGAACCTGAAGACCAAGCTCGCTGAGTTGACGGGTGAGACGGACCGCAACACGGCTGCAACAACGGCCAACAATGCCGCGAAGACCGGCATGAGTACAGCGGGGCAGACCTATCTCGACACGTTGCAGAAGCAGCTGGCCGGACTGCAAGACAATGGCGATGCCAACAAGATTGCGAATCGCTACCTTGCGGAGCACGCCGACCTCACCGAAACCGATCGCCAGGCGATCTTGTCGGCAGCGAGCGCGATCGAGGCGCAGAAGAAAGCCAACCAGGGCGCGAAGCAGGAAACCAAGGATGCCACCTCGGCGCAGACGAAGCTGAATCAGCAGCTGAAAGAAGCTGAGACTGCTTACCAGCAGCTGAAGAAGGCGTTTGATCCGGTTGGCGCTGCGTCCGATGAGTTCCAGAAGCAGGCCAAGACCCTGGACCTGCTGTTGGCTGAGAAGAAGATTACTACCGAGGAATATGGCAAGGCGATTGGCGCCCTAGCCGAGCAGTTCAACACCGCGGTGCAAGCTTCGACCGGTCTGTCCCGAGCGATGAATTACCAAGCCGACCTTGAGCGCCAGTTGGCGATCGCTCAGCAGCAAGGTGATGCGGCAGCCGCCTCGGTCGGGATGGGTGACAAAGCCGCCAGCCGAGCTCAGGCCAGGCTGGCGCTTGAGCAGGACAACAACAGCAAGATCCTGGCGTTGCGCGAGGAGCTGGCCACCGCGTCGACCGCGAAGCAACGGCAGGAGCTCGAACAACAGATCGCGCTGCGGCAGGAGTACGGCGCCAAACTGGTTCAGGTGCAGGAAGACACCTTCTCCAAGATCGACGCGGCCCAGTCTGACTGGACCAACGGGGCCTCGGCGGCCCTGGAGAACTACCTTGATAGTGCTGCTGACATCGCAGGGCAGACTCAGGACCTGTTCAGTAATGCTTTTGACAACCTCGAAGATGGGGTAACCCAGTTCGTGAAAACTGGGAAATTCGAGTTCAAGGATTTCGCTGACTCGATCATCGAGGACCTTATCCGCATCCAGGTGCGCCAGGCCGCCGCCGGCTTCCTGAGCTCGGCATTCGGTTTCCTTGGTGGCGGGAGTTCGGCGCTTGGGCAGGGCACCATGAGCGGGTTCAGCGAAGGTTCATTCGTGAAGAATGCCAAAGGCGGTGTGTATGACTCGCCAAGCCTGTCGGCCTATTCGGGCCAGGTGTACGACAGCCCACAGCTGTTCGCCTTCGCCAAGGGCGCCGGCGTTTTCGCTGAGGCCGGGCCAGAGGCAATCCTGCCGCTGCATCGCGGCCCGGACGGTTCGCTCGGCGTCATGGCCGCGGGCGCCGGCGGGGCCGCTGGTGAGGCTTCAATTACGTTCGGCGGTGTGACCCAGCACATCCAGGTGTCAGGGCAGGCTAACGCCGCCACGGTGGCTGATGTCCGGCGAGCGGCAGAGCAGGGGGCGCGGGACGGCTATGAGCTGGTGCTTCGAGACTTCAAAACAAACGGCGCGGCGAGGCAGTTGCTCGAGCGCAGATGATTGACCCAGCCCGCTTCGGCGGGCTTTTTCTTGGAGTTCCCCATGGTGGAGGAGTGGCCGGAGTCCCTGGAGCCCACTGAGGTGACTTGGGGGATCGTCTACAACAACCGGGCGTTTACCTCGTCGCTGTCGAATTCCCAGCAGATCGTGGCGCAGCCGGGCTCGTACTGGATGTGCACGCTGAACTTCGGCGTGCTGTATGAGGAGGACGAGCGCGAGCTGACATCGCTCTTGGGTCGCCTGCACGGCATGTTCGGCACGGTTAAGGTCCCATCGATTACTCGGACCCGGACCGACAACATTGGCGCCCCGACTGTGGCCTCGGCCAATGCCCAGTCGACATTTCTGCAGCTGCAGGGCATGACCGCGAGCCGCCAGGTGTTCAGCCGCGGCGACCACATCACCATCAGCGGAGAAATGTTCGAGGTGGTTGAGCATGCCGCCACCGATGCCGCCGGCAAGGCCGTGGTCTACGTGAACAAGCGCGTTCGAAAGGCCATCCCAGCCGGCACCCCGGTCGAGTACAAGAACCCCTACTGTGAGATGCGGCGCATGGATGACACCAATCAATGGAGCATCCAGCCGGTGGTGTCAAACGGTAGCTTCCAGTTTCGGGAGGCCTTCTGATGGCCACAGGTGTTTTCCCATTCAGCCAAACGGTGGTCGACATCATTGCCAGAGGAAACTTCATGGCGGTGTATGCCTGCCAGCTCGATTTCCCTGATGGCATGGTCTTCGCGCACACCGGTACCGGCGACCTGGTCATCGACGGCATCACTTACCAGGGCGTCGGCAGCTTCGGCGCCGTTGGCCAGTCGCAGGAAAGCAGCAACTCAGGCTCGCCGATGTCGATTGACCTGACGTTGAACGGCCTGGATACCCAGATCATCACCGAAACCTCGCTGAAGGGCTGTCGAGGTCGGGCCGGCAAACTCATGTTCGTGGTGTTCGCCGAGGACGGCACCTACGCCGCCGACATCCTGTTCAGCGGTCGGATGGATGCCGCCAAGTTCTCCTACGCCGGCAACGGTGAGGAGGGCAACAGCATCACGGTCCCGCTCATTGATCGCATGGCCGAATGGAACCGCACCGGCACCGAGCGGTGGACTGACGAAAACCACCGCGCGCGCCGGCAGGATGACCGGTTCTTCTTCGCGATCGCACAAATTGCCGACTGGCCCATCTACTGGGGCGCCTCCAAGGACGCCCCGAAGTTCACCTACGAGAAGTGACCATGCGAAAGCGCGATTGGACGACGCAGCTTGCCCACACCATCAAGGCCGCCATAGAGCGGCCTTTTTCATGGGGTGAGTTCGACTGCTGCCTGTTTGCCGCCGACTGCGCCGTGGCGGTGTGCGGGGTTGATCCTGCCGAAGCATACCGGGGCAAGTATTCCTCGGAGGCTGGCGCCAAGCGCCTGCTGAAGAAGCTGCACGGCTCACTGGAGGGCGCCTGGGATGCCTGCTTTGCCCGGGTTCAGCCCGGACTGCTGCAGCGTGGGGATATCGCCCTTTATGACGGCCCGAATGGGCGGGGCGTGGCGGTGTTCTGGGCGGATGAGTTCTGGTCGGTTTCACCCGATGGGGTATGCCGCATCGAGTGTGAACCGTTGACGGTTTGGAGGATTGAATGAGTTCAGCAGTCAGCAAAGTCGCCCAGATTGCCATCGGCGCCGTGGTCGGCTTCGCCCAAGGCGGCCCATGGGGTGCCCTGGCAGGTGCTGCGCTGGCGTTCTACGTCTCGTCGCAGCAGGACAAACTCGATACCGGTTCGCTGCGTGCCAGTGAGCCGTCCAGCCAGACCCTGCGCTCGTCCAAGGCTGCCGCCCGGTACGTGCTGGGCCGGGTGAGCACGGGCGGCGTGCTGGCCTGGGGGCAGGAGCAAGCCGGTGACCAGACCGATGGCGAATGGCTGCACATGGTCTACGTGCTTTCTGAGGGGGCGATCGATGGCCTGGAGGATATCTATCTGGGCGAAGAGGTTGTCCAGGCCTATGGCGAGCATGCCTCGTATGAGCTTGTCGTCGATCCAGCCCAGGTGAACGCCTTCCTGAAGGCCAACTGCCCGGATTGGCGCGACACCCAGATCGGGCGAGGCCTGTCCTACGTTCGTCTGTCGTTCAAGTACAGCGCCGAAAAGTACCCCTCGGGCATTCCTGACGTCCGCTTCGTGATCCGTGGGCGCCGGGACATCTACGATCCGCGCACCGGCATGACGGGCTACAGCGCGAACACCGCACTGCACATTCTCTGGTTCCTGCGGAATCGCTGCGGCGTGCCAGATGATGAGATCGTGTTTGCCAGCTTCGCCAACAGTGCCAGCGTATGCGACGAATCGGTGGCCAACCCGGACGGCTCCACATCACCGCGCTATCACTCAGGCTGCGTGATCGGCGCCGACGAGTCGCGCACTCAGGTCATGCAGAAGCTCGAGGCCGCCTGCGGTGGCAAGCTGATCCGTGTCGGCGGCCGCTGGATGCTGCAGGTGGGCGCCTACTACGGGCCGTATGACTTCGAGATTACCGAGGACATGGTCACCGGTACCGTCACCGGCAGCACCGAGCCTTCCAACGATTCGGCGCTCAACACCGTGCGCGGTACCTTCATCGATCCGTCCCAGGCATGGGCCGAGACCGATTATCCCGAGGTCTCCGTGGCCGAGTGGGTCGTAGCCGATGGCGGCGAGGCGGCCGAGACCCTGGCGTTTTCGTACGTGAGCGATCCGTACCAGGCGCAGCGCCTGGCGAATATCGAGCTTCGGCGCCGGCGCGCTGGCGGCACGCTCAGCATTCCGATGAACTTCGTGGGCTACAACTGCAGGCCTGGCCGATCCGTGAAGGTCAATCTGCCTTCCCTCAACATCGTGGGCGAGTTCATCGTCACCGACTGGTCGATGGCGGCCGATACCGGCTGCAGCGTGTCGGTGTCCCAGAATGAGCCAGCGATCTTCGATGATGCGGTGGGCCAGCCGTACAACCCAATAGGCTTTATCAGCATGCCGGCTGGTGGCCTGGGCAGCCCGACCAATCTGACCTGGTCGCCCGAGGAAGGGGCAGAGGTTGTGCAGGGAGTGCTGTCCTGGATGCCACCGGCGGGTACCGTCATCGGCTACGCCGTGACCGTGCGCCAGGGCACGACCGCGGTGCAGGCTCAGCAGGTGCCGGCAACCGCCGTTCAGCTCCCGCTTTCTGGTCTGCCGTCCGGCAGCTACACCATGAGCGTGGCCGCCCTGGGCCCGCTGACCCGCTCCGGCGAGGCCAGCATCACCGTGAACATCGACGGCCCGCCCATCCCTGAGTCGTGCGTGGTACAGGCCACCATCGACACCATCACGCTGATCCCGGGCAACACGCTGCATGGCCTGAACGGCGGTACCTACGAGTACTTCTTCTCCACCAATCCGCAAGCCACGCAGGGCGAGTACCTTGGCCAGGGCCTGACACTGACCCATACCGGCCTGGCTTTCGCCACCAACTACGCCTACTTCGTGCGCTCCAAGAACGCCTACGGCGTCAGCGCCTTCCTGAAGGTGGTGGCCTCCACGTCGACTGACGTGACGAACATGCTCGATGCGTTGAAGGACAAGATCGAGAACGGCCAGCTCGCTCCAGCAATGCGGGAAAAGATCGCGCTGATCGATGGGCCGCCCAGCCTGCCGGGGTCAGTCAATGACCGGCTTCAGCAGCTGGACGAGCAGGTGCGCGAGGTCACCGACAACCTGCAGGAGCAGATCGAGAGCATAGCCGACCTGGCGGACTCGATGCCGTACGACCCGGACAAGGCCTATGTTTCGGGCCAGGCCGTGCTTGGAGAAGATGGCAAGCTGTACCAGGCAAAGCAGAACGTGCCGGCCGGCAACCCGCCGCCGAACGCCACCTACTGGACCGACATCGGCCAAGCGGTGCAAGCGGCGAACGGCTTAGCCGCCCGAGTGACCACGGTCGAGACGAAGGTCACCGAGCAGGAGGGCAAGCTGACAGCTCAGGCCGAGCGGATCGACGGCGTGCAGTCCAGCCTGACCATCACCAACCAGAATGTCACCGCTGCCCAGCAAGCCGCAAACGCCGCCAACACGCTGGCCGGCGGCAAGGGCAAGGTGATCATTCAGTCGGCTGCACCTGCTGCCGCTGACCGGCTGGCGCAAAACCTCTGGATCGATACCACCGGCAACGCCAACACCCCAAAACGCTGGAGTGGTTCGGCGTGGGTCGCGGTGACCGACAAGGCTGCAACAGATGCGGCTGCGGCCGCGGCCTCAGCACTGGCGCTGGCGCAGACCAAGGCTGATGCATCCGTTGTCGATTCGATATCGTCGAAGGTTACCCAGCAGGGCGACGCCCTCACCTCGCAGGGCCAGGCGCTCACCGGCTTGTCGAACAGCCTGACCACGACCAACCAGAACGTTACTGCTGCTCAGCAGGCCGCCCAGGCGGCGGCGGATGCGGCAGGCGCGAAGGGCAAGGTGCTGTACCAGTCGGCCGCGCCGGCGGTTGCCGACCGCCTGCCTCAAAACCTTTGGATCGACACCACGGGTAATGCCAACACGCCCAAGCGGTGGAGCGGCAGCGCCTGGGTGCCCGTGACGGACAAGGTGGCCACGGATGCGGCTGCGGCCGCGGCCAGTGCGCTCACCCAGGTGGCGAGCAAGGCCGATGCCTCGACCGTCTCTGCACTGATCAACACCGTCACCCAGCAGGGCCAGACGATTACCGCCCAGGGCAGCGACATCACCAACATCAAGGCATCGGTTGGCGTCTTGTCGGCTGAGAACCTTCTGTTCAACCCGACATTCGCGGATGGCCCGGTGTTCTCTGGTTCACCAGGATTCAGCGTGCTGGCGCGCAATGATGCGTCTGTGCCTGCAGGGGCGCCTTCGCCCCGGGTAGTGAAATGGCCTGTGGCAACAGCTACCGGCAACACCTACCTGGGTTTCCAGAGCGCCCTAAATGTCCGGCCTCCCGAGAATGCGGTGACCTCGCAAATCTCGGTTGCGGCCGGCGAGGTCTATGACTTCGAGTTGTATGCCTACAGCTCGGTGGCGCGTCAGCACGGGTTGTGGATTCAGTTCTACGACCTTGAAGGAACCAGCATCGGTCATAACTGGGTGGTTGCAGCGGGGGATGGGGTTCGCCTCACGACCGCGGGACAAACCTGGACGAAGCTGACGGGGCAGGCCACGGTGCCGGCTGGTTGCGTACGAATGGCGATGACCTTCCGCGTGTCGGCAGGCGATGCCAGCGATGTGTTTCTGTCTTCGCCGATTGCCCGCAAGCGCGCCGGCCAGGACAATGCCCAGGCGAGCGCGCTGCAATCCGTCGACGCTCGGGTTTCCGTAACGGAGGGAGCGGTTTCCAGCCAAGGATCTGCCATCACCCAGCTGAACAACGCTGTCGCAGGCAAGGCGGACAACAGCGCGCTGCAGGCGCTGCAGAGCACCGTGACGCAGCAGGGCACCACCCTGACTTCCCAGGGCCAGGCAGTCACCCAGCTGCAGAGCACTATCGGAGGTATCGGTGGTAGCGGCTCGAACCTGTTGGCTGACGATTACAGCTGGCTGACGTCTACTAGCCTCCCGGCAACGGCTGTGGGTTCAGGGATCACCCGGGAGGGGGTAGCGGTGGCGGAGGCTGATTCTGGCTTCGGTTACCTGGCAGGCGGCAGCACCAACAGCTTCCTGATGCTCTGTCCGACAAACAACCTGGCAGGCTGGAACGTGCGCATCGAACCGGGCGTCTACCTGGTCTCGATGTACGTTCAGTCCAGCGCCCCTACCAATGGCCGGATCTCGCTGTACAACGGCACGCACCGGTATTCGCCGACTATTGCACTGCCCACCACGCGCACCCGGGTGACCTTCCCGGTCACCGTCACCGACAGCGCCAAGGTAGGCATCACCATCTACTTCAACATGAGCGCCGTCGCTGGGCTCACGACCATCATCGACTCGGTGATGATCGAGAAGCGGGTAGGTGAGAGCAACACGCCTTCGCCGTTCGTGGCAGGGCCGTCTGCCCGGGCAGTAAGCGGGCAGGCCACGGCGATCAGTCAGCTGAACACCGCGGTTACCCAGCAGGGTACGGCGATCACCGCGCAGGCGGAGCGAGTCGATGGCCTCTATGTTCAGGTCAACCCGGAGATGGAGGGGGATTCGACCGGCCTGGCTGGCGCAACCGGCAGCTTTGTTGGCGTCTGGACGGAGCAGTCCGCCCGGATCGAAGGCGGCATAGCAACTGGTAGGCGGGTTGACACCGTCCAGTCCCAAGTCGAGGTCGTGCAAGGCCAGGTTGATGGTGTGCAAGGCCAGGTTGATGGGGTTCAAAGCTCGGTGCAGATCGTCAGCGCGACTGTCCAGCAAGTCTCTGAAACGGTTGCCGGGGTGGATGGTCGGGTTTCGGCCATGACCACCATCAAGGCAGAAACCATCGCGGGCGGCCGGCGGGTAATGGCCGGTCTGGCGCTGGGAAGCGACGGGCAGACGGCAGAGATCCTGGCCTATGCCCAGCGCTTCGCCATTGTTGACGAGTCGTCTGGCCAGGTAACCCTCCCGTTCGTTGTTTCCAATGGGCAGGTGTTCATCAACCAGGCGGTGATCAATCAGGCGTTCATTCAGAACCTGGTCCTTGGCATGACGCTCAAGTCGCAGGCGGTCAACGCCCAAGGCTTGCCCCTCATTGAAATCAACCTGGTTACGGGTTCGTTCACCGTGCGCGGCCAGGATGCCAATGGCTCGACACTGCTCAACAACGGCGGCCTCTATGTGTACGACGCCAACGGTACCGAGCGTACTGCCGTGGGGAGGCTTACCTGATGGCTGATCTGTACGGGCTCCGGACGCGCGATGCGTCCGGGGCCGTCACCCTGGACACGACCATTACCCCAATCCGTTCGCTGAAGATGATGCAGGTAACGGGGAATAATGCACTCGACCAGTACATATCCATACCGGAAATTCAGGCGGCTTCATTTGTAGTCGTGGACGCGCTTTTTGATGGTGGCGATACCGCCACATACAGTCCCCAGGCTTGGTACTCCCAAGGCCAGCTGCAACTTCGCAGGCCTTTTAATCAGCAATGGCAGGTTATGATCCTTTCGCAAGGGGGAGAGCCTTTTTCCGCCCCAGGGAGTTACGGGGTGCGGGCAAGCAACAATAATGTCCGCACTCAGATAGATTCTGTAAACAGAGTCCTGACGATCAGATATAACGGCTCGCTCAATCTTGGCCTGCAAGGGCCGGGATCTGGGAACTTTATCCAGTGGGGACAGGTGAATTTCTCCTCGCCTGTTACTACATACGAGCGGCCTCTGATTTTTTTCAACGCTGCAGACTACATGATGATTGGCAGCTTGCGGATCATGGGGTCTCCGGGGAACTGGACCGGCTTCAGGATCAAGGCATACCCATCGACGCAGGCGCATGGGAACATCGCCAATTATCCAATGGACATTAAGTGGTTTTGCGCGAGCTACATGACACCAAGTACACCGGCTGGGAATTATGATATTTCCATCAGGGATGCATCGGGAAACCGTTTGTTTCTCACTTCAGCCAATTTGTCTTTGCTCAATAGTCAGCCAGCGACCAACTCATTTTCAACTGCGGGTACTCCGATCACCGGCACAGGTTATTACGCGTCCCCGGCGCAGATGCCTTGGACTGGTAGCTACAGCGACTATGTACTTGGAAACGCACTTTTTTCGAGTACCAACGTTGGCCAGACAACGCAGCAGGTGAGGCCGAACTTCGGTGGATTCCTATCCGGCAACCGAAGCGTTCTGCAGATGTACTGCGAGAATCACGATGGTATCAACCCCGCCAGCGTCAATGGTCGAACGCTCTTCGCATCTCGTCCCATGAAGCCTCTTTAAGGAACAACTAATGGCAAAGCAAGTCATCAATCTCGGGTCGTCCCCAACAGGTGCTGGCGGCGACGACCGGCGATCTGCCTGGGTGAAGGCCAAGGCAAATTTCACGGAGTTATACAACTGGGTAGCCAACGTCTCGCAGGGGGATGACGTTGCCACCGCGCTGCCGGCTGCGCTGCCGGTTGCCAAAGGCGGAACGGGCGGCACTACTCAGGCTGCCGCCCGCAATGGTCTTGGCCTTGGTAGTGCCGCGACCCTGAACACAGGCGCGGCTCAAGGCAACGTAGCGGTTGTCGGGTTTCGAGGGCTTGGAATTCAGGGGCTCACCAAAGCCTCATCCGTCAACGTGCTGCTCAGCGGCTTCGATGCCTACGACAACACGGTCACCTCCTATTCCCCATCGACCTACGGCTCCATGCTCACAATGGGGTTTCCCTTTGGAGACTGGGCGGGGCAGTTATTCATTAGCTGCACACCGCAAAGCAAGGCGTGGATCCGTGGCGGCTCTCAGACAAATGCGCCGTTCTACGAGATCTACACAACTGGCAACACCACCCGCGGTTCCGGCGGGGCCCTTTCCGCCGCTTCTCCGATTCTGCGAATTGCCGATGTCCTCCGGTCCGAGCGGCGCGACCTGCTCGAGCAGACCTTCGAGTCGGCTGGGGCGTATGGCGTTGCGAACGATGAAGCTCGCGGGGTGACGGTTGAGCGTTCCGACGTGGGCGTTTACGTGATCACCGGCAGCCTGGGCCTGGCGCTCGAGGGCTGGCGGATCCAAGACCCTTGCTCACCTGACGGCGGCCGTATGCTCGGCATCACCCAGAGCGAGCAGGATAGCCAGGGAGTGATAACCCTGCGGCTCTTCAAACAGCGCTGGACGCTGGACGAGGAGGGCGAAATGCATCTGGGCCCTGGCGCGCCGATGGATGTGCCCTTGAACAGCTGGATTGACGTTCGCCTCGAGATGCCGGCCAAGCCCGACCCGGACGTGCCGGAAGAACAGCCCGCCTGATCCGCACCAAACCTACCGACCGCCGCCTGGCGGTATTTTTTTGCCTGGAGAAAACCCATGCCCTTCATCGTCATCAACCGCACCAATGCCCTCGACCCGATCCGCACCGTTGAATATGCCACCGAGGCCGAGGCGGATACCGCGGCCCGAGAGCTGCTGAAGACCCAGCCTGGGGCCGAGGTGCTGACCGCCCAACTGATCAAGCGCTACTCCGCGCAGGTCCGCGTAACTGCCCAGGAGGCGGCAGACATCGTGCCCGAGGCACCGGAAGAGGAGGGCGCCTGATGCCGATCACCGAGCAGCAGCTGCTGCAAATCCTGCCTAAAGCCCGCCCAGTAGCAGGCATTTTTTTGCCTGCGCTGAACCTGGCGATGGCGCGGTGGAAGATCGATAGCCGTGTTCGGCAGGCTGCTTTTCTTGCCCAAGTCGGCCACGAATCGGGCCAACTGCGCAACCTGGTCGAGAACCTGAACTACAGCGCCGAGGCCCTGGTGAAGACCTGGCCCTCAAGGTTCACGAGACAGACTGCGCCCGGCTACGCCCGCCAGCCGGAGAAGATCGGCAACAAGGTCTACGGCGGCCGGATGGGCAACGGCCCCGAGTCGTCGGGCGATGGCTGGCAGTACCGCGGGCGCGGCCTGCTGCAGGTCACCGGCCGCTCCAACTACCGCGCCGCTGGCGCCGGCCTTGGCCTGCCGCTGGAAGACGATCCTGGGTTGCTCGAGCAGGCCGAGAACGCCGCCCGGTCTGCTGCCTGGTGGTGGGCGAAGCACGGGCTGAACGAAATGGCCGACGCCGGCCGCATCCAGGATATCGGCAGTGTCATCAACACTGGCCAGCCGGGGCGCGTTCCGCATGGCGCTGCCGAGCGGAAGGCGCTGTATGACCTGGCGCTGCGGGTGCTGGCATGAAGTCCTGGGTCATCAGGTGCGCGCTGCTGCTGGTGCTCCTGGGCTCCTACTGGCTGATGTACCAGCACGGCCGCTCTGTGGAGCGAGCGAATGCGGGCTTGGCTTCGGCGCAGCGGGACAGCGGCGACCGCCTGGCAGAAGTGATCGGCGAGCGCGGCGCCCGTCAGGAAGAACATCGACGCGCCCAGGCGCAGGAGGAGGCGCGAGCCCATGCACAGGAAGAACGAACGATTGCTGATGCTGGCGCTGCTGGCGCCGATGTTGCTGGCCAGCGGCTGCGCGACGAAGCAGGAAAGCTCGCCGCCACCATCAGTTGCCCCGGCACGGATACCGCCGCTGTCGCCCGAGGCCAGGCAGCCACCCGCGCCGCCATGGTGCTCTCCGACTTGCTCGCACGGGCTGATGAACGAGCGGGAGGCCTGGCGAAAGCTTATGACCGTGCCCGAATAGCCGGGCTGGCGTGCGAAGCGTCCTATAATGCGCTGATCAACTGATCGGAGCACGGTTGTGGAGAAACGGACGTTCATTGGGCTGGTGGATGCGGGCGAGCCGCTCATCAAGCAGGCGATCGAGGCCATGCGGCAGTACCACGCAGCAGAAGCCGCCGGGCTACCAGCTGCAGAGGTGGAGCGACTGCACCTGCTGGCAGAGTCGCTGTTCCAGGCTGTCTCCGACTACCAGCTACGAGTCGTGGCCCAAGCCCGCGGCAAAGATCTTCCCCCACTGCACTAGATCCGCCGATCGGCAATTGCCCACGGCGGGCCCCGCCTATACGATGCTGTATTTTTATACAGTATCGGTGCCCCATGTACTTCCTCCTCGTGCGCCGCCGCGTGAATGGCGTGGCCATCCCTTCCGAACAGCTCAGGAAGATCAAGCCCCTGCGCGCCGACATCCACATCGGCGACCACCAGAGTGAGCCATTAGGCCGTGTGGCCACCCAGGCTTGGGTGTTCAACCCGACGCCCGGGCCGGACATCATCCCGCGCCTGCATGACGCCAAGGTCAACGGCATGGCCCAACTCGGCATGAACATCAATGGGGTGGAAGACATCGACGGCGTGCTCTACGCGCAGTCGTGGTGGTGCAGGGCGGAATGATGAGCAGATTGCCGCGGGCCTGGCTGGCCGAGCTTGACGACCAATTTGCCTTGATCACCGATCCAGACGGCCGAGCCGCCGTGCTCGGCGAGATGGCCCATGCCGCTCATCGCCGGCGGGAGGTCAGTGCCGAGGACCTGACGGACATGCTTGAGCTTGCTGAGGCGGCCAGATATTGGGCACTGATGGAGCACGAGGATGCCTATCACATCGGCTTGTTCATGTATGGATCAGCGGAGGAGTGGGAAGGGGACGAGCCAGGACGGATCGTAGTCGGCAGGACGCCTGTGGCGGGTGCTTCAGCTGTCTAATACTGCGCTAAAGCTACTCCGTTTTACTGGGCGAAAGTCGGTCAAACTCGCCAATGCATATTAGACAGCCTCGATGCATAGGCCGCGAACTGCGCGGCCTGAGGTCTGTTTCTCACGCTACTGCTGCAGTATTGGAAGGTGCAGAAATCTTCCCCAAAATGCGTCCGTAAACGCCTGATTCTATTGTATCCGTTTGTACGCGATCGGCGCCTTTTGTGGGCGCCTTTATTCGTATTAAGTCATTGTTTATAAAGGGTTTTTGGTGATCTATTAGTGCATCACTGGCGC
>Ga0160449_1000387_pt1 | contig 29083 bp, 17 predicted proteins | sample HID1975I_E1MG_FD_108216 | JGI IMG/M metagenome (GOLD analysis project Ga0160449, IMG submission 108216) | Enriched soil microbial communities from UW Madison campus, WI, USA - HID1975I_E1 MG | ecosystem: Environmental > Terrestrial > Soil > Unclassified | place: USA: Madison, Wisconsin...
AGATTATAACCTATCCCTATCCAAATTTGAGTCGATGTTAAAAACTAACAAAGTACTCTTTTTTGATTCTGAAGAATTTGAAGAAATTATTCTTCATTATTTAGATATAGGCAAGGCTAATTTAGCAAAAAAGGCCTTGAAACTTGCATTAGACCAACATCCAAAATCTACAGGCTTAAAATTAGTACAAGTAGAAATGCTGGTTTATGATGATAAACTCGACATCGCTGAAAAGCTTTTGAATGAGTTGTATGCAATTGAACCAAACAACGAGGAAATCTACATCCAAAAAGCCAATATCTGTTCTAAAAGAGATCAGCACGAAAAAGCGGTTGAACTGTTAAAAATCGCGCTGCAGTACACTGATGACTATGCAGATGTGTATAACTTGATTGGAATGGAGTATCTTTTTATGGATAACCTTGAAATGGCAAAAGAGAGTTTTATCAAATGTCTTGAAGAAGACTTAGAAGATCAATCTGCTCTTTATAACGTGGTATATTGTTTTGAATTTTTAGATCAAAATCAAGAAGCTATCGCTTATTTAAACGATTACATCAACAGAAATCCTTACAGCGAAATTGCATGGCATCAGCTTGGACGTCTTCATTATGGTGTTAAAGAGTATGAAAATGCCATTCGTGCATTTGATTATGCAACGCTGATTGATGATGAGTTTTTGGGCGCTTTCATGGAAAAAGCAAAAGCTTATGAGCGTTTGAAAAAATACAATGATGCAATTGAAAGTTATAACAGAACTATCGAACTGGACGATGCAACATCTTATGCCCTGCTTCGAATTGGTAAATGTTATGAAAAACTTGGAAATTTAGCGAAAGCGATTCAATACTATAACCAAACAGTTCACGAAGATCCGTTATTGGATAAAGGATGGATTGCTATTACCGATTTTCATCTTCGCCAGAAAAACTACCAAAAAGCATTGTTTTTTGTCAATAAAGCTTTGGCAATTGACAATCAAAATCGTTTGTACTGGAAAAGATATGCAACTATCAATAAACACATGAATTTCTTTGAAGAAGCCGAATTTGGTTTTAGAAAAGCGGTTGAGTTTGGAGATTACGCATTAGACACTTGGTTATATTGGGTTGATATTCTTCAGTTTTTAGGAGAATTTGAAAGCGCTATTCAGACTTTATTACAAGCTTCAGAATATTTCCCTGAAGAAAATGAAATCGAATATCGTTTGGCTGGATTGTACTTTATGATTCAGGACAATACAAAAGCTAAATTTCATTTAAGCAATGGCTTACGTCTAAATTTTGACAACTATATCTTAATTGAAGACTTGTTCCCAGTGGTATGGGCAAAGAAAACAGTAAAAAATTATATAGAAAAACATCGTAAATAATAATGGTTGATATTTTATTGAGAAGACGTTTTGGATTATTGGGCCGTAACATCAGCTACTCTTTTTCAAAAGGTTATTTTACAGAAAAATTTAATAATGAAGTTTTTGCTGGTAACAGCTATGAAAATTTTGACATTTCTGAAATTAATTACTTTACTGAATTGATTAAAAACAATCCAGATTTAAAGGGGTTAAATGTCACTATTCCATATAAAGAACAAGTTATTCCCTTCTTAGATAAACTATCAAAAAAAGCATCTTTAATTGGTGCAGTAAACACTATAAAGTTTACCAAAAACGGCAAACTAAAAGGCTATAACACTGACTATTACGGATTTAAAAAATCGCTTAAACCATTATTAGAGCCACATCATAAAAAAGCTCTTATTTTGGGAACTGGCGGTGCTTCTAAAGGTGTTGCCTTTGCTCTTGACGAACTTGCTATTCCTTATACTTTCGTTTCAAGAGAAGCCAAAGAGAATATCATTGATTACGATTTGATCAATGCCACAACATTTGACAATTTTCAAATTATAATCAATTGTACTCCAGTGGGTACAAGCCCAAATATTGAAGCTTGTCCAAATCTGCCTTATGAATTCTTTACAGAAAAACATATTGCATATGATCTGATTTACAATCCTGCAGAGACGACTTTTTTGAAAAAAGCAAAAGAACAAGGAGCTGTTATAAAAAATGGTCTCGACATGTTGATTTTTCAAGCAGAGAAAGCCTGGAAAATCTGGAACAAATAAAACAAAGAATAAAAATAAAATGTTAATGTATTTTTTGTATTTTTAAACCACTTATTAACAGGTGGTTATGAATAAAATACAATTACTTAGCATTTTATTTTTTTTATTTAACAATCTCCTTTCCGCTCAAGAAAATGATACTTTACAAAATCCTTTTTCTGAGCCTCGTTATCATTATTTTCTCAAAACAATTATTTTATTTGACGAATATTTAGATACAGATAACGGATCATATAATACGACACAAGTACGCGTTTTACTGCCAATAGGAAATAAAGCCTGGAACTTACGTTTCGATCTTCCGCTAATTTCTGCAAATACCAATTCTATTAACAAAACAGCAATTGGTGATGTTGGTATGGGCGTCAGTTATATTCCATATCTTAAAAATAATAATGGAATAGCCCTGCGCACAAGAGTTTATGCCAATACCGCAGCAGATCCTAATTTTGGAACTGGAAAATGGGTTGTTATGCCTGCGGTTGTTTACGGAAAATATCTTAACCATAGAAAGTTTCTCTGGCTTTCGACTTTAGAATATCAAGGTAGTTTTGCTGGACAAGACGAACGAAATGATATTAGCGTCACACTTTTTGAAAATGTATTACTTTATTTTTTTGGAAAAAACTGGATTGCTGCGGATGCTGCATTTAGATACAATGCTATTTTAGACGGATTTCAAAACAATGCTTTTATTGAATTCGGCCGAAAGATCACTCCGACAAATTTAGTTTACGTACATCCAAGTGCTGGATTTGGCGTTAATAGAACCTACAATTTTGGCATTGAAATGGGAGTATTAATCCTTTTTTAATATCAAAAAGAGAACAGATACTTTATATATTTGTATTTATAAAAGAAAAACCTAAAAACAATATAAATTTAGAATTTATAGATACTTCAATAATTCAACAAAAATATATTCAACATTATAGCGAATAAGTCTAAAGAATAAGAATTTCATCGTAAAATACAGCATAAAGAAGCGATTTATTTTGTATTTAGAAACACCTTTACTATCTTTCGCACTGTTAAAAACAAAAACCTTACACATTTTAAAGATGTTAGAAGAAAAGAATGACAACCTGCAAGAAGCAGACGGAAAATCAGGAATCGAAATAAACGATTCTACAACAAATGATGCAGCGGAAATATCTAATCCTGAAACTTTAGTTGAAGAGTCAACTTCAGAAACTGAAGATTCATTAGATATGAATGAAAATGCACATCAAGAAGCGCTGGATGAAATTACAAATTCAAACGCAGCAGAAAGTGAAGACGAAACTTTAAAAGAGCGTCACGATATTCCTATGCAGGATTACAACACCTTTTCTTTGGATGCTCTTGTTGATGAACTTAAAAAACTGGTTAATACAGATAAAGTTATGTCTGTAAAAGATCATATTGAAGAAATTAAAAAAGCTTTTTTATTACAATATCACCATCTTCTAGAGGAAAAGAGAGAAGAATTTAATGCTTCCAATCCAGATCCAAGTGAAGAATTTGAATACCATTTACCTCTAAAATCAAAATTTGATGAATACTATAATATTTTTAGAGACAAAAGAAATGTTCACTTTAAACACTTACAAACTAATCTAAAAAGCAATTTAGAAAATCGTTTGGCGATTGTAGAAGAATTAAAAGAGTTAATTAATCCGCAGGAAAACATTAAAGACACTCTTAAGCATTTTAATGAATTAAGAGAAAGATGGAAAAATGCCGGCGCAATTCCAAAAGACAAATACAATCACGTTTGGAATAACTACCATTTCCATGTTGAAAATTTCTATGACTACCTTCACTTAGATCGTGAGGCTAGAGATTTAGATTTCAAACACAACTTAGAATTAAAACAAAAAATAATTGCTCGAGTTGAAGAATTAGTAGAAGATGCTGATGTAAATAAATCGTTCCGCGAATTGCAAGATTTACACCGAATCTGGAAAGAAGAAATTGGACCAGTTTCTAAAGAACATCGTGATGCTATTTGGAACAAATTCAGCGAATTAACTAAAAAAATCCACGACAAGAGAGAACTATTGTTTGAAAGCCAAAGAGCTAACGAACAACAAAATCTTGAAGCTAAAAAAGAGATCATTGCCAAAATTGAAGTTTTGGGAACTGAAAAAGTCAATTCTCACTCACAATGGCTGGTACAGATTCAAAAAGTAGAAGATTTAAGAAATGAGTTTTTTGCAGCAGGAAAAGTTCCATCAGAAGTAAATGAAGAAACTTGGGCAGCGTTTAAAACGGCCGTTAGAAATTTCAATGCTTTTAAAAATTCTTTTTATAAGGATATTAAAAAAGACCAAAACGACAATTTAAATAAAAAATTAGCACTTGTTGCTAAGGCTAAAGAATTACAGGAAAGCACCGATTTTCAGGCTACAACTCCTGTAATGAAACAGATCCAGGAAGAATGGAAACAAATTGGTCATGTTCCTAAAAAATATTCAGATAAAATCTGGAAAGAATTTAAAGATGCCTGCAACCATTATTTTGATAAACTAAAAGAACATAAATCTGAAGAAAACGGTGAAGAAGTAGCTGCTTTTGACAATAAAAAAGCATATTTAGAAACCCTAAGAGCTTTCCAGTTAACTGGAGATCACAAAACAGATTTAGACGCGATAAAAGCACATATTGAAACTTGGAAAGGTTTTGGAAAAGTTCCGTTTTCAAGACGTCATATCGAAGGTAAATTCAATAAAATTTTAGATGCCCTTTTTGAAAAACTAAGTTTGAGTAAAAAAGAAACTGAAATGATGCGTTTTTCTAATAGAATTGATTCTTTATCTGACAGCAACGATACGCGTAAATTAGACAATGAAAAGATTTTCTTAATGCGTAAAATTGAAGAGGTACAAAACGAAATTTTCCAATTAGAGAATAACATCCAATTTTTTGCAAATACTAAAAATGCTAAAAAAGAAAATTCAATTGTTCTTGAAGTCCGTAAAAACATTGCGATTCACAAAGAGAGCCTTGAAGTTTGGAAAGATAAATTGAAACAATTAAGAAACTTAGGTCAGGAATAGACTTTAGTTTATATTAATTTCATAAAGGAGTAATGATATTTTCATTGCTCCTTTTTTTGTGGTTATGTTGGAGCGAATTTTACCGCGAAGTTCGCTAAGATTTTATATCTACTGGTTTTTATAAAACATTAAGTTCGCAAAGCTTTGTGTCAGCATTGTGATGTAGATCTTTGTCAAAGTTTTAAACTTTCTTATCGGATAAACGACAACATTGTCGATAATTACTATTGAGGACAAAGCTTTTCGATGTCTGTGTTAATAAAAAAAACTTCTTAATTAACGATCTCAGAGTTCTTTGAGGTAAAACTTTTTAATATTTCCAATAGCAACGGGCTTCGACTTCGCTCAGCCTGACAAACGCGGTTAACATCCAGACTTGAAACTTGAAACTTGAAACCTGAACTTGAAAACCTTAAAACCTTTTCACTTTTCACTTTCCCATAACAAATTCATAAAACTATTCTGAAAAATATTGTTTATATTTGATAGACATCATTAATTGATAATCAACAAAATAACCTTTATAATATTAATTCTAATAACTACAGAAATGAAATTTACAAGAAAAGCACACGCCAACTGGCAAGGAACCGGTATGGAAGGAAGTGGAAAGATCAGTACACAAAGTACAACATTAGATAATGCACAATTATCTTTTAAAACGAGATTTGCCGATGGCGTTGGAACAAATCCTGAAGAATTAGTTGCTGCAGCACATTCTGGATGCTTCACGATGCAATTAAGTTTTTTATTGAACGAAGCTGGCTTTACAGCAGATGATTTAACTACAGAAGCTACAGTAACTTTTGAAGACGGTTCTATAACTTTAATTCATTTAGATTTAAAAGGAAAAGTTCCTTCAATCTCTGCAGAAGAATTTGAAGCTACAGCAGCAAAAGCAAAAGAAATCTGCCCGATTTCTAAATTATTAAATACCACTATTACTTTGTCTGCAGAACTAATCAGCTAGAAAAATTTATAGACATAAAAAAAACCATTCGCATGCGAATGGTTTTTTTTTTATATACTCTACTGAGTTATTTATTACATTTTAGCTTTTAATGCTTTAGCTTCTGCAGTCATTTCAAGAGCACTGTAAACGCCTAATAATGTTTTAGAAACGTCTTCATTTTTAGGATCTAATTCGTTAGCTTTTTTAAGGTAAGGAATCACGCCTTTGAAAACACTTTCTCTTTGAGCTTTTAAAACATCGTAACGTTTCATGTCTTTAGCAGAAGTTCCCAATTTATTCATTTCATCAATGATTGGTTTTTCAGCTTCTAATTTTAATGCTGCAAGATTTAAGTAAGCGTTTGTATAATCAGGATTGATTTCGATTGCTTTTAGGTAATATTTCTCAGCATCTGCATTGTTTTTTGCACCTGCGCTAATTACACCTAAGTTGAATACTAAATCAGCATTTTTTGGATCTTTCTCTAAAGCCTCGTTAACTAATTTTTTATACATTTCAAAATCCTTAGTTTCAAGGTACAAATTAGCTTCAGTTAAAATTAATGAAGAATCATCTGGATTTGCTTTTCTAGCATCTGCGATAGCTTTCTTAGCTTCTTCTGTACGTCCTTTTTGAACTAAGATTAAAGCCAAGTTTTTGTAGATCTCACCTCTTTTTGAAGGAATAGCTTCAGTTTTTGGTTTTTCGTGAGTTCCTAATTTTACAGCCATATCTCTTTCTTTTGCATTTGCAAAACTATCATCATTTCCAGATGCTTTGTTTACAGCTGTATACATTGTTCCTTTTCCAGAGTAATTCAGTTTTTTCAATTCTTCATACATTGGTAAAGCAAGGTCAAAATCTTGTGCATTTACTGCAGTTGAAGCTGCATAATACAAGTTAATTGTATCGTTTTTGTCTAATGCATAAGCATCATATAATTTTTTTGCACCTTCTACGTGTTTGTTTGCTTGAGTATCAGCAATAGCAGAATTAATTAATTTTGCTTTGATACTGCTGATTGAAGTCGCTGCCTGAGTAGAATATTTCTGTTTTCCAGAAGTTTTTTCAATTTCAATTAGCTTTTTGTAGCTCTCTGCAGAAAGTGATAAATTTTTGCTTGTTTCAATATTTTTATCAGCAAGTTCCAAATAAGCATTTCCTTTTATAAAATAGAATTGAGCCTGCTCTGTATCTTTAGCATTAGCAACCATATTTTCAGCATCGTTCAAAATCGTAACTGCTCCTTGAGCATCTCCTCCTTTTAAAGCCTTTTCAGCACTTTTAATTTGATCTTTTTGAGCAAAAGAAGCTACAGAGATCAATAACGCTGAAGCAAGTATTACATATTTACTTTTCATAGTGATATTTATTTGTATTTAATTTTCTTTTTTAATCTATTTTAATTATTCTTCAGACTCTTCTTCGTCAGCATCTTCGCCTTCGTCATCAATTACTTCATCATCAGAATCGTCATCATCTTCTACTGGTCCTTCATCTTCAAGAACTTCTAAATCAGGTTTAACTCTTTCAATTCCAGATTCGATAACATTACCGTCTTCATCAACGACAACTTCTTCTACGTCATCTTTCATTACTTTTGTTACAGCAGCGATAGAATCTTTTCCTTTCAAGTTAATCAATCTAACACCTTGAGTTGCACGTCCCATTACACGTAAATCCTCAATTGCCATTCTGATTGTTAATCCAGATTTATTAATAATCATTAAATCATCTGCATCAGTTACAGCGCTAATTGAGATTAGTTTTCCTGTTTTTTCTGTGATATTAAGAGTTTTAACCCCTTTACCTCCACGGTTCGTAATTCTGTAAACATCTTCTCCATCTTCGTCAACTAATTTAGTACGTTTACCGTATCCATTTTCAGTTACAACTAAAATTTGCGAATCGTTAACATCATTTTTACCAACAGTCACCATGCCGATTACTTCATCCGTTTCATCTTTTAAAGTAATTCCGCGAACTCCAGAAGCTGTTCTTCCCATCGGACGCGTTTTCGTTTCTTCAAAACGAACCAATTTACCAGATTTAACTGCCAAGATAATTTGGCTTTCTCCATCTGTTAATTGTGCTCCAAGTAATTCATCTCCTTCTTTAATGGTAATAGCAGCAACACCATTTACACGAGGTTTAGAATATTTCTCTAAAGAAGTTTTCTTAACCTGACCTTGTTTGGTAACCATTACAAGGTTATGCGTATTGATATAATCTTTATCTTTTAGGTCTTGTGTACAAATGAAAGCTTTTACTTTATCATCACTTTCAATATTCACAAGATTCTGAATTGCACGGCCTTTTGCTGTTTTACTTCCTTCTGGAATTTCATAAACACGCATCCAGAAACATTTCCCTTTTTGTGTAAAGAACATCATATATTGGTGGTTTGTTGCCACGAACATGTGCTCCAAGAAATCTTGATCTCTTGTTCCTGCGCTTTTTTGACCAACTCCACCTCTATTCTGCGTTTTGTATTCTGTCAGATTCGTACGTTTAATATAACCGGCATGCGAAATTGTAATTACTACATTTTCATCGGCAATTAAATCTTCGATACTTACATCTCCACCAGAGTATTCTATTTGAGAACGTCTTTCGTCACCATATTTGTCACGAATTTCGATAAGTTCTTCTTTAATCAAATCTGTTCTTAAATTAACATCTGCTAATAAAGCTTTCAAATGCTCAATTAACTTCATTAATTCTTCAAACTCAGCTCTTAATTTATCCTGCTCCAGACCTGTTAACTGACGCAGACGCATCTCAACAATCGCACGAGCTTGAATCTCAGATAATTTAAATCTTTCGATTAATTTTTCTCTTGCTTCATCTGTATTTTTAGACCCTCTTATTAACGCAATAACCTCATCGATATTATCAGAAGCAATGATTAATCCTTCTAAAATATGCGCTCTTTCTTCTGCTTTACGCAATTCAAATTGAGTTCTTCTTACCACTACATCGTGACGGTGCTCAATAAAATAGTGAATCATATCTTTTAGATTCAGCAATTGAGGGCGTCCTTTTACTAATGCAATATTATTTACACTAAATGAAGATTGTAATTGAGTATACTTATATAAGGTATTTAAAACTACGTTTGGTGTAGCATCACGTTTTAAGATGTAAACGATACGCATACCATTTCTATCTGACTCATCACGGATGTTGGCAATACCTTCAATTTTTTTATCGTTAACTAAATCAGCCGTACGTTTGATCATTTCGGCTTTGTTAACTTGGTATGGAATTTCTGTAACAATGATACATTCTCTTCCATCAACTTCTTCAAAACCAACTTTTGCACGCATTACAATACGTCCTCTACCAGTTTTAAAAGCTTCACGAACACCTTCGTATCCATATATTATACCTCCAGTTGGAAAATCTGGAGCTTTAATATGAGACATTAATTCGTCAACTTCAATATCATTATTATCAAGGTAAGCTAAAGTACCATTGATAACCTCAGTTAAATTGTGTGGCGGCATGTTGGTTGCCATACCAACTGCAATACCTGTTGCTCCATTTACTAATAAAGTAGGAACTCTAGTAGGCATTACTTTTGGCTCATATATAGTATCGTCAAAGTTTAATTGAAAATCAACTGTCTCTTTTTCGATATCTGCCATAATTTCTTCAGAAATTTTGCGCATTCTGGCCTCAGTATAACGCATTGCTGCAGGACTATCTCCATCGACAGAACCAAAGTTACCCTGACCATCAACTAATAAATATCGCATACTCCACTCCTGAGCCATACGTACCATTGCGTCATAAACAGAAGTATCTCCATGCGGGTGGTACTTACCCAGAACCTCCCCTACGATTCTTGCAGATTTTTTATGGGCAGATCTTGAAGTTACACCTAAATCATACATTCCATAAAGAACTCTTCGATGCACTGGTTTCAAGCCATCTCTAACATCAGGAAGTGCTCTCGATACGATTACTGACATCGAATAATCGATGTAAGCTGATTTCATTTCATCTTCTATGTTAATGGGAATTAACTTTTCTCCTTCAGACATAAGTTGTTATATTAAATAATTATATTAGTTTCAAAGCGTGCCAAGATACGTTTTTTTGAAATTTTTTCAGCTATTTCCTTACACTTATTTCAATGATTTATTAACAACTTTATTTTGCCTTTTAGTTAATAAATTAAGCGTTTTTTAACGCTTTTATTCTCTTTTTTTTCGTCTATTAGCTGTCAGGAGATCTTGAAGGGTACGGTTTTTGTTTTTGAAACTGTAATTCACTAAATTTACAATACCAATTATATATTATGGATGATAATTTTTCACCAAGAGTAAAAGATGTTATTACATACAGCAAAGAAGAGGCTTTACGTTTAGGCCACGACTTTATTGGTACAGAACATCTAATGCTGGGCATTTTAAGAGATGGTAACGGAAAAGCTATTCATATACTTAATAACCTAGCAGTCGATTTAGATCATTTACGTAGGAAGGTAGAAATACTAAGCCCTGCCAACCTGAGCGTTGAAGTAAATGCAGAAAAGAAAAACCTTCATCTTACCCGACAGGCCGAAAGAGCCCTGAAGACCACTTTTCTAGAAGCAAAAGTATTTCAAAGTTCATCAATTAGCACGGCCCACCTGCTGTTATGTATCTTGAGAAACGAAAACGATCCAACAACCAAGCTATTGAATAAACTTAAAATAGATTATGACGTAGCTAAAGAACAGTATTTAAATATGACTCCAAACGAAGAAGAATTCTTAGAAAACTTGCCAAGAAACGAATCGTATAATGACGATTCAGGACAAGATGACAGTCTTAAAGAAAGTAGTTTTAATAATCCCGCCAATAAGTCAAACAAAAAATCTAAGACTCCGGTTTTAGATAATTTTGGGAGAGATTTAACAGAAATGGCTGAAGAAGGGAAATTAGATCCAGTTGTAGGACGCGAAAAAGAAATTGAGCGTGTTTCGCAAATTCTAAGCCGTAGAAAGAAAAACAATCCGCTTCTTATTGGAGAACCTGGGGTTGGTAAATCTGCTATTGCAGAAGGACTAGCTTTACGTATTATTCAAAAGAAAGTATCACGTATTCTTTTCCACAAACGTGTTGTAACTCTAGATTTAGCAAGTTTAGTTGCTGGAACAAAATATAGAGGACAGTTTGAAGAAAGAATGAAAGCCGTAATGAACGAGCTTGAGAAAAACGACGATATTATTCTTTTTATTGATGAGATCCATACTATTGTAGGTGCTGGAGGAGCAACAGGTTCGCTTGATGCTTCAAACATGTTCAAACCTGCTTTAGCAAGAGGAGAAATTCAATGTATTGGTGCTACTACTCTTGATGAGTACAGACAATATATTGAGAAAGATGGTGCTTTAGAAAGACGTTTCCAAAAAGTAATCGTTGAACCAACTTCTGTTGAAGAAACAATTGCTATTTTGAACAACGTAAAAGATAAATACGAAGATCACCACAATGTTACCTATACTCAGGAAGCTATTGAAGCTTGTGTGAAGTTAACGAACAGATATATGTCTGAGCGTTTCTTACCAGACAAAGCAATCGATGCGATGGATGAGGCTGGATCACGTGTGCACATTACAAATATTGATGTTCCGAAACAAATTTTGGATTTAGAGCGTCAGTTAGAAGAAGTTCGTGAGCTTAAAAATATGGTTGTTAAAAAACAAAAATATGAAGAAGCTGCTAAACTTCGCGATGATGAAAAACGTATAGAAAAAGACCTTGCTGTTGCACAAGAACAATGGGAAGAAGATTCTAAAAACAACAGAATTGAAGTTACAGAAGATAATGTAGCCGATGTTGTTTCGATGATGACTGGAATTCCTGTAAACAGAATTGCGCAGACAGAAAGCAACAAATTAGCTCAATTACCTGAATTAATTCAAAACAAAGTAATTGGTCAAAATGAGGCGGTTCTTAAAATTGCACGTTCTATTCAACGTAACAGAGCTGGACTTAAAGATCCTAACAAACCAATTGGTTCATTCATTTTCTTAGGTCAGACTGGTGTTGGTAAAACACAGTTGGCTAAAGTATTAGCAAAAGAATTATTTGATTCTGAGGATGCTTTAGTTCGTATCGATATGAGTGAATACATGGAGAAATTTGCGATCTCTCGTTTAGTTGGAGCGCCTCCAGGATACGTTGGTTACGAGGAAGGCGGTCAATTGACAGAAAAAGTTCGTAGAAAACCATATTGCGTAGTACTTTTAGATGAGATCGAAAAAGCGCATCCAGATGTGTTTAATATGATGCTTCAAGTTTTAGATGATGGATATTTAACAGATAGTTTAGGTCGTAAAATTGACTTTAAAAACACTATTATTATCATGACATCTAATGTTGGTGCACGTCAATTGAAAGATTTCGGACAAGGTGTTGGATTCGGAACTGCTGCAAAAGTGGCTCAGGCTGATGAAAATTCAAAAAGTATTATCGAAAATGCATTGAAGAAAACTTTTGCTCCTGAATTCTTAAACAGAATTGATGACGTAATCGTATTCAACAGTTTAGAAAAAGCTGATATTGATTTGATTATCGAAATCGAATTGAAAAAACTATATTCTCGTATTGCTGAACTTGGTTACAAATTAAGCTTAACAGACAAAGCCAAAGCGTTTATTGCTGAAAAAGGTTTTGACAAGCAGTTTGGAGCTAGACCTTTAAAAAGAGCAATTCAGAAATATGTTGAAGATTTGTTAGCCGAAGAAATCATCACTTCGAAAATACATTCTGGTGACGAAATCATGATGGATCTAAAAGATGATTCACAAGAACTTTCAGTAGAAATCCATAAAGCCGAAGAGCCGACTAATCAATAAATTAGTTTAAATTTATAACAAAAATAATCTACCCGTTACGTTTTCATAACATAACGGGTATTTTTTTTGGATAATTTAGTATCTTTAGTAAAAGCAAATAGCTATTTTTGAATTTAAATTCTATAACAAAAAAACAAAATATGCTTCAAAACAAAGTCATTTTAGGCAGCGAAGAATGGTGCTCATTTCCAGAACTTGGAATCCCGACAATCAAGGCTCGCGTTGATTCTGGTGCTAAAACTTCTGCAATGCACGCTTTAAACATAGCTCCTTTTATAAAAAATGATGCCAATTGGGTAAAATTTGATATTAATCCAATTCAGAATAATATTAAAACGATTATCCATTGCGAAGCACCTTTAGTAGATAAACGAATTGTTAAAAGTTCGAGCGGTTTTAGAGAACATCGTTACGTTATTCAAACCAGCTTAAAAATTGGTGATGCCAAATGGCCAATCGAAATGACTTTGACCAATCGAGATTCTATGGGATTTAGAATGCTTTTGGGACGCGAAGCAATGAGCGGAAGGGTTTTGGTTGATCCAGAACAAAAATATCTTCTAGGACAGCCTACAGCAGAATCTTTAAAAGAATTATACCAAAATTCTGAAAAAGCTAGTTCTGGTTTACGTATTGGACTTCTAGCCAGTAATCCTGAATTGTACAGCAATAAAAGAATCATGGAAGCAGGTGAAATGCGTGGTCACGAAATGCATTTCTTGAACATTAAAGAATGCTACATGAAACTCGATGCCAAAACTCCAGAGATTCATTATAGAGGTGGAAAAATCTTAAATCAGTTTGATGCTATTATTCCGCGTATTCGACCAAGCATTACTTTTTACGGATGTGCTTTAACACGTCAGTTTGAAGCTTTGAAGGTTTTCGTTTTAAATTCAGCTACAGCGATAACGCAGTCTCGCGATAAGTTATACTCGCTGCAATTGCTTTTAAACAGTGGCATAGACATTCCAACAACTGGATTTGCCAATTCTCCATTGGATACAGACAATTTGATTAAAATGGTTGGAGGTTCGCCTTTAATTGTAAAACTATTAGAAGGAACGCAGGGAAAAGGTGTTGTTTTGGCCGAAACCAAAAAAGCTGCAGAAAGTGTTATTAACGCTTTTAAAAGTTTAAATGCTAATATCTTAGTTCAAGAATTTATTAAAGAAGCCAACGGAAAAGATATTCGATGTTTTGTAATTGACGGAAAAGTGGTTGCTGCTATTCAGCGTGAAGCTATGCCGGGAGAATTCAGAGCAAATATTCACCTTGGCGGAACTGCTTCTGTAATTAAAGTAACTGCCGAAGAGAAAAAAATCGCTATAAAAGCCGCAAAAGCAATGGATTTAAAAGTAGCTGGAGTTGATATTATTCGTTCTTCTAAAGGTCCGTTATTGCTTGAAGTAAACTCTTCTCCAGGTCTTGAAGGAATCGAAGGTGCAACTAATAAAGATGTTGCAGGCGAAATGATTAAAGCTATTGAAAAGAATTTCAAATTATAATTAAGTTCATTTCAACTTAATACTATATAAATATTTTAGCAGCTTTGCCAAAGTTTAGAACTCTGGCAAAGCTTTTTTATTTAACTTTAAAATAAAAACATGTATTCTCAATATTTAGATATTATTACAAGAAGCGTTGCCGTATATTTTTTCATGACTATTGCCTTGCGAATTTTTGGTAAAAAAGAACTTTCGCAATTAAATACTGCAGACATAATCTTGATTTTATTGATTAGTAACTCCGTTCAAAATGCAATGGTTGGTCCAGATACAAGTCTGTGGGGAGGCTTGGTAGCAGCTCTAGCGTTATTTATCATTAATTATATTATCAAAAAACTGACTCACAGATATAAAGGCCTGAACGATTTTTTAATGGACAAACCCGAAGTCCTAATTCACGATGGAATATTAGATTTCAAAACCCTCAGCAGATTAGATATTTCGCATGAAGAATTAAAAGAAGCCGCCCGCGAACACGGTTTAGAACATCTAACAGATATAAAATTAGCCATGCTTGAAATTGACGGAACTATTAGTGTTATTTCTGGCGACAAAAAAGAGCTTAAGCAAACGCACTTTAAGCGCAAGCACAATCATAAGAATTTGAGGAAGTAAAAGAGTACTTTTAGAAAGCGCTTTCATATAATTCTTCGAATTCTTTATCAGAAACATTTTCATTTTCATATTGATTTTTGTTCGAAATACCATCAATCCAATCGTATTTAATTGGAACTATTTCTTTACCTGTTCTATCAATTATTCCCCATTTACCATTTAATTGAACGCGTGTAATTCCATTTTTAAAGCTTTCTACATTCTCATACTTTAAATTGATTACTGTTTTGCCTTCTTTATCAATAAAACCCCATCGCATGTCTTTATCTTTGATAATAAGAACTGCTGCTAATCCCTCAGAAAAATCTTTTACGTTATCATATATTGGTTTTATTACTTCTTTCCCATTTACAATTATAAATCCAGCTTTCCCCATATTTTGTAATATTATTGGCGCGTCATCTGAACCGTATTTTTTAAAACCTCCTTCTCCAAATTGTACTCGTAACATTCCTTCAGACAACTTGCCAATACTCGTATATTTAAAATCTAAAATCTCTTGTCCTTTTATATTTATAAGTCCCCATACAAGTTCTGGTCTCCATGTATCTTCATCCTTATATTTTCCAACTGCAAATATATCTTTAGCGCAATATATGATCTTATCATATTTAAAATCGATAACTTTATTATCATTACTATCAATTATCCCCCACTTTCCATTTAATTTTGCAGGCGCCAGATTTTCTGTAAATGTTTTAATGGCATCATATTTTACAGGAATTATTTCTTTTCCCGCTTTATTAATAACACCGTATTTGTGATTTAACTCGACCTTTGCAATACCGTTAAAAAAAGGAAAGATTTCACTATATACAAGAGGAATAATTTCCCTGCCCACTTCGTCTATACAGCCATGTTTTTTGTTTAAAACAACTTCAGCAATACCATTCTGAAAAGCAGCAACATCATCATATTTAACAGCAGTTATATTAACACCTGTCTTATCAATAAAACCACATTTTTTTCCTATTCTCACTTATGAATAACCACTTGCAGAAGTAAAAACGTCATCATACTTAAAACCTGTAAGCACTTTACCCGTTTTATCGATTATAGCTTCTTTATCATTCTTATTTACTTTTGCTATGCCTAATTTGAATCTCTCCCAATAATTATCATACTCAAAAGGAATCACTATTCTTGCTGTTTTATCAATAAAACCGCTTTTTTTATTACTAAATGAAACCATTGCTAATCCTTCTGAAAAACTTTCTGCATTACAATATATAGCCCCGATTACTAATTTACCTTCTCTGTTTATATAACCAAATTTATCCTTGATTTTTACTCTTGCCAAGTCTTCATCAAAACTATCAACCCAATCATATATTAGAGGAATAACTTTTCTCGTTTTTTTATTAATATAACCTGCCTTATTATTTAAATACAGTCCAATTTCATCATCATCGGTTATAGAAATACCATCATAAATGGGTTGTAGAATTTCTTTTCCTGTATTATCGAACAAACCATAACGCTCATTCAATTTCACTTTTATAAATTCTGTTATATTGTTTTTTTTCTGATTATTGTTATTCTGCGCTTGAGAAATGCTGATAGCAGCAATGACGTTTATAATTAAGATTATTCTCTTCATGTTTAATATCTTCTAAAATTTGGTACTCCTGCCAATGCCCAAAAATTCGTAATCGGAAAACCATATTTATTAAATTTCATTTCTGTAATGGCAAAACCATTACGAAATTCTTCTATTTCATCATACTTGATTGGAGTTGTAAGTTTATTGTTCTTACTAAGCACACCCCATTTTCCATTAATAGAAACTAAAGCAATCCTGGCTCTACAATGGATAATTTTATCGTATTTTAAAGTTTTAGAAGCTTTACCTTTTTTATCAATTATATAGGAATCACGACCAATAGTTGCAATAGAAAAAACCCAAGTAAAACTTGTCATACTATCATACTTTGGCTCAATTATGTTAACTCCTGTAGTATCAATTGCTCCCCATTTATTGTTTTCTTTATACACAAAGAGTCCTTCATCAAAATAATCACTCATTTTTGAAATTGGAATATCAAATCTTGCAGGTATCACTTCTTTACCCTTTTCATTTACATATCCGCATTTTTTATTGATTGATACAAATGCACCGCCTAAATAACGATGTTCTACTGAATCATATTTTATTGGGGTTACAAGGTTTCCTTTTCTATTAGCAAAGCCATATTTATGGTTACGACTCAATAAAAGCAAAGAATTTAAATAAGTATTCATACCTGAAATTTCATCATAAAATTCGTCTTCATCAATAAAGTCATTTTGAATAGGAACAATTATTTTTCCCCTTCCATCAATAAAACCATATTTATTATTTTTATAAACAGCATACATATCTCCCATTGAATCTATTGCATCATAAATTAAAGGCGCTATTAATTTCCCATTTTCATCTACGAGCCCCACTTTATTGTCTTTGATAAGTCTCGAAACCTTATTAGAAAAAACTAAATCTGAATTGTGTCCATAATATAAAAAATCGTATTCTAGCGGAGTAAGCATTTTTCCAGTTTTTCCATCAACTAATGCATGATTCATATAATTACCATCTTCACCATACTTGCCAACATCAACTAATCCGTGATTTAAAGGAATTATCTCATCATAAATTAGTGGTACAATTTCTTTTCCGTTTTTATCAATTAAACCTTCCTTATAATGTATAGATACTTGTGCAATTCCATTTTCAAATTTACCTGCGTAATCATATTTTATACTGGTAATTTCTTTTCCTTTGGAATTAATATAACCCCATTTCCCATTTAGATACACAGCCAAAATGCCCTCATTAAAATTATTATAATTATCATACATATCGTATTTAATTGGTGTTATTTCATTGCCTGCATCATTGATTACTCCCCATTTGCTATCTAGCTTAACATTATAAAATCCCTCCTCAATATAATTGACATCATCATATTTGAAATCCGTTATCTTGTTTCCTTTTTTATCAAAAAATCCCCATTTGCCATTAACTTCAACACCTGCTAAATTTTTCCCGAATATGGAAATACTGCTATATTTTAAAGGTAATATTATAGTACCTGTCGAATCGATAATCCCAAGTTTGTCATTTATTTGAACATATGCATATCCGTTATTAAAATCAGAAATATAATCATAAACAGGAGGAACTATTTCTTTGCCATCTTCATTAATGACTCCATATTTTGAATACCCATATTTTCTTATTTGTGAGGCAGTATCTTTTATAGGAGTGGTAGTACTTATTTTTATATTTCTTATAATAACAAAAGCTAAACAACATAAAATTGCAAATACTACTAATGAAATTTTTATTCTTTTCATTTTAGATTAAATTTTTTATCTAACAAAAAAACTCAAACTAATAAGCACTTTTATTAATTTGAGTTTTATATAATTAAATATTCTGAAACTATTTTTTTGCTTTGATTTGATAAGGTGGATTCGCCATTCTCTTTACCATCCAAAACAAACAAATTATAGTTAAAACAATTGTTATAATCAAAAATGGATAATACCCTACTGTTTTTGCTGTTTTTTCAAACAAATAAACATACCATTTCACAATTCTTGTACGCTTTGATTCGTAATCTTGAACACCATAAGCAAGCCAGGTAAACAAACCTCCTGCTACTGCCACAAATAAAGTTACTAATCCAGGTGAAACAGCAGCCTGCATTGCTGTAAGTTGTTTTTCTTCTCTTTTAAAACCTAATGCTTTGAATTGTTCTTTAATCGATTTTTCTGCTTCTTTAGCTATATCAACATTTTGAAAATGGATGGTTTCATAAGATGTACTTCCTTCATTTGATACACCAAACATAATATGAGAATCATTTCCTATTTCAAATTCGTATTCAACTACATCTTTCACATTTATAATTGATTCAAATTCAGAAGATTTAAACACCTCTTTATCTATTCTTTCAATGTTTAAATCAGCATTCTCTTTAGTAATATTTCCAACTATATATTCTCCATAAATTAAAACCACATTTCCATCTAGACCATTAAGGATGATTGGTTTATCAAAAATTTTAGCCATTTCTCTTAATCTTTTTTTATATTTTATTGTAGATATTTATTCTGCAAAGATCTTTCTAACTGATTTTTTTATCTGGCAGTAAAAGTTTTAAATGTGATATTTTAAGACATTTTTAAAATATTGTTCTTAGGTATTTAATTTTACGGCATAAAAAAAGGATAGCTTTTTATAAAAAAAACTATCCTTTCTGTTTTAAAATTTATGATTAAGCTAACTGTCTTCTTTTCTGCATAATACCGATAAGTTCAACAAGTTCTTTTTGACTGTTTTCTGAAGCAATATCTATACAAGTTTTACCAGCGCCAGTTTTAACTTCAAAATCTGCGCCGTGATCCAGCAAAAATTTAAAAATATCTTTGAAACCAAAATATGCCGCCAAATGAAGTGGTGCAAGTCCGCTATTATTTAATGAATTTATATCACTGCCAGATTCTAAAACTAACAATATCATATCTTTAAAGCCTTTAATTGTTGCAATATGAATTGCTTCATCTCCATCTATATCTTTTGATTTAACGTCCGCTCCTTCAGAAATTAGCATTTTAGCAATTTCTTTTTGATTAGCGTTTGCACAGATGATTAAAGGTGTAACACCATTGATATCTAAAATATTTGGATTTATACCTTCCTTAAGCAAAATACGAACAGATTCTTTACTGCGTGTATAGCAGGCAACATGCAATAACGATTCTCCATGATTAGTCATTGTATTTATATTTGCTCCTTTTTGAAACAAAACTTCCAACATATCATGCTGACCATTATTAGCAATATAATGAATTGGCAATACACCTTCGTTATCTGCAATAGTAAGATCTGCTCCATTATCAATTAGTAATTTAAACATTTCTTTTTGCGAATTCAAAGCTGCAAAATGTAGTGCTGTTTGATTGAAATTATCTGTATAGTTTACATCTACTCCACTATTTATAACAAATTTACCCAGAGCAGTCATTCCCATTTTAGCAATATAATGTAATGGAGTTCTTCCAAAATCATCAACATACGTGATATCGATATTACCACTTTTGACCAGCATCTCTGCTACTCCACGGCTGCCATTTTTGCACGCTCTCATAAATGCAGAATCGAGATCATCGCCATCCATTGTTATACTTACATTTGCTTTTTCTATAATCGAAATAATGCTTCGTTTATTTTTTGCTAAAGCAACTTTGTAAGGACTCTCTTCTTTATTATTTTTTATATTGCTATCTGCTCCATTATCGATTAAAAACTTAGCACGTTCAATATCTCCATCAATTACTGCATAATACAAAGGAGTACAATCATTAATATCTTGCGTATGAACACTTGCTCCCAATGATATTAAATGCTTTAAAATTGGAATATTTTTACAGCTAAACTGAGAGTCTGTAATACAGCTGCTTTCAAAAAATGGTGTTCTCATTGAGTTGTTAAGTGCAGATATATCAGCGCCTTTTTCTATAAGCAAATTGATACCTTTGATCGTATCTGGCTTATATGTTGTACTTAATATATGAAGAGGCGTATTACCATCTCTATCGGCAGCTTTAACATTTGCTCCATTAGTTACTAAATATGTAATTAATTCCAGATTTTGGTTAAAGCAAGCATTATGCAATAATGTAAAACCTTTATCATTTGCAACATTAATATCTGCACCAAATTCACAAAGAACCTGCAATACATCTATTTTCATTTTTTCACAGGCAATTAAGGTAAGCGGTGTACTTTTTTCTCCGCATAAAACTTCCATATCAGCCCCTTTTTGCAAAAGATTCCTAACAATCCTGTCTGTTGTATTTTGGCAAGCATAAAATAGAGGAGGGTTTTCTTCATAATCACGGCTATCTATATCTATAGCATCATGATCTAATAAAGCATCAATAAATATATCATCCAAATTTATCGAGGCAGGAGCAATTTGATTCCCTCCTGGCGAATAAAATTCATTTTTAAAATTGTATAAGGCTTCGTGCAATAAAGTTTTTCCAGTACGAACATCTGTATCATTTACATCAATACATTTATTTAAAATCATGTTATAATAGGATCGCTGATGTTCTTTCAATTTATATTTTTTTAAACTTTCAATTGCTTTAAAATCGACAATCAAATCTGCTTTAAAAAACAAAGGAAGAACATCAATCAGACTATCTTGCAAATCGTGATAACAATAAATTTTTAGAACACTATTTAGGTAGAAACAATTATCATTTCTATCAACTGGCACCTCTGTAATATCAAATCCTTTTTCGAGCAATATTTTAATGATTTCTGTTTGCTTCCCATTGATTGCTTTTAGGAGATAATCATATTCATATTTTCCATTTTCATTATAGAATCTCTGATTTATATCAAAACCCATTTCTATTATGGTACTGATAGTATTAGCATCACCTCTTTCTACGGCCTGATTAAAATGTAGATCTAAATTAATTTCTTCATCAATTAAAGGCGTTTCTTCAGTCTCAGAAATATCTACTGATTCTGATATAAAAACGGAATTCTCTTCGGTTTCAAGGTTTTCAATTTCTTCAACAATTACACTTTCAACATTTTCTAGTATAGTAACAATATCAGAACGATTATTTTGTTTTGCATATTGAAGTGGTGTATTATTATACTTATCTGGACTATTATGAATTCCGCCTTTATCAATAATGTTTTTTACAATTGAGACAAATCCATTCTGTACAGCATGATGCATTGCCATTTTGCCAAAATTATCTATTGAATTAAGATCTGCACCTTTTTCGATAAGAAATAAAGCAACTTCATCTCTTTTCTCTGCAATAGCATCAGATAGTACAGATCTTGAATCTCCATTAATCGCATTTATGTCAGCACCTGCATTTACTAAGGTCTCAACTGTCGATAAATGTCCCATCATCGACGCTCTGGCTAATGGTGTTATTTTGTCTGAATCTTGCGTTTCAATTAATGAACCTTTTTCTATTAACCATTTAACCACATCATTATGTCCTCTGCCAGCTGCCATAGCAATAACTGTTCTTCCACCGCCATCAACAAATTCCAAATTAACATTTTCATTAAATAATAATTTTGCCTCTTCAAGGTTATTGTTTATACATAATTTGAAAAATTCCATACTCATATTAAATTCTAATTAGTTTTATAAATGTATTATCGTTTATTAATACAAATATATAAACAAAAAATAACGTAAGTTTTTTATTACAAAAATTTAATATTTATTTTAGATAAAATGTATTCTAGACTTATAATCTACCTCATATAAGGCCAGACAAAATCATCAGCACTTCCTGTTTTGGACCAGGCCGTTTTCCAACCCGAGAAAATCCATTTACCATCTATTAACACATAAATAATGATATCCCCAGAAGTATTTCCTGAACTCAAATAATAGACGCGTGCCTGGTAACGTGAATATGTCAAAACTTTTTTTGAAGCTTTTCCATTTATCATTGAGCTTACTTCTTTTGGTAGTAGAAATTCTTTTTCATGTTGCCATGTCAAATATTCACATTTTGCGATTGAAAAAAGCCAAAAGGAGAACAAAGATATAACGGCTACAATTGTTATGCGTTTAAGTACTTTCATTTTACAACAGCATTAAAGTAAGTTTTATTTTACAAAAATAATATTTTTCAAATAAAAAAAGCTAGTTCAATAAAGAACCAGCTTTCATATATATATTGTTCAAATATGATTTACATCTCACATTTTACAAAAACATTTTATTAAATAAACACGCTTAGTATAAAATACACCAACCCTGCCAAAATAGCTGAAATCGGAATCGTTAATATCCAAGCCCATATTAAACTTACGGTAACTCCCCAGCGAACTGCAGATACACGTTTTGTTAATCCAACACCAATAATAGATCCTGTAATAGTATGCGTTGTACTTACTGGAATTTTTAAATGCTCTGTAAAATAAAGCGTTAAAGCACCAGCAGTTTCAGCAGCAACACCTTCAAATGAACTTACTTTTGTGATTTTAGAACCCATTGTTTTCACAATTTTCCATCCACCACTCAAAGTTCCTGCAGCAATTGCAGAATAACATGCTAATGGAATCCAGCTTGGCATTACACCTTTAATACCTGCATCATCGTTTGGAAGCACAACATCTAACCAAGCGTCCATATGCACTCCTGGATTTGTATTGATATATACCGCAACCGCAGCAGCGATAATACCCATTACTTTTTGAGAATCATTTCCTCCGTGCCCTAAACTAAATGCTGCAGAAGATAATAATTGCATTTTTTTCAAAGCTGCATCTGCTTGATGCAGATTTAAGCTGCTAAATATTAAACAAAAAGCACTAACAGTTAGGATGATAAAAGCAACCAAAAACCATTTAATGTTATGAGCTTCAAAAGCTACACTCCAAAAATGAGAATCAAATCTTGGTTTTTCTATTTCAGAATATGGTACCATTTGACTGTAAACAAACCAAATAGTAGCAATCATTAAAAGTACAGTGAAAATTTTAGGACCAATACTTTTACGAGAAGCATTTAACAACCAAATCGAAATTAAATATGAAGCTAATGCTCCTAATAATGGTGCAAGAACAATAAAGGCAATAATAATAAGAACACCCGAAGGCATTGCTCCGTCTTTTCCAGCTTTGTACCAGCTTACAATTTCATACCAATAATGTGTTGTTCCATCTTCTCCAATATAACCTGAGAAACCATGAACTGCAATAGCATGTGCTACAGCTGCTCCAGCAAAACCTCCAATTAATGTATGTGAAGAACTTGAAGGAATTCCAAGCCACCAAGTCAATAAATTCCAGCAAATTGCTGCAATTACACCGGCTAGAATTACAACCAGGTTAATTTCCATTGTGTGCGCTGTTTTAGCAACAGTATCTGCAACACCAAATCCGAAAACCCAATAAGCTAGAAAGTTAAAAAATGCTGCCCAAAGAACGGCCTGAAAAGGCGTCAAGACCTTTGTAGCAACAACAGTCGCTATAGCATTTGCTGCATCATGAAAACCATTGATGTAATCAAAAATTAAAGCTAATACTATAATTAATATAAGTAGCGTCATAAAGTTATAACTTCAGAATGAAAAATTGAATTAAGAATGTTTTACAGAAATAGATTCTAGTATGTTTGCAACACTCTTACATTTGTCTGTTGCTGATTCTAAAACAGATAACACCTCTTTATATTTAATAATATTTTTAGCGTCTGTTTCGTTTTCAAAAATTTCAAAAACTGCTTTGTTATAAACGTTATCAGACTTGTTTTCTAGTTTATTGATTCTAGTACAAGCATCTTTAATGACTTTGAAATTTTTTAAATTTCTCAATTCTTTTACCGCGCTGTCAATGTTTTGACAAGCTTCAAGATTAATTTCTGTCATCTTTCTGATAGATTTTGTAATCTTATCAACTTGATACAGTCTCATACGGCTTGCAGCACCGTGAAGGTAATCTGCAACGTTGTCAATAGAAGTAATTAAGGTGTGAATATCTTCTCTATCAAATGGTGTAATAAAGTTTCTACTCAATTCCAAATTGGTTTGACGCGTAATGTCTTCACCTCTTTGCTCTAATTCGTCAATTTTTTGAAAAAGAACTTCTCTTTCTTTTAATGGTAAATTTACAGCTTCGTGTAAGTTAGAAGCTAATTCAATTAAATTGCTTGAAGCCTCTTCAAAAAGTGGAAAGAATTTTTTGTCTTTCGGCACTAAAAATTGGAAAATACTGTTTATTGACATTGTTTTATTTTTGATAGTGCAAAATTACTTCAATAATATTTTGCAATGTTAAGCCATTGTTAACAAATCGTTTTCTATTTGAAAACTCTCCAAGAATAAAACTGTGTTTTCTATGTCATTATGTAAGATTCTGTCTTCTTTTACCAAAGGCACAACTTCTCTATAGCTATTTAAAAACATTTCGATAAAATCACTTGATTTTAGAGGCTCTCTATACGCAATTGCCTGCGAAGCATTCAATAATTCGATTGCTAAAATACGCTCTAAATTATCTAAAACTCGTAAGGCTTTTGTTGCTCCGTTGGCTCCCATGCTCACATGATCTTCCTGTCCGTTGCTCGAAACAATGCTGTCAACGCTTGATGGAGTTGCCAATTGTTTGTTTTGGCTTGCAATACTTGCAGCAGTATATTGTGGAATCATGAAACCTGAGTTTAATCCTGGATTATCTACCAAAAATGCAGGAAGATTACGCTGTCCAGAAATTAATTGATACGTTCTTCTTTCAGAAATACTTCCTAATTCTGCAAGAGCAATTGCCATAAAATCAAGAGCTAAAGCTAAAGGCTGACCGTGGAAATTTCCGCCGGAAATAATCTGATCGGCTTCTATAAATATATTTGGATTGTCTGTAACCGAGTTAATTTCAGTTTTGAATACTTTTCGAACATAATCAATCGCATCTTTTGAAGCGCCGTGAACCTGTGGCATACAACGGAAAGAATACGGATCCTGAACGTGTTTCTTTTCTTGGGCGATAATTTCACTTCCCTCTAAAAACTCATTAATACGCTGTGCGGTTACAATTTGTCCTTTATGCGGACGTATATAATGTATCAATTCGTTGAATGGCTCAATTCTTCCATCAAAACCTTCCAAAGAAATAGTTCCAATTAAATCTGCCAGATACGAATATTTGTAAGCTTTAATTAAAATATGAGCTCCATAAGCACTCATAAACTGAGTTCCGTTTAAAAGAGCCAAACCTTCTTTTGACTGCAGAACAATTGGTTCCCAATTAAAATGTTTCAAAACTTCTGCTGAAGCAGTCTTTTTCCCTTCAAAAAGCACCACTCCTTCTCCTATTAAAGGTAAAGATAAATGTGCTAAAGGTGCTAAATCTCCAGAAGCTCCTAGAGAACCCTGCGTATAAATTACAGGTAAAATATCATTGTTGTAGAAATCTACTAAACGCTCCAAAGTTTTCAATTGAACGCCAGAATGTCCATAACTTAAAGATTGGATTTTTAGCAAAAGCATCATTTTTACAATTTCAGACGGCACTTCTTCTCCCGTTCCGCAGGCATGAGATTTTACTAAGTTTTCCTGAAGCTTAGATAAGTTTTCATTAGAAATCTTTACATTACAAAGTGATCCAAAACCTGTATTGATTCCGTAAATTGGTTCAGAATGTGATGCCATTTTCTTATCAAGATAATCACGGCATTTTTGAACGTTTACTTTTGCTTCTTCAGATAATTCAAGTGTTTTATTATAAGATAAAATTTCCTGTAAGGTTTCTAAAGTAATAGTTTCAGTACTTATATAATGGATTTCTCTCATGACGTTTTTCAATTTAAGATGTCAAAATTCAACAAATCAATATTAAAAAGCAACATTTTATCACAATAATTAAAATTTCAACAAATGCGATTAGATGCTTTTAACTTTTATTCAATTTTAAAAACCAAGCTTTTCAATGCTTTTTAATCATCTTTTCATTAAAAATCAATTCATTGTAAAGGCATTATTGTAGAAAATTGCCTCTTGAAATATGTCAAAACCTCAATTTAGCACATTTAATTTTAACAAATACTCAATATTGAATTATTGAGATTTGAATTATTAAAATATTCGCAAAAAGGCTTTAAGAGTTTTTAATACCTTTAAAAAACTGTACTTTTGAAAAATCAAAAATGAAAAGTAACAGCACAAAATATCAATCTACAATGACAACTCCAACTCGAGTTGCAATTGCTGCTACCATTATTTCTACTACAACAACTACTACCCCTTAGGGGTATACATTTTTACATATAATCCTAGGTTACCTATACTTTTTTCTTGAAAGAAGAGAGTTATTGGATACATAAAAAACATTTACAAAAAGAAAAAAAAGTCGCAGTTTTTAGTTTCAGTTCACAGTTCATAACCTTGAACCTTTGTTACTCAAAATCTTTGCAACGTATTAAAAAATATCAAAAATGAAAGTATTAAAATTTGGCGGAACTTCGGTTGCCAATGCTCAAAATATAAAACTCGTTCTCGAAATTATTAATCAAAAAGCTAAAAACGAAAGACTAGTTGTTGTAGTTTCTGCCCTTAGTAAAGTAACTGATTTACTGCAATTGGCTGCCGCAAAAGCCGCTGCAAATGATGAAGATTTTAGAAATATTGTTGCCGAAATCGAGAAAAAACATCTTGACACTCTTAAAGAACTTATTCCGGTAAGCGAACAAAGCAGTCTGCTAAGCCACGTAAAAAGAATTATCAATCACTTAGAAACGCTTTTAGACGGTTGTTTTTTATTGGGCGAATTATCTCCAAGAACTGCTGACACTATTTTAAGTTTTGGTGAATTACTTTCGTCATATATAATTGCTCAGGCTTATCAGCAAATTGACAAAAATGCAGCTTACAAAGACAGCCGTGAATTAATAAAAACAAATGCCGATTTCGGAAAAGCAGTTGTTAACTTCGAAGTTTCAAACAAATTGATTCAGGAATATTTTGCATCGAATGAATCAAATATTAATATTTTACCTGGTTTTATTGCGCAGACTTTAGACGGAATTACTTCTACTTTAGGGCGCGGCGGATCTGATTATACTGCCGCAATTATCGCGGGAGCATTAGACGCGGACCAATTGGAAATCTGGACTGATGTAAACGGAATGTTTACTGCCAATCCAAAAATTGTAAAGCAGGCACAACCAATTGCAAACATCTCGTACCAAGAAGCAATGGAATTGTCGCATTTTGGTGCTAAGGTTTTATATCCGCCAACAATTCAGCCGGTTTTAAGAAAAAACATTCCGATTCTTATCAAAAACACATTTGAACCAGAAGCCGAAGGAACTTTAATTTCAGATCGTGTTTTAACAAAAGATACTGTTGTAAAAGGAATCAGCCATATTGATCATATTTCACTTCTAACTCTTGAAGGCCCTGGAATGATTGGAGTTGCGGGTTCGTCACGACGTTTGTTTGAAGTATTGTCACAAGAAAAAATCAACGTTATTTTTATTACTCAGGCTTCTTCTGAGCACTCTATTTGTATCGGAATTTTAAATTCTGATGCTGATAATGCCGAAGCTGCGATTAACAGAGCTTTTGAAATTGAAATTTCGCAGAACAAAATAGATCCTTGTTATGTAGAAAAAGATCTTTGCATTATTGCTTTGGTGGGTGAAAACATGAAAAATCACCAAGGTTTGAGCGGTAGAATGTTCAGCACTTTAGGAAAAAACAACGTAAACATTCGTGCGATTGCACAAGGTGCTTCTGAAAGAAATATATCGACTGTAATTAACGAAAGAGACGTTAAAAAAGCATTGAATACCCTGCACGAAAACTTCTTTGAAGAAAACACTAAGCAGCTGAATTTATTTGTAATGGGCGTTGGAAATGTGGGTGAAAAATTCATCGAACAAATTCACAGCCAGAAGAAATTCTTAAAAGACAATTTGAAAATTAATGTTCGTGTAATTGCTTTATCAAACTCAAGAAAAATGCTTTTTGATGAAGACGGAATTTCATTAAAAGAATGGCAGTCGGCTTTAGATAACGGCGAAACTGCAAACGCAGCAGATTTTATCGCTCGTGCAAAAGAACTAAATTTACGTAACAGTATTTTTGTGGATATTACAGCAAATGCAAGTGTTTCTGAAACATACGAGCAATTCTTAAAACAAAGTATGGCGGTTGTAACCTGCAACAAAATTGCGTGTTCATCTGCTTACGATAATTATAAAAAACTAAAAAGCTTATCACGCCAGTACAACGCTCCGTTTTTGTTTGAAACGAATGTTGGTGCGGGACTGCCAATTATAGATACGGTAAAAAACTTAATTGCTTCTGGCGATAAAGTGCATAAAATTCAAGCCGTTTTATCGGGAAGTTTGAACTTCATTTTCAACAATTTCGATAAAGACAATTCTTTCCACGATGTGGTAAAAGAAGCTGGAGTTCAAGGTTTCACAGAACCAGATCC
>Ga0160449_1000388_pt1 | contig 28995 bp, 24 predicted proteins | sample HID1975I_E1MG_FD_108216 | JGI IMG/M metagenome (GOLD analysis project Ga0160449, IMG submission 108216) | Enriched soil microbial communities from UW Madison campus, WI, USA - HID1975I_E1 MG | ecosystem: Environmental > Terrestrial > Soil > Unclassified | place: USA: Madison, Wisconsin...
CCGGCGGCGCGTCAGAACTCTTGGGGCCCGGGGGGTTGCCAACTGACATCTGCACACCTATCTTTGCAAAGAAACCTCTGCATAGAAGTCCTTGCCTCAGCGTATCGGAGTCCCCATGTCCCGGAACCAGCCCTCGCCCAGCGCGGCGCAGCCCACCACCGGCGTCACGATCGACGAGCCTGCCGACCGCCCGGTCGCCGAGGCCGCCGACGCACACGCAAGCACCCCCCGAGAGCCGCTCGGCTCGCGGTTCGTGTACCTGTTCGCGTTCTCCGGGCTCTCCAACCTCGCGGACGGTCTCGTGCTCGTGGGCGTGCCGCTCTACGCCATGACGCTCACCACCTCGCCGGGCCAGATCTCCCTCGTGACCACCGCCGTGACGTTGCCGTGGCTCCTGTTCGGCCTCGCCGCGGGGCTGCTCATCGACCGCCACGACCGGGTGCGGATCCTCGTGGTCGCCTCGCTCGTGCGCATCGCCGTCTTCGCCGGGGCGGCGCTCGCGGCTACCACGGGCGCACTCACCATGCCTCTCCTGCTGGTGCTCCTGCTCGTGCTCGGCACGGCCGAGGTGTTCGCCGACGGGTCGAGCTCGGCGCTCGTGCCGGACGTCACACCACGCTCCCGGCTCGCGGCGGCCAATAGCCGGCTCATGGGCGTCCAGCTCGCCGCCAACTCCTTCCTCGGTGCGCCGATCGCCGGGTTCCTGCTCGCCGCGGGTGCCGGCTGGCTGTTCGGTGTGCCGGCGGGCCTCCTGCTCGCCAGCGTGCTGATCGTGCTGCGCGGGCTGTGGGGACGGGTCACGTCGGTGCACGCCGTGGCCGAGACGGCCGACACGGGGTCTGGCGACTCGGGGTCGAGCGACGCGGGGTCGAGCGACGCGGGGGCGAGCAGCACGACGACGGACGACGACGACGCCCTGCACGGAACCGCGGCACCCGAGGCGACCGTCGTCGGACGCTCGGTGCGCCGCGAGCTGCGCGAGGGGCTCACCTTCCTGCTGCGTCACCCCGTCATCCGCCCGCTCGTGCTGGGCGGGATGTCCTTCAACTTCCTGTCGAACGCCTACATGGCCGTGTTCGTGCTGTGGGTCGTGGGGCCGGGGTCCGCCGTCGGCCTCGCCCCCGAGCAGTACGGGTTCCTCGCGATGGGTCTCGCGGCCGGCGGGCTCACGGGCGCCGTGCTCGCCGAGAAGATCATCGGCACGGGCCGGGACCGGACGGTCGTGGCCGTGACGTGGGGCGCGTGCGCCGTGCTCCTGGCCGTGCCGGCCCTCGTGCCGCGGGTGTGGGCGGTCGCGGTCGCGTTCGCGCTCGTGGGCTTCTTCAACCTCGTGGGCAACACGGCGACGTCCTCGCTGCGCCAGCGCCTCGTGCCGAGCCGGATCCTCGGGCGGGTCCAGGGCGCCTCCGCCACGCTCGCTTACGGGTCGATGCCCCTCGGCGCGCTCGCTGGCGGGCTCGTCGCGGAGGTGTTCGGGGTGCGCACCCTGCTGCTCGTGGTCGCCGTCGGGACCGTCGTGGTGGCCGCGGCGACCGTGCGCGGGCTGTCGCAACCCGTGATCGACGCGGCAGAGCGCGACGCGACTGCGGCGCGCGAAGCGGCCCAGGGTGACGCGACCGCCGCGCGCGACCGCGCCTAGGGTGCCGTGGCGGCGGCGAGCAGGTCGTCGAGCTGCGCGGAAGTGGCGATGCCGGGCACGAGCGCGAGCTCGGTCGCGGTGAAGGTGGCGGTCTCGGGGATCTCGCCGTCGGGCTCGGCGCCGGGGACCGCCCCGAGGCCGAAGTTGGGGCCGCTCACGGCCGCGGGCAGGGTGCCCGAGTCCGAGGTGCCGTCGACCCAGAGCGTGACGTCCGTGCCGTCGAGCACGACGGCGATGACGTGGGCCGACTCGTCGTCGTCGAGGTCGACCGAGGCGACCTGCACGGGCGGCGCACCGGCGTCCCACGTGAGCAGTGACGCCGTCGAGTCCTCGACGACGACGGCATGCGAAGGACCGTCGTCGTCGGTGATGGTCAGCAGGCTTCCGTCCGTCGTCGGCGTCGCGAGGACGAGGATGGCGGTCGCCGGTGCGGGGAAGGTCGGCGACGCGTGGATCGCCTGTCCCGCCGCGAGGGACAGCACGCCGTCGTCGCACACCAAGGTCCCGTCGGGCTCGGCCGCGGTCGGTGCGGGGTCGCCGACGGCGGTCCACGGGACGGGGTCCTCGTCGACCGCGAAGCCCCACCAGAGCGAAGGCTCGAGGTCGGCGAGCAGATCCTGCACCGAGTCGTAGCTCTCGAAGTCGCACAGCGACTGGACCTGGAACCCTTCGAGGGTCGCGACGGACTCGGCCGTATAGAGCGCCCCCGTGGTCTCGATGTCCGCGAGGGCCGCACCGCCGAGGGCGAGCACGGCGATTCCCGCGGTCGCCACGAGGCGCCGCGAACCCCGAGGGATCGGTTCAGTCGAGGAGGTACGAGTCGTCAATCCGTGCCTCCTCCTGTTGGCGAGTTCCGTCGGCCCTCACGCGGCGCCGCTCCCGGAGCACCCCGCCGATCTCCATCGCGGCGAGCAGCACGAGCGGTGGCACGAGCATCGCGAACCGCCCTTGAGGGGAGTGGGCCCACGACAGGATCGCACCCCAGCTCGGCTCGACGCTCAGCACCACGCCGCGCACGTTGGTCCATGGGGTGGCGTTGGGGTCGGAATGTTCGTTCGCGTCGCCCTTCGTGATGATGTACTGCTGCATCTTGGGGTCGCCGTTGTCATCCAGGACCGGCTCCATGCGGCCCGTGCTGTCGTTCTGCTCCAGCACGGGGAAGGACTTGAGCTCGATGATGCGGTGCGTCACGAGCTGGTTCGACGCGGCCGGGTAGAACGAGGCGACCTGGTTGATCCGCAGCTGTGACGGGTCGGAGATGCGCTGCACGATGACCGCGTCTCCCGCGCGGAAGTACGGCTCCATCGAGCCCGACGTGACGAGAAGGATCCGTTGGTCGTTGAGCTGGAACCACAGGGGGATCGCCAGCGACGTCGCGAACGCAGTGATGCAGACGGCGATAATCGTCCAGCACGCGGCCGGGACGATGCGGGACGACCTGGACTCCCGCCGCCGTCGGCGGACCCGCGGGCTGGGGGGAGCTTCCCGACGCTCTTCCGCGCGCTGCGCTGGGGGCATGGTCAGTTGTTAGCTGTCTGCTCCGCGTAGAAGTTGAAGGCCAGGTCTGCGGAGGCCCCCTGGACCGAGTTGTCGGCATCGATCGAGTAGGCGACGCGGAGGCAGAGCACCTCGCTGCCGCCCACGGGGAGGACGCGGTCACCGCCGTTCACGGACTGGTGCCCCACTGCTTGGCTGCCGATCGCGAAGTGGATCGGTGCAGAGCTGAGGACCGCGGAGCTTGCCGCCGTCGCCGCGGAGACTCCGGCGGTCGAGCACTGAGCTTCCGTGAGCCCCGCGAAGATGCTGTACGTGAGGTAGTCGAGGAGGTCGCTCGGTCCACTGCTGGCGCTCTGGGCGCTCGCGGAGAGCTCGACCGCGTACCGGAGCTGCAGCGTCCCGCTGTTCTCCACCGGAATGGTCACGAAGTAGGTGTCGCCGGGCGCGGCGTTGCCAGGAGAGGTCGTCCACGCCGTCGTGCCGGCTTCGATCTGAATGGTTCCGGAGAGGAACCCGCTCCGCGAGGAGTCGTCCTCGCTGGTGAACAATGCGTTCGTCGTCAGGCTCGTGATGCCGATCGCGGCGAGGCCGATGATGGTGGACGTCGCGACGAACCGACGCCGGCGCGCCACGGCACCGGGCGCGGGCCGGTCAGGCTCGAGCATCTCCTGGATCAGATCGTCCATGGATTCACGTCCTCGCGTCATCCTTCGTGTATCGGCACCCTAGCGATTCCGCTTGAGCCCGTTGTGGGACCAATCAACCATTCTGTGGGGACTTCCCGGCCTTGGTCGGCCGCCGACGCCCCCCGGCACGTCGCGAGCTGGGTTTGGCGCCCTCGAGATCGGGCACTTCCGCAGCAGGGACGGGCTGAGAGTACAAGAAACCCTGTGCCTGATCCACCCCCAATGCCCTGATTAGCCCCTCCGTGTCGGAATCTTCCACTCCTTCGGCCACGACTTCGAGTCCGAACGAGTGAGCGAGGTCCACCATGGCCTTGACGATCATCTCCGAGCCCGCGCGTTGGTGAGATCCCGTGAGGTCGGCGATGAACGTGCGATCGATCTTGAGGCGCGCGACGGGCAGGTCCCGAAGCTGGGAGATCGAGGTGTTGCCGATCCCGAAGTCGTCGATCGAGACGAGTACCCCGATGTCGGCGAGCTGCTCGAGCACGGGCACGACTCGCGAGGGATCGGCGACGAGCGCCGTCTCGGTGATCTCCACCTCGAGCAGGTCGGGACGCACCTGGTGCGCGTGCAGGAGCTCCTCGATCGTCTCGGCCACCTGCGAGGACGTGAGGTTGTGCGCGGAGAGGTTCACCGCGACGGGGACCTCGCGCCCCTCGGACTGCCAGCGGGAGAGCTGGGAGATCGCCGACTCGAGGGCAAAGGCCGTGAGGTCGTGGATGAGCCCGGACTGCTCGGCGAGGGGGATGAACAGGTCGGGGACGAGCATGCCGCGCGTCGGGTGGACCCAGCGCATGAGTGCCTCGAGGCCCACGGTCTGGCCCGTCGTGAGCGCGATCTTCGGCTGGTAGAACATCACGAGCTCTTGGCGGTCCGCGAGCGCACGATGCAGGTCCCCGAGCAGCACGAGGCGGGCCGGGGACGAGTCGTCCTCGTCGGGGGAGTAGACGGCGACACCCATGCGGTGCGTCTTCGCGGTGTACATCGCGACGTCGGCCTTGCGCATGAGACCAGAAGCGTCGACGGCGTGCTCGGGGATGCAGGCGACACCGATCGACGAGTCGACGTGGAGCTCGAGCCCGCCGAGGTTGAACGCCGGCGCGAACAGGTTGCGCACGCGCTGGGCGAGCCGCTCGGCGTTCGCCACGGAGCGGATCGCCGGCAGCAGGATCGCGAACTCGTCGCCGCCCAGCCGGGCGACGACGTCGCGCTCGCGCAAGGCGGCGCGGAGCCGGTGGGCGACCTGCACGAGGAGCTCGTCGCCCCGGTCGTGACCGAGGGAGTCGTTGATGTCCTTGAACCTGTCGATGTCGAGCAGCACGAGGCCGACGCCGGTGCCGTCCTCCTCCGCCTGGTCGATCGCACGGCGCATCCGGTCGAGCAGCATGCGCCGGTTCGGCAGGCCCGTGAGCGGGTCGAGGAGGGCGAGGCGCGCGTTCTCCAGCGCGGAGGTCTGCAGCCGCTTCGAGGCGTTGCGCACCGTGCGGAACAGCAGGAGCCACAGGATCAGCAGGCCCACGGAGATGACTGCGGTGACGACTCGGACGGCTTCCCGTAGGGCGGCGTCGGTCTCGGTGTAGTCGAGGAGCACCTCGAGCGCGCCGACCCGCACACCGTTCTCCACGACGGGGACGTAGACGGACAGCGCCGTGACCTGTCGCCCCGTCGAGCTCGAGTTGCCGACCCCGAGGGTCGTCGTGACGATGGCCGCGCTCACGTCGCCGTTGCGTACGGCGCGGTCGAAGCGTTCGGTGCGGGGGAAGGCCGCCGAGCTGTCGGGGTTGGAGTCGAAGAGCAGCGTGGCGTCGGCGTTCCACAGCCGCAGGCCGACGAGCTGGTCGGAGAACTCGTTGAGACGTTGCGTGAGGCGAGCGGCGACCTCGGGGCTGAGGACACCGGTCTGGTAGGCGGACTCAGGTACGACGTCGCGCACGCTCGGCTCGATCAGCTTGGCGGCGGAGGAGCCCGCGGCGAGAGCCTGCTGGCGCATGATGATCGTCGTGGTGACGATGAGTCCACCGCCGAGCACGAGCACGGCCACGATGCTGACCGCGGCGAAGTACCGCGTCAGTGCCCACCGCGTCCTGCGTGTCCGTTGCACCCTGGCCCCACGTCGTCGGAGCCGGCCCCCTCGAAGGCGCCGGTAGAACTTGGTGATCGCAGGCTAGGCGTACGGTGCCGTGCGGGACAAGGGTTGTCTGCGCCGGTGTGTCGCTTTGGCCGGGGATGCCCGATAGGTCGAGCCGCTGGGACCAATACTGAGGTGCTCGGTGTTGCAGCACATGGACGCACCGTGCGTCCGTGACAGGAGGAAGCCATGACGTACCGCGTGACGAAGTCGGAGCAGGAGTGGCAGCTCGAGCTCGACCCGGTCGAGTTCGCCGTGCTGCGTCAGGCGGCCACGGAGCGGCCGTGGACCGGCGCGCTGCTGGGCGAGGACCGTGAGGGTGTCTACGCGTGCCGTGCGTGCGGGGCGGAGCTGTTCCGCTCGGAGACGAAGTTCGAGGCCCACTGCGGGTGGCCCAGCTTCTACAGCCCGCTCGCGGGTGACGCCGTCGAGCTCGTCGAGGACAGCACGCTCGGCATGGTGCGCACCGAGGTGCGCTGCGCGGCGTGCGGTTCGCACCTCGGGCACGTGTTCGACGACGCGCCCCAGACGCCGACGGGCGACCGCTTCTGCATGAACTCCGTCTCCCTGACGTTCACCCCGGCGCAGACAGACTGACGTCTCAGGGTGGACACTTGATGTCACGTCGGGCCGGAGCGGCGTGGTGAAGGGACGCAAGGAGGTGGAGAACGTGCCTGAGAGTGCCGATAAGCACACCGTGGCCGACTCCCTCACCGTGCGCCGCTGGAGCCGCTACGGCGCCGACCGGCTGTACGTCACCGACGACATGGGCAGGCGCATCGGTTCGATCGACCTCATCTCCGGCACGGTGATCGCGGACTCGCCCGCGCTCGAGGGCGGACTGCGCCTCGCGGCCCAAGAGTTCCTGCGCGCCGACGCCGAGGAGGTCACGCTGCCGATCGCGCTCCCCGACCTTCCCCGGCCGCCCGGCCCCAACGAGGGGATCCAGGACGGCGAGCCGGTGCCCGCCGACGTTCCCGTGGGGGAACGGCTCGACCGCTTGCGCACCGACGGCTGGAGCGTGCTGCACGACGTGCCGCTGAGCCGCCAGGGTGACGTGCTGCAGCACCTGCTCATCGGACCGGGGGGTGTGTACGCGCTGACGGTGCACGTCCACCTCGGTGCCGACGTGCAGGTCGACCGACGCTCCCTCTACGTCAACCACCGCACGGTGCCGTACCTGCGCGACGCCAGGCTCCAGGCCCAGCGGCTCGAGCGCGTCCTGGGGGCGGCGTCGGCGTCGTTCGTCTCGGTGCGCGCCGTCGTCGTCGTCCACACCGGAGCCCTCGCCGCACCCCGCGTGACGAAGATGCCCGACGACGCCCTCGTGCTCGGGCGCACGGACATCCCGGGTGTCTTCCGGCGCCTCCCGCGCCGGCTCACCGACGCAGACGTCGAGATGCTCTCCGCGGCCGCGCACCGCAGAGAGACGTGGACGGACCTGTGAGCCGTCCGCGGCCCCGGCGGCCCGCGATGCTCGACCAGCAGGCCGCGGAGGCGCTCCCCGGCGGCGTCGACCCCGCGCTCCTGCCCGAGGTCGCGCACACGACGGCGGCCGCGATCGTGCACGGTGCGCGCGCGCTCGACGACCCCGCGCTCGTCGAGCGGCTCGTCCAGCTCGTGGAGAGCGAGGGGCTCGACGTCGTCGCCTCGATGTGGGCCGACGCCGCACCGCACACGCTGCCCGGCGCCCTGTGGCGGCTCTACGTGCTGCGCGAGTGGGTGCGCCGCGACCCGGCGACGCTCGCGGCGCGCTACCTGACAGGGATCTCGGCGGCGCCGGTGCACGAGGTCGTCGCGGGCGTCGCGAGCCCGCCGGGGCCGCAGGAGCTCAGCGACCTCGCCGACTCCGTGCTGGGCGGGGTGTTCACGGGCGAGCTCGACGTCGCGCTCGAGCGGGCGGCGGCCTTCTGCCGGGTGCTTGCGGCCGGGGTGGCGCTCGACGCCGACGAGCACGAGGCGACCGACGAGGAACGCGCGGTGCACGAGACCCGGGGCGCCGCTTCCCTCGTGCGCACGGCCGAGGAGCTCGAGGCCTGCGCCATGCTCTGGCGCGCCGACCGCCTCGACTAGCCTGCGGCGAACCTCTCCGGCTCGCGGCGTAGGATGTGCGGGCGACGTCGGGCCGGTGTGGCCCCGGGCTCCAAACTCAGCCGCTTCGAGCGGCCTTCGCGCCGACAGGCGCTGCTCGGTCCGGCGTCGCACTCACCTGGACGACCAGCATCGCCGGACCTCGAAGGTTGCGCGTTTAGCCCTGCGCTGCCCTAGCCTGTGTCCGACGATCCCCCCTTGGCATAGGGAGCCACCGACGTGCGCCTGCGATTCACCCCGCGCGACACCACTTTCTTCGATCTCCTGGCGGAGTCTGCCCAGCTGCTCGTGACCGGCGCGAACCTGCTCGCCGAGCTGCTCGAGGCGGACCGCAAGGACCGCAAGGCCATCGCGGCGAAGCTCAACGACGCCGAGCACGACGCCGACGAGGCCACCCACACGATCATGCGGCGGCTCAACCAGACCTTCGTCACCCCGTTCGACCGGGACGACATCTACCAGCTCGCCTCGAACCTCGACGACTGCATGGACTACATGGAGGAGGCCGCGGACCTCATCGTGCTGTACAAGCTCGAAGAGCTCCCCAAGCGCATCTCCGACCAGGTCCAGGTGCTCCAGCGCGCTGCCGAGCTCACCGCGGAGGCCATGCCCCGGCTGCGTGCCATGAACGACCTCGCCGACTACTGGGTCGAGATCAACCGGCTCGAGAACCAGGCGGACAAGAGCTACCGCAAGCTGCTCGCCCAGCTCTTCGACGACGGACTCGACCCGGTGACCCTCATGAAGCTCAAGGAGGTCGTCGACAAGCTCGAGGACGCCGCTGACGCCTTCGAGACGGTCGCCAACACGGTCGAGACGATCGCGCTCAAGGAGTCCTGAGCGCGGTGGAGATTGCGCTCGTCGTCGTCGTTGTCGCGCTCGCGCTCGGCTTCGACTACACCAACGGTTTCCACGACGCCGCCAACGCCATCGCGACGTCGGTCTCGACCCGGGCACTGACCCCGCGGGCGGCGCTCATCATGGCCGCGATCATGAACTTCGTGGGCGCGCTGCTCGCGACGGACGTGGCCCAGACGATCGCCAACAGCATCGTCCACCTCGAAGAGGTGGCGACCCATACCGCGCTCGTCGTCGTGCTGTGCGGACTCGTCGGCGCGATCACGTGGAACCTCATCACGTGGTGGTTCGGTCTGCCCTCGTCCTCGACCCACGCCCTCATCGGTGGCCTCGTCGGGGCGGGACTCGCGGGCGGCCTGGGGATCTACGGTGCCGCGATCGTCGAGAAGGTCGTCCTTCCCATGATCTTCTCCCCGCTCGTGGGCTTCGGCCTCGCGTTCATGGGCATGGTCGCCGTGATGTGGATCTTCCGCCGGGCCAACCCGCACCCGCTGCAGCGCCGCTTCCGCATCGCGCAGACCGTGTCGGCCGCCGCGATGGCGCTCGGGCACGGCCTGCAGGACGCGCAGAAGACGATGGGTGTCATGTTCATGGCGCTCGTCGCGGCGGGCTGGTACACCTCCGACGACCCCATTCCGGTGTGGGTCAAGCTCTCGGCCGCCGCGGCGATCTCGCTCGGGACCTACGCGGGCGGCTGGCGCATCATGCGCACGCTCGGCCGGCGCATCATCGAGCTCGACCCGGCACGCGGCTTCGTCGCCGAGTCGGTGTCCGCCGTCGTGCTCTACGTCAACGCCTTCGTGTTCCACGCACCGGTCTCGACGACCCACACGATCACGTCCGCGATCATGGGTGTCGGTGCCACCAAGCGGTTGTCCGCCGTGCGCTGGGGCGTCGCGAAGAACATCGGCCTCGCGTGGGTCCTCACGATCCCGGCGGCGGGTTTCGTGGCCGCGCTCTTCTACTGGATCCTGAGCCCGTTCCTCCTCTAGTCACGGGCCTGGGTCCCAGGCTCGGTCGGGGCGAGGGGGCCGAGAGGCCTACGCCTGGCCGACGCCGGTCGCCGACTGGACCTCGAAGCCCACGACCCTCGGGCCTTCCTTCCCGTGATGGACGTGCGCGACGGCGATGCTCGCCGGGCGCAGGTACGGGTCCTTGCGCGGGCGCACCCGCCGCACCCAGCCGGGAGCGTAGCCGTCGAGCACCTCGAGCACCGTAGGGATCACGGGCCGATGGGTGCACAGCGCGATCGCACCGGGACCGGTGTACGCCGTCTTCGCCACCTGCCTGGCGCCCTTCGGCTTGGCGTGGTGCGCATCCTCGGTGAGGGCCTCGACCGGCTCGGGGACGAGTCCGCTCGCCTTCGCATACGGCGCCACGGTCGCCGCGCAGCGCTCCCACGGGCTCGTGACGACGGCCGCGATGCCGTACGCGGAGAGCACGGGGGTCAGGCCGTCCGCCTGGGCGCGGCCCACCTGGGTCAGCGGGCGCTCGGCGTCGGCCCCCTTCCACGCGGAGCGGCTGCGGGAACGGGCGTGGCGCACGACGGCGACGGCCGTGGTGTCGAGCGTGCCCGACTCGTGCAGCGCGACGAGGGCCTTGAGCGGCTTGCGGTCCGACTTCCGTGTCAGCCGCTCCGCAGCCTCGGACGCCCGCATCCAGCGCATGTCGTCGACCTCGTCGGCGCTCGGCGAGACGTGGGGTCGGGCCACGTGGGCCGGCGAGTCCGGCTCGAGAACCCGGGCGGCCCAGTAGTACACCTCCTTCGTGCGACCGCCGGAGACCTGGTAGCGCAGCATCGGCAGGGCGACGCCGAGCGCGACGTGCAGCCCCGTCTCCTCGGCCACCTCGCGCACGGCGGCGACGGGGACGGTCTCTCCGGCGTCGAGCTTGCCCTTGGGCCACGACCAGTCGTCGTAGCGCGGGCGGTGGATCACGAGCACCTCGAGCCGGCCCTTGCGCTCGCGCCACACGAGCGCACCTGCGGCGACGACGACGGCGGGACGTTTGGAGCGCGTCATCGGTGGCTGGCCAGCCGACGGCGCTGCCGCGCGATGAGCGCGGCCTGCAGGTCGTCGAGCGGCGAGCCGTCGGGAGCGGTCGCGGGCCGCACCCACGCGCCGTCGGGCTCGAGCCGCCACGAGCTGGTCCGGGGGTCCATCGACGAGTCGATGAGCTCCACGAGCTCCGAGAGGTGCTCGGGGTCGGAGAGCCGCACGAGCGCCTCGACGCGGCGGTCGAGGTTGCGGTGCATGAGGTCGGCGGACCCGATGTAGATGGCGGGGCCGGACTCGTCGCTGCCCTCCGGGGGGTTCGCGAAGGCGAAGATCCGCGAGTGCTCGAGGAACCGGCCGAGGACCGAGCGCACGCGGATGTTCTCCGAGAGCCCCGGCACCCCGGCGCGCAGCGCGCAGATGCCCCGCACGACGAGGTCGACGGCCACTCCGGCCTGCGACGCCCGGTACAGCGCGTCGATGATCTCCTCGTCGACGACGGCGTTGACCTTCATCTTGATCCACGCCGGACGGCCCTCGGCCGCGGCCGCGATCTCGTTCTCGATGTGCTCGACGAGCCCCGAGCGCAAGGAGCGCGGGGCGACGAGCAACCGGTGGAACTTCGACTTGGGGGCGTACCCGGAGAGCTGGTTGAAGAGGCGGGTGAGGTCCTGGCCGACGTCGGGATCGCTCGTCAGGAGCCCGTGGTCGGTGTAGAGGCGCGCCGTCTTGGGGTTGTAGTTGCCCGTGCCGACGTGGCAGTAGCGCCGCAGGCCGTCCTGCTCGTGCCGCACCACGAGCGAGAGCTTGCAGTGGGTCTTGAGCCCGACGATGCCGTAGACGACGTGCACGCCCGCCTGCTCGAGCTTGCGGGCCCACGTGATGTTGGCCTGCTCGTCGAAGCGCGCCTTGATCTCGACGAGCGCGAGCACCTGCTTGCCCGCCTCGGCCGCGTCGATGAGCGAGTCCACGATCGGCGAGTCGCCCGACGTGCGGTAGAGCGTCTGCTTGATGGCGAGCACCCGCGGGTCGGCCGCCGCCTGCGCGAGGAACGTCTGCACCGAGGTGGAGAACGAGTCGTACGGGTGGTGCAGCAGGATGTCGCGCTCGCGCATCGCGGCGAAGATGTCGGTCGGCTTCGCCGACTCGACCTCGGCGAGGTGGCGGTGCGTCGTCGGCACGAAGGGCGGGTAGTGCAGGTCCGCGCGGTCGAGGTCGGCGATGACGTTGAGGCCCGTGAGGTCGAGCGGGGCGGGCAGCTCGTACACCTCGGCCGGGTGCACGCCCAGCTCACGCACGAGCAGGTCGTGGAAGTGCGAGTCAGTACCCTTCGCGAGCTCGAGCCGCACCGGCGGTCCGAACCGCCGGCGCAACAGCTCCTTCTCCATCGCCTGGAGCAGGTTCTCGGCGTCGTCCTCCTCAACCTCGACGTCCTCGTTGCGCGTCACGCGGAACGTGTGGTGCCCCAGGATCTCCATGCCGGGGAAGAGGTGGTCGAGGTGCTCGGCGATGACGTCCTCGATCGGAACGAAGCTCGTGGGCCCGAGCTCCGGCGAGGCCGTCTGGGTGCTCGGCGCGCTCGGGCGCCCGCGGGCGTCGACGGCGATGAACCGCGGCAGCAGCGGGGGGACCTTGACGCGCGCGAAGTGCTCCTTGCCCGTCGCGGGGTTGAGCACCCCCACGGCGAGGTTGAGCGAGAGGCCGGAGATGTAGGGGAACGGGTGGGCGGGGTCGACGGCGAGCGGTGTCAGGACGGGGAAGATCTGCTTGCGGAAGTACTTGTGCAGCCGGTCCTGCTCGCTCGACCCGAGCTCGTCCCAGCGCACGAGCGTGATGCCCTCGGCGGCGAGCGCGGGCTGCACCTGCTCGGAGAAGACGCGGGCGTGCCGGTCCATGAGCGCGTGGGCCTGCTCGGAGATCGCCTCGAGCTGCTGGCGCGGGCTCAGGCCCGAGACAGCCGTGACCGCGAGGCCTGTCGCGATGCGGCGCTTGAGCCCGGCGACGCGCACCATGAAGAACTCGTCGAGGTTCGAGGCGAAGATCGCGAGGAACCGCACGCGCTCCAGGATCGGCAGCTCGGGGTCCTCCGCGAGCTCGAGCACCCGCTGGTTGAACGCGAGCCAGGACAGCTCGCGGTCCGCGAAGCGGTCCTCGGGGAGCTCGAACGCCTCGCCCTCGGGGGCGCCGTCGGGCGACGCACCCTGCGGCAGCTCGGCGTCGGCGAGGCCCGGGTCGGTCAGCTCGGAGGCACTGGTGTCAGTCACGCTTCCCATCGTGACATCTTCGGAGTTCGCGCGGGAACCGCACGTCCGTCCTGCGCGTGACGAGAAGGTGAACGCAGCCCGTCCTCGGGCCGGGGGGCGCGGGTCAGGAGTACGTGACGTCCACGTTCGAGGGCGTGAACCCGAACTTGGCGTAGGTCCGCACGGCGACGACGTTGCTCGCGCTCGTGTAGAGGATCGCGACGCCGAGACCGAGCTCATCGAACAGCGCGAGCGAGCGCGCCGTGAGCTCCGTGCCGAGCCCGAGCCCCTGCGCGTCGGGGTCCACGCCCAGGACGTAGATCTCCCCGATGCCGTCCGTGACCTTGAGCCACGAGGAGGCGAGCAGCTCGCCGTCCCGCTCGGCGAGCAGGAAGTGCTCGGGGTCGAACCACGGCTCGGCCTCGCGCGCCTGCACGTCGGCGAGCGTGATGCGCCCCTGCTCGGGGTGGCCGGCGAACGCGCGCCCGTTGACTCGCAACCACGCCTCCTCGTCCTGCCCGACGACGAACGGTCGCACGGTCACCCCGTCCGGCAGCCCGCGCAGCTCGACCTCGGGACGTGCCGCGAGCTCGACGCGCATGAGCCACAGCTCGCGCGAGGGCCGCAGCCCGGTGCCCATCGCGAGCGCCTTCGCCCCGGGCAGGTCCCCGTGCGCCCAGACGGCGAACTCCCGCTCGGGCGCCACCTCGCGCGCCGCCCGCAGGAGCGCCTCGCCGAGGCCCTGGCGTCGGTCCGCGGGCGCGACGGCGAGCTCCGCCGTGGCCCGCCCCGCCACCCCGAGGTCGACCTGTGCGATGCCCGTGAGCCGCCCGGGCGCCCACGTGAGCAGGTGTACCACGGGTGCGTCGTCGTCGCCGAGCCACAGCAGGCGCTGCTCGGAGAGGGGGGCGACGCCGTCGGACTGCTCGGCGTCGACCACGAGCCCGTGCACGAGCGGGACCACGTCCTCGGGGAGCGCGCCGCGCACGACGGAGGGGGTGATGGCCATGACTCCATCTCACCACTCTTTCCCCTCCCCTGGCCGAAGTAGAGACGTACGTCGCGAGATAGAGGCTCTACCTCGACGCCTGCGTCTCCAATTCGGCGCCTGCGTCTCTGCTTCGGCGTCGGGTGGGTGGGGTGTGGTGGGGTAGGGGGGTGACGGGTTCAGAGGCAGGTTCGACGACGACGGCGCACGCCCGAGACCCGGTCCAGGTACGCACCGTCTCGGTGCTCTCCGCGGTGCAGGTGCTCGTCGGGGTCGGCACGGCGACGGGCGCGGCGGTGAACTCGCTCGTCGCGGCGGAGACGTCCGGCAGCGAGACGGTGGGCGGTCTCGCCCAGACGTGCGTCGTCGTCGGCTCCGCCCTCGCCGCGCTGCCGATCGCCCAGGTCGCCGCGCGACACGGCCGTCGCCGCTCGCTCGTGCTCGGCTACGGCGTGGCCATGATCGGTGCGCTCGGCGCGACGACGGCGACCGTCCTCGGCTCGACGGCGCTGCTCCTTGCCGGGATGACGCTCATCGGCGCGGGCGGTGCGGCCGGGCTCGCGGCGCGCTTCGCGGCGACGGATCTCGCGGCGCCCGAGCACCAGGCCCGCGCCCTCTCGCTCGTGGTGTGGGCCGCGACGGTCGGGTCCGTGCTCGGCCCCAACCTCGCGGGGTGGCTCGACTCGTGGGCGCTCGCCGTCGGCCTTCTGCCCGCAGCGCGCGGCACGCACACCGCCGTGACGTTCGCCCTCATGGCCGCCATGTTCGCGCTCGCCACGCTCGCGGTCGCCGTGCTGCTGCGGCCCGACCCGCTCGTGCTCGCCCGGGAACGCTCCGGCGCCGCGCCGCCCGTGCCCACCAACCCCTGGCGCTCGATCGGCGCCGGTGTCGCCGTGATCCGGGCGCTCCCCGTGGCACGCCTCGGCCTGCTCGCGATCGTGGTGAGCCACTTCGTCATGGTGAGCCTCATGGTCATGACCCCCGTGCACATGAACCACCACGGCGCGAGCCTGGAACTCATCGCCCTCGTCATCTCGCTGCACATCGCGGGGATGTTCGCGCTCAGCCCGCTGTTCGGCGTCGCGACGGACCGCTTCGGGGCCCGGCCCGTGCTCGTCGGCGGCGCGCTCACGCTCGCGGCCTCCGCCGGGCTCGTCCTCGGTGTCCCGGGGCACGGTGGCGGGCGCCTCACGGCGGGTCTCGTGCTGCTCGGCATCGGATGGTCGGCGGGGCTCGTCGCGGGCTCGGCGCTGCTCGCGGGCGGGGTGCCCGAGGAGCACCGCACCACGGTCCAGGGCGCCTCCGACGTCGCGATGAACCTCGGCGGGGCGCTCGGTGGCGCCGTCGCGGGCGTGGTCGTCACGGTCGCGAGCTACGCCGCGCTCGCCGTCGTCGCGCTCGTCTTCGTCGTCGCTTACCTCGCACTCGTCGTGCGCTCCGGGCGCGTCGCGGCGCGTTACTGACGCGCCCGGTCGCCCTCGTGCGAGCGGGGCGTGGACTGGGCAGCACCACCCAGAAGGCGGCACCACCTGACAGCGATGTCCGGTACCGTCCGTAGGTCTGCGAGTGCGTGCGGCGGTCGATGGGCCGGCGCCCCAACTGGAGGTCTCTGTGACTCGTCCTTCCCCCGCGAGCGATCCGCGTCGTGCTCCGCGACGTTGGTCGGCGATGATCTGGGCGTTCGTCCTCGTGGTAGTCACCTCGGTGGCGGGAGCAGCGCCCGCCGTGGCCGCGGCTCGCGGGGTCGTCGACCAGCAGAACCTCGGCCCTGCCGTCGATGGTACGGCTGGCCCGTCCGGGTGGGCGCAGACGTTTCGTGCCGGTGTGACCGGCTACCTGAGCGAGATCGACCTGGTGGCGCGCGAGGGGGCTGGCCCGTTCACCGTGCGGGTGACGGAGGCGGGCGGCAGCACCGCCGTGAGCCAGGGCTCCGGCAGCGTCACGGGGGCCGGGACCGTCCAGGTGGCGATGACGCCCACGGCGAAGCTCTCCGCGGGCACCACCTACGAGCTCCACATCACGGCGGGTGGGGTGAGCTTTGCCGTCACGGCCGACCGGTACGCCCACGGCTCCCTCTTCTACCTCGGTAACCAGTACGTCGACATGGACTTCGCCTTCACGACGTACGTCGTGACGGACTACGAGGCGTCGATCACGGGGATGCCCCCGACGGGAGTGCTGGTCGATGAGCCCTACTCGTACCAGTTCACGCTGGGTGGCTTCCCGGCCGTGGCGCAGACGGAGGTCTCGGCCGGGGCACTGCCCCCGGGCTTGACGCTCACGAGCGGTGGCCTGCTCTCGGGGACCCCGACTACCGCGGGCATCTTCGCCTTCATGGTGCGCGCGTGGACCGCTGACGGCCAGATGCTCGCCCTGCACACGATCCAGGTGCGCGACCCCGAGGAGCCCGGCCCGCCGAGCGGTGTGGTCGCGACGGCCGGTGTGGAGTCCGTTGACGTCTCGTGGGTCGCTCCGAGCGAGAGTGGGGACGCGCCGATCATCGACTACACGGCGACGGCGTCCCCGGGTGGGGTGACGTGCACCACGGCCTCGACGTCGTGCGAGATCACCGGGCTGGTACCCGGGGTCTCCACGACGGTGACCGTGACGGCGCGCAGCGCGATCGGTGTGGGCGCACCCTCGGACGTCTCCTCGGCGGTCACGCCGTACACCGTTCCGAGCGCTCCCGTGGTGAGCGTGACCCCGGGCGACGGACAGGTGGACGTGACGTGGTCGGCGCCGGACGACGGCTTCAGCCCGCTCACCGGGTACGTGCTCGAGCAGCGCGTCGACGGTAGCCCGTTCACCCCGGTCGCCACGCTCGCGGCCGACGCGGTGGCAGCGACCGCGACGGGGCTCGACAACGGCGCGACCTACGAGTTTCGGCTCGCCGCGGTCAACGCCGCGGGGCAGGGTCCGTGGAGCGCGGACGCCTCGAGCGTCCCGTTCGTCCTCGCACCGGACGTCACCGTGGACGGCTCCCCGCTCGAGGGCGCGACGCTCGAGCCGGGTGACGAGATCGACATCGCGGACTCGGACCTTCCACCGGGGGCCACGCTCACCGTCGAGCTGCACTCCACGCCGGTCGTCCTGGCGACCCAGACCGTGGGCACGGACGGCCTCGTGAGCCAGACGGTCGCCATCCCCGCGGCGACCGTGCCCGGTGCGCACGCGCTCGTGGTGCACCTGACGGGTGCGGGAGCGTCGGCCTCGGTCTCGTACGCCTTCACGGTCGCGGCGGCGACGGACCCCGAGCCAGATCCCCAGCCCGAGCCGGACCCGGAGCCAGACCCCCAGCCCGAGCCGGACCCCGAGCCGGACCCGGAGCCTGACCCGGACCCGGACCCGGAGCCTGACCCGGACCCGGAGCCTGACCCGGACCCGGAGCCTGACCCGGAGCCGGAGCCTGAACCGGACCAGGACCCGGAGCCCGAGCCGGACGCTGACGAGGATCTCGCCGAGACGGGTGCCTCGCTCTCCGGCCCGGTCTCCTGGACGCTCGCCCTGGTCCTCCTGGGCGCCACGCTCCTCGTGATCGCCCGCCGCACGACGCGCTGGACCTGAGCCGACCCCGGGCTCGCGGGGGCAGCGCGACGAGGTCGGGTCGCCGTCGTGCTCAGCGGGCCCCGAGCCGCACGGCCGTCCAGGAGATCGGCGGGAGGGTGACGGTCAGGGTCGAGCCGGTGAGGCGTGCCGTGGGGTTGATCGCCGGGGTGACGCGCTCGGGCTGATCGAGGGTGTTGGCGGCCGTGTGGTCGTCGTCGTGCAGCGTGACGGCCTCGATGGCGGCGCCCGCGAGGCTCGCGGGGAGCTCGACCGACACCTCGACCGGCTCGTCGAGGGAGCGGTTCACGAGGAACACCGCCGTCGAACCGTCTGCCTCGTCGTGCGTCGCGGCCGCGTCCACGAGCGGCACGTCGCCGTGGACCGCCGTCGTCGTCGACCCGACGTCCACCCGCACGTCGAGGGAGACCCCTCGCGCGAGGTGCGAGGTGAGCGCGAAGGGGAAGAACGTCGTCTGCCGCCACGCCGGCCCGCCCGGCTCGGTCATGATCGGCGCGATGACGTTGACGAGCTGGGCGAGGCTCGCCGCCGTGACCCGGTCCGCGTGACGCAGCAGTGAGATGAGGAGCGAGCCGACGACGACGGCGTCCGCGACCGAGTACACGTTCTCGAGCTGCCGCGGGGCGACGGGCCACGCGTCCGGGTCCGTCGAGCGCCCCGTGTCCGGCCGGTCCATGTACCAGACGTTCCACTCGTCGAAGGAGATGTCGATCGTCTTGTCCGAGCGCAGCACGGCCTTGACGTGGTCCGCCGTGGCCGTGACGGCGTCGATGAACCGGTCCATGTCCACGGCCGAGGCGAGGAAGCTCGCGAGGTCGCCGTCGCGCTCCTGGTAGTAGGCGTGGCACGAGATGTGGTCGACGTCCCCGTAGCAGTGCTCGAGCACCGTGCGCTCCCAGGAGCCGAACGTGGCCATCCCCGAACCAGACGAGCCGCACACCACGAGCTCGAGGTCCCGCTTCACCTGGCGCATCGCCTTCGCCGTCTGGCTCGCGAGCTTGCCGTAGTCCTCCGCCGAGCGGTGCCCGAGCTGCCACGGGCCGTCCATCTCGTTGCCGAGGCACCACATGCGGATGTCGAACGGCTCCTCGCGCCCGTTGCTGCGCCGCGCCTCGGAGAGCGCCGTACCGCCCGGCACCGTCGCGTACTCGACGAGGTCGAGCGCCTCCGCGACACCGCGGGTGCCGAGGTTCACCGCGTACATGAGCTCCGTGCCGGCGAGCTCGCACCAGTCGGCGAACTCGTGCAGCCCGACCTCGTTGGTCTCCGTCGCGTGCCACGCGAGGTCGAGCCGCCGGGGCCGGTCCTCGCGGGGGCCGACGCCGTCCTCCCAGCGGTACCCCGAGACGAAGTTGCCGCCCGGGTAGCGCACCGTCGTGACACCGAGCTCGTGCACGAGGTCCAGCACGTCGCGCCGGAAGCCCTGCGCGTCCGCCGTGGGGTGGCCCGGCTCGTACAGCCCGTCGTAGACGCAGCGGCCCAGGTGCTCGACGAAGGAGCCGAACAGTCGGCGGTGGACGGGGCCGACGGCGAACGCCGGGTCGAGGCGCAGGCGCGCGGTCGTCATGAGGTGCCTCTCGTCGGGGCGCCGTCGACGGCGAGTGCCTCTACCTCGCGGCGCACGTCTCTGTCTCGCGGTGTGTGTCTCTGCTTCGGGGAGGGGTCAGTCGGTGGTGGGGCTGGCTTCGAGGCCGGACTTGATGAGGTCCATGACCGAGGAGTCCGCGAGCGTCGTCGCGTCGCCGATCGTGCGGTTCTCGGCGACGTCCCGCAGCAGGCGGCGCATGATCTTGCCCGAGCGCGTCTTGGGCAGCTCGGCGACCACGAGGATCGAACGCGGCTTGGCGATGGGCCCGATCTCGTGGGCCACGTGGCCGCGCAAGGTCTCGGTGATCTCGCCGTCGGACACGCCCTGGGGCCCGCCCCCGCGCAAGATGACGAACGCGACCACGGCCTGGCCCGTCGTGTCGTCGCTCGCGCCGACGACGGCCGCCTCGGCGACCCAGTCGTGCGAGACGAGGGCGGACTCGATCTCCGTGGTGGACAGCCGGTGGCCCGAGACGTTCATGACGTCGTCGACGCGACCGAGCAGCCAGATGTCGCCGTCGTCGTCCTTCTTGGCGCCGTCGCCCGCGAAGTAGAGGCCGGGGAAACGGGACCAGTACGTGTCCTTGAACCGCTGCAGGTCGCCCCAGATCCCACGCAGCATGCCGGGCCACGGCTGCGTCAGCACGAGGTAGCCGCCGCCGCCCGCGGGGACGGGGTTGGCCTCGTCGTCGACCACGGTCGCCGCGATGCCCGGCAGCGGGGTCTGCGCGGAGCCGGGCTTGGCCGCCGTGACACCGGGCAGCGGGGAGATCATGATGGCGCCCGTCTCCGTCTGCCACCACGTGTCGACGACGGGGGTGCGGTCGCCGCCGATGACGCGGCGGTACCAGATCCAGGCCTCGGGGTTGATCGGCTCGCCCACGGAGCCGAGCAGGCGCAGCGAGGACAGGTCGTGCTCGGCGGGCAGGTCCTCGCCCCACTTCATGTACGTGCGGATCGCCGTGGGCGCCGTGTAGAGGATCGTGACGCCGTACCTGGCGACGATCTCCCACCAGCGCGCGCGGTGCGGGGTGTCCGGCGTGCCCTCGTAGATGACCTGGGTCGCGCCGTTGATGAGCGGGCCGTAGACGACGTACGAGTGCCCGGTGACCCAGCCGACGTCGGCCGTGCACCAGTACACGTCCGTCTCTGGCTTGAGGTCGAACACGTCACGATGGGTCGCGGCGCACTGCGTGAGGTAGCCGCCCGTCGTGTGCAGGATGCCCTTCGGCTTCCCCGTGGTGCCCGAGGTGTAGAGGATGAACAGCGGGTGCTCGGCCCCGACCCAGACGGGCTCGTGATCCGGGCTCGCGGCGGGGACGAGGTCGTGCCACCACACGTCGCGGCCCTCGGTCCACGCGACGTCCTGGCCCGTGCGGCGCACGACGAGCACGTGCGTGACGCTCGCGGCGCCCTTCGCGAGGGCGTCGTCGACGGCGGGCTTGAGGGCGGTGGCCGAGCCGCGCCGGTAACCGCCGTCGGCCGTGATGACGAGCTTGGCCTGCGCGTCCTCGATGCGCGAGTGCAGCGCTTCCGCGGAGAAGCCGCCGAAGACGACGGAGTGCGCCGCGCCGATCCGCGCGCACGCGAGCATCGCGACGACGGCCTCGGGGATGAGCGGCAGGTAGATCGCGACGCGGTCGCCCGTCTGGACGCCGAGGGAGAGGAGGACGTTGGCCGCACGGGCCACCTCGGCCTGCAGCTCGGCGTACGTGATGGCGCGCGAGTCGCCCGGCTCGCCCTCGAAGTGCAGCGCGACGCGGTCGCCGTGGCCCGCCTCGACGTGCCGGTCGACGGCGTTGTACGCGGCGTTGAGCGTGCCGTCGGCGAACCAGCTGGCGACGGGGGCGTCCGACCAGTCGAGGGTCTGCGTGAAGGGGGTCTGCCACGTGAGCACCTCGCGGGCGCGACCGGCCCAGTACTCGGGAAGGTCCGCGGCCGCCGCCTCGTAGGCGTCCGCCTCGACGTTCGCCTGGGCCGCGAACTCGGGGCTCGGCGCGAACCGACGCGCCTCGGTGAGCAGGTTCTCCAGCGCGGGCTGGGTCGGCTCGGTCACTGTTCCTCCACGGCATCGTCGACGCGGGCGCGAGCACGCTCGGCGCCCCTCCGTGAAGCACTCTAGTGGCGCTTCCTTGCCGTGGGGTCGGCCCGGCCGGTCACGACCTTGGTCCCCCACCTGGCCCCACGCTGCGCGGAACCATGGACGTACCCGGCACGCGGCCGGGACGACACCTGCGGAGGGGTGCCCCCCATGAGGTTTCTCGACCGAGCGCGCACAGTTGCGCCCCCCGGCTACCAGCGGTGGCTCGTGCCACCCGCTGCGCTCGCCGTGCACCTGTCCATCGGGCAGGTGTACTCGTTCTCGGTGTTCAAGAACCCGCTCATCGAGCGGTTCGACGCGAGCCACACCCAGGTCGCGGTGATCTTCTCGATCGCGATCGTGATGCTCGGCCTGTCGGCCGCCGTCGGCGGGCGCTGGGTCGACCGGGCCGGGCCGCGCAAGGCGATCGCGCTCTCCGCGACGTTCTGGGTGTCCGGGTTCCTCATCGGCGCGCTCGGCGTGAGCCTGGGGCAGCTGTGGATCGTGTACCTCGGCTACGGCTTCGTGGGCGGCATGGGCCTCGGCATCGGGTACATCGCGCCCGTCTCGACCCTCATCAAGTGGTTCCCGGACCGCCCCGGCCTCGCGACCGGCCTCGCGATCATGGGCTTCGGCGGTGGCGCGATGGTCGCCTCGCCGCTCACGGCCACTCTCCTCGACTCCTATGCGGCGACGCCGGCCGAGGCGATCGTGCCGACCATGCTCACCCTCGCCGCGATCTACGCCGTCATCATGACGCTCGGCGCGGTGGTCGTGCGCGTCCCCGCGCCGGGCTGGAAGCCGGAGGGCTGGACGCCGTCGGCCAAGGCCGTCGCGATCCAGGCGAAGGGCGACGTCACCGCGACAGGTGCCATCCGCACGAAGCAGTTCTACCTGCTGTGGATCGTGCTGTTCACCAACGTCACCGCCGGCATCGGCATCCTCGAGCAGGCCTCGCCGATGATCCAGGACTTCTTCGCGTCCGTCACGCCGCAGGCCGCTGCCGGGTTCGTGGGGCTGCTCTCGCTCGCCAACCTCATGGGCCGGTTCGGGTGGTCGACGGCGTCCGACAAGCTGGGGCGCCAGCGGGCATACATGCTCTACCTCGGCGCGGGCGCGCTGCTCTACACGGGCGTCGCGACGATCGGCGGCACGTCGATCGCCGTCTTCGTCTCGCTGACCTTCCTCATCCTCACGTTCTACGGCGGCGGCTTCGCGACGATCCCGGCCTACCTCAAGGACCTCTTCGGCGGTCTCGAGGTCGGCGCGATCCATGGGCGGCTCCTCACCGCGTGGTCCGCCGCCGGCATCGCCGGGCCGCTCATCGTCAACGGGATCGCCGACGCGCGCGCCGCCCAGGGCGTGACGGGCCAGGCGCTCTACATCCCCTCGCTCGTCGTCATGGTCGGGGTGCTTCTCGTCGGGTTCACGGCGAACCTGCTCGTGCGGCCCGTCGACCCGAAGCACCACGCGACGCCCACCCCCGCACCCGCGCTCGCGACCACCACCTCGGAGGCATGACATGACCACGGCACTCGACCGCGAGCCCGCCTCGCCCGTCCCCGCGACGGCTCCCGCCGTGGGCACGCCGCGCATCACCCGCGTCATCGCGAGCGGGCTGTGGGTGTTCGTGTCCGGGCTGCTCGCCTACGGCATCGTCATGACGGCGCTGAAGGCGGCGGCGCTCTTCGGGTAGCTCACCCCGCGAGACGCCGTCGTCGCGGAGGCGACCGCCGTCGTACCCGACGGCCGCATCTCGCCCCGCGACACGGGGCTGTGGGACGACTCCCACGTCGCGCCCTGGCGGCGCATCACCGACTTCGCCCACGAACGCGGCACGCTCCTCGGCGTGCAGCTTGCGCACGCGGGCCGCAAGGCGTCGACGTACTGGCCGTGGGCGGGCCGCGCCGGTTCCGTCCCCGAGGACGACGACGGTTGGGCGACGTCGGGCCCCTCCGCGGTGCCGTTCCCCGGCCTTGCCGTGCCGGCCGCGATGACCCGCGACGAGATCGAGGCCGTCCCGGGGCAGTTCGCGGCAGCCACGCGCCGGGCGCTCGCTGCGGGGTTCGACGTCGTCGAGGTGCACGCGGCCCACGGGTACCTGCTGCACGAGTTCCTCTCCCCGCTGTCCAACACCCGCACGGACGAGTACGGCGGGAGCCTCGAGAACCGGATGCGCCTGCCGCTCGAGGTCGCCGCGGCCGTGCGTGCCGAGTGGCCCGACGATCGTCCGCTGTTCGCGCGGATCTCGGCGACCGACTGGAGCGACGGCGGTCTCACCCTGGAGGACAGTGCGCGGCTCGCCAAGGAGCTCGCCGCCGTCGGCGTGGACCTCGTGGACGTGTCGACCGGAGGTAACGTCCCCGCGGAGACCCCCGTCGGGCCGGGTTACCAGGTGCCGGCGGCGCGGTTCGTGCGCGAGGGTTCCGGGGTGCCGGTGAGCACCGTCGGGCTCATCACCTCGCCGCAGCAGGCGGAGCAGGTGCTCGTCGACGGGGCCGCGGACGCCGTCATGCTCGTCGGGTGGCCCTGCGGGAGCCGCGCTGGGCGCTGCGGGCCGCCCACGAGCTGGGGGTCGCGGACCGCGTCCACTGGCAGCCCCAGTTCTCTCGGGCGCGGCTCTGACCGTGGGGCGCCGTCGTCGGCGTCCGCGTCCTGCCTGATCCCCTCGCGCCTAGCCGTCCTGCAGCACGGCGCGGAGCTCGCCCGTCTGCACCGGGTCGGTCCGTGATGCCTGGGCGACGGCGTGGGCGACGGTGTTGGTGACGTCGGGGTGGAAGACGCTCGGGACGATGTAGGTCGCGTTGAGCTCCTCGTCGGTGACGACGGAGGCCAGGGCTTGGGCGGCCGCGAGGAGCAGGGTGTCGGTCACGCGGGTGGACTGGGAGTCGATGAGGCCGCGGAAGACGCCGGGGAACGCGAGCACGTTGTTGATCTGGTTGGCGAAGTCGCTGCGGCCGGTGCCGACGACGGCGGCGTACTGGGCGGCGTCGTCCGGGTCGACCTCGGGGCGGGGGTTGGCCATCGCGAACACGATCGCGTCGTGGCCCATGCGCGAGATGTCCTTGCCGGTGAGCAGGTCGGGGGCGGACAGGCCGATGAACACGTCCGCGCCGACCAGGGCCTGGCGCAGGGTGCCGGTGACGCCGCGCGGGTTGGTGTGGTGGGCGGTCCAGGCCAGCGCGGCGGGCAGGTTCGGGCGGGCCGGGTGGACGACGCCGTCGACGTCGGCGACCACGACGTCGCGGGCACCGGCGGCGAGCAGGAGCTTGAGGACCGCGGTGCCCGCGGCCCCGGCGCCGGACATCACGATGCGCACGCCGGCCATGGTCTTGCCCACGACCTTCAGGGCGTTGGTCAGTGCCGCGAGGGCGACGATCGCGGTGCCGTGCTGGTCGTCGTGGAACACCGGGATGTCCAGGGCGTCACGCAGGCGGCGTTCGATCTCGAAGCAGCGCGGGGCGGAGATGTCCTCGAGGTTGATGCCCGCGAACACCGGGGCGATCGCCACCACGGTGGCCACGATCTCGTCCACGTCGGTCGTGTCCAGGGCGATAGGGAACGCGTCGATGTCGGCGAACCGCTTGAAGAGCACGGCCTTGCCCTCCATCACCGGCAGCGAGGCGAGCGGGCCGATGTCCCCCAGCCCCAGGACCGCGGTGCCGTCGGTGACCACGGCGATCGTGTTGCGCTTGATCGTCAGGCGCCGCGCGTCCTCGGGGCGGGCCGCGATGGCCTCGCACACCCGCGCGACCCCGGGGGTGTAGGCCATGGACAGGTCGTCGCGGTTGCGCAGCGGCACCTTGGACTCGATCGAGAGCTTGCCGCCGAGGTGGAGCAGGAACGTGCGGTCGCTGACGCGCTCGACCTGGACGCCGTGCAGGTTGCGCAGCACGGCGACGATCTCGTTCGCGTGCTCCTCGCCGCGCGTGGCGCACGTGACGTCCACGCCGATGCGCTCGTGCCCCGAGGTGCGCACGTCGAGCGCCGTGACGATCCCCCCGACATGCTCGATCGCGGTGGTCAGCTCCGAGACCGCCGTCGGGCGTGCCCGGACCTCCATCCGCACCGTGATCGACGACGACACACTCGGCGCTGAGCTCATGCCCCCATCATGCCCCCGCCCTCTCTGTCCGTCCGCGCACTCCTTGGTGCCAGAGTTGCGACGCCTGGGCGTTTGGCGGCGTGTCGCTCGGCGTGTCGCGCGAGTTATGTCAGACGAGTACCAGCCAGTGCGCGGACGGAGGAGCGCTCGCGTCGCGGACGACCCAGTGGAAACATGGGTGATCGACCAGGTGCTCATCGATGACGATCGACTGGTGGGGGTGTGACGTGTCAGCTTCTCGAGGCGTGGTGCCGATGCTCGACTACGCGGACGGGCCGGCCGCGCTCGACTGGCTCGTGGCCGCGTTCGGCTTCGAGGAGCGCGAGCGTTGGCTCGACGACGGCGGCCGGCTTGCGCACGGCGAGGTGGACGCGTTCGGTGGCACGGTCATGCTCGTGTCCGCCAACCCGCGCTACGAGGGGCCCAAGGCGCACCGCGAGCACTGCGCGAGGGCGGCAGGCTGGCAAGAGGGCTGGCCCTACGTCGTCGACGGTGTGCTCGTGTACGTGCCGGACGTCGATGCGCACCTCGAGGTCGCCCGTGAGCACGGCGCGACGGTGCTGTCAGGGCCGGAGGACTCGCCGTACGGACGGCTCTACCGCGCTGAGGACCCCGAGGGCCACCGATGGATGTTCCTGCAGTCGCCCTCGTGACCCGCGTACGGGGTGGCGGGGCCCCGACGCAAGGGGACGGCGCCCCAGGGGGTCAGGGCGCCGTCGACAACAGGTCGGGTAGCGGGGTATCAAGCGTGCAGGGGGTTTGCGCCGGTGGGGGACCCGTGGTCCGGTCGGCAAGTCCTATGCGTGGACTAGTCGCGCGTGGGTTCCCGCTACTCGATTCTGTTGTTCTTCATTGATACCTCAGGCCCGACGGGGCCACAACTGGTGGGAGCGCGACCCCGGGGATAAATCTGTCACGGGTGTCTGAGACCCGTTCAGATCCCCGGGATTTCCGGGGCATTGGTCCCGGCCGGGCCTACGCCTCGCGGCGGCGCCGGACCGCCCGCCACACGAGCGCCGCCGCGCCGAGGGCGAGGGCCGCTCCGCCGACGGCGGCTGCCGGGGCGACGGGTCGCAGCCGCTCGGACAGGGGTTGCGGGTGGGTGAACCGCACGGCCTCCCAGCCGCGCTCGCCGGCGAGGCGACGCAGCGCGCGGTCGGGGTTGACGACCACACCGTGCCCCACCGCCTCGAGCATCGGCGTGTCCGTGATCGAGTCGGAGTACGCATAGCTCGCCGCGAGGTCGTACCCCTCACGCTCGGCGAGCTCGCGCACCGCGACGGCCTTGTTCTCCCCGTAGCAGTAGAAGTCGATCTCCCCGGTGTAGCGGCCGTCCTCGACCGTGAGCCGGGTCGCGGTCACGTGGTCCGCCCCGATGAGCGCGGCGATCGGTTCCACGACCTCCGTGCCGGAGGCGGACACGACCACGACGTCCTGCCCGGCCGCGTGGTGCTCCGCGATGAGCTCGACGGCCTCCGCGTAGACGACCGGGTCGATGTGCTCGTGGAGCGTCTCCGCGACGATCGCGCGCACCTGGTCCACGTCCCACCCGGTCGACACCGCGGACAGCCGCGCGCGCAGTCGCTCGGTCTGCTCGGCGTCGGCCCCGCCCACGAGATAGAGGAACTGCGCGTACGCCGTGCGGAGCATGTCCCCGCGCGTGAGGAGGCCGCCCGCGAGGAAGGGCCGGGAGAAGGCGGTGGCCGACGTCGTCGCGATGATCGTCTTGTCGAGGTCGAAGAACGCCGCGCTGCGGGGCGCGTCCGGGGCAGGGCGGAGCGCCGCCGCAGTCCCCGTGCGCCGCTCGATCACGTCCGCTCCCGCATGCGCCGAGCCTAACCGCCCACCTCTGACACGCGGGCGTTCCACAGGTGAACAGGCGGTGCCGACGCAGCTCGTCCGCCGGCGGCGAGGATCAGGGCGTGAGTGAGCAGACGGTGGCCGTGGTGGCGGCGCGCGGTGGTGCGGGGGCGTCGTCGTTCGCGGCGGCGCTGGCGCGGCGGGCGCTCGCGCGGCAGGACGGTGGGCGGGGTGCAGGGGGCCGACGACGGCGGAGCGGCGTGGTGCTCGTCGACCTCGCGACCGGGCCCGGGCTCGACGTCCTGCTCGGTCTCGAGCGCGAACCGGGGCCACGCTGGCCGGACCTCGCGCACGGTGCGGGGGTGGGAGCGGCGCTCGCCGAGCTGCCGGAGTGGGCCGGGGTGCGGGTCCTCGCGCGCGACCGGCAGCTGCCCGCGCCGTCTCCTGCGGTGCGCGGCGAGGTCGTCGCCGAGCTCTCGCGCACCGGCAGCCTCGTCGTGCTCGACCTCGGAACCTCGGACGACGACGGCGCAACGCTGGCCCGTGCCGACACCGTGCTGATCGTGGCGCCGCGAGACGTGCGGTCTGCGGCGGGGGTGCTGCGGTGGCGCGACCTGCTCGCTGGGGTGAACGGCGACGTGCGGCTCGTGGTGCGCGGCCCGGCGCCGGGTGGGCTCGGGGTGCTCGAGCTCGCGCACGTGGCCGACCTGCCCGTCGCCGCGGCGGGCCGCGCCGACCGGCGGCTCGACTCCGCTCTCGAGCACGGCCTCGGCCCTCCACCGCGGGGTCCGCTCGCCCGGCTGGCCGCGCGTGCGGCGGCGGAGCTGTGAGCGCCGTCGGTCCCGACGGGCCCCTCGCTGGCCCCCTTCAGGCGCTGCTCGAGACCCCCGGTGTCACGGACGTGCTCGTCAACGGCCCGCACGAGGTCTGGGTGGACCGGGGCGCTGGGCTCGAGCTCAGCGACGTCGACCTCGGCGACGCCGCCCGGGTGCGCGCCCTCGCGGTCCGGCTCGCCGCGGCCGGCGGGGCGAGGCTCGACGACGCGAGCCCGGTTGCGGATGCGCGCCTGCCGGGCGGGGTGCGGCTGCACGCCGTCCTGCCCCCGCTCGCCGCCGCCTGCACGGCGATCAGCCTGCGTGTCCCGCGCGGGAGGCCGCTCTCGCTCGCCGAGCTCGTGGGTTCCGGCACCGTCGCGCCGGCGCTCGAGCCTGTGCTGCGGGCGCTCGTCTCCCGGCGGGCCAACCTGCTCGTGACGGGGGCGACGGGCACGGGCAAGACGACGCTCCTCGCGGCGCTGCTCGCGCTCGCGGACCCGCGCGAGCGGATCGTGGTGGTCGAGGAGGCCGTCGAGCTGGAGCCGGACCACCCGCACGTGGTCCACCTCGCCGCGCGCCGGGCGAACGTCGAGGGCGTGGGCGCCGTGGGGCTCGATCAGCTCGTCCGGGCGGCCCTGCGGATGCGCCCCGACCGCATCGTGCTCGGCGAGGCGCGCGGACCCGAGCTGCGGGAGGTGCTGTCCGCGCTCACCACGGGGCACGAGGGTGGTTGCGCGACCCTGCACGCCGGCTCGGCCGCTCAGGTGCCCGCGCGGCTCGAGGCGCTCGGCGCGCTCGCCGGCCTCGACCGGTCCGCCGTCGCAGCCCAGGCCGCCGCCGCGTTCGACGCCGTCCTGCACCTGCGCCGGGACGAGGGTGTGCGGCGGCTCGTCGAGGTGGCGACGGTGCGGCGCGCCTTC
>Ga0160449_1000392_pt1 | contig 28830 bp, 14 predicted proteins | sample HID1975I_E1MG_FD_108216 | JGI IMG/M metagenome (GOLD analysis project Ga0160449, IMG submission 108216) | Enriched soil microbial communities from UW Madison campus, WI, USA - HID1975I_E1 MG | ecosystem: Environmental > Terrestrial > Soil > Unclassified | place: USA: Madison, Wisconsin...
GAGTCCCCTAGGGGACGCCATTTGCGGGAATAGCTCAGTTGGTAGAGCACGACCTTGCCAAGGTCGGGGTCGCGAGTTCGAGTCTCGTTTCCCGCTCCAGTTTTTAAAACTATGGCGTTCATGACGGTGTAGTAGGTTGTAAAAGTTTAAAATGCGGGAATAGCTCAGTTGGTAGAGCACGACCTTGCCAAGGTCGGGGTCGCGAGTTCGAGTCTCGTTTCCCGCTCCAATACAAAACGCACCAAGGAATTCTAAAGTTCCTTTGGTGCGTTTTTTTTTGGCTCCGGAATAGCGGGGCCATGGCTATACCGCCATGGCCGCCCCTTAGCGGTATTCGATGGTGAAGTTCAATGCGCCTTTGGCCTCGCCGGGCGTCACCGTTGCTTCGGTCTGATAATACCGGGCACGCAGATCGATGCGTGTGATGTCGCGGATAAGGGGCACCATATCCACGAACTCTTCGAGTTTTAGTGGGTTATTGTCGCTGCGCAGCACCTGGATACCGATGCCGCTGGCGCTCGAGTCGCTAGTCAGGGTGAACAATCCCAGGTCACGGTCCACCGGCACCGAGCCGTCCACGCCGTTCAGGCGCATGAACGCTCGGGCAACACTACCAGCCGGGTCGTCCTCGCAGTCGTTGAGGGTGATGTAGAAATCAACCGGATCGCTGGTGCTGCCCTGGCCTGTGAAGTCAGCAATGTCGTGCGTTCCAAGTTGTACCGGGTTTGCACTGACGGCATCGGCCCTGAGCGTGCACTGGGCCTGCTGGACTTGCCCGCCCAAGGTCAGTCTTACGGCATCCCCGACATCGCTGACGACACCCCTGACGACCTCCTGGTTGAATGAACTCGTACCAGCCGGGATGGGGCCGGTCTTGATCAACGCCATATACTTGATGATGAGATTTCTCATTTCCAAGGGCGAGGGCGTCATCTTCCTCCCGTTTTCACCCACATAGGGAATGGCGCCAATACCACCGTCGTTTGCCTGGAACGTATTGCTAGCCACGCCGTTGAGGAAGCCGCCCAGTTCCAGATACAGGCCTACGCCCGGAATGCTGGTTTGTAGCACTTTGCCCGTCACATCCTTCCCATCGACGGGGGGGAAGGTGCCTGGTGCGACAGGTAATGGCGTACCCATGTTGGCTGTCAGGGTCAGCGCCCCGTCGTTATCGCACAGCAAGATAAAGCCAGGGCCCAGCACTCCAGTGCTGGTGGTCGAGTAGATTTTGCTACCCACGGGCGCATCACGTGCCACCCACTTAATGCCGGCGATGTTGTGCGTGAACTGCAACGGGCCTGGGGTGGTTGGCCATTCGCATCCCAGGGCATGGGCCTGGCTTGACAGTGTCATCATCGTCGCCGCAGCAGCGATGCCGATTAAAGAACGCGAAAAATGGGGCATGGTGGGTTCCTGTTGCAAGCCTGCGGCGTCGTCGCACGGGCTGGGTCATGGGGTAGGACAGCGCAAGGTCTGCAGGCGGTAGCCTTGGTCTTCAGGCATGGTTGCCGGGTCGATTTTCAACAGGCAGTGCTGTTCGGCGCGGTCGCCCCAGCGCGCCTCCAGCGTTTGTGCCTGGGCATCTGTTGCAATCAGCACCTGGCCAGCCTGGCCCACTACCGCTAACTGCTTGCCCTGCTGGTCATTGACCTGGGTACCGAAGGGCAGCGGGCGGCCGTCTGCATGTTGCAAGGTGAGGATCAGGCGGCTGACCTGCCGCGCCTTGAAGGCTGCCAGGGCGACCGCGCCTCGACGGGGGACAACCTGGGTGGCGCCATTTTCGATTTCCACATCAGGGCTGAGCTGGTCGGTTTGCAGGGTTACCTGGTTGACCCGGTAGGGGCGCATGTGCGGGGCGAGGATGTAGCCACTGCTGTCGGTGCTGCCACCGGGCACGTTGTCGACACCCACGCCGGGTACATCGGGCACATGCACCAGCGCAGTGGTCTCGCCCAGGTATTGCCCTAGGACGATGCCGCCGGCATGCGCCAACATCGCGCCACTGGCATTGACCGAGACGCTGCGGAAGTCATCCGCTTCGGTGTAGCCGGCACCCACGTTTAGCTTCTGCGTCTGATAGCTCATTGACGCCGAGGCGGTCTTGCGCTGCTGTTCGTCGTTGGCCAGCGATGCCAGGTAGCTCAGGCGGTTGTCCTGCGAACCGCCATTCAACGTGGCGCGTTCGCTGAAGTGGCCATTGCTTTCCTGCACATCGAAATTTGCAGTCGTTGACGTGCCCCAGACCAGCGGGATGGTGACCCCCAGACCAACGATACGGTCGCTGCCGCTGTCGTCACTCAACGACTGCGAGGCATACAGGTTGATGCTGACCCGGCGGTACTGGGTATTGAACTGGAACTGGTACTGGCGGCGTTGGCGGTTGGTGCCCCAGTAATCGTCCTGGGAAAGGGTAAGGCTCAGTGAGTTGCGGTTGCCGAGCGTCTGGTAGATCGAGCTTTCCAGGCGGCTGCGGCGGTTGCCCTGATAGCGGCTGGAGGCATTGCGCTGCTGCACCGCTTCGTCGAACTCGCGATAGCCTTCGGTGGAGTAGCGATAGCCGGCGAAGCGCAGGCTGGTGCCGGTCTGAAAGGCTTTGCCGTAGCGCACAGAGTAACTCTGCCCTTGCACCTGGCCGCCTTGTTCGCCCAGGTCGGTACGCGCCTGGGTCACGTCCAGCGACACTGCGCCAAGGTTGCCGATGTCGCGTGCGATGCCAAGGTTGGCGGCATCGTAGTACTCGCTGCCTAGCAGCCCGCCATACAGTGTAGTGCTCCACTGGCCGCCACGGGCCAGGGTGGCTTGCCACAGTGCGGGGTTGTCGATGCCATCGGCGCCGTCATAGCGCCCGGCCACCAGGTTGTAGCGCCACACGCCTTCGCGCAGCAGGTTGCTGAGGGTGGAGTAGGGCTGGATGAAACGGCGCACCTGGCCATCGGCCTCGGTAAGAACGATTTCCAGGTCGCCGCTACCGCCAATGCCCAGGTCATTGATCTCGTAAGGGCCGGCGGCAACGTATGTGGAGTAGATCGGGTAGCCGTTCTGCAGTACCTCCAGCTTGGCCCGGCTCTGGGCCACGCCGCGGATCACCGGCGCGTAGCTTTGCATCACGTCTGGCAGCATGCCCATGTCGGTGGCCAGTTGTACCCCTTTGATGGGCAGGCTGCGGAACACATCGCCACTGCTGAACGTTTCGCCCAGGGTCAGCGTGCCCCACTTCCCAGGCAGGTCGTGCTGGGCGTAGGTGTTGAAGTGTACCCAATCCCGGCCTTCGCCGTCGTCGCGCCAGCTTTGGCTGCTGCGCAGGCGCCAGCCGCCCAGGTTGATCCCGCCATTGAGGGACAGGTCCTGGCTGCTGTTGGAGGTGCCGGTGTTGCCGCTGAAATGCTGCGCGGAGGCCTGGTAGCTGACGAAGGCGGCATTGATGCCGTTGTCCCAGCGCTCTGGTGCAACGCTGCCGGCCACATCCCGGCGCAGGGCGATCTGCGGGATGGACAGCGCCAGCTGAAGTTGGCCGGGGTTCAGGTCGTAGGTGGCGTCGGGCACCAGCGAGGGCAGGTCGATGCAGCGCTCATCGCTGGGCAGTGGCTCGGCCAGGCCCTGTTCACGCAGACCCAGTTCGCGCAGCAGGTTGGCGCTGAGGCAGGGCTCCAGGCCCTTGCCATCGCTGCGTTCACGGAAATCGATTTCATGCTTGCCCGCAGGCGCCAGGTTGACCAGCACTTCAACCCGGTAGCGGCCGGGCGCCAGGGAGGCTTCAGTGGCCAAGGTGCTCAGGGCGGCTACGCTGGCGTCGCTGGACTGGCCTGGTGTTTGGCGCATGAAGTTGGGGTTGAATTGAACTGTGCGTTCATCGGCTGTAGCGGGAGCGACAGCTATGAATAACAGGCTAATACTTGCGGCAGATAAGAATACAACTAAGCAATGGCTTGCAGGTAACTGCCGGTTTCGGATGGTGTTACGCATAAGAAGGAACCATTGGTTTGCGCCGTCTGATAGGCCCTGCAGCGCTAGTTGTGCAATTTGGAATACGATTTAAGGAGCATTCCAGTTAAGGCGGCTGAAGATAGCGTGAAAAACGGCTCATATTCTGTAGGAAAAGTCCGGTGAATGTGGCCTTTTATCTGGTTTCTTGTATGCGGTGGCGGCCTTCGCAGAAGGCCGCCTATAAAGTTACGTGCCTATGTTATATCTACCGTTTCTGAAATCACGAATTGTATGGATGGGATGCCACTTTCCTTTCCCCTCGTACCTGAAGCCACCTTTGGTCGCGCCTATTTCTAAAGTTGCTGATTTGGGGGCTGGACTTGAAGTGGCAATGGATATTTCATCTATTACAGGGGGAGTGTCCATGACATTTTCCGAAAGAGAGGTTCTGCTGGATGTGGGTGTGGGCGTAGGCAGAACGTCATCGAAGGCAGGGTTGTTTCTATACATGAAGTTGTCTGAAAGGTCTAGTGTGGCGGCCTTTCTTGGGGCGGCTTTTGTAATCTTCTTGATGTTGTTGGTGGTCCTGTACACGTTGACTGTCTTGTTGGTAGTGTTATAGATGTTTGTAGTAACCGTGGAAGTAGTAGTGACGGTGTCGCTAGAGGCATACAACTTGCCTGGCAATTCCGCGTTGGTAGCTGCATCTGCAGTTTTGGCCGCCCCCTTCGCCGCAAACCTGCTATAGGCCATGACCCCCAGCGTACTCACCGCACTGGCAATGCCCAGCCAGAACGCCCAGTTACTAAGCGTCTCGCTCCCTGTCACCAGTGCCACCGCACCAACCACCAAAGCGGCCACGTCAATGGCAAGGCTGGCTGCGCCGATTGCGAAGGCCATGGTCAGGCCTATCGGCGGCAGGAACATGAAGCTAATCACTGCAAAGACAGCACCCACAGCCCAGCCAAGCCAGGATCGCCAGTCGGATTTTGGCTTTGGTTTGGGCGGGATGTACGGCGCCTCCATGCTGTGGCGCACGCCGTAATGGCCGCTTGGGTCGCGCCAGTTGACGGGGTTGCCGCCGCAGTACACATACGGGTTGATACCGGCGTCTTCTGGCGCCATCGTGTCCGGACTATGGAAGCGCATCAGCCCAGGGTTGTAGGCACGGTAGCCGCGCCCCAGTAGCGACCAGCCCAAGACTCGTTCGCGGGCTTCACCATTGAAGCCTAGCAGGCCCACCAGTTGGTCGTTGTCAGGTGAATCGCCATAGGCCGTGTACGCGTTATCGTGCAGTTCATCACTGCTGCATTCACCCAGCACACTATTTGCCGAGTCGGTCGCGTACAGCCGGTTGTCTGCGGTTTGGCCTGGGCGTTGCAGCCCCAGAGGGCGCTCGCCTGCGTACAGGTACTCGGTGAGCAAGTCGGCATCGCGTGTGCTGCTTAACCGGTAGCCTTGGTAACGGCGCGACACTTCCGGGGCTTGCTCATGACGTACGCCGATCAGGTCGTTGTGGCCGTCATAGCGGTAGCGATACAGAGGCTGCCCATCGCTGGCCCGTTGCACTTCGCTCAGGCGACCATGGTCGTCGTACACCAGCTTGTTGCCTTGTTCGTCGTTCTCCAGGTTGCCTTCGGCATCGTGCTCGAACGTTTGGCAGACCGGGTAATCAGGCTGCAGGGAGTGCTTTGCCTGTTTCAGGATGAAGCCGTCGTAAATGTATAAGGCCTCGTCCCATGCGCCATCGGCAAAATCGGTGTAGCACTCAGTCAGGTTGTTCAGCTCGTCGTAGACAAAAAACTGACTTTTGATGGCCCGGCCAGCAGGGTTGCGCGGCAGGCTGCTGCCTGCGCAGGTGTGTTGCTCCAGCTGGTCGAGTGCATTGTAGTCGAAGGTTTCCTGCAGCACTTGCTGGTTGTCACGGGTGACGGTGCGGGTACGCAGCTGGTCATCTTCCTGCCACGCCAGTGCGATGCTTTGGGTGAGGGTGGAGCCATCGTGACGGGTGAGCGTTTGTTCGCGACTTTTCTCTCGGCCTAGTTCGTCGTAAGTCTGCTCGCATAACAGTACCTGTTTGTTGGTCAGGTCCTGGGTCGTGGTTTTCCAGAGTCGCCCGAGCTTGTCGTACTCGAACGTTGCTAGCAGGTCACCTTGGCGGGTCTGTTGCAGTTGCCCCAACGCGTTGTAGTCGTGGAGCACTTCAGTGCCGTCACTTTCTGCGTAGCCCAATGGCAGGCCCTGCAACGAATGGCGGTAGTCGCATTGGTGGCCATTGGCATCCTGCCCCTGCCATTCGGTTCTCAACAGGTAGCCTTGATCGGTGTACTTATAGGTATGCTCACCTTGTGCATCGCTGGCCTTGCTGACAGCTGAGGTATTGGAGTCGTAATCGAAGGTCGTACTCATTACGGCATTAATGTCAATCTGAGTCTTACTCTTTACGGGTTTAACCTCGATCTGATTAGGTTGGGTGGAGCGCGCGGGGTTGTAGTGGTAGGTGAAGGTACGCTGCTCAGTAGTGCGGGTTTCTACCAGCGAGGTATTGTGTTTGTAGGTGTAGGTTTCGTGTTGCTTACCCGCTTCCAAAGACTTCAGCCGTTCAAGGCCATCGTATTCCCTTTTCCAGGCAAGGGTGGGGGCAACACCTTTGCGCCGCTCGACCAGCAGTTGTTCGGCCAATGGGGCGGCACTGTGCAGCGCGAACTGGCTGAGCACGGCCGACTCGTCGGGCCGTTCGGTACGGGTCACGCGGCCTTCGGCGTCGTAGGTGTAGGTGGTGATCCGTTTGACCGGGTGGTCGTTTCGTTTGAAGGTGTGTTCTTGGCTGATGCAGCGGCCAAGGCCGTCGTAGCTCGAATCATGCCGGCCAATGGCCTGGCCTGCGTCGTCCAGCCGGTATTGACTCGACACTTTGTCGAAGCGATTGCTCTCTGTAACCTGCCGTTGCTGGCGAACACCAGGTTTGTCCGGTGTTTCCACCCAGCGGGTGATGACATCGCCTGTTTCGCCAAATGGCGAGTATTCGCTGTGCTGCGTAACGCCGTTCGGCGAGGTGGTCTTGCACAGCCGGTTCCAGGCATCGTATTCAAAGGTGGATGTCAGCGTCAGGGTCTTGCCGTCGTAGTAGTCGAAGACAGTTTCTTCGCTCATTTCGCCCAGTTCATCGTACTTGCGCCGCGCAACCAACCTACGCTGCCGCGAACTTGTAGTACCCGGCGCGCTATCCACGGCGTCCGTTTCGCGCTCTTCGGTCACCACCCGGCTGCAGCCATCCAAGGTGATGAGGGTGGTCACGCCCGTACTCCCGGTGACCGACTGCCAGGCTTGCCCGGTAGCGCCTTCTTCAGGGTGGGTGACCAGCCCGTAGCTTTGGATTACCTTGGTCTCGTCCACGCCCTTGCCTGGCGCAACGGTTTCCTCTACCAGGCGGGCGAGCGGGTCGTAGCGGCTGCGAATGCTGTTGCCGGTGTCATCTTCTTCGTACACGATCTGGCCATGCAGGCCAGACACGGCCATGCTGGTGGTCTTCTGCACCAGGTCGAAGCCGGACACGGTTTCGTCGGTCCAGTATTCCAGGCCATGCTCCTTGTCGACGACCTTGCGGTATTCCCATTCGACGCGTGAACTGCGGCTTTCAATGGCCCGGCGTAGCGGGTTGGTGCTGTCTTCACCGTAGCGGGTGGTCACCTGGTGGTCGGGGCGGCCGTGCAGGAAGGCATTGTCAGGCCTGTTCAGGTAGGCGCGCTCCACCTTTATCAGCAATTGTTCGCGCTCACCGGGCTGGTGCGCATCGAACACTTGCAGCACCTGTTCTTCACAAGGTGCAAGCCATTCGCTCGCTTGGCCAAGGCTGGACAGCGCCGGGAAGGCCTTGTAGGTCATCCGTGCCCGTTGGACGGGGGCGTCGCCGGGCAGATCCTGTACGGGGTAGGCTGTCTTGCATTTGACGTTGCGCACAAAACCTTGCGGGTCGGGTGGGCAGGCCCAGGTATCGCCGTCCTTCTCGCCAGCCTTGTCGTAGTACTCGTAGGTGACGCGTACACCCGTGGGGGCTTGCTCTTCGGTGACGTTGCCGTAATCGTCATACAAGGTGATCGCCGTTTCCTGGTGCAGTTTGCTGCCGTCACCACGCAGCTTCCGGCGTTTGGTGATGGTTTTGGGCAGCTGGAAGTAGCGCGGTTGATCTTCGAAACTCACGCCAGGGCGTTCATGGAAGACGGTTTCGGTTTCTTCGATATGGCCGTCTTTTTCAAGCGTTTGCTTGGTCATCAGGTGGTAGCGGTTGAACGTCTGTGTCTGTGTGCGCGCGACCTTGTCACCTTTCCAGTAATGAGCGGTGACGCTGTAGCGGTAGTTGGATTGCGCCCGGTACAGGTTGTCCTCGCCGTCATCCCGCCAGCTCACATCGCTGTTGCTGCCGACAAAGCTGTGCGCCATCTGGATGTTGCTTTCTTCATCGAAGTGCGTGTAGGTGTAGGTCGTTTTCAGCGGCGGCTGGTCGTTGCGGGGTTTGACTTCATGGGAGGTTACCCGAGGCAGCACTCTTTGTGGTCGCGTGCCGGGCAGCAGGTGGCCAGGGTCGTCGTTCTCGCCATAACGCACCTCCTCCACCGCGCCCGAAGGCGTGGACACTTTTGCAAGGCAGGTCAGGCCGCGGGAGGTGGTGTAACCGAAGCGCCAGTTGCCGCCCAATTCGGGTGGTAGTTTTATCTCCACCAATGCCCGGTTTTTCAGTTCCAGCATGTAGCGCATGAAGGGCTGCTTGTCGGCACCGGCGCCGGGGTGCGTATCAATGGTTACCCTGCCGTCGGTGTACTTCAACTCCAGCAGCAGCGTGCCATTGTCATCAACGATTTTTTCCAGCCGTCGGGTCTCAGGCAGGTAGCTGAGCGTTATCCCATGGCCGGAGGGCGCCCTGACCTTGGCGGGCAGGGCGATGGGGTTGACCACGTCATGCAGGGTGAGTATTTCCACAAGGCCGGACTTGTGCACTACACGGTACGGGCCTACGTTTTCGCCGTGTTCGTCAAAGCCGTCGTCGTAAAAGTGGAAACTGTGAATTTTCTTTTCGCGAATGGTGGGTTGCGGGCCTGTCCCTGTCACTTTGTAGCTTTCACCCGTATGCAGGGTAAGTATTCGACTGGTGGGCACGTAACGGGTCATTGCCAGTCGCCAGCCCGTGCCGAAGCCTGAGTCCTCGGTATTGAACGGGCTGTACGACAGGCGCAAGGGCAGGCCGGGGCCGGTCAGGTCGTTGCCGGCCGGCACTTGCAAATCAATGGCCAGGTTGTACTGGCCGGTGCGCTGGTCGACATGGTTCTGCACGAAGCTCTGGAAGTTAGTGGCGTTGCTGTGCAAGCCGGAATCGTTAGCCATGATCAATTGCTCCTTGGGGCAATGGTGACCTTGATGCAGGAAAGTTCGCCCTGCTTGATCGGCTCGCCTTTACCGATGACCCTGAAACCACGGCTTGGGATTGGTGGATTGGTATCCAGGCCGGTGTTGAACAGGTAACCCGGGACCCCCGGGTCGCCCGCGTAGAGCCAGATTTTGTCGATGCCGATTTTTTCGAGCGAAGCGTTGGCGCGGCTCGTGTCAAGTTCCACCCAGGCGCTGTTGGCTTTTTCACAGCGCTCGTTATCGGTGAGGAGAAATGTCGATTTGATCGGCACGTTTCGAATGCGAATGGAGTAGGGCGCTCTGGCGTTCTCGGGGCATTGTTTTTTGGGTAGCACATTCACGGTCCTGCCGCTGCCCGTTGCTGGTAGTTCCACCCCGCAGGCGGGTTCAGTGCCGTTATCGTCGGTGTGGAATAAAGCGAGCATAGGGATTGGATCCGCCTGGGTTGCAGCAAAACTGGCCGCACCACTTAAAAGCAATGGTGCAGCCAGCATTGCCTGTTTAATGGCTGTTGTGACGGCCAGGCGACGCTCATGTAAGTGCTTCATTTTTCGTGCTCCCTGTACAGGTTGTTTGAACAGACAAAGTAAGAAATCTGTGTATGTCGCTGGGTATGGAGTGGCGTACTGTCTGTTCGGAGCTTATTGAACCTGCCGTGCTGTGACACCTGTCAGAATTAACAGGTGTGCTGAAGTACCGGGTATTGGGTTTGCGGCTGCTGCACGTTTTATCGGTGCTGTCACCTGATAGATTTATCAGGTGTGCGCGTGCCTGGCGGGCGAGCACTACCTGTTATTTCTGCCAGTAGCCAGCCGCAATGGCGCGCCGTAAAACTAAAGGCATCTTGAACCCCCTAGGAGTATGTTCATGGCGCCCAAACGCTCAGTGGAAGACGGGGCTGATCAGTCCCCGCACACTCCCGCCCCACAAATCCCGACGCAAAATGCGTGGGGTGAAATTGATGTCAAGAACATGAACGGTGCAGACCTGGAATTTGTCATCACAGATGCGGATATCAGGTTTGGTCAAGAGATCTATCCGGTCTGGCGCGGCGTCGCTGCAGACGGCACCCCTTTTGATGAACTTGATGCGGTGGTTGAGGTACCTCAAGAATACGACGCCACAAAAACGATGGTGGCGCGTGTCGCCAATCGTTATGTTGAACCCTACGACGGTGGGTGGGCCTTTTTATCTTATAAAGTTGATAACCCAGCAGAAACTACGCCGGATTCAATGCGCGTATTTTGTTACCTGGGTTTGCGCGACCGTGGTGGTGCTGTCGAAACATTATCGGTGCCGCAGGCGCGTGAGTCGCATGATCGTGTGGTTGTTGTTTCGGCTTTGGAGACTGAAGGAGTGCGCCTGTTTGCGCCACGCTACCGCGCCATGCAGGCTGGCGACAGCGTCGAACTGGTAGCGCGCAAGTTCAATACTGCGGGCGACGAAGTAACGCCACCGGCAAGCGCAGTGTACACGGTGACCGAGGCCAACCTGGCTAAGCCGCCGCAGTGGGACGTCGCCAAGGCGGAGTTCATTCGCGTGCAGGATGGACGGATGGAGTTCCAATACACCATCACGCTAGGCGGTAATAGCAAGAAAATTGAATCACCGGTGCAGCACGTGGCGGTAGCAAGGATGCCGAGCCCGGTCGAGCTGTTGCCTGAACCCAGCGTCGACGGCTTCTCGGGCGCACCGCTTGACCCTGGCGAGTTCCCCGATGGCGTCACTGTTCGCGTACCTCCCTATCCGGGTATTCAAGTGGGTGACTACTTGCTGCTGCATTGGAAAAGCCCCGCCCGAATCGAGCCTGAGGTGCAGTTTGCACGCATGGATGCGAGTAGCCTGCAAGGCGATGAGACCGTATTCCAGATTGACCCAACCCTGCTTGTAGCCGGTGATCACTACGTGTTCTACCAGTTTGCACGTGCGGGTCATGCGTTGACTTCCGATAGCCTGGACGTCGAGTTCGATCCGGCGCGCAGCCTTCCAGCACCGGTCATCGCGCGTGCCGAGACGGATGGTCCGGCCATGCAAAACCTACGGGCGGAGAGCGCAATTCTCGGGGCTTTCGTCACGGTACCTGATGTTGCTTTGCGCCCAGGTGAACACTTTGAGGTTCACTGGGACGGCTACGAGCAAAACGGGAAGCAGGTTACTGATACACCTGAGGAAGAAGGCGGCCGAACTTTCAAGATAGACCCCGGCGTTGTCGCCGCGAACATGCATCAAGCCGGCGCGGATAACAGCAGGCGTTTCAACGTGTTTTACCACATTATCGATCAAGATGGCGTGCGCTCGCTGCCGTCCGCCGCTGTGGACTTGCGCGTTCAGCCAATGGTTTTCGAAAACAATATTACGTGCCTGCAAGCGGATAACAACGGCGAACTTCGGCGATCCGACCTCACCCTGAACGGTGCAATGCTCGAAGTGTCTGGGGCGGTGCTCTGGCCTTTCGTTGCGCCAGGCCAGCCCTTCACATTGGCCATTGAAAGCGGCGCCGTATTACGTGATCGGCAGCCTGTGAGCCGTGGCGAACATAGTAATAGCCGGATACAGCAGTGGTTGAGTGTTGCTGTTTATAACAACTTGGTGGATGGCCAGGAGTACACCGTTAACGGGACTGTAAGCTTCGATAATGGCCACAGTTGGCACGGGCTCTTGCCGCTGCGGCTTACGCCGAGAAAGTCAATATAAGCGTCCTTGAAACAGGCCCGGCCGGGCAAGCTCGCCGGCGGCCTGGCGGTGCATTAATGAACACATGGAACATGGAGATTAATTCTGATGAACAGTAAAATTCCTGCGCTGACTCAAGCCAGCAGCCCTCAATCGCTTGAGGAGTTTCTTAAAGAGATGGAAAAGGAGCCACAAACCTTAAAGTGGGATGCGCTGCTGGTGTTTGACCGCTTCGCTGCCAACAAATTGCTTGCCCAGGAGTACATTGACCGTATCGGTATCGAAGATGAGTTCTTCCCTAAACTACCCAACGGCAATGTCAAAGCAGGTAATGGCATCGAGCATGTCTTCATTGGCCTCGAACTTGACAAGCCCCTGCTGTCTTTCGAAAACGCGAATATCATAGATCCGCTAGGCAAGTTGCAGATGCGCTTGGTGGGCGGTAAGCACCTCGAAGTGATACAAAGGTACCTCGATGGCAAACCTGTCAGGGTAGTTAACGCCCTGAAGGTCTATAACGCTGCAACATTCGGTTTGCTGGATATGAATATCAGGCTGCTGCAGGCGCAAGGCTCAGTTGAAGGTAGCGGCACAGTCTTGCTTGATGTGGATAAGGCATTCGACCATATGTTCAGTGGAGGGGGGAATGACTTGGAGAAACAGCAGTTGGGGGTCTATTTCAAGCAGGTGTTCGCCGCATGGAGTGAAAAAAATGTAAAATTCACCCAGTTCCCACTTAGCGAGATAGTCGTTTCCGAGGGGTCCCCTTTCAATCCTGGTCAATTTCGTCTTGGCACCCACATCGCCCAGGGGGGGGATGTACTCGGCAGTGCAAATTATGGTAACGGCGCAGTCGTTGTTTTTGTTGCCATGAAGGGCAGTAAAGACGGCGATATACCCAGTGGCAATGGGGCGTTGCTGTACATGTTGCCTGATGCGGCAAACCCGTATACCAGTAACCTGGTGTTGTCACAGAAGTTTGTCGCGGAAATCATCCGTTCTGGCTTTGGCCAGTTTGAATGGATAAAAGATAAGTTTGATGTGGCACCCTTGCCTTTCGAACATTATAAGCTGGTCGCCAATGCATCGGCTACTACCCACGTGGCGTTCCAGTATTCCGATCATGGCAATGGTGGGACACTTCAGCCTTGGCGCTGGCAATTATCGGTTAATGGAGTCAATCCTCAGCTTTTTTCGAAGGGCGATGAGCTAGTATTCGAGGGCAGGTCGCTAAAAACGCGCTGGCATTCCACTTCAGTGGTGGGTGTCGTGGTGTACTTTATTCAGACGGGGAGTAATGCTGGGCGTACTCGAACCCTAGAGATTTATGCAACGACGTCAATTGATGCGAGCTATACATTTACGCTCTCTGACGCGGGGATGTTGAAGTTTAAACTGGCTGATGATTTCAAAGTCACTGTAGATATTTCTATTGAGGATAATTGGGGTGACGGTGACGGTCCTGACGATGCCAAAGAAAATTCAGAGGCCATTATAGGTGGGTTGGAAAGTACTTTGAGGGTGGCGTTCCGCAAAAATGCCGAAGAGATCATGGACGTCGAGTTCGAAGTCGACGCTTTGCGTCTTAATAATTTGCTATTCCGTGGCGAAAACGTCGTCGACCCGCGCGACGTGTCCATGCCGACCGACTTGACCCTGCTCGGCAACCTGGCGCCCAAGCGTACCTCGTTGGTCATAAGCCCTTCGGAACCGATTGTTGCAAGCGGTCAGGTGATCGATTTCACCGCCGAATCTGAACTAGGTGGTGTCACCTGGAAAGTGGAAAACCTCCCAGGCGAAGAAGGCGAAACCGGGGGGTTCAGCGATTCATCGAATGGACGATATACGGCACCATCGGATCTTGCGCTGCGTACCGAAGGCCACCGCCGGTTGATCGTGACGGCCACCCGTGGGGATTTGGTCAGCAGGGCGTTGGTTAGCGTTGTGCCAAGCCAGGTCACGGTGAACCCATGGGTAGCGGTGGTCAATGTGGGTATGAGTCATTCGTTGAGTGCAGCCACGCCACATCCTGCCGGGCTGACATGGGACACCCCCGAGCTGGGGGCCGTCGCCCCCGACGACGATTTGCTGAACCCTGAAGGTTACAAGTACACCGCGCCGGTGAGACTGCCCACCCCTCACGAATCAGACCCGCTTTGCTACCTCGCGCTGCGCCTGGACCCCGTCACCGTTCACTCGGCTGCCGGAGGTACGGCAGCGACCATTGATATGCTGGTGGTTGGCTCCAAGAACACCAATTACTGGTTGGAGCCGAAAGCCTTGCCCGATGGCAGCGTCGAGCTGCCGTTCTACAGGGTCAACCGTACAGGTGGCAAGGTTACCGTACCCGAGCCTGTCGAGTGGACGGTGCTGCGCGGCAGCGGAACCGTCGATCCGATTACACGGGTCTACACGCCCGGGCCCAATAATAGCGAGCAGTACGTGATCATATCGGCATTTTACGACGACGGTCTTTCTGTCGATACCGTCGACTACGTCGTTTTGCCGCTGCCATACGTTCCGGTGCGGCGTTACGCCGAAATCCTCAATCCAGCCATCAAGGAGGTGTGCGATGGAGAGTGATATCCAGAAGGCGACTTTGCAACCAGACCTGCCAGCTTCGGTGCGTCTCGGCTGGGGGGGCGTGCTTGCCCTGGACCGCACGCTCCTTGACCTTGTGCTGCGTGAACAGTACCTCGAGGCGCTGGCGAATCTCGGCTCGATGGACCCTATCAACCTGGAGGCCTACCTTGACGATGGGCAGCGAATCAGCGTGGCGCTTCAAGGGTTGGTGCTGGGCCCGCCCCAGGTCAGCTTCGAAAATGCGACGCTGATGACGCAAGACCTGACGTTACGGATGAACATCCTTGCCGGGGAATACATGCGGGTAGTGCATCTGCCTGGCAGCCCCAAACGGGTCGTGGAGAGCTTCACCATCACCGAAGCCATGGGGTTTCGCGTCGAAGCACCGTTGTCATTGCGGCTCGGCCAGCCGAAGGGGAGCCGGTTCACCTTGCTGGAGGTGGATCTTGCCAGTGCGGTCAAGTTTTCCACCAACCTGGGGCCAAACGATTATTCCAACACCGTGCTTGGTCTTCGATTGCAGGAATCGATCAGCTACATGCGGGCGTACCAGCGCACCTATTCCCTGGGCAGTTTCGTCATGGACGATTACTACCCGCTGAGCCCGGAGCAGTTCCTGGTGCGTACTATGGCGGCCCCCTGGGGACATGGGGATGGTGCGGTGCTGGTCTTCATGAAGTTGGGGATCGACGCGCGCCCAGGGGTGCAGCCAGACCCAGGTATCGTCTACGCTTATCCGATTGCCGAGGGTGCGACCGGTGTGCCAGGTGCTCTGATTCTCGTTCCGGATATCGAGGATCTGGGGGCGGGAGACTACAGGGATGTGTTGAAGACCTTCAGCCTGCCCACCGGCTTTACGTTCTTCCCTGGGCTACCGAACACCGGAGTCGATCTTGTAGTACCGGGCAACTGGCGTAAAAGCCAGCAGGCCGTAACGGTCGAACCCGCCTTCGCGAAGGTTGTAGCCGGGGAGTCCATTGCGTTCACTGCTGATGGCGCAACTGGCCCCGTTCAATGGTCGGCCATTAACCTGAAGCGCCCTGCGGCGATCGGCTCATTCAGTGGCGCTAGCTACAGCCCGCGCTCTGCAGCCAGTTTTGTCGAGGACCAGCAGATGGTGCTGGTGACCGCCACCTCGCCTGAAGCAAGCGGCGGGGGGCGCAGCCACGCCTTGGTGATGGAAAGTGCCCGTGCGGTGCATGTTGCACCGCGTGTTGCCACCTGGGTGCACGGTGAAGACCCGATCGCGCTCCGCGCTTCCAGTGTCGGCTCAGGCCCACTGGTGTGGACGCTGGTGGGCGCAGCGCTTCTGTCGGAGGGTGAACAACGCGTTCAGACGCTTGACGAGCCGATTGGTAAGCTTGAAGACAAGGGTGACGGACGGGCCATTTTTACGCCCTCTCCGCCTAGTGGCACAGGCGATTTCAGGGTTCAGCGAATTCGTTGCACCAACCAGCAGACCGGAGAAAGCGCTGAAGCTGCGGTGGTAGTGATCAGGTGGCATGCAGGCTTGAATGTGGTTCCGTTCCACGTGGCCCAGGCGCTTTCGGTTCAACCCACGCCGTTTACCGTGATGTCCAAAGACTTCTCGCAAGACCTGGGCAGTGCCATGACCTGGACTGTAAGTGGGGAGGGGGAGTTCAATGGCAACGTGTATATGCCTCCGGATGCTCCCGAATTCCCCATTGCGGTGGTCACTGCGTTCGACGGCGTGGAGCGCACCGGCTACGCCATCGTGGAGTTCAGCGAGGGCCGGCAGGCAACCGCCGGTCTGTTGTCATGGGAGGCGCTCGCCACCTTTGAAGTTGAAGCCGTGGGTGCGCCCCGATGCTTCGCCAACGGTTGGCAGCAGATAGAAGTCCGGGTGACCGTTGCAGCTGCTAATGATCACAATGACCAACCGATCCAGATCCCCGACGCCGATCTGGCAACTTTGAAGTTCTTGAATGCCGACAGCAATAACGATTTACCCTTCCTCGCGCCAATGGAAGAATCCTTGAGCAGCGATGCTTCAGGTGATCAAGGCTGGGCGGTAAACGAAAAACCAAACAATATCCAAAGGCAAGCTGCTGTGAACAGTGGGTCGAGCACGCCTTTGCAGGCCAGAACTCGACATTTCTACCTCCATTCCCGTAAACCGGGGACGATCAGGGTTATTGCTTCAATACAGAATACCTTGACAGGTAAAACAGTCACATCAAGGGCAAGTGGCGAGAAAGGCAGGCTCGAGTTGATGGGGCAGGACCTGCCTCCCTTCACACAGCAGTCCTATTCCTTCAAGCGTACCCGCGCTATAGGGGATAAGTCTCCGTCCGAAGGGGATGAGTTCGCCTATGTTGATAAAAGTACTGACAACTGGTTGCTCGATTACGTCCAGAGGGAGGGGCGCCAGATCCAGTTTGCACGCGTGTTCATCTCCGATAATAAATCGGGTGTGCGTTGGTCGTGGGAGCCCGGGTCGTCATCGATGCCGATCAAAGACGACGATTTTGTCAGCTACACGGGGTTCTCGTTCCAGTCGATTGATGGTGGGATCTATGACCGACTGGTGTTTGACGGGCGGCTCTACCGCATGGCGAAGCAGCGAGGGTACGCACTGCCGCGGCTGGTGGAAGGTGAGGGGCCGGCTGCCGGGGAACTGATGATCACCCTGAACCGGGATACGGGTTTCGTTCGGGAGAGTGGGTTGGAAGACCCGGCTTATCGCCAGACCCTTGAAAAGAACCTGACATTCACCCTGCTGGATATGGAGGGCAACGTGCATCCGCTGACGTTTGCCTTTGGCGTTACGGCGGAACAAGAAAGTCAAGGCATAAGTCATCGGGACCTCCTGCAACTTTCCACTCGCTAAGCCTGGGCTCACCTCGGCACATTTGAGCGCCGAGGTGGCCACTCCACGACACCTTTTGGATACCCAATCACATGGCTATTGAAACCGTACTCCACTCTAATGCATTCAATGCTTCTGGTTTTGTGCAAAACAATGTCGACCCGCGCACCGGCCAGTATGCGTTAAGTATCAACCTGCCATCCCTCGTCGGTAATGACCAGATGGGGCCAGAACTGCCGATCCGGCTTATCTTCAACCCGTTCAGCGACCAAAACGTCGGCTTTGGGCGTGGTTGGTACATCGCCCTGACTCAGTACGTGCCCGGTACGCGCATGCTGCGGCTTCACACAGGAGAAAGCTTCAAGGTGACGGGCAGTGGTACAGAGCCGGGCATCAAGGAAAGAAAGCTCGAAAATTTCCGTTTTCATGATGACAGTGTCGGCAACAAGAAACAGTTTCGGGTGGTTCACAAGTCGTACATGGAAGAAGTCCTCAGTGTATATGGGGTGGGTGACAATGCTGTTGCGTTGCCTTCCGAGGTGCGCGCAGCCTCCGGCCATCGTATTCTGCTGAGCTATACGCCCGATACCCAAAGACTGGAAAGTATCGTCGATGGCACAGGGCAGGCATTGCTGAAAATCAGCTATGGCAGCACGGTCACCCTCGACCTGCACCCCAAAGCCAATGGTGGCAACAAGCCTTTGGCGCAATACCAGCTCATCTTGCGCAATGGGGAGTTGAGCCAAATTGACTTGCCGGCAGAAGCAGGGGGCAACTGGCGTTTTGAATACACCACTGCCTTTGGCCTGACCTGCCTCAAAAAGGTATCCACACCCTTCGGTAGCGTGGAAGATATCCGCTACGGGGAGGATGGCGATACAGGCCATTTGCTGCCGGGCGGCGGAACCCGTATGGCGATACCGCGAGTGACCACTCATACGGTCAACCCTGGCGCTGGCCAGCCGTCGGTGAAAACCACCTACACCTACACCATTTTGCAAGGTGGAATTCAGGCGCCGAACAACTTTGTAGGTAACGGCAGCGGTGTCAGCTGGCGTGACGATGGCGAAGATAACCTGTATCGCGCCCCCTCCACCTACCAGTATGGCAGCACGGCTCACCTATGGCGCAAGGGCAAGGATGACAATGACCAGTTACTGCGCACGACCCAGCGCACGTACAACCGTTTTCACCTGCAGGTAAGTGAGGCGGTGTTGCAAGGCAACAACCGACTTGTGAACAGCACGGCGTACCACGGCAGCGTGGCAACGGACTTCGACAAGCAGCCTGACAACTTCCAGCTGCCACTGGAACAAGCCCGTAGCTGGTCAATCCTGGGAGATGCGTCCAGGGTTCGTTACGAGCCGGCCACCCGGACCGAGTATGACCTGCATGGCAATTTGACCGCTCGAACCCTGCCCTCAGGGCAGCGTACTGTCATCGAGTATTACCTCGCCCAGGGTGGTGACGGCTGCCCGGCAGACCCGGACGGCTTCGTGCGTAATCAGAAGTGCGTGACGGAATACCCGGCAGCAGGTGGAGACCAACCTGCACCTGTCTTGCGCAAGCGTTATCAGTATAAGGCGCTCGCCCAGGTCAGCTACCCAGGTGCCTCGGCCAAACCGCTGGCGTCCGATTGGCTGGTCCCGACACAGGAAAGCTTGTGTGAAGTGGTAGGTGAGGTGGAGCAGGCTGCGCTGCAAGTAACCACCATGAGCCCGATCGATACGCCCACCGACTTGCTGGGCCATGGTCGCCCGCAGCTGCAAACATTGCTTATGGGCGGTAAAACCACCAAGACAGGTTTCACCTACAACAAGGAAGTCCTCGATGGGCACCCTGTGCTGGTGACCGAGCAGCAGGTGACTGGCTTCGATCATGGCGAACTCGACGGTGAGACCGGCGAGCCGCGCCATGTTTGCAAGGTGATCACGCTGAAGGATTCGATGCTCATTGGCCAGCCGCTGCTCAATCGCGACGACAACAATGTCGAAATCGAGTACGAATACGATGCTCTGCGCCGGGTAGTTCGCGAAACGGTATCGCCCAATGAAGCGGCGTTCACGGCATCGCGCTTGTATGAGTATGGCCTTGTGAGCGCACCTGGCGGCAGGGCGTCGCAAAGCCGGGTGGACGTCAAGGGGGTTGCCATTCGTTCGTACATCGATGGCCTGGGGCGAGTGGCCAGCGAAGAACGTCATGACGCCGACGCCGAAGACATCCGGCTGCATCAGGTCTTCCGCCCGCGCAATGCGTTTACCTACGATGAGCTTGGCCAGCTGGCCGAGGCAATCGAATACGATTGGAAAGGGGGGGAGCAAATGCCGCTGGCGACCCGGTATGAATACGACGACTGGGGCCAGCAGCGCTGCGAGATCGGGCCGGATGGGGTCAAGCGGTTTGAGGAGCATGACCCGATCGGGTCCAACCCTGGGGGTCAAGGCCCCGAAGGTAACCTACCCACCCAGACCAGTTGGAGCGAGTCTGCCGATGGCACGTCGAGCCTGGGCAAGACCACCACCTGGTTGAACCTGTTCGAGCAGCCTGCCCAGGTACAGCGTTTCGACCTGGCGGGTGAGCAGTATGCCAAGCATGAGTATTTCTATGATGGCTTGGGGCGTAATGTGCGGGAAGTCGATGCAGGCAAAGCGGTTACCCGCTCCAGCTATGACGCTTTCGGCCGCCTGGTTGACCAGACGCTGGCTGACAAATCTGTGGTGCACCGCGATTATGCCGTGCACAGCAGCGACGACCTGCCGACGCTCATCAGTGTCAATGGAATCGAGCTGGGGAGGCAGGTTTTCGACGGCCTGAACCGCATGATCACGTCCATCACCGGGGGGCGTGCCAAGCACAATCACTATAAGCCTGGCGAGACCAAGCCGAGCAGGGTGAAGACGGCTGCCGGCAACGTCATCGAATACCAGTACGTGCCGCAGTTGGGTGAGGACCCGGAAGTGCGGCGCATTCCGGGTAAACAGGCGGACTACAAATTTGACCAGCATAACGCGCGTCTTACCTGGTGCAAAGAAGAAGGGGAGGAGCTGACCCGGGCGTATTTCAGCACGGGCGAGATCAAGATAGAAACCCGCACGATCGGGGGCGAGACCTGGGCCATGGAGTATGGCACCAGCCTGTTGGGTCGCCAGTTGTCCTACAAGGATGTTCTCGGCCAGACGCAGACCTACGACTACTACGCCAGTGGCCTGCTGGAGCAAACTGCGCTGGGGACCACCAGCAGCCGGTTCTTCTACGATGGGTTGAGCAATACTCAATGCATACTCACCCTCGATGGCACCCAAGGACTGGCCACTGAACTGGAGTATGACCACCAAGGGCGAGAGTGCCTGCGCAGGTTCGTGTTCCTGAGCACCGTGGTCGAGGCACCGAAAGAAGACTTTGAGTTCGCAAACAAAGCGGTGCAGGCGCTGGTGAAAGAGGCCGGGCTACTGGTGCAGGGTGTACAAGAACTGGTGCAGGCATATAGCGTGCTTGATCAGATAACTTCTAAAAAGCTGAGCGAGAATGGCAGTTCGTTGCGTGAGGAAACGTACAGGTACGACGTGCGCGCCCGCCTGGAGGAATACTCCTGTAAGGGGTTGCTTTCCCATAGCCCGAAAGACCCGGCTGGAAAGACTATTCGCTACCAGTTTTTCGAATTCGATGCACTCGATAACATCAAATGGGTACTGACCGAGTTTGAGGAAGATGACGGTAGCACGGGCTCAAATGAGGCCACTTACCTATTTGAATACGAAGACCCTGCGCAACTGACCGGCGTGACAAACACCCACGCTGACTATGCCGGCTTCACGCTGAAGTATGACTGTGACGGCAACATGACGGTCGATGACAAAGGCAAGACGTTGAGCTATGACGCCCTGGGTCGCTTGAGCAGCTACGATGGGAGCGGCTATAGCTACGATCCTCTGGACAGGCTGGCCGGCCAGGAGGTATGAGGGAAGGGAAATAACGATCGGGCCGTGAGGCTAATGCCAGTCAGTTAAGACCGAGACATTGACCTTTTTCCCCAAGGCCGCAAAATCCGATGCTTGGAAACGAGCATCGGATTTTTTATGCGCCTGTCACAAGCTCTGTCCCTCACTCACGAAACGGCATCGCGGCCAAATGCCCTGGAGGGTCTGGGAGCGTTGCTCGATCCGGATATCGTGTAACAAGCTTTTGAGACAGCGGGCGTCTCAACCATTTGCAAGCGTCGCCTCCCGCTCGAAAGCCTGGTGTGATGCATTATTGGCATGGCGTTGTTGCGCCGGATGTCGGCTTGGGATGTTGTGAATCACATGGACATCATGCTGCCGGGCAAGCGGCCAGCCATTTGCTGATAAACAGTACCTTCGAGAGCTATCACAGTAGCGAAATGAAGCTGGCAGAACAGTTGATCGCCACCACCCCAAACCATTCGTTGACCCTGTTCGACAAAGGTTTCTATTCGTGGGGGCTTACTGCACCACTGGCAATCGCAAGGCGAGCATCGGCACTGGCTGATCCCCTTGAAAAAGGGCACCCAGTACGAGGTGGAGCACAACGACCAGCAAAATACCCGACCCGAAAATAAAAATGCCAGTCAGCTTAACTGACTGGCATTAGGCGCTGAGGCCCGATTTTTTTTGCGGGCTCAGGGTATGTCCACTCTGAACTGGACATCACTGTTGGCGGAACCGCCGGTGACCGGGGTAGCGATTGCTTTGTACGCGACAGAGAACAACATGTCGGTAGGTTTGCTGTCATGCAGGGGGTACTGTTTGGAGGCGATCCCGTTATCCACCGGTGTGCCTACGTTGTCCTTGAGGATCAAGGCCAAACCCTCGGCGCCATCTGGCTCCAGGGCATACAGTGCGCCAGTGGCACCAGCGCCGCCGTAATTTCCGGTAAAGGTTACGCTGGCATTGGCACCGGGCAGCAATACGCAGCCGCTCCCGGGTGTAATGCGCAAGCCGAAGGCGCGGTTTGCAGCCTCGTCATCCGCTTTCTTGAACTGGGCAGCGTTCACGTTGCCCATAAAGATTCGGCTGGTGGGCAGGCCAGTCGAAGGGTCGATGATTTCAATCGAACAGGTCCCACTGCTGATCTGGCCGAAGAAGTTGATCGACCCAGTGTTTGCCAGCGCGTGTTGACTCGCCATGGCGAGTCCAAATGCGATGACTAGCGGCTTCATGGAAGGCTCCTTGATTTTTTGAATTACGATAGTGAACGAGCCCGGAGGGCTCGTTCATAGGGAATGGCAGGCAGTTTCAGGGGGCTCTAGACAGTGCTTTGTGCATCGCCGGAGTGGCGACCCCGTAGTCATTGATGGTGGTAAAGGTCAACTGCAAGGCATTTACCGATTTGATACGGGCCAGGTCATAAACCTGCTGCCCGAACGGCGGCGCCATTGCCATGGCCTGTATAGCTTCCGTTGTACCTGCAGTACTGACCTCCAGGCGGCCGAACGTGTAATGGTAGGGCGTCGGGTTGTCTACCACTAGCTGGACACGCCCAAGGCCTTGGCGCACGGACCATTTCAGCTCACCGATGCGGTCGACGGGCCGGTCTTTCAATTCGCTGGGGCGGTAGAAAAGCTTGAGGCGCGTACGCAAGCCAATATTGAGTACGTTTACGTCCTCAGGGTTTACTTCGGGAATTTCCTGAACATTAAGGTAGAAGAGTGTTTCCCGATCCTGCGGCAGCTTGTTGGGCAGACGGCTGATCTGCACCATCTGCTCCTTGCCGGGGTCCAGGCGAAACAACCCGGGCGAGGTCGCCAGAGGGACGGCCGTGTCGGTATCGTCCTTGGCGGTGTTGACCCAGCTTTGTACCGCGTAGGGGCGGGGGCTGGGGTTGGCGATCACCACAGAAGTGCTGCGTTTGTCGCTGTCGAAAACGATACGTGTGGTGTTGACGGTGAGCGCTGCCTGAGCGGGTTGCAGGATGGCTGCGAGGCAAATACCCAAGCCAAGGCGGCGCAAGTGAGTCTTCATCTGGCGATACCTGCTGAACGGAACGAGTTGACCCCAGGCGGCTTCAGCACGCCTGGGGCACCTTCTCATGGGATGTCGACAAGGAATTGCACATCGGTGTTGGCGGCGCCGCCAGTGACGGTGGCCCCAATGGATTTGTATGCCGCAGAGAAAATCATGGTGGTGGGGTTCGAGGTATCCACTGTGTAATCCTTCGAAGACGTACCGTTGGCCACCGGTGTGCCGGTATCGTCCTTGATGGTCAAGGCCAAATTTGTGGCCCCATTTGGCGCCAGCGCATACAACGCCCCACCTGTACCAGCGCCGCCGTAGCCACCGGTGAAGGTGACGCTGGCGGTACCTGCGACGACGTCACAGCCGCTGCCTGGGGTGATACGCATGCCGAAGGCGCGCGAAGCCGCTTCATCGCCTGTTGCTTTGAACTGTGAAACGCTGACGTTACCCATGTTGACACGAGACATCGGCAGGCCCGTTGATGGGTCGATGATTACGATCGGACAGGTACCGGCATGGACGTGGCCGTGGAAGTGGATCGAACCGGTGTTGGCGGCTAATGCGTTGCTGGCCAGGCCAAGCCCGACGGCAAGCGTGATAAGCGTCTTTTTCATGTTTGACTCCAGTGCAACAGTTGTAGGCAGGACGTTCTGGCCCCTTGAGTTTCTGCCGAACAACTGGCCGGCAGGAGGACGCGAGATTAGGCCGAGAAGCAATTGATTTATGTAGGGAAAGTCTGATTATGTCCTGGTAAATTCATCAGGCTGGCGTTTGGTTATGTGTCGCCCAGTGATCTGGCAGCCAACTTGTTACTGATTTTTTAATCAGAATGGTCAACTTCAACGTTCAGTGCAACTGACAAAAATGCTAGTTTTCAGGCTTTGCTCAAAGGGGTTCAATCAAGTCTTGTTCACAGGCGGACTATGCATATGAAAAAGCCGATGAGTGATGGGGCTGATCCAGCGTCTGCGGGCTCAGTACTACTGCCCATGTGGGTGGATGTGACCACTGTCAATACGTGGTGGAGATATAACAATTATGAAGACTTTTTGATCGAGTCGATGGTTATGGCCACCCCTATGCCGGGTGGGTTCATGGAAACTACGATGAGAAAGTTTAAGCGTATTGAATTAATTGGTACGGGAGCTGTTTATACTCAAGCTCATCTTTATCCAGGGTATGACGTTGTCACGGGCACGAAGAAGCTCAATAACCTCGGTGTCGAACAGATCTATTGGTTGACCGAGGTGCCGCTTCCCGCAGGGAGGTTGAGGGTGACGTTGCGTCTCGATAGCAGCTACCGCAGGTATCGGGCGCAAGATCAAAGTGTGCTGAGTCTTGAGTGGGACGAGGGCGCCCTTTACGCTTATTACTACCCTAAGGATTCAAGTATCTCTACAACGGTGCCTCCGGAGTATCGGGAGTATTACAATCGGTGCAAGAAAATCGAGATCGCGATGATGCCGCGGGCTGTCGATTCACAGCTCCAAGACATCTACATTTACACGTTTACGACCCAGAGCCTGCGAGATCACCTTTTCTATATTTGTCAACAACCTCTAGCATACAGAAGCCTTGCGGATCGGACGTCACAGGCCCCTACGTCTGAAGTGCAGGCTCTCTTGTATGCGGAGTTTTCAAAAACCGATTTTCCAGAAGTCGCTGCAGGTAATCCCCCCACAGACAATGCGTGGTTCAGCCATCTGGTTACTCCACCGGGTGCCTGCGTGCCGAATGGAGGAACGCAGCTCCCAGGCGGGTGGAATACTAACTACAAGATAGGCCCTAAAAGGCCGTGGAATCCCTCAACGGTTGCGAGTGCTGGTGAAGTGCACAAAATCGCTCCGCAGGCACGGATTTTTCCCGCTGGTGAGCTAAGGCAGCAATTGGGGTTTGCAGGCGCTCCCATAACTGGTGCCGAATGGAGTGTGGTGGGTGAGGCAGGGGGGCGTATTGTCACAGAAGGCAGCGACCACTTTTATGAGCCCGCAACAAAGCCGCCTGACCTCTTGTTCAGCCTACCGGGGGAAACGCTGATACCCGCTGTCTTGAAATCAAGCTATCCTTGGCTACCTGCGCGCACTGATGCGGTGACGGCTGCTGGAGGAGGGGCCCAGGCCTCAGCACTTTACGTCACGATGTTCGTCGGGCCGACGCACTTCATCAGATTTCGCGCTGAGGGCACCGCTTTGCGGTTGAGCTGTTGCTATTTCAACCGCAATCAGGAGGAGGTGGAGTTACAGCCGGAGCATGTCCAGTGGTATATCCTTGCCGGCAACGGTGAGGTAAGGCAAGGGATATTCACACCCCGGTCGGCAGCACCAAGCCCTGTAACAATCCTGATGGCAGAAGATCTTCGCTATCCCGATGAGTGGCGATTCGCGGTGACGATCATTCCTATGCCGTTACTGACCCTACGCGATGTATTGCGGCTCCAGCAAAGCGCAAGCGTGTTGTCACATTCAACTTTGCCCAGTGCAAGCCCAGCCTAGTGCTGGCTGCCCGGTTGCCCACTGAGCAGTTGCTTCTCCTGGTGCCAGTCGAACGGCTCATCGTTCTGTTCGGCCTCGTACCGGCGCTCTTCAAGGCGTTGATACAGATCCAGCTCTTCATCAGGCATGAAGTGCAGGCAGTCGCCGGCGAAAAACCAAAGCAGGTCGCGTGGCACCAGATGGGCGATCTGCGGATAGCGCTGGATTACCTGGCAGATCAGGTCCTGGCCCAGGTACTGGCTTTGCAGCGGGTCTTGCGGCAGCAGGGTCAGCAGTTCGTCGAAGCGTTCGAGGAACAGGGCGTGGCTTTCCTCCGGTACCTGGTCGGCCTCACCCAGCGCCACCAGGATGGTGCGCAGGTGGTTCAGCAGTTGCAGGTGGTATTCCAGGTGGGGGTTGGCCATGTGGATGGTCCTTGAGGTGGTTGAAACGGGGGCGGAGTATACGCCGGTGGGGCAGGGGGCCGCAAAAGGGCCCCCTGCATTCAGCGCACCTTGCCTTGCTCAGGCAGTAATTGCTCCTTGTCGAATGCATCCACATCGATCACGGCCCTGCGTGCGTTTTCGGCTGCATGCAGCCGTTGCCCCTCTTCGCCTTGCAGTGCACCGCTCTGAACTGCCGCATCGATAGCCGACTGCCCTGGTGCTGGCTGTACCTTGCCCTCCTTGATCGCCTGATGCAGCGCTTTGTGCAGTGGCGCAGTCTCGTCCAGCAGGTTGCTGGCCCGCTGCAATGCCGCAACCGGGTCACCCTCGGCCTGCGGCCGGAAACAGCCAGCGAGCAACTCCTCCAGCGCCGGGTCGCCCTTGCTGCGGCCAATCAGCGCCGCCACTTCGGCATCCAGCTCATCGCTCGGCCCGGTATGACGGCGGCCGAAGGGGAACACCAGCACGCGCAATGCGCAACCGACAAACCGGTTGGGGAAGTTGTCGAGCAGCCGGTCCAGCGCCTGTTCCGCCTGGCCGAGGCTTTCTTCCATGGCCCAGCGCAGCAGTGGCTGCATGTGCTCGGGCGAGCCCAGGTCGTGGTAGCGCTTGAGTGCGGCGCTGGCCAGGTACAGGTAGCTGAGCACATCGCCCAGGCGCGCACTCAGGCGCTCGCGGCGCTTGAGCGCACCACCCAGCAGCATCATCGACAGGTCGGCCAGCAGGGCGAAGGCGGCTGCCTGACGATTTAGGGCGCGGAAGTAACCTTGGCTCAAGGCATCACCGGGCACTGGCTCGAAACGGCCGAGCCCCAGGTTGAAGACCAACGTGCTGGCCGCGTTGCCGGCGGCGAACATGATGTGTTTCATCAGCAGGTCGTCGAATTCCTTCAGTGCCTGGTCACGGTCCTCGCGGCCGGCCAAGGCCATTTCCCTGAGCACGAACGGATGGCAGCGAATGGCGCCCTGGCCGAAGATCATCAGGTTGCGCGAAAGGATGTTGGCGCCTTCGACCGTGATGAAGATCGGCGCACCTTGCCAGTTGCGACCCAGATAATTGTTGGGGCCCATGATGATGCCCTTGCCGCCGTGCACATCCATGGCGTGCTGGATGCATTCGCGCCCCCGCTCGGTCAGGTGGTACTTGAGAATTGCCGACAGCACCGAAGGCTTTTCGCCAAGGTCCACGGCCTTGGCGGTCAGCAGGCGGGCGCTGTCCATCAGCCACGCGTTGCCGCCGATGCGTGCCAGCGATTCCTGGATGCCCTCGAAGGCCGCCAGCGGCACATTGAACTGCTCGCGGATATTCGCGTACTGGCCGGTCACCAGGCTGGTGTACTTGGCCGCGCCGGTGCCGACCGCAGGCAGGGAAATCGAACGGCCCACCGACAGGCAGTTCATCAGCATCATCCAGCCCTTGCCAAGCATGGCCTGCCCGCCGATGAGGAAGTCCAGCGGCACGAACACGTCCTTGCCGCTGTTGGGGCCGTTCATGAACGCGGCGCCCAGCGGCAGGTGGCGTTTACCGATTTCGACACCGGGGGTGTCGGTGGGTATCAGCGCAAGGCTGATGCCCAGTTCTTCCTCTTCGCCCAGCAGGTGGTCAGGGTCGTAGGCCTTGAAGGCCAAGCCCAGCAGGGTAGCGACCGGGCCCAGGGTGATGTAGCGCTTCTCCCAGTTCAGGCGCAGGCCCAGCACTTCTTCGCCATTCCACTGGCCTTTGCAGATAATGCCGGTGTCGGGCATGGCGCCGGCATCAGAGCCAGCGAGCGGGCCGGTCAGGGCGAAGCAGGGGATTTCGTCGCCGCGAGCCAGGCGTGGCAGGTAGTGGTTGCGTTGTTCGTCGGTGCCGTAGTGCAGCAGCAGTTCGGCCGGGCCCAAAGAGTTGGGCACCATCACCGTGGAAGCCAGGTCGCCACTGCGGGTGGCCAGTTTCATCGCCACCTGCGAGTGCGCGTAGGCAGAGAAGCCTTTTCCGCCATATTCCTTGGGGATGATCAGCGCGAAGAAACCATGCTGCTTGATGTGGTCCCAGGCGTCGGGCGGCAGGTCCAGGTCCTGGCCGATCTGCCAGTCGCTGACCATGGCACACAGGTCCTCAGTGGGGCCGTCGATGAAGGCCTGTTCTTCTTCGGTCAGCTTCGGTGCCGGGTAAGCCAGCAAGGTGCGCCAGTCGGGGCGCCCGCTGAACAGTTCTCCGTCCCACCATACCGTGCCGGCGTCGATGGCCTCGCGCTCGGTTTGCGACATTGGCGGCAGGGTGCGCTGGAACCAGCTGAATACCGGGCCGGTGAACACTTTGCGGCGCCACTCCGGGAGCGCAACCAGGGCGATCTTCAAGGCCAGTACGATCCAGATCACAGCCAGAAGCCAGCCGGGCGCACTGCTGAAAATGCCCATGAGCAGCACATAGGCCGCCATGATGCCGAGAATCTGCAAGGGCGCCAGGCGCCGGTGCGTGAGGTACGCCGCGCCGATCACCAGCACTACCAACCACAACAGCAACATAATCGGTCCTCCTTGGAACCA
>Ga0160449_1000394_pt1 | contig 28778 bp, 24 predicted proteins | sample HID1975I_E1MG_FD_108216 | JGI IMG/M metagenome (GOLD analysis project Ga0160449, IMG submission 108216) | Enriched soil microbial communities from UW Madison campus, WI, USA - HID1975I_E1 MG | ecosystem: Environmental > Terrestrial > Soil > Unclassified | place: USA: Madison, Wisconsin...
AACGTCGTGAGACAGTTCGGTCCCTATCTGCCATGGGCGTTGGAGATTTGAGAGGGGCTGCTCCTAGTACGAGAGGACCGGAGTGGACGAACCTCTGGTGTTCCGGTTGTCACGCCAGTGGCACTGCCGGGTAGCTATGTTCGGAAGCGATAACCGCTGAAAGCATCTAAGCGGGAAGCGCGCCTCAAGATGAGATCTCCCGGGAGCTTGACTCCCCTGAAGGAACCATCAAGACCAGGTGGTTGATAGGCTGGGTGTGTAAGTACAGCAATGTATTGAGCTAACCAGTACTAATGATCCGTGCGGCTTGACCATATAACCTCAAGTTGCTTCTTAACCGAAGCATCCTTGGCCAACGACACGAATGAGTCGTCAACAAATGTTCGCTACTTCCCAACCTCTGAGAGCGTGAGCGCGATCAGTCCCACTGCAGGCATCCCTGCGACCGGACCGACCCGCGACCCTCCACCCTCTCCCTGGTGACTATAGCTGTATGGAACCACCCGATCCCATTCCGAACTCGGAAGTGAAACGTACATGCGCCGATGGTAGTGTGCATCTAGCATGCGAGAGTAGGTCATCGCCAGGGTTTTTACCCAAAACCCCCGCCGGTATCCCGGCGGGGGTTTTTCTTTGCGCCCGAGGCGGGCGGGTTCGAGTTGCGACGATATAAACCTGGCCACCAAGGACGTGGGCTGAGGATTTAGTCGAAGGCGAGAAGAGAATCTCTGCGGGGGCGGAAACTGGTCGGACCAGGGGCGTGAGTTCCATTACGAGCCGTGGCGGGTTGGTCCGATGCGCCACTCCACGTCTGTAGGCGGGCAGATACAACGGGCCGGCCCAAAGACACGTGGGAGGGATTTCGCTGCGCTCTACCCATCCTACGAAGGCGGATCCGGCTGAACGGTCGAGTGCGGCGTGGCGCGAGGGGCCGGCGGCAATGGCCGTAGCGGCACGGAGATGGGTTTTCGCTTGCGCTCCTACTCGGCCTGCGAGAGGCATTCCTATCGAAAGGAATGCAGTCATTGAGCGCTTACCAAGCGTGCTCAAAGGCGGATGTTCTGGACCTGTTACTTCCGAAGATCACGTAAGTGGTCGAGATCTTCGCTTATCGCCAGCGCACAGCGTTGTTGCATGCGGCGGTAGGTGGAGAGAATGTTTTCGCCGAGTGCGGTGAGCTCGGCACCGCCGCCACCGCGACCACCCGTCAGCGTGGCGACGACAGGGGCGCTGAAATGCTGGTTCAGCTGTTCGACCAGTTGCCAGGCGCGACGGTAACTCATCGACATGCGCCGGCCCGCGGCGGAGATCGAGCCGGTCTCGCGGATGCCATCGAGCAGATCGGCCTTGCCCGGACCGAGCATCACGTCGCCGAGTCGGATGCGCAGCTGGAAGTCCTGTGGATCGCTCATGGTGGCAGCTTAGACGAGGCCATCGATGCGTTGAAGTCGAGTGCGGGGGGGCTTCCACTCTCAGGCACCGGAAGGCGTGATGATCTGATTCGTGTTGCACAAGCGTGCCTGCGTCGAGTCGGGCAGGACTGCATGGCGACGAGTCCATCGATCAGGCGCTGGAAGTCGCGATGATCTGACGCGCCGTCGATGCGGGTGTTCGCGTCGGGATCCAAGTGTCCGGTAGGGCAGGACAGCGCGGTGCCCGATCGGGTCCGACGCATGCTTATGGATCAACGATTCCCCGTGTTGGCGAAAGCTGTGACGCGCGGAATGGGGTGCGGTTCGGGAGTACGCCGCTTGAGCGTGCCTTGATGGGTTTCGCGGTGCTCTACCCATCCTGCGAGGAGCTCGTCATCGTCCTGGCGCTGCGACTCGGACGTCCGGTTTCCCTGAAACGCGGGCGCCTGCAGTACGACAAACCGAGCCGCATACGGACGCTCGTGTATCGTCTGCGCTCGTCCGGAAATGACCACGCATGCCGCGATGAGTACCTACGCACTGCAGTCCGTGTTCCATCCCGCGTCGGTCGCGCTCGTCGGAGCGAGCCCGCGCGCGCGGTCCCTGGGGCGCCTGGTGCTGCGTCAGTTGCAGGACGGCGGTTTCGCCGGGCGGATCGGACTGGTCAATCCGCGACATCCATCGATCGACGGCATCGAGGCATCTCCCACGCTCGCGGCATTGCCGTTCGTCCCCGAACTGGTGGTGATCGCGGTGCCGCCAGCGGACGTGGCGGGCGTCGCGGAGGCCGCGGCGCAGAAGGGCGCCAAGGCCGCGATCGTGCTGACCCGCGACATGGGCGAGGGCGCGGGATCGCACAACGCCGCACTCGCCGAGGTTGCGCGCGCGCGTGGGTTGCGCATCGTCGGGCCGAACTGCCTCGGCGTGATCGCGCCGCACGCGAAGCTGTTCGCGAGCTTCGCGGCGCATGCCCCGCTCGCGGGCGATCTCGCACTGATCTCGCAGTCCGGTGCCGTGGCTGCCGGCATGATCGAATGGAGCCGGCCGCGCGGAATCGGATTCTCGGCGGTGGCGTCGCTGGGCGATGCGCTCGACGTGGACTTCGCCGACCTGCTCGACTATTTCGCGACCGACCGGCATACCTGCGCGATCCTGCTCTATGTCGAACGCGTGCGCGATGCGCGCAAGTTCCTGTCCGCGGCGCGGGCGGCGGCACGCGCCAAGCCGGTGGTGGTGGTCAAGCCCGGCCGGCATGCGCGGCGCGACGCGGCGGCGACCACCCATGCCGCGGCCCTGGCGGCGCCCGACGCGGTCTACGACGCCGCATTCCGGCGTGCGGGGCTGTTGCGTGTGCACGCGCTCGACGAACTGTTCGCCGCCGCCGAGACGCTGTCGCACCTCGGCCGCCTGCCGGGCGACCGGCTCGCGGTGATGACCAACGGTGTCGGCGTGGGCATGCTGGCACTCGATCGTCTGGTCGATCTCGGCGGCACGCGTGCGGCGTTGTCGGACGCGACAGTCGGGACGCTCGATGCCGCGCTTCCTGGAGGCTGGTCGCGGCGCAATGCCGTGGACATGCTGGGCGATGCTGACGGCAGTCGCTATGCGGTCACCCTGGATGCCCTGCTCGACGATCGCGGGAACGATGCGGTGCTGGTGATGCAGGTGCCCACCGTGCTGTCGGATCCTGACGAGGTCGCGGACGCGGTCGTCCGCACCGTGCAGGCGCGTCCCGGCACGGGGCCGCGCAAGCCGGTACTCGCGGTTTGGCTCGGCGACCGGCCCGGGGCCCGCCAGGCGCTCGGCGATGCCGGCATTCCGGTCTATGAAAGCGAGGCCGACGCCGTACGCGGCTTCATGTATCTCGCCCGCCACCACGAAGCGCAGCGGGCGTTGATGGAGACGCCGCCGAGCCTGCCGGACGATTTCGCGGTCGATCTGCCGGCCGCGCGCGCGATCGTCGATGCGGCGCTGGCGTCCGGCGAGCCTCTGCTCGATCCGGTCGCGACGGCGCGTCTGCTCGGCGCCTACGGCATTCCGGTGGCCGAGGTCATGCGCGCGCGCGATGCGGACGAAGCGGTCGCGGCCGCGGCGCTGCTGTTCGCGCGCGGCGGCGCGGTCGCGGTGAAGATCGATGCCGCCGGCATCGCGCACAAATCCGATGTCGACGGCGTGCGCCTGAACCTGACCAGTGCGCAGGCGGTGCGCCAGGCCGCCGACGACATCCTGCAGCGCGCATGCCTGCGGCGGCCCGATGCGCACATCGAGGGCGTGACCGTGCATGCGATGGCCGTGCGCTCGAAGGCGCGCGAGCTCATCGCCGGCATCGCCGACGATCCGACCTTCGGCCCGGTCGTCGTGTTCGGACGCGGGGGCACCGCGGTCGACGTCATCGACGACACCGCGCTGATGCTGCCGCCGCTGGACCTGCGCCTCGCGCATGAACTGATCGGCCGCACGCGCGCGTCACGCATCCTCAAGGCCTACCGCGACGTCCCGGCCGCCGACGAGCGTGCGGTCGCGCTGGTGCTGGTGAAGCTCGCGCAGATGGCGGCCGACATTCCGGAGCTGCGCGAACTCGACATCAACCCCCTGCTCGCCGACCGCGACGGCGTGATCGCGGTCGATGCACGTATCGCGCTGACGCCGGTGCGGCGCCTGCACAAGGGCCGCGGCCATCCGCGCTTCGCGATCCTGCCGTATCCGGTCGAATGGGAACGCACGATCGAACTGTCGAACGGCGATGCGGCCTTCGTCCGGCCGGTGCGGCCCGAGGACGAGGCGATGTTCCGGCGCTTCTTCGACCGGGTCAGCACCGAGGATCTGCGCCTGCGCTTCTTCAGCGCGGTGCGGCATTTCAGCCACGAGTTCATCGCGCGCCTGACCCAGCTCGACTACGCGCGTTCGATTGCGCTGGCGGCGATCGACCCGGCCACCGGCGAGATGCTGGGCGCGGTGCGCCTGCTCGCCGACGCCAATTACGACACCGGCGAATACGGAATCATGGTGCGCTCCGACCTCAAGGGCGCAGGGCTCGGCTGGCGGCTGATGCGGATCATGATCGAATACGCCCGCTGGCAGGGGCTGCGCGTGGTCGAAGGACAGGTCCTGCGCGAGAACACCACGATGCTGGCGATGTGCCGTCAGCTCGGTTTTTCGGTCACCACCGATCCCGACGACGCGACGGTCGCGATCGTGCGCCTGCCCGTCGAAGGCACCGACGCGTGACGCGCCTCAGCTGTCCTTGCGTCCCGAGCCGGATTTCTTGCCGCCGCCGTCCTGCTTATTGACGGTGGCCCAGGCGATGCGCTCGGCGTCCTCCTTCGACCGACCCTTGTCGCGTTCCGAACTCTCCACGTGTTCAGCCTGTCGCTTCTGCTTGTCCGTATAGGACGATTTGTCGCCGCGGCTCATGACGATGCTCCATTGATTGGAGCGGGCAGCCTGCGCCGGGTGCCGTGAGCGGCGGGTCGAATCCGCGTACAGAAAACGTGGATCCGGCGCAGCCGCCGCGACCGGAACGACGATAATGCAGCGGTGCGCAAGATCCTCCACATCGACATGGACGCGTTCTACGCTTCGGTCGAGCAGCGCGACGACCCGAAGCTGCGCGGGCGGCCGGTGGTCGTGGCCTGGCGCGGCGCGCGCTCGGTGGTCTGCGCGGCGTCTTACGAGGCCCGCCCGTTCGGCGTGCGCTCGGCGATGCCGGCCGTCACCGCCGAGCGCCTGTGCCCGGACGCGGTGTTCGTGCCGCCGGATTTCGTCCGCTACAAGGCCGTGTCGCGGCAGGTGCGCGAGATCTTCCACGCGCATACCGACCTGGTGCAGCCGCTGTCGCTGGACGAGGCCTATCTCGACGTGACCGATCCGAAGATTGCCTCGCCCAGCGCCACCGCGACCGCGCAGGCGATCCGCGCGCAGATCCGCGAAGCGACCCAGCTCACCGCATCGGCCGGGGTCGCGCCGAACAAGTTCATCGCCAAGATCGCCTCGGACTGGAACAAGCCCGACGGCCTGTACGTGGTGAAGCCGGCGCAGGTCGATGCGTTCCTGCTGCCGCTCAAGGTCGGGCTGATTCCCGGTGTCGGCAAGGTCATGGAGAAGAAACTCGCCGAGCTCGGTGTCGCCACGGTCGGCGATCTGCGCGGGCTGTCGCGCGAGACCTTGGAGCGGCGGTTCGGCACCTTCGGTGCGCGTCTGCACCAGCGCGCGCTCGGCATCGATGACCGGCCGGTGGAGCCGGACCAGCCGGTGCAGTCGATCTCGTCCGAGGACACGTTCGAGACCGACCTGCCGCTCGAGGATCTCGCGCCGATGATCGAGCGGCTCGCGGAGAAGACCTGGGCGGCGACGCGCAAGACCGCGCGCGTCGGCCGCACCGTGGTGCTGAAGCTCAAGACCTCGCAGTTCCGCATCCTCACGCGCAGCTTCACGCCGGATGCGCCGCCGGCCTCGCAGGCGGAACTGACGCGGATCGCGCTGGCGCTGCGCGAGCGCGTGGATCTGCCGGCGTCGACACGGTATCGGCTGGTCGGTGTGGGCATCGGCGGTTTTCGCGAGCCGGATGAATTACCGGTGCAGGCGGGGTTGTTCGAGGCCTAGCGGCGCATGGCGTTTGCGTGCGGGAGCGCGCTTGTGCGCGATGCCGCTTGTCCGGGAATGCCTCGGCGCGCAAGCGCGCTCCCACATTTTTGGCGTGGGCATCGGCGGCTTTCGCAAGCCGTGGATGAGATGTCGGTGCTGGCGGATTGTTAGAGGGGTGAGGGTATCTGCTGGAATTTGCAGCAGCACCGGCCCTCACCCGACGCGCTGCGCGCGTCGACCTCTCCCAAAGGGAGAGGTGCCAAGCAAGCCTCTGCCCGATCAGCCGATCAGCCGATCAGCCGATCAACCGATCACACGCTCGAACGGCGGCAATGCATCGAGGATGCGCTTGCCGTAGCGGCGGCTCAGCAGGCGCGAGTCGAGAATCACCACGCGGCCGGTGTCGGTCGAGGTACGGATCAGGCGGCCGGCGAACTGGGTCAGGGTGCGCAGCGCATGCGGAATCGCGATCAGGTTGAACGGGTTCTGCCCGCGCGCCTCGAGCCATTCGCCGAGCGTCGCGGTCTGCGGGTCGGTCGGCACCGCGAACGGCACCTGGGTGATCACCACCGTCGTACAGGCTTCGCCCGGCAGGTCGAGACCTTCGCCGAACGAGTTCAGGCCGAACAGCACCGAGCCCTTGCCGGCGGCGACGCGTTCGAGATGCGCGGCGACGACCTGCGACTTGTTGCCGCTGCTCTGCACCTGGATCGCGCCGCGGCGCGAGGCCGGCATCAGTTCGGCGACCTTCTCCATCTTCCATCGCGAGGTGAACAGCACCATGCTGCCCTTGGTCCAGTCGAGTTCGCGCGCCAGCCATTCGGCGACGGCCTTCGGGTGGCCTTCGCGATCGTCGGGCGCCACCGGGAACCGCGGCACCACCAGCTGCGCCTGGTTCGGCAGGTCGAACGGCGACGGCAGCGAGGCCGTCTCGGCGTGGTCGGGCAGGCCGGTGTCGATCGCGAACGACTGGAAATCGCCGCCGCCGGTCAGCGTCGCCGACGTCATCACCACCGAATCGATCTCCTTCCACAGCAGCGAGCGCAGCACGTGCGCGGCCGAGACCGGCGAGCAGTGCAGGGCGAGATCGCCATCGCGCGTGGCGGTGATCCAGCGCGCCATCGGCGGCGCGCCCTCGCGGTCCTCGCGGCGCCAGCCGGCCCACAGTTCGTGCTGCTGCTCGACCATTTCCAGCGCCATGCCGAGGCTGCGCTGCAGCTTCTCGCGCGCGGGATCCTCCTGCTTGGTCCGCGCCACCGCCTGCTGCGCGGCGTGGACCCAGTTGAACAACGCGCGCGTGTCCTCGCCGAGGGTCTCGATCGCATGCGCCCAGTCGCCCGGCAGGCGGCCGAGCGGTGCGCGCCACATCGGGTCGCGATCGCCGGGCTCGGGCTGCCAGGTGCGATCGACATCCAGCTGGAAGGCCTTGAGTCCCTTCGACACGCGCGAGGCCAGTTCGATGGCTTCGTTCGGCAGCAACGTGCCGATACGTTCCTTGTCAACGAGGCGATAGCTGCCGGCGATCAGGATCTGCATGCGGCTGGTGCGCTTGGCCATGTCGGCCAGCGGCAGGCGCGCCGCGCCCTGGTCGATCGCGACGTTCGCCACGTGGTGGCCTTCGTCGAGCACCAGCAGCATGTCGCCGGGCGGCGCCAGCAGCGGCTGGCCGTTCTCGATGTCGCCCATCGCCAGCGACGACAGCAGCAGCGCGTGATTGGTCACGACGATCTGCGCTTCGCGCACGGTGGTGCGCACCTTCAGCACCGGGCACTGCTGGGCGAAGCTGCAGCGGCGGCCGGCGCAGCTCGATGCGGGCGTGGTGATGCGCGTGCGCAGCGCGGGCGACACCGGTTCGGGCGCGGTGTCGAGATCACCGTCCCATTGCCGGTCCGCATGCGCTTCGAGCAGGCGGCGCGCGGCGTCGATCTCGTGCGGCGCGAGCGGCCGGTCGTAGAGCTGACGCGCGTAGTCGCCGCCTTCGTCGGGCCCCGCGCCGTCGAGCAGCATCGTGCCCTGGCTGTGCTCGGCATGCAGTTCGGCAGCGTTGCGCGTGCACAGGTAACGCGTGCGGCCCTTGGCCAGCGCGACCCGGGCTTCGAGCCCGGTCGCGGCGAGAAACGCGGGGATGTCGCGTTCGACCAGCTGCGACTGCAGCGCGACGGTGCCGGTGCTGATCACCAGCTTCTTCTTCGTCGCCAGTGCGATCGGCACGCCGGCGGTCAGATACGCCAGGCTCTTGCCGACGCCGGTCGGCGCCTCGGCCACGCCGATGCCGCCCGAGGTCGCGAGCGCGCGCGACACCAGCCCGATCATCGCGCTCTGCGAACGGCGCGTAGTGAAGCCGGGCGTGTTCGCCTGCAGCTTCGCGTACGCGAAGCGGATGTCGGCCTTGAGCGCGTCGTCGAGCGCGCGCGGCGGCGCGTCGGCCGCGGTCGTGGCCGGCGAGGTGGAGGTGGGGTCGCCCATGCATCCATTGTCCCACGGCGCGTCGCGCGGACCGAGACCGGGATGCTGAACGCAGACGGCGTGCACGGCGGCGATGCGCGCCGACGCGACCGTATGGCGCAGCGAGTGGCGAAAGTGGCCCCGGGTGTCAGGGCTTCGGCGGCGACGCGTTCGATCCTGACGCAGCGCCCTCGCCGCGCGGTGCATCTTCCAGCATCACCAGCCGCTGGCCGTCGAGGCGGTAGTCGAGCGCCGCCTGGATCGACTGCAACTCGCGCACGTGCGTGCACAGGGCGTCGGCCTGGGCTTCGAGCGCCGCGCTGCGGGCCTCGATCTTCCGGTCGAGATCGGCCTCCATGCGTTCGGCGCGTGCCTCCATGCGGTTCGCGCGGCCGGTGAACACCTGCCACATCACGCTGCGGCCGAGGCTGCCGGTCATGCGCTGGGCCGCGTCCTCGATGCGCGATTCGAAGCCCTCGCCGAACACGTCCTGGTCCCAGCGTCCGGTACCGAGCGTGCTGTCGATGTAGCCGAGCGTGTCGGCGCGGAAACGCTCGACCTGGCGCACCTTGCGCGCACTGCCGGTCATCGCCTCGACAACGCCGGCCAGCGCGTCGAACGCGATGCCGGTGCTCTCGCGCGCGACCGAGGTGACCTGCGGCATCAGCGTGCGCGCGCCCGATTCCAGCCTGCGCAGGCGCGCGGCGTCGGCGCTGCTGACGTCCTGCACCGCGCGGTCCACGCTGAGCGTGCCGTCGTGGAAGAAGATCTCCTTCGGTACGCCGCTGTCGCGGTAGAGCCAGACGCCGCCGGTGTCCACGAGCACGTTGTACGGCGTCGAGATCGCGCACTGGTCCGAGGACAGCCGTGGCGCGCTGTCGTCGTCGCCGGCCAGCGCCGGCAGCGAGGCGATGACGAGGACGGCGGCGAGTGCGGCGCGACGGACGGACATGGGCGACGTTCCGGAATGCATGGCTGCGAGCATCGCGCCATCGGGATGCCGGATCGCGTGCTTGAAGTCACGGTGGCGCGGATGGCCGCGGCACGGAGGGCCGGTCCTGCGCAGCCCCGGTCGTACCGGTCGATGCCGGAGGTCGCATGGATCGGATGCTGTTCGGCCCGCCCGTCGCGTTCGATCGATCGACGCATCCCCCGCGTCGCGCGAGCGCGTCATCCGCCAGCGCCGGCGTCATCGCGAGCCGGCCCGCGCAGGTCCGTCTCCACGTCGGCGACAGGGGGCGTGCGGGATACTCGGTGCATGTCCTCATGCCTGCGCCGTCGCGTCGTCCTGTTGCTGTCGCTCTGCCTGCCGCTCCTGTGCGCGGCGCCGCCAATTGCGGCTGCACCGCAAGCGGCGGCGCTCGAGGCCGTACTCGTCCAGGCCGATGCGCTCGCACCGCTGCGCACCGTGCTCGTCGCGCGCGACGGTGCCTTGCTCGCCGAGCGCGGTTACCACGGGGCGTCGACCTCGCGCCCGGCGAACATCAAGTCGGCGTCGAAATCGGTGGTATCGGCGCTGGTCGGGATCGCGATCGAGCGCGGCCTGCTCGACGGCGTCGACCAACCGGTCGCGCCACTGCTCGCCGACCGCCTGCCGTCGAATCCGGATCCGCGCCTGGCGCAGATCACGATCGGCCACCTGCTGTCGATGCAGGCCGGCCTGCAATCCACGTCGGGCCGCGGCTACGGGCGCTGGGTCGCGCAGCGCGACTGGGTGCGCGCCGCGCTCGCGCAGCCCTTCGTCGACGCGCCGGGCGGCGGCATGGTCTATTCCACCGGCTCCACGCATCTGCTGTCGGCGGTGCTCGCCCGGGTCGGCGGCAAGCCGGTGCGCACGCTCGCGCGCGAGTGGCTCGGGCCGCAGGCGGGCTTCGCGATCGCATCCTGGGACACCGATCCGCAGGGCCTGCATTTCGGCGGCAACCAGATGGCGATGACGCCACGCGCGCTGCTGGCCTTCGGCGAGATCTACCGCAACCACGGCCGCGCAGCGTCCGGCGCGCAGCTGGTGCCGGCGACCTGGATCGCGCAGTCGTGGGTACCGCGCACGCGCTCGGTCCACACCGGCGACGGTTACGGCTACGGCTGGTTCGCGCGCCGCATCGGCGGGCACGACGTGCGTTTCGCCTGGGGCCACGGCGGACAGATGCTCTACATCGTGCCGTCGCTGGGCCTGACGGTCGCGATGACCTCCGACGAGACCACCGGCGTCGCCGGTTCCGGCCATCTCGCGCAGCTGCACGCGCTGATGGCGCGGATCATCGCGACCCAGGCGGCCTGAGGCGCAGCGTCGTCGCTGGTGTGGATCACGCGGGCGTGTCGCCTCTGCGCGCCAGACGCTTGCGGGAAGTAGCGCCGGGCCCGGTTCCGCGGTGCGCTGCAGCCCACGCGTTTCGATCGGCGTGGCGGGCCGCGTAGCGCTCGCGCAGGTGCCGGCTGATGCAGGTCGACAGCCCGCGTCCGGCGCGCGCTGCCGCGCAGGCGGCGTCGAAGCGACGTGCGCCGACCGCGCTGCGGCGGTAGTCGTAGACCGCGCCGTCGACGAACTCGACCGACAGCGTGTCGCCGGCGATCGCCCAGGCGCGCACCCCGCTGCCGCCGTGACGGTTGCCGTAGCGCTGCAACCGTGGCGTCAGCGCGCGCATGCGAAGCGCAGCGCGTCGGGCATCGCCGCGGCGAGCATGTCGTGGTGGCCGACGTCGGGCAGCGCGTCGTGGTCGCAGTCGACGCCATGTGCGCGGAGCGCGTCGGCGAACGCCTGCGCGTTGGCGACCATGTGCCGGTCGCCGAGCATGGCGGCCCCGGCTTCCCCTTCGATGGCGGCAGGCTTCTCCGGCCCGGCCGTCTGCTCGCCCAGACCGGCGCGCAGCCACACGCGTGCTCGCGTCCCGCGCAGGTCGTCCGCTGCGCGGGCCTGCGCCACGGCACGCGCCCCGTCCCACCACAGCGACGGACTCAGCGCGATGTAGCGGTCGAATGCGTCGGGGCACCGCAGCAGGGTGTCGAGCACGAACAGGCCGCTGAGCGAATGGCCGAGCAGTGTCTGGCGCGTCCGGTCGATCGGCAGCGTGTCCTGCAGCGCCGGTCGCAGCGTGCCGGTCAGGAATGCGCGGAACGCGTCGGCGCCACCGGCATCCGCGGCATCGGAATCGCCGTCGGGGTGCTGCGGCGGCGTGGTGAAATCGCGGAAGCGCAGGCGGCGGTCGACGCCGCCCTCGCCATGCCAGTCCACGGCGACGACGACCGCCGCGTCGGTACCGGCATCGAGCGCCTGCCGCATCGGCGGCCAGGTCGACGGCGCGTCGAGCAGCCAGACCACCGGCCAGGTCCGGCCTTCGTCGCCGCCTGGCACATGCACCCGGACGTCGTAGCGATGGCCGGACGCGTCGGTGAAGGTATCGCTGCGCATGCACGCAGCCTGCGGGCGGTTGCGTCGAGGCGGTGTCGCCCCGGGCGCCCGCGCGTCAGGCCGCGGCCCGGGCGGCGGCGTTGGCCGATTCGACGCTCGCCGCGAGTTCGTGCTGGCGGAACGGCTTGTTGAGGATCGTCAGGCCGGGATCGACGTCGTCCATGCCGGTGTAGCCGGACACGATCACGATCGCCGTGGCCGGGAAGCGCGCACGCACCCTGCGTGCGAGTTCGGCGCCGGTCATGCCCGGCATCAGATGGTCGGTGACCAGCACCGCGGGCAGCAGGCCGTCGTCGAGCGCGCGCAGTGCGTCCTCGGCGGAGCTGGCCTCGACGATGCGGTAGCCCATGTCCTCGAGCGCGTCGGCGGTGCACATGCGCACCGACTCCTCGTCGTCGACCACCAGTGCGGTGCCGCGGTGTTCCGCTGTCGTGTCCAATACCGTGTCCTCGTCTTCGGAGATGGCGCCGGGGTGCGAGCCCACCGGCAGCCAGAGATGGATGGTCGTGCCCGCGCCGGGCGCGCTGTCGATGGTCAGGCGGCCGCCGAGCTGGGAGGCCAGGCCGTGCGCCATCGACAGGCCCAGGCCCGTGCCCTTGCCGATGCCCTTGGTCGAGAAGAACGGCTCGACCGCCCGCTGCCGGGTCAGCGCGTCCATGCCCAGGCCGGTGTCGGCGACCGACAGCACGACGTAGCGGCCCGGCGCGAGGCGGTCGTCGTCGGTCACGCGGGCATTGCGCGCGCCCAGGGTCAGCGTGCCGCCGTCGGGCATCGCGTCGCAGGCGTTCATGCCGAGGTTGAGAATCGCCATTTCCAGCTGGTTCGGATCTGCCACCGCAGGCAGCAGGTCGTCGGCGATGTCGACCACCAGACGGATGCGCGGACTGCTGGAACTGGCGACCAGATCGGCCATGCCCGACACCAGCACGCCGACGTCGACATCGACGGTCTGCAGCGGCTGCCGTCGCGCGAATGCGAGCAGGCGCTGCACCAGCGTCGCCGCGCGCTCCGCCGACTGGCGGGCGACGCCGAGCATGCGCGTGCGGCGCGCGGCATTCGCATCGGGATCGGCGGCGAGATCGAGCGCGGTGACGATCGGGGTGAGCAGGCTGTTGAAATCGTGCGCGACGCCGCCGGTGAGCTGGCCGATCGCTTCGAGCTTCTGCGACTGGCGCAGTGCTTCTTCGGTATTGCGCCGGTCGGTGGCGTCGATGGCCTCGGGCACGACGGCGATGAGATGGGCGTCGTCGTAGATCGGCCGCAGCGACAGGTCGTGGATGCGCCGGCCGGCCGGCAGGTCCAGCTGGATCTCGTCGCGGACCGTGTCGCCGGCCGCCGCGCGTTCGAACATCGCACGGATCTTCGCCGGCATGCCGGGCGTGCCGCCGAACCACGGCGTCTCCCACAGCGGCAGGCCGATCACGTCCTCGAAGCGAGCGCCGACGGCCTCGAGTACCGGCCGGTTCGCATCGGTGACGATGCCGTCGGGGGTGCACATGCCCTGCAACTGGTAGCTGGTCTCGAACAGCGTGCGCAGTTGCGCCTGCGAACGCGCGAGCGCGCCGGCGGCGGCGTTGATCGCGGTGACGTCGCGCGCGCTGCAGTAGTAGCGCCCGCCTTCGGGGGTCGCGACCCACGACAGCGTGCGCAGGCCGCCGGCGCGCGTGCGCCAGCGGTTCTCGAAGTGCAGCACCGGCTTGCCGTCACGCAGGGTGTCGAGCACCGACTGCGTCACCGCACGGTCGTCGCTGCTGACGTGGTCCATCCAGTGCTGGCCGACCAGCGACTCGAGCGGCCAGCCCAGCAGCTGTTCCCAGGCCGGATTGACGGATTCGATGATGCCGTCGGGATCGACGACCGCGAGCAGGTCGGGCGTGACCTGCCAGGTCAGCGAGCGTTCGCGCGCACGTTCGATCACCTGCCGCTCGAGATCGCTGTTGAGGCTGCGCAGTTCGGCCTCGCGCGCCTGCAACGCCAGGTCCGACAGGTGGCGCGCGGTCACGTCCACGCCCTGGACGAAGATGCCCATGGTGTCGTGGCCGTCGTTGATCGGCTGGAACACGAAATCGACGTAGCGTTCGGCCGACGCGCCGCCGGGCGTGGCCTGCACGACGTACTGCGCGCCGTCGGCCGAGAACGCCTGGCCGCTGCGGTAGACCTCGTCGAGCAGGCCCAGATAGCCCTGGCGCACCGCATCGGGCAGCGCATCGACCACGCGCCGGCCCAGCACCTCGTCGCGCTCGCCGATCAGGCTCCGGTAGGCCGGGTTGACGTAGGCGAACACGTGTTCGGGCCCGGTCAGCAGCGCCATGAACGTCGGCGCCTGGTCGAACATGCGGCCCAGTTGGGCCACATCGGCGCGGAGCCGGCGTTCGTTCTGCACCTTGCGGGTGACGTCGGTGGTGATGTTGAGGAAGCCCGCCACTTCGCCGTCGTCGCCGCGGACCGGCGTGAAGGAGAACGTCCAGAAGGTCTCTTCGGGATAGCCGTTGCGCAGCATCGTCAGCGGCATGTCCTCCTGCCAGGTCGCCGCGCCCGACATCGCGCTGCGGGCCAGCGGCTGGATATCGGACCAGATGTCGGACCAGACGTCGGGCATCGGCCGGCCGAGCGCGTCGGCTTCCTTCGCGCCCAGGAACGGCGCGTAGGCATCGTTGTAGAAGAACACCAGATCCCCGCCCCAGGCGAGATTCATCGCGAAGCGCGAATCGAGCATCAATGCGAGCGTGGTCCGCAACGACGGCGGCCAGGCCTCCATCGGACCCAGCGGCGTCGCGGACCAGTCGAAGGCCGCGATCCGTCCGGCCATCGCGCTGTGGCGGGGCAGGAAGGCGGGCTGGCCGGATGGCAGGGGAACAGGCACGGCGGCACGGGCGTTTCGGGACGGCGCATCCTGCCACAGCCCCCGGTGGCGGGAGGATGACGACTCAGGCCAGACGTGCCTGCAACTGCGCGGCGTTGGGGACCGCATGACCGGCAGCGGTGTTGTCGAATACCACCCAGGCATCGGCCGGCCCGGCGCGCACCGCGTCGGCGATCGCATCGAGCGCAGACGGCGGGTAGTCGCTGTAGTAGATCTCCGGCGCGCCGTGCCAGCGCCAGTACGCGAATCCGGTCGCGCCGCCGGGCCGGGCGTCGTCGCCGTGACGCGGCGGATCGGCGGCGACACCTGCGATGCCCTCGCGCGTCAGCAGCGCCCCGGCGTCCTGCGTGAACCAGCTCGCATGCCGCGCTTCGCAGGCCACGCGTCCGGGCCAGCGCCGCGCCAGCATCGCGAAGAACGTCGCGGCGGTGCGCGCATCGAACGCCAGGCTCGGCGGCAGTTGCACCAGCACGCAACCGAAGCGGTCGCCGAGGGCGCCGGCGGCCTCGAAGAACGCGTCCAGCGCCGGTCCGCAGCCGCGCAGGCGCGCCTCGTGGGTGATCGCACGCGGCAGCTTCACCGAGAAGCGGAAGTCCGGCGGCACGCTGTCGGCCCAGCGCGCATAGGTCGTCGCGCGGTGCGGCCGATAGAACGAGGAATTGATCTCGACCATGTCGAACCGGGTCGCGTAGCGGGCGAGCATGCTGTCGCCGGCGCCGAACAATGCCGCGTCGCGCGATGCGATGGACCAGCCTGCACAGCCGATGCGCATCGCGGTTCAGCGCTTCGGCTTGGGATAGGGCTGCGCCTGCAGCACGCGCGCCAGATGCACCGCGTTCGAGGCGATCGTCGTGATGGCCCCGGCGACCGTGTCCGGAATCGCGTCCAGATCGCGGTAATCGACCGAGCCCATCGCCTCGCCCACCCAGTACGGCGGGCTGGCGGCGGGAATCGTGAAGCCGACATCGTTCAGGCCCTGGTAGAGCTCGGCGCAGACGTGGTGCGCGCCATCCTCGTTGCCGACCACGGCGGCGACGGCGACCTTGCCGAAGGTCGGGTAGACCCCGTCGTCGTCGATCTCGCCGAGCACCGCGTCCAGGCGCTCGAGCACGCGCTGGGCGAGGCTCGACGGATGGCCCAGCCAGATCGGCGTGGCGACGACGAGGATCTCCGCGTCCATGATCCGCTGGCGCAAGGCCGGCCACTGGTCGCCATCGCCTTCGTCGGCGGTGACGCCCGGCTTGACGTCGTGGTCGGCCACGCGCGCGCTGCCGGTCTTCGCGCCATGACCGGCCATCGCCTCGAGCAACTGGTCGAGGAGCTTCTGCGTCGACGACGGCGCGTCGCCGGATTTGAGGGTGCAGTTCAGGCCGAACGCGGTGATGGACATGCGGCGACTCGCAGCGTGGGACGGGACGCCGACTGTCGGGGCGCGGGCGTCCAGCGATCGTCGTCGCGGCGCGTTCAGGCACAGGGCGCCGAACCCGCGCGCCGCTGCAACGCTGTGATCGGCGGGTGCCGGTGACGTCGATGCTGCAATGCACAATAATTGACGGTCCTGCTCCCGAGACCGGCCATGGCCACCGCCCCGGCGCTTCCCGATCGCCGCACCCGCACCCTGATCCTGTTCGCGCTGGCGATGGGCGGGTTCGCGATCGGCACCAGCGAGTTCGCGATGATGGGCCTGATGCCGAACCTGACACGCGGCTTCGGCGTCGACGCGCCCGCGGTCGGCCATCTGATCAGCAGCTACGCGCTCGGCGTCGTGGTCGGCGCGCCGCTGCTGGCGATCCTCGGCGCGCGCCTGCCGCGGCGGCGCCTGCTGCTGGCGCTGATGGGCTTCTACGCGCTCGGTAATCTCGCGACAGCGCTGGCACCGAACTACGCGACGATGCTCGTCGCGCGCTTCGTCGCCGGCCTGCCGCACGGCGCATATTTCGGCGTGGCGATGCTGGTGGCCGCGTCGATCAGTCCGCCCTCGCAGCGCGGCGCCGCGGTCAGCCGCGTGCTGCTGGGCCTGTCGATCGCGATCCTGGTCGGCAATCCGCTGGCGACCTGGCTCGGCCAGCAGTTGAGCTGGCGCTGGACGTTCGCACTGGTGGCGGTGCTGTCGGTGCTCACCGGCGCGCTGGTCGCGCGCTTCCTCGCGCCCGATCCTGCCGAAACCCCGCAGACGCCGATGCGCGAACTGCGCGCGTTCAACACCCCGCAGGTCTGGTACGCGCTGCTGATCGGCGCGATCGGATTCGCCGGCATGTTCTGCGTCTTCAGCTACCTCGCGCCGACGCTGATCCACGTGACCCGGGTGGCCGAGTCGTGGATTCCGGTGGCGCTGGCGGCGTTCGGTGTCGGCGCGATCCTCGGCAACATCGCCGGCGGCTGGCTGGTCGACCGCCTGCAGTTCCGCGCGGTGCCGGTGATCCTCGGCTGGTCGCTGCTGGTATTGCTGTTGTTCCCGCTCGCGACCGCCGCGCCGTGGTCGATCCTGCCGGCGATCGTCGCGATCGGCACGATGGGCGCACTCGCACCGGTGCTGCAGACGCGGCTGATGGACGTGGCGGGCGAAGCGCAGACGCTGGCGGCCGCGTCCAACCACGCGGCGTTCAACACCGCCAACGCGCTCGGCCCGTGGCTCGGCGGCATCGCGATCAGCGCCGGACTGGGCTGGACCTCGACCGGTTACGTCGGCGCCGCGACCGCGGCTGCGGGCTTGGCGATCTATGCATGGGCGCGCCGCGCCGAGCGCCGCCGGCAGTGCGAGGCGCCGTCCGCCTGCTGATCCGGCGCCCGGCGCCTTCACGTCCGTTGCCCGCCGCGCTGCCGACACTGCGCGTTGATTCCTGACGGGAGTGCGACATGGCGACGCGAAGCAGCAAGGGCGCGAAGGACGCGCAGACGATCGCGAAACTGATCGAGGACATCGACATCACGATGTTCACCACCGTGGGTCCGGGCGGCTATCTGGTCAGCCGGCCGCTGTCGACGCAGAAGGCGCAGTTCGACGGCGAGCGCGTGTGGTTCTTCGTCGCCTCCGACAGTCCGAAGGTCGCCGAGATCGCGCGCAATTCGAAGGTCAACCTGGCCTACGCGTCCAAGGGTCGCAACACCTACGTGTCGATCACCGGCGATGCCTACGTCAACGAGGATCCGGCGAAGATCGAGGCGTTCTGGAACGATGCGCTCAAGGCGTATTTCCCGCGCGGGGTCAACGATCCCAAGCTGACGCTGATCGAAGTGCAGGCGCACACCGCCGAGTACTGGGACGGGCCGGGTTCGCTGATCGGCAAGGCGATCGCGTTCGCGGTCGCGCGCGTGACCAAGCGCGAGGAGGTCATGGGCGAGAACCGCATCGTCGACCTGCGCGGCCCGCGCAAGACCTCGAAACTGCCGCCCTCGCATGCCGATGCCCGCGGCGGTGCCAAGAGCGCAGCGAAGAAGACGACGAAGAAGGCGGCCAGCAAGACCGCAGCATCGAAGCCGGCTGCGAAGAAGGCCACGACGGCGAAGAAGGCCGCGACCCAGCGCACGGCCAGGACCGGCAAGCGCGCGGTGAAGAAGGCCGCTGCGCGAAGCTGAGTCGCGGACTTGCAAGGATTGCGAACCGGTGTGCCGCGGCCATGCTGCCGCGGCACACTAGGCCACCCCGCTTTCCGAGTCCTGTCATGACCGCGCACGAACACGAGTTCGATCCAGACGACAACTTTTCCTTCGGCGCGCCCGAGCGGGACGACGGCGAAGACGACGCGCACGACGGCGACCTGGACGCGATCGCGTGGCAATGGCTGCTGCGCATCAACCCGGGCGACGAGGACGCCGCGACCCAGCAGTTCCAGGCCTTCCGCGAAGCGTTCGGCGACGACGATGCGAGCGAGGCGGTGCAGGCCGCGCTCGAGACGGCGACCGACTGGCGCGCGAGTTTCAGGGTTCCCGAGGACGAGCGCGCGACGTTGATCGACGCGATCGACACCCTCGCCGAACGTTTCCGCGTCGAGCTCGACTGGGGCGTCGAGGATCCGACCGACGAAGAGGCGCTCGGCGCCGCGTCGACCCACGCGCTGCTGGACGCCGCGTACGACCAGTTGCGTGTCGCCGGCTACACGCTGTGGACCTGGGACACGGGGGACGACACCGTGGCCGGTGTCATGGCGCCACGCGACGACGACGAGGGCATGCGCGTGATCGGCCACGCGCTCGGGCTGGACGTCCGGCCCGGCGCGGGCTGAGCCCATCGCTGAACGGGCGGTTTGAACACGCCGTTCGCGGGTTCCCTGCTAGGGTGCATGAGTCCGTCAACGCATGGGAGGGTGCGATGGACAGCCGAACCGTCTACACCGCATGGGGCTGCGCCTTGTCGCTGGCGGCTGTGTGCATGGCGCCGGCGTGGGCAACGGGGCCGGATGCGGGTACCGACCAGCCGAGGACGGCCGTCGACGGCGATCAACGGGCCGCCTGGCTGCAGCCGATCCACACCGATCGGCCGATCCGTCGCATGTCGGCGCTGAAGACCGAGTACCGCCGCATCCGCGAACTGCGCCGCGAACAGATGCAGCCCGAGTACGAACGTCGCCTCGCGAAATCGGGCGAAGAAGCCGCCGACGCCTGGCGCGAGGAAACCCTGCGCAATGTCGCCCGGCGCGATCTGCGCGATCTGCGGGCGCGTCTGGAGCGCTGAAGCGCAGCGTGTCGTCACGCACCTGAGGACGGAAGACGTGACGCCGGTCGGTGCCGTCCGCTGAGGCAACGCTGATCGAGTCCGTCTTTGCGCGTCATTCCCGCGAAAGCGGGAACCCAGCGCCTTCGTGTCTAATGGCTTGCCAGTCACTGGATTCCCGCCTGACCAGACATCCGTCTGTTGAAAGCCGCGGGAGACGATTTTTTCAGCGTTGCCCTAACGCTCTGCTCGAGGCGCCGCGTCCGACGCGCCCGATTCCGCCACCGCGTCGTCCGCATCCGCATGATCGTCTGCGTCGGCTTCGAGGCCGGCATCGGCATCGTTCTCGCCGGGGGAGAGCGCCAGTTCGACCAGGATCGGGAAATGATCCGAACCGATGCCCGGCAGCCGCCGCATGCCGACCAGGGTGAAATGGCGACTGTGGAACAGATGGTCCAGCGGCCAGCGCAGGCCCGGCAGCTTCGCGTGGAAGGTGTTGTACATGCCGCGGCCGATGCGCGGATCGAGCAGGCCGCTGAGCTTGCGGAACAGGCGCGTGGTGCGCGACCACGCCACATCGTTGAGGTCGCCGGCGACGATCACCGGCAGCGCAGCCTCGCGCGCGCCGCGGCCGACGAGCACGAGCTCGGCGTCGCGGTCCACCGAGCTGTCGGATTCGGTCGGGCTCGGCGGACGCGGATGCAGCGCGTGCAGGGCGACGCGGCGGCCGCCGTCGAGTTCGAGGGTCGCGTGGATCGACGGGATGTCGTCCTCGACCAGGTAGCGGATCTGCGCGTCGTGCAGCGGCAGGCGCGAATAGACGTGCATGCCGTAGAGGTTGTCGAGCGGGCAGCGCACCGCATGCGGCAACACGTCGGTCAGCACGTCCAGCCGGGCTTCCCACCAGGCATCGGTCTCGACCGCGATCAGCACGTCCGGCCGCTGCGCGCGGACCAGGGCGACCAGCGGCGCCGCGTTGCGCTGGGTCATCAGCACGTTGCTGGCCATCAGCCGGATGCGGATCGGCGCATCGGCCGGCGCATCCTCGACCTCGACGTGCGCGATGCGCGTGTACGGAACGATCCACCACGCCTGCCACAGCATGCAGGCTGCATTGACCGCGACGATCGCGACGGTCCAGGGATCGTCGATGGTGTGGAAGCCGAGCTGCAGAGCCAGCACCAGCGCCGAGAGCAGCAGCAACTGCAGGCGCGGGAAGTCGAAGCCGCGGATCCACCACGCGCCGCTGCGGATCGTCGGCATCAGGGTCGCGACGGCCAGCAGTGCGGTCACTGCGGCGAAGGTGAGGGTGAGCATCGTACGGGGCGCGGCGGCGGGAGCCGCACTATGGACATGCCTGCGCGGCTGACGCGTGAACCCGGGACACGCCACCGCGACGTCGCCGCTGGCCGTGCGCGACCGCGGCTGCGACCATGTGCGGCCCGCCGCGCCACAGCCGTGGCATCCGCGGTCGGAGTCCTGCATGTCCCTGCGTTTCCGCGTCGATCCCTTCACGCTGTCGCTGCTCGCTACGGCGGCGACAGCGTCGCTGCTGCCGGTGCAGGGCCGTGCCGCAGCGGTGATGGACGTGGTGACGAACGGCGCGATCGCCGCGCTGTTCTTCCTGCACGGCGCGCGCCTGTCGCGTGCGGCGATCATTGCCGGCGCGCTGCACTGGCGCCTGCACTTGACGATCCTGGCGTGCACGTTCGCGCTGTTTCCGCTGCTGGGGCTGCTCGGGCGGCCGTTGTCGGGCTGGCTGCTGACGCCCGAGCTCTACGTCGGCGTGCTGTTCCTGTGCGCGCTGCCGTCGACGGTGCAGTCGTCGATCGCGTTCACCTCGATGGCCGGCGGCAACGTGCCGGCCGCGGTCTGCAGCGCGTCGCTGTCGAGCCTGCTCGGCGTCGCGCTGACGCCGCTGCTGATGGCACTGCTGGTCGGCAACGCCGACGGCGCGCTGGCGCATCCGCTCGCGGCGGTCGGCAGGATCATGCTGCTCCTGCTGCTGCCGTTCGTCGCCGGGCATCTGCTGCGCCCGTATGTCGGTGGCTGGGTCGAGCGCAGGCGCGCGGTGCTGCGCTGGACCGACCAGGGCACGATCCTGCTGGTGGTCTACACCGCGTTCAGTGCCTCGGTGATCGAAGGCCTGTGGCACGACACGCCGCTGTGGACGCTGCTCGCGGTGGCCGTGGTGTGCGCGGCGTTGCTGGCGATCGCGATGCCGCTGATCGCGTGGATCGCGAGGCGGCTCGGCTTCGACCGGGCCGACGAGATCGCGATCGTGTTCTGCGGCTCCAAGAAGAGCCTCGCCACCGGCCTGCCGATGGCGAAGCTCATGTTCGCCAGCGGCGGACTCGGCGCGATCGTGCTGCCGGTCATGCTCTACCACCAGATCCAGCTGGTCGTCTGCGCGGTGGTGGCGCGGCGCTATGCGCAGGGCACGACGCCCGATCCAGCGGGCTGAAGCCGGCGACGGGCGTGCCCTACGGCGCGCCCGTCGCGCGGATCGGATCAGTGCCGCGCATCCTCGCTGCGCAGGCTGGTCTGCGCGCCGGTGCCCTTGCCCTCGTCGGCGCGTGTGCCCGAAGCGCCCAGCGATCCCGCGGCGCCGCTGCCCGCATCCGGCTGCGCGCCGGAGGCCGATGTGTCCGGCGTTCGCACCCGCTGTGCACCGGGGCCATCGCTGTCGTCGCCGCGGCGTCCCGCGCCCTGCACGCGGATCCGGTTCTCGACGTCGCGGACGCCCGCGCAGCGTTCGGCGATGTCCTCGATCCGGTGCTTGATCCAGCGCTGCCCCACATGGCCTTCGAGCGTGACCACGCCATCGCGGACCTGCACCGACACCTCGCGCGCATCCACATCGTCGTCGTGCATCAGATGCTCGCAGACGTCTTCGGTGATCCGCGCGTCCGAGCGCGCATAGCCCTTGGGGCCGATGCCGCGCCAGCCGCCGCCGCGCGCCTGCCGGTCCATTGCGTCGTGGCTGCCGCGATGGCCGCGGTCTACCCACCGGTCTTCGCGGTCGTGCATGCCGCCCGGCGTGGCGTCGGCACCGCCGTAGCCCCGTCCGCCTGCGTCGCGTGCGCGCGTGCGTCCGCCGGGCGATTGCCCGCGTGCGAACTGCGCGTAGGGCGCGCCGGCGCCATAGGCTGCGGCGTCCCGCTGCTCGGTTGCGCGGTCTTCGTGCGGATGCCGCTCATTGCGCTGTGCATGGCTGCGGGCGATTTCGGGATCGCCGTAGCCGTGCGCCGCGTTGTCCTCCCACTGTTCCTGGTCTTGTCCGTAGACATCGTAGGCACGCGTGTCGGGGCGCTCGTAGCGGCTGCCGAGCCAGGCGCTGCGGCCGTGGCCGTCGTCGTCGGGGCCGCGACGATAGGCGTCTGGATCACGCGACTGGCGCGGGGCGTTGCGGTCGTGGAAGTCGCGGCGGTCCTGACCGCCGCGACCGTAGTCGTCTCGGGAAGCCATCTCGTCTCTCCTGTCGTTGAACCAGCGTTTGCCGGCGTCGATGTAGCGGGCGCCGGTGGCGATGAGCTCCTCGCCGAACGTCCTCATTTCGGACAGGCCGGTGTCGTCGTCGCGCTTGGGATCTCGCATGGGACCTCCTCGCCTCGCGGGCAGATAGCGGCGACCGCCTGGACATCCGCGCTGGCGGATGTGCCGTTCGCCCGAACGGCCGGTCGCGACGCAGGCGAGCGAAGTGCGGGACTGTCCGCCGCTTCGCCGTACCTGTACGGCGAACGTGCCGTCACCGACGTTGCGCGAATGTCAATTCCACGCGGCGATTTCGTGTCGGGAACGCCTGCGCCGCATTCATCGATCCGGCGCGCAGGTCGCGTCGCACGCCATCAGACGACGCGCTGGATTCAGCGGTTCAGCGCATCCATGCCGGCACTGGGATAGCGCGTGCCGGCAGCCGCATCGGGCGGGAAGATCGCATCGATGCGCGCGAGGTCGTCTTCGGTCAGATGGATGTCGAGCGCGGCGATGTTCTCGTCGAGGAAGCCGATGCGCTTGGTGCCGGGAATCGGCACGAGGTCGTCGCCCTGCGCCAGCACCCAGGCCAGCGCGAGCTGGCCCGGCGTGACGCCGTAGTCCTGCGCGATCGCCTGCACCGATTCGACCAGCGCGAGGTTGCGGTCGAAGTTCGCGCCCTGGAAGCGTGGCGAATGCCTGCGGTAATCGTCCTCGTCGAAATCCTCGATGTTGCGGATCGTGCCGGTCAGGAAACCGCGACCCAGCGGCGAGTACGGCACGAAGCCGACGCCGAGTTCGCGGCAGGCGGTCAGCGTGCCGGTGGTCTCGGGATCGCGCGACCACAGCGAGTACTCGCTCTGCAGCGCCGCGATCGCATGCACCTTCGCCGCGCGCCGCAGCGTGTCGGCCGAGGCCTCCGACAGGCCGAGATGGCGCACCTTGCCCTGCTCGACCAGGCGCGCCATCGCGCCGACCGTCTCCTCGATCGGCACCTGCGGATCCACGCGGTGCTGGTAGTACAGGTCGATCGTCTCGATGTTGAGCCGCTTCAGGCTGGCATCGCAGGCCTGCTGCACGTAGTCGGGCCGGCCGTTGATGCCGCGTGCATGCGGATCGGATGGATCGAGCTGGATGCCGAACTTGGTCGCGATGAAGACGTCGTCGCGGCGGCCGTTGATCGCGCGGCCGACCAGGGTTTCGTTGGTGTGCGGGCCGTACATGTCGGCCGTGTCGAGCAGGGTGATGCCCTGGTCGAGCGCGTGGTGGATCACGGCGATCGCGTCGGCATCGCTGCCGCGGCCGCCGTAGAACGCGCTCATGCCCATGCAGCCGAGTCCGATCGCGGAGACGGTGGGGCCGCCGAGGCCGAGGGTGCGGGTCTTCATCGCGGTGCTCCGTCGTGGATGCGGGCCCTCACTGTGCCGGTCGCGGTGGCAAGCCGGTGTCGAGAGCCGGCGCGCCGTCCGTGTCGACCCCCGTCTCCGCGCCCGGCGATTGCGTGCTGGCGTGGGCCACCGGCGCGACCGTATGCGCGGCGCCGCGGCGTGCGTCGCCGTCGGTGACTTCGTTGCGCAGCCGCGGCAATGCCTGCGGGTGATGGGCATCGAGGAAGGCCAGCATGCCTTCGCGCACCGCGCAGCGCAGGTCGAACAGTTCGCCGGAATTGCGCGCGCTGACCAGCAGGCGGACCTCGATCGTGTGCTTGTCGGTTTCGGTGATCTGGGTCACGCAGACGCGATGGTCCCAGCGCGGGTCGGCCTCGCACAGGCGCTGCAGTTCCTCGCGGATCGCCGGAATCGGCGCGCGGTGGTCGAGCCATAGGAACACCGTGCCGAGCAGTTGCGCGCTGGTGCGCGTCCAGTTCTGGAACGGATTGGAGATGAACCACTGCAGCGGCACCACGAGCCGGCGTTCGTCCCAGATGCGCACGACGACGTAGGTCGAGGTGATCTCCTCGATGCGGCCCCACTCGCCTTCGACGATCACCACGTCGTCGAGCCTGATCGGCTGCGCCAGCGCGATCTGCAGGCCGGCGATCAGGTTGCCGAACACCGGCTGCGCGGCAACGCCGGCGATCAGGCCGATGATGCCGGCCGACGCCAGCAGGCCCGCGCCGATCTGTCGCACCTGCGGGAAGGTCATCAGCGCCAGCGACACGCCGACCAGCACGACGCCGGCCTGGATGACGCGGCTGATCACCCGCGCCTGGGTCTGGATGCGCCGCGCGGCGAGGTTGTCCTCCACGTCGACGGGGTGCTCGCGCAGGATGCGCTCCTCGACTGCGCCGACCGCGCGCGCGACCAGCCAGGTCAGGCACAACATGCCGCCGATCCCGATCCAGTGGCGCAGCTGGCCGCGCAGTTCGGCTTCGATCGGCGTCGCATCGAGCGCCAGCGCCAGGAACAACAGTGGCAGCGCGACCGCGGCGGGCACCGCGACGACCTGGGCGATGCGTGCGCGCATCCGTTCCTGCGCACGCCGGCCGGCTGCGCGCGCGAGCTTGCGCAGGCTCCAGTGCACGGCGAGGCCGAGGATCAGTGCGACCAGCAGGGGCCACACGATGGCGGCGAGATGGGTCCATTCGGGGGACATGGCGGTCTCGTCGACGGCGGGCCAGTGTGCGATGCGGCAGGTCCACGCGCCGTTAATCCGCGCCGCGCTTTTGCAGGCGCGCGCTTGCGCGCGATGTGGCTCTACCGGGAACACCCCATCGCGCGCAAGCGCGCTCCTACGAAATGCTCAGCGCAACCACGCCGCCGCGAGCGCGACGAGGACGAGCACGACGGCGGCGATCACGCCGGCGCGGCGCAGGTGGCGATGCATCATCGGCTCACGTCTCCATATGGGCTCATACGAGATTGAAGCGCTCCGAATACAGCCGGTCCGACGGCACGCCGCGCGCGACGAGTTCGGGTTCGACCGCGTTCGCGAGCGCATCCGGGCCGCAGATGTAGACCGGCAGCGACGCGAGATGCCCGGGCAGCCGCCGGTCGATGAGATCGCCGTCGACATGGCCGGTCTCGCCGTCCCAGCCGTCGGGCGCATCTTCGAGCACGTGGATCACGGTCAACGGCAGGACATCCGCCAGCGTCGCGAGCTCGTCGCGATACAGCACCTCGTCCCAGTCCGGATTGCCGTAGACCAGCCACAGCGGCGCGGTCGCACCGCGATCGCGTGCGGTGCGCAGCATGCTCATGATCGGGGTGATGCCGACGCCGCCGGCGATGAACACCGCGCCGTCCGGACACTGCGCCGGCAGATACACGAACTCGCCATAGGGGCCTTCGACGAACGCGCGCATGCCCGGCGCCAGCGTGCCGATCCGCCGGGTGAAATCGCCCAGCGGCTTGATCGTGAATTCCAGCGTCGCATCGTCGGCGCTGGAACTCATCGAGAACGGATGCTGCTGCAGGCGCCACGGCGTGTCGCCGATCGTGATCCACGCGTACTGGCCGGGCCGGAACGCGAGGCCGTCGTGACCGGCCGGCAACAGACGCAGCATGTGGCTGCCATCGCGCGCGGTGTCGACCGACTGCACCGTCCACGGCCGCCGCGCCAGACGGCGCGGGCGCAGCACACGGTTCTCGAGCACCGCGTAGATCGAGGCGCCGACGGCCAGCGCCAGCGCGGTCTTCTTCCACAGCGGCGCGGTGTAGTGGTCGACCATCAGTGCGTGGCCCAGGCCGATCGCGACGACGAGCAGCGCGAGTGCGCCGTGCAGGATGCGCCAGTGCTCGTACTGCAGGCCGAACGACAGCCGCCACAGCGATGTCGTCGTCAGCCAGGTGGTCGCCACCAGTACCGTCCACAGCGGCGTCGCGCGCAGCCAGTCCTCGCGCGGATCCAGGTATTCGAGGAACCGCGCATCGCCGAGAAACATCGTCAGCGGATGCGCCAGCACCAGCCCCCAGCCGAGCAGGCCGGTCTGGCGATGGAACTGCAGCACGTCGTCCTGGCCGAGTCCCTTCGCGAACCAGCGCTGGCGGCCCGAGGTCAGCGCCTGTGCCGACAGGACGCCCAGCCCCAGCAGTCCGAGCATCGCGCCGGCCTCGACGATGCGGTCGCGTACCGCGGGCGGATTCCCGCTCAATGCGATCGCCATCGGCAGCAGCGCCAGCGCCATCCATGCGAGCAGCCACAGCAGCAGGCGGCGCCAGCGGGTGTTCATGCCGCGGGGCCATCCGCCGCGCCGCGCTGCACGCGGCGCAGCAGGGCGACGACCAGACACATGCCGACGACGAGATAGGGCAGGCCGCCCGGCACCCACATCAGCAGTCCCGCCAGTTGCTGGTCGCGCAGCGCATCGAGGCTGGCGAGCAGCGCGCGGTCGGTGTAGGCCGGATACAGCAGTCGCGGCGAGAACGTCAGCAGCGCGCCGAGAAAGCCCATCAGCATCATCGCCGTGACCAGTGCGACGAGTCCGCCGGCTGCGCCGCCGTCCCGCGTGCGCAGCCGATGCAGCACCGCGCTCCAGAACCACAGGCCGGCGAGCAGCACGCTCGCGAGCATCGTGCGGTGCAGCGGCTCGCTGGCCAGCGTGGCCGAGGTCGCGGCGGGCAGGTGCCACAGCCACATCGTTGCGACATGGACCAGCGTCGCGGGCGCGAGGTGCGAGGTCGCGCAGTCGCCGACCGCACGCAGCCCGCGCGCGATTCGCGACGCGCCCGGCAACGGCAGCGCACGGGCGACCACCGCGCCGGGCCGCGCGACCAGCAGCAGCGGCGGCGCCCAGGCGAGCAGGGTCATGTGCTGCGCGACGTGCGCCGACAGCGCATACGTCGCGTAGGTATCGAACGGCCACACCAGCGCGAGGCCCAGCGCGCCGATGCCGGCGGCGAATGCGAGCGGTCCGTGCCAGCCGTGCACGGAGCCGGCGTCTGCAGACGCACTGCGCATGCGGACGCGGCCCGCGGCATACAGCATCAGCGCGGCCGCTAGCGGCAGCAGCGACCAGGGCGACAGCGTCCACGCCCCGCCCAGGCGCGGCGGGGGCCCCTCCGGCATCGCCGCCGCGGCCGCCGATGCGACCAGCAGGAGCGCCAGGCCGATCGAGGCCGGCACGAAGGAAGCGACACGCGTCATGCGACCGACCCTAGCAGCCGGGACCTGCAGTCCGCGTCGAAGCTGGGGCGGGCCGTGCGCACGCGACGCCACACCGACTTGATCCGCAGGCGCGTACGCTGCGCGATTCGACGACTCGTGGAGCGCCGGTGTACTTCTGGCTCAAGGTTCTGCACATCCTGGCGATGACGGTCTGGTTCACCGGCCTGTTCTTCCTGCCGCGCCTGTTCGTCGCGCGGCATCGCCGCGAGATCGATTCCGATCCGGCGTACTGGAATCCGGTCACCAACACCCTGTTCTTCCGGATCATGACGCCGGCGGCGCTGGTGACGATCACCCTCGGCAGCATCCTGATCGCCTGGAATCCCAGCGGCGCCTGGCTGGTGCTCAAGCTCGTCGTCGTCGCGGCCGCGGTGCTGTTGCATCTGTACATGGGCCTGCTGCTCTACGAACTGGGCCACGACCGCTGCCGGCACGGGCCGATGTTCTTCCGCGTCGTCGGCTGGGTGCCGCTGGTGCTGTTGCTGCTGATCGCGGGGTTGACCGGGGCGAAGCCGCAGACGCTGGGGGATCTGCCGGCGCCGCCGTCGAGGTCCGTGGACGCGGAGGATGTGGTGCCGGGGCTCGGCGACGATGCCGTCCGGCCGTAGTGCCCTGCCTCGGCACGTGCTCTTGAGTTGCTTTCGCATTTCCTAAATCTTGATGCAGCAGCAAGGACTGCAGACCCGGAGGGCGGCGGGCATGGATGCCCGCCGTTTTCCGACCGAGGCAGGATGCCGAGTCGGAAAATCCCGGTGCACGTGACGCCGCGGGCTGTGGACGTGTCGGGGAGACGTTTTTCTTTGGTTCCGTTTCTTTTGGGGTCTACCAAAAGAA